>Ga0073934_10009591_pt1 | contig 12340 bp, 10 predicted proteins | sample LarsenN4metaG_FD_76834 | JGI IMG/M metagenome (GOLD analysis project Ga0073934, IMG submission 76834) | Hot spring sediment bacterial and archeal communities from British Columbia, Canada, to study Microbial Dark Matter (Phase II) - Larsen... ... | reverse complement strand
TGCAGTGGATGTCCCCGTGCGCGGCTGAACAGGAACGGCTGAGGCCGCGGACAACGTCGATGAAACGGCAGCGGACCCGGTCGAATCTGAGCTGTTAGTTCGTACCGCTCCAGAGGCCTGAAGCTCACGGACTATCGCATCTACAATCGCGGCAAGTTTGGCGTCATCCATAAAATATCTCCAGTAAGTAGTGACGACTTCAGTCGTCCATCACTGAGCGACTGAAGTCGCTACTACGCCTAGCGTTTCAAGAAGAAAGATGGATCACCGGCTTTCTCAGTGAGCACTCCATCTTTCATCAAACCTAAATCAACCATCCACTTTTCGAACTCGGGCGCGGGGCGCAGCTTGAAGAGTTGACGTAACGTCGGCGCATCGTGGAAGGACGTACACTGGTACGAGAGCATCGAGTCGTCGCCCATCGGCACGCCCATGAAGTAATTGCATCCTGCAGCTGTGAGCATCACTGCAAGATTCTCGATCGCATTCTGGTCGGCGCGGGCATGATTGGTGTAACAGGCATCGCAGCCCATCGGAATGCCTGTCAGCTTGCCCATGAAATGATCCTCCAGTCCTGCGCGCTGGATCTGGCGTGCGTCATAAAGATATTCGGGGCCGATAAAGCCAACAACCGTATTGACTTGATACGGGTCATAGCGTTTTGCCAGTCCGTAGTTTCGAGCTTCGAGAGTAAGCTGATCCCAGCCGTTATGAGCATCTGCCGACAGCGCTGAACCCTGACCCGTTTCAAAGTACATGAAGTTTGGACCTTTGGGGAAGCAATATTTTTTCGCCATTTCATAGGCTTCGTCAAGCATTCCCACAGAGATACCAAACGAGTCGTTGCCCTTCTGCGAGCCAGCGATCGATTGGAAAACCAGCCCCACCGGCGAACCAGATTGCATGCATTTCATTTGCGTCGTGACATGCGCCAGCAGACAATTCTGCGTGGGGATATTCCATGTTTTGATGACATCGTAGGTCATATCGAGCAGACGCGCGACGGAGCCATAGGAGTCATCCACAGGATTGATGCCAATCACCGAGTCGCCGGAACCATAAGATAATCCTTCATAAATCTCTGCGCGGATACCTTCCGGCGAGTCGGTCGGATGATTGGGTTGATTGCGCGAGGAAAGGGTACCCGGCGCGCCGATTGTATTGTTGCAATGTGCGCTGACGGGAATCTTCTTTGCGCCATACATCAGATCGAGATTGGACATCAGCTTCGTGACTGCAGAGACCATTTCGGACGTGAGACCCGCCGAGATGCGGCGGATCATGTCGCTGGTGGTCGTATCTGCCAGTATCCATTCACGGAATTCGCCCACGGTCCAATCTTTGATTTCGTTGTAGATATTTTGGTCCACCGCATCTTGAATGACGCGCGTAACCTCATCCTGGTCGTAAGGCACAGCGGGATTCTCGCGCAGCACCCACAATGGCACTTCAGCAAGCACAAGCTTGGCAGCGACGCGCTCGGCGGCGGTCTCTGCACCAACGCCCGCCAGACGGTCACCAGATTTCTCCTCATTGGCCTTGCCCATCAGGAGTCGGATATCGGGGAATTCGTAGGTTTTACCGTGCAGTTTGGTTCTTAAGAGCATAGTGATTACCTTTTAACCACGAAGGGCACGAAGTACACAAAGAAAGAAGAAAAGACGAAAATGATAACTAATGGTAAAAGATCAATGTCTTCACACTCAGGGGGACGACGCGTCCATCCATGAGCGGAGTGCCGATGTCGATGTAATCGCCCTCGGACAGACCAACCTGGTCAATCACAAGTAATGCGCGCGAGGGAGCGAGTCCTTTCACGGTTTGACCCAGCGCCTGAGCATAATCGCGCTCGATGATTACGATCAAAGGCCTGTCACCTGGCATTGTATTGGAGAAGTCATTCAATCCTTTCGCCAATTGAGTAAGCGATTCATAATCCAATGACCGATCCAGTTCCAGCGCCACCGCAAACGGATCCGTCGCCAGGTTGACATCCCAGCGAGTCACCGCTTCTGCGATACTCCGCGAAATCGTGGCGGGTGCCAGAGATGCCGGAAGCATTGGGCGGGTCACAGGAACATTCTTCAGCGGCAGGATCTCGCTTTCTGCCCAGATCGTCGAGCCGGAAAGCGTCACGGTTTGTGTGCTGGCTCCCAGGACGGTCGCGCGGACAGTCTCGGCAGGCGGCACCACTTGATACGAATGCAAGACCGCATGTTTCCGCAAAGACTCGGCAAGCAACGGGCCCACATCGCCATGGATCGTTACATCGCTCAAAGAGTTGATGGGAATCGGGTTGTAATAATAATGTCCGATGCCGCCAGAGAACATCAACACAGAGCCTTTGCCCGACGCGCCGACAGGCGGCGTGAGATAAATCTTTTGCGCAAGGGGCGAAGATGTTCCTTCGATTAATTCAACAGTCATATCAGCCATGCGATCTGTAAATCGGCGTAAATCATCGAGCGAGGGCAATTCTCCAATCTCTACTCTCAAACCTATATCGTTCAAAATATGCCTGGCCGGTTCGGCGATATGCCTCACCCGGCCCGAGGAGTGGTCGATCTCCAAAATGCGTCCACCATAATTCATGGCCGCCGCGCCGATCAGGTTTCCGCTTTGAAACGTGGCACTGTTCGCGCTGCCGCCTCCAATGTCCACGTTTGTAACTGTGGCGTAATTGGTTTGCGAATATTGCGCAGCGCCAGCGCCTTTCCCTGCAATGAGGCTTTCCACGTTTGGACCCGCGACACTGACCACAAACTCACCAGCCAGGCCAGAAAGCGCACGCAGGATCTCATCTGCATTCTTTTTCTTGGCCGTCTCACCCGTGATGATGACTGCGCCCGTTTCGACCTGACTCGGGTCCACACCGGCGTTGACATACTCGCTGCGCACGATCTGATTTAATTTGTCCGCGTCGATCGTTTCAGTATCAATCAATGGTGTAAAGACGATCGGGCTTTGATAGATCACTTTGCGATCCGTGATATTGATGCGCGGGATTTGCCCGGCGCGGGAAACATCCTGAAGGTTGAGACGCGAAAAAACGATTTGCGTGGTCGTGGTACCGACATCCACACCGACAGAGAGCAGCGCTCGCGAGTCAGCCATAAATAAAACGAATTACCAATTACAAATTACTTCAGATGGTAATTTGTAATTGGTAATTGTGATTACCCTTTTCTATACGTTACTTGCCCGCCCATTTCGAGCGAGTCGATCACACCGACGATCACCGCATCCACGGGTGCGCCGTTAGTTAGACTGGTATAGCGTGCTGATGATCCATCTGTGACCAGGACGAGATCGCCCGTCCCCGCGCTGACGGTATCCACTGCCACATACGGCTCCCCTTTTTCTTTCCCGGCCGTATCTGCATCACGGACGATGAGCAGTTTCCGTCCGCTGATGGCATTGTCTTTGATGGTTGAGATGGTCGAACCGATGACAAGTGCGATTTTCATGTTCTCTCCAGCATTGAGTTGACTGTCTCGGCTTGCAGGGTTTACTTTACCATAACTCAGGGAAGTATGACAAGTTTTACGGACTCGCCTGAAAAATCTACTTTTCTGTTCAGTTACGATCCAAATTCAGCGTAGACTTCCTCTGTAATGATCAACCACACAGTCGGTACACTATTTTGATGGGACTTTGTTCACCGCGCTTCGATTGCGAAGCACTCCGCGCGAATGGCTTTATGAATGATAGGCCTTCACAGCTTCCAGTGCTTTGTTCCACTGGGATAGCTTCTTTCCTCTTTCCTCTTCCTTCATCCTCGGAGCGTAAACTGTCTCTGCCTTCCAGTTTTTTGACAACTCTTCGAAAGAAGTGCCCCATGCTGAGACTCCGGCGAGGTTGGCGATGCCGATGGCAGTCGCTTCCAGCGCCGCAGAAACGCGTACTTCAAGGTTCAGCAAATCTGCGATCATCTGCATGAGATAAGGATTCCCCGACGGCCCGCCATCCACTTTTAGATGCGGAGGCGCCTGACCGGCATCCTGCGCCATGGCAGTGACCACTTCATACACCCGGCAGGCGATTCCATCCAGGGTTGCGCGGATGATATCATCAGAGGATGTACTCCGATTCAGGCCGAACATGGCGCCGCGCACATCGGTCCGCCAGTGCGGCGCAGCAAGTCCTTGTAATGCGGGAACCACGACAACTCCAAGGTCTGTCGAATGATTTGCTGCATCATGGCTGGAGGCAACATCAGGGATGAGCTTCAGGTTGTCGCGCAGCCATTGCACGGCAGAACCGGTGACGAAAATCCCGCCATCAAATGCGTAGGCGGTATGACCGTTGAAATTCCAGCCAACCGTCGTAAGCAAACCGTGACCAGACAGCCGCGGTTTATCACCAATATTCATCAGCAGAAAGCTGCCAGTACCAAAAGAGCACTTCATCTCACCGGCGTTGAAACAAGCCTGACCAAATAAGGCAGCCTGTTGATCGACCAGTAAGGCATGGAGCGGTAAGGGTTTTCCGTTCCCGAAGTCCACATCGCCAATCCATCCTGCAGAGGGTTTTACGTCGGCCAGCATAGTGCGCGGGACATCGAACCAAGAGAGTAATTCCTCATCCCAATCGAAGCAATTGACATCGAACAAAAGCGTCCGTGAGGCAGTGGAGGGATCGGTCACATGCAATTTGCCATTCGTGAGCGACCAGATGACCCAGCTTTCAGTTGTGCCGAATTTGAGCGTTCCTGTATGGGCCCGGGCGCGGATCTCCGGATGATTTTCGAACACCCACTTCAACTTCGGCGCAGAAAAATAACTGTCGAGGAGAAGTCCCGTTTTTTCGCGAAGGAGATTCTGATCCACGCGAGGCGCGAGCGCCTTACAAACAGATTCGCCCCTCGTGTCCTGCCAGACAATGGCGGGAGTGACGGGCTGGCCGGTATCCTTATCCCAGAGGATAAAAGTTTCACCCTGGTTGTCGAACCCCACTGCGGCGATTTCATACTTGTCGAGCAGAGGCGCGCAAGCCTCTTTTACCGTTCGGACAATATCCAGCGGATCCTGCTCGACCCAGCCTGCCTGGGGAAAGCGCGCCGGCAGTTGCGCGGAATTCTTCTCCACCATCTCGCCGAGTTCGTTAACAACGACTGCTGTAGTCTGCGTGGTGCCTTGATCAATGCCCAGGAGATATTTCATGTGGCATCCATAAGGTGACAGTCACTTTGCCCTCTGCTCATTGCTTCGAGCCAATTCGCAAAAGTGACTGTCACCTAAAAACGCGGCGTCCTGATGAGATGCCGCGTTTAGATCAGATGTTTTCTTTAGTCGCCTTCGCCGTATTTCTTCTCGATCTCAGCGATCATCTTTTGGCGTTGTGCGATCTTTTCGCCTTCGGGCACCCCTTCAAAGCGGTTCCGTTCGAACGCATACCAGAGGATTGGCATGATGATCACCATGGCAACGGTGAGATAGAACACTTTCTCATTGGGCGGGAAAAAGCCCGTGATGGCCAGCGTCACGCCCGCCAGGACTGCAATGATGGCATTGATCTTCGAGAAAGCTCCAAGGTTGAACGGACCCTTTTCCCTCCATTTCGGTCCACCTTCGGCAAAGAGGCCGGCTGCGATCGGCATGACCATGGACAGATACAAAAAGACGGCGCAGGCAACGGCCAGAACCAGATAGTAAGGTGCATAGACTGTGCTCAGCAACGCCAACGCTGCTGACGTCCAAATTGCGTAGGTCGGAGTGCGGTACTTGGTGCTCACCGTCGAGAGGGTCTTCGAGGCCGGCAGACCGCCATCCCGGGAGAAGGCGAACATCATGCGGGAAGTCGAGGTAAGACCGGCAAGGGCACAAATGTAATTCACGACCACCAGACCCACCGCAAGCGTGAGGCTCAACCAGAAAGGCATCCTCGATGCACCCCACATATAGAAGAATGAACCCCAGCCGGCGGCGCCTGCCTCTTCGATGCTTGGCATTGTCAGCACATAGGCGGCCACCGCAATCAGGCCGAACACCCAGGACCAGAAGACTGCCTGCCACATACCTTTCGGCACATTAATCTGTGCATCGTGGGTCTCTTCTGAGGTATGTGCGGAGGCGTCATAACCCGTCAGGGTGTAACACACGTAGGAAAGACCAAGCAGGAAGGCAAAGGCAATGCTCTCCGTGCGGAAGGGAACGACAGCTCCGCCCGAATCGCCTGTAAAGTTGTTGAACTGAACCAGGCGTGAAAGGTCAATTGCGACAGGTGAGAACACAAACAACGCGATAATCAGCACAATGGTCAGGATGAAGATCAGATAACCACTGAGATCGGTGACCTTTGTGGTGATGTCGATGCCGTAATGGTTCAGCAACGCCTGGCTGCCCAACACGACTGTCAGGAAGAAAAATTGATGCCAGAACCCAAACCCGGATACATCGACACCCAGTACCGTGCCAAGCAAGAGATCCTTGAAGAAGACGGAATACAACAGGACATCTACGGATGACACAACACAGATCAGACCCACCAGGTTAAACCAGGCTGTTGCCCAACCCCAGGCTTTGCCACCGAGGTGGGAACTCCAGTGATACAAGCCACCCGCAGTGGGGAAGGAGGAAGCGATCTGTCCCATGCCAAAGGCAACCGTCATGGCAAGCGCGCCGCCGACGAGCCAAATCCAGAATGCGCCGCCGGGACCAACGGCGTTGAACGCGGCAGGGAAGGCGGAAATTCCGCCCGCCAAAATACAGATGATCGAGAACGAGATTGCAAAGTTGGAGAAGCCACTCATCCGGCGAGCCAACTCCTGGGCATATCCCATCTTGTGCAAGACTTGCTTATCGTGTTCCTGCGATTTACCAGCCATGTTTCTCATCTCCTTATGAAATTTGAAAAGACAATGTGGGAAAATCAGTTTTGCTGGCAATCTGTCATAGGCTATTCCCTCCGAATCGGAAATGAATGCATCACCTTAGGTCTCTGAAACTTTTCATTTACAACCCACTTGGTGTGAAAACGTGACGGGCAAACCATAGTGGACTTGAACACAAAGACTATAACCAGCGCCTGACTTTTGCTTGATAGGCGGCAAATTGTTCGCCGAACTTGGACGCGAGATACTCTTCTTCCGGGCGAATCACAAATCGATTAAACAGAATGACCACGAGTGGAGCCAGAAGTGTCCCCCAATAAGATCCCGAATCAAGGGAAATGCCGATTACGATGAATAAGAATCCGAGATAAACAGGGTTTCGGGTAAAACCATAAATACCAGAGGTAACTAAATGCGCAACCCGACCGCGAGATTGAAGCGGCGTACCGGCGCGTCGGAACGCCACCAGGGCTGCCACGCCCAGCAAGAAGCCAAGGATCACAAGTAAGAAGCCAAACGTCTGGAGAATGGGGGGCACAATCAGCGGCAGAGGAATTAGCCAGGTTAGCAGAAATGCCAGCGCAATGTGGGCCAGGGCCAGTAGTGGAGGCTGAATCTTCTTATTGGGATGCGCCAGATTTTGTTTTGGCTTGTTATTGACTGCCACAACGACTCCACTTTTTCAAAGTAGCGGGCGGATGCAGGTTATTGATTTTTACGAAACGCTTCAGGGATCTTCCATATTCTATCCCATCACTCGTCTTTTTGCTATCCTCGGAGTGCCTAACATCAAAACAAAATCCAGGTGCATTGATGAATCAAGGAGGTATCCACACAACATTTCTTAGAATTCCTATCGTATTTCTACGCAAGCAGTAATATAATAGCGCCCAAGTGAGCACAGGCGCTCACAACCAAACCCAAAGGAGAGAAGAGAATGAAGACCAGAAGGCTGTTGTTCAATCTATTGTCATTGTTCGTCTTTGCTGCTCTGCTGGCTGCGTGTGGAGGAGGCGCAGCCACAGATGCACCGCCAACGGAAGCACCGATGACAGAGGCGCCCATGACCGAAGCGCCAATGACTGAGGCGCCTACGGAGGCACCCATGACTGAAGCCCCCACTGAAGCCCCCGCGGAGGGCGCGGTCAACATGGATGAGCTGATTGCTGCCGCCCAGGCCGAAGGTATGCTCACCACGATCGCGCTGCCTCACGACTGGTGCAATTACGGCCAGTTGATCGAAGACTTCAAAGCCAAGTACAACATTGAAGTGAATGAGCTCGACCCTGGCGCCGGTTCCGGTGAAGAGTTGGAAGCGATTCGAGCGAACAAGGATAACCCGGGGCCGCAGGCGCCGGACGTGATCGACGTCGGACTCGCCTTTGGTCCGCAGGCCAAAGAAGAGGGACTGATCCAGCCTTACAAGGTAGCGACCTGGGATGAAATTCCCGACGGAGCCAAGGATCCAGACGGCTACTGGTATGGCGACTACTATGGTGTGCTGGCATTCGAAGTCAACACAGACGCGGTGCCCAATATTCCCCAGGAATACGCCGATTTGCTGAATCCTGAATACAATGGGCAAGTGGCTCTTTCGGGCGATCCGCTCACCTCGAATGCGGCGATCCTTTCGGTATGGGCTGCAGGTCTGTCAACGGGCGCCACCGGAGAGGAAGCTGCCCAGGCCGGACTTGAGTATTTCAAGCAGCTTAATGAGGCGGGCAACTTTGTGCCGATCGACGGCGATTCCCGCACTGTCGGTATCGGCGAAACCCCGATCCTGATCGACTGGACTTACAACTCGATCCTCAACGATGTGAACCTGGCGGGTAACCCGGATCTGGAAACGGTCGTGCCGACCCAGGGTCGTCTGGCCGGTGTGTACGTTCAAGCCATCAGCGCGTACGCTCCTCATCCCAACGCCGCAAAATTGTGGATGGAGTACCTGTACTCGGATGAAGGTCAACTTGGTTGGGCCTCTGGCTTCTGCCACCCCATTCGTTTCGAAGCGATGTCAGCAGCGGGCACAATCCCTGACGATGTGTTGGCGCAGCTGCCCAGCACAGAAGGGGCGTACTTCCCAACTATTGAAGAGATCGAGGCTGCCCGAACGGTTATCACTGAAGGCTGGCCTTCGGTAGTCGGCGTCGAAGTCAAACCTTCGCCCTAATTTCCCATGAAGTCCTCCATCGTTCCTAACTCTCAACTTGTAAACCCAACCGTGAGGGGCGCTAAGCGCCCCTCACGACGCAATCTCGGCTACTGGCTGGGTGTCCTGCCTTTCTTTCTGTTCTCCGCTCTGTTCCTGATCGGACCAACCTTGATCCTGGCATCCCGCAGCCTGGAGGGACCAGATGGAGGACTTACTTTTGATAATTATCGCCAATTGGCAACACCAAGCGTGCTCGACGCCTACGGAATGTCGATCCGGATCAGCCTCACGAGCGCCATTCTCGGGGGGCTGATCGGGTTCCTGATCGCCTGGGCAATCTCGATTGGCGGGCTTCCGCGGCCGTTCCGATCGCTGACCACAACGTTCTCTGGAGTGGCTTCCAACTTTGCTGGCGTGCCGCTTGCTGCGGCCTACATCTTTACGCTGGGACGCGTTGGAGTGATCACGGCCTTGCTCAAGCTGGCTGGAATTGATCTGTATAGAAGTGGATTCAGCCTCTATTCCTTCCTGGGGCTGACGATGGTCTATCTGTATTTCCAGGTGCCATTAATGGTTCTCGTCATCCTGCCTGCCATCGATGGACTCAGGCGTGAATGGCGGGAGGCGGCGGAGAACCTTGGCGCAACATCCGCTCAATATTGGCGTCATGTTGCGTTGCCGGTCTTATTGCCATCCATGATGGGCACAATGATATTGCTCTTTGGCAACGCGTTCGGAGCCCATGCCACAGCCTATGCACTGACCGGTGGACTTTTTAACCTGGCCACACTCTTGATCGGTCAGCAGATCTCTGGTGATGTCCTGCATAACCCCGGGCTCGGTTATGCGGTAGCAATGGGGATGATCCTCATTATGGCGGTTTCCATCCTCGTTTATTCCGTTCTGCAGCGCCGCTCGGAAAGATGGTTACGATGAGCGTCTCTACCGCTCCTGCTCCGGTTGCAGTGAAGTCAGCTACCACTATCAAAACTACTGCCAGGAAAAATCGATTCTGGGCCTGGGTGATTTACATTGGGGGGGCTCTCTACTTTTTAGTACCTCTCGCTGCCACGTTCTACTGGTCCCTGCGGGCGGAAAGGGGCAAGTTCGGCTTCGAGGCCTACCGCAGGCTATTTGCCGATGCCAACTTCCTGCCGTCCTTCAGCGAGTCAATCGTCAACGCGGTCGCCGCCATCCTCATCAGCCTGCTTATCATCGTTCCCACGGCTTATTGGGTCACGCTGCGATTGCCAAAGCTCCGACCGGTCGTTGAGTTCATTACGCTCTTGCCGTTTGTCATCCCGGCCGTGGTGCTGGTGTTCGGCCTCATTCGCCTCTATAGCCGGCCGCCGCTCTTGTGGACCGCCACATACGAGAGCTCTCGCATCCTGCTCATCTGCGTGTACGCCGCGCTGGCGTTCCCCTATGTTTTCCGATCGGTTGACAACGGGCTGCGCGCAATGGATGTCCGCGCGCTGACCGAGGCAGCCCAGAGCTTAGGGGCCAGCTGGCCCACCATCCTCCTGCGCGTCATCTTCCCCAACCTGCGGGTGGCTCTGCTCTCCGGAGCATTACTAACGTTTGCCATCGTGATCGGCGAGCTGACCATTGCGCTCTTTATGGCTCAGCACACTCTGGGACCCTACATGGCGAATCTGACGCGCAGCAAGGTATACGAACCCTCAGCGATGGCCATTGTGGCCTTCGCGATCACCTGGGCAGCGATGGGCCTGATTCAGCTCATTGGGCGCGGCCAACAGGGACAAATTGCAGGCGGTCACTAAACCAGAAACGAGCAACGCAATGGCATACTTAACTCTTTCAAACATCTCTAAGCAGTTCGGTGATACATACGCCGTTCGTGACTTCAACCTTGATATGGAGAAGGGCGAGTTTGTTTCTTTCCTCGGACCCTCGGGCTGCGGAAAAACAACCACGCTGCGCATGGTGGCCGGCTTTGAAACTCCGACCGATGGATCGATTACCCTGGGTGGAGCCGACATCACGAATAAGTCTCCGAATCAGCGCAATATGGGGATGATCTTTCAATCCTATGCTCTGTTTCCTAACATGACCGTCGCGCAAAATATCGGTTTTGGCTTGCGGGTGCGCCAGGTAAGCAAAGCAGAGATCAGGGATCGCGTGAAGGAAATGGTCAGCCTGGTGAACCTGGAAAAGCATGTGGATAAGTATCCTTATCAGCTTTCCGGTGGACAGCAGCAGCGCGTTGCGCTCGCCCGCGCCCTCGCCATTCGACCAGACGTGCTCCTGCTCGATGAACCTCTCTCTGCCCTGGATGCGAAGATCCGTGTGAACCTGCGCGCTCAAATTCGTGAGATCCAGAAGAAGCTGGGGATTACCGCCATTTTTGTGACACACGATCAGGAAGAAGCCCTCTCGATTTCCGACCGGGTCGTGGTTATGTATGATGGAAATGTGGAACAGGTGGGCACACCATTCGATATTTATAATTATCCTCAGACCACATTCGTAGCCAATTTTGTGGGCTCGTTGAATACGGCGATTGCAGAAATCATCGACCCGGCCAGGGGACTGCTCAGTGTGGACGGCGTGCAATTTTCTTCTGCCGCAAAGATGGATGGTTTGCGGAAAGGCGACCGGGTGCGCATTGCGATCCGTCCCGAAAGATTCAGTTTTGCTTCGGAAGTGAAGAAGGCAAATGTGGTTGATTGCCGGATTGAGAACATCACTTTTCTTGGCTCCGTGGTGCGCGTTCACATCCTGATCGGCAATAGCAAGTTCACCATGGATACGTTTAACTATCCATCACTGGAATTGCCCAGGATTGGTGCAACGGATCAGGTGACTTGCTCGCGTGAGGCCGTGCTGGTGTTAGAGGAGGAAAAATCGAATGGCCATGTGCCGCAAAGCAGCGAGGTAGGGGCAGCTGTCTAAAGTCGCTAGCATGTAAGCCAAATCGGCACTGACCATTTATTGACAACGCAAGACCCAGCCATAGGCTGGGTCTCCTCATATCTAAGTTCTTTTTCAAAAATACTTAGCTCGAAACAAGTTGCAATTCTTCCGGCACTTGCATATCGGCTGAGATCAAATCAGTGAAGTGTGCGCGGATCCGTGATTCCACGTCGGGAGAAAATAAAGTGGAACTTGGCTTTGCCAGAATTTCCCGAACACGTCCCATCGCACGCGCATGGATATCCTGCGCCCCTTTCTTTTCCCATTGCGTACGTGTATCGCGGTCTGAAAGTTTCGTCAACAGGCCTGCGGTCTTCATGCGCTTGATCGTGTGAGGCTCAACGATATAGGAACCGCCCGGACCAATCTTCTTGATGATATCGAGGGCCAGATTTTCCTCGCTGAACTCAAGCCCGCGC
>Ga0073934_10009590_pt1 | contig 12342 bp, 13 predicted proteins | sample LarsenN4metaG_FD_76834 | JGI IMG/M metagenome (GOLD analysis project Ga0073934, IMG submission 76834) | Hot spring sediment bacterial and archeal communities from British Columbia, Canada, to study Microbial Dark Matter (Phase II) - Larsen... ... | reverse complement strand
CTCACCAGGAGGTCCCGCAGCTCCGGGTCGTCCGGCTGATACTCGTCCGGGATGCCGAGCACCCGGATCTTGCTGCCGTGGAGTGGCCAGCGGGCCCGGATGAGGGCTTCGTGGGTCGACTCCATCACGCAGATGAGGTCCGCCCACTCCACGTCAGCCCGCGTGACCGCTCGCCCTCCCCGCCCCTACGACACCGTCCAGGCTGGACGGGCCACGATTAAGTTCTTCCTCGGCGACTGCCTCGACGTGCTCGGCACCCTGCCGGCAGGCTCGGTGGACGTCGTGATCACGTCACCGCCCTACAACCTCGGCATCGCGTACCGGACTTACAACGACGGCCAGCCGCGCCACGAATACCTGGACTGGACCGGCCGCTGGGTGGCCGCCGCGGCCCGGACCCTCGCGCCGGAGGGGTCGCTGTTCCTCAACGTCGGCGCCAAGCCCACCGACCCGTGGACGGCGCTCGACGTGGCCCAGGCCGTGCGGCCCCACCTGCACCTGCAGAACATCATCCACTGGGTGAAGTCCATCGCCATCGAGCGCGACGCGGCCGGGGCCCGGGCGGGCCTGCCGGACGACCTGGCGGTCGGGCACTACAAGCCCATCAACTCGGCGCGGTTCCTGAACGACTGTCACGAGTTCGTGTTCCACTTCACCCCCGCGGGCACCACGCGGCTCGACCGCCTGGCCCTCGGCGTGAAGTATCAGGACCCGTCGAACGTCACCCGCTGGCGGGGCGGGGCCGGGGGGCGGCGGTGCCGGGGCAACACCTGGTTCGTGCCCTACGAGACCATCCAGAGCCGCGACAAGGACCGGCCCCACCCGGCCACTTTCCCGCCGAAGCTGCCCGAGAACTGCCTGCGGCTGCATGGCGCCCTGCCGGGCGCCGTCGTGGCCGACCCCTTCCTCGGACTCGGCTCCACCACGGTGGCATGTGCGCGCCTGGGCCTCGACGGTATCGGCATCGAGCTCGACGAGCACTACCTGAAGGAAGCCATCGCCCGCACGCGCGCCGCGGCCGCCCCGGCGGCGGTCCGTCCCCGCCGCCGCTCTGCGGTATAGTCAGGCCTCATGTCACTTCGCTCGCTGTCCCTGTGGGTCAGCGCGCTTGCGGTCGCCGTCCTCGTGCCCGTCACGGGCGCACGGGCGCAGACCGCCGGCGCGCCGGCGGCGCCGCCCCCGCCGCCTCCTCCGCTGGTCTCGGTCGGCCAGCCCATGCCCGACTTCACCCTGCCCTATCTCGAGGCGGCGCCCGATGGCGGCCGTCCGGCCTCGAAGTCGGCGACGCTGTCGTCGTTCAAGGGCAAGTCGTCGGTGGTCGTCGCGTTCTTCCCGGCGGCGTTCTCGCCCGGTTGAACGACAGAGATGTCCCGGTACCGGGACAACTACGCGCAGTTCGGCGCCAACAACGCCGCCGTCTTCGGCGTCAGCGTCGATTCCACCTGGTCCAACAAAGCATTCCGAGAACAGATGGGCCTGGACTTTCCGTTGCTGTCAGATTTCAAGCGGGAGTACACCCGGAAGCTGGGGATTCTCGACGAGAACTCGTGGACGGCCCGCCGCGTGACCTTCGTCGTCGACGACCAGGGCATCGTGCGGCACATCGATCTGGCGGCGGATGCGCTGGATCCGACGGGCGCGCTCGGCGTCTGCTCGCTGCTGAAGAAGAAGTGACCGGCCGCGGCTGGCGGCCCGGCGGCGCTGCCGCCGGGCCGGCCGCGCCTTCCTGACACATTCCTCCGCCCCCCCACATCACCCTAGGTCCATCTCCATCTGGCATGTATACTGCTGCCGGGAGATTCCGTTGGACCTACGTCAGCTCGAGATCATCCGCGCCATCGCCGAAACCGGCTCGTTCACCGCGGCAGGCCACAAGCTCCACGTCTCGCAGTCGGCCATCAGCCGCCAGATCCTGCTGCTCGAAGACGAGCTGAAGACGCCCGTCTTCCTGCGCATCGGGCGGCGGATCCGGATCACGCCGGCCGGCGAATCGCTGCTGCAGCTGAGTCACCGGGTGTTCCAGGACCTGAAGGACACGGTGGCCCAGATCAGCGACAGCCAGGAGACGCTGCGCGGCTCGGTACGGATTCTCGGCGGGATGACGGTGTGCCTCTACGTCTTCCCGACGCTGCTCTCGGAACTCACCAAGCAGCACCCGGGCATCGACGTGAAGATCGTCAACGACAGCACCGAGCGCTGCGTGCAGCACCTCCGGTCGGGCACGGGCGACATCGCCCTGCTCACGTTGCCGATCAAGGACGCCGACATGGTGACCGTGCCGGTGCTGCAGGAGGAGCTGCTGGTGGTCACCTCGGCCAAGCACCCCCTCACCAAGAAGCGGAAGGTGAACGCGCAGGACCTGGCGACGCAGCCGTTCGTGCTCTTCGAGCAGGGGTCGAACACGCGGCGGGTCGTCGACGAGTTCTTCGACTCCTCCGGCATCGAGCCCCGCATCGTGATGGAGACCGAGAACGTCGAGATCCTGAAGGCGCTCGTGCGCCACGGCCTCGGCATCACGATCGCGTCGTACCAGTCGGTGGCGCGCGACGTGGCCAGCGGCCATCTCTACTGCGCGCGCATCGACGGCCGCCCGCTCATCCGCGAAACGGGGTGGGTCTACCCGAAGATGAGCCGCACGCCGCGCACGGTCGACGAGGTCATGAAGGCCTTCGAGAAGGTGCGCCCGCGCCTGCGCCTCGCCCCCTGACACGCGCCCCGGCTCCGGCGCGCGTGCCACCGGCCCCGACGGCGTGCGCCGGGGCGGAAGGCCGGTGGCCCTAGCGGACGACCGCCGGCGCGCCCGCCTCGGCCACGACGCGGCCGAGCGCGGCCACGGCCTCGGCGATCTCGTCGGTCGTCAGCGTGACGAAGCTGAGGCGCATGGTGCGCACGTCGGGATGCTCGGTGTAGAACGGCGCGCCCGGCACGAACGCAATCCCGGCCTCCACCGCCTTCGGCAGCAAGGCCATCGTGTCGAAGCCCTCGGGCAGCCGCAGCCAGAAGAACATCCCGCCCTTCGGCTCCTGCCACGTGGTGCCGGGCGGCATGTGCCGGCGCAGGGCGGCGGCCATCGCGTCGCGCTGCGCGCGGTAGCGCTCGCGGATGGTCGGGACGTGGCGGTCGAGGAAACCGTCCTTGATCACCTCGTAGACGACCCGCTGGTTGAAGCCCGGGGTGTGCAGGTCTTCGCCCTGCTTGGCCGAGAGGATCTTCACGTACTGGGACGACGGCGCCACCAGATAGCCCAGGCGGAACCCGGGCGTGAACACCTTCGAGAACGACCCCAGGTAGATGCAGCCCTCGGGCCAGCGCGAGTGCACCGAGGCCGGCGACGGCTCGTCGAACCACAGGTCGCCGTAGGGATTGTCCTCGAGGATCGGAATCCCCGCCGCCTGCGCGGCGGCCACGAGCGCGTCGCGCCGGGCGTCGGTGATCTGGCCGCCGGCCGGATTCTGGAAGTTGGGGATGAGGTAGGCGAACCGGGTGCCGGGCGCCCGCGCAGGCAGCGAGGCCACCGACTCCGGCGTCGGTCCCTCGTCGTCGCTGGCCAGGCTGACGTACTCGGGCTCGAACGGCGAAAACGCCTGCAGGGCTCCGAGATAGGTGGGCTGCTCGACGGCCACCGGCGCCCCGGCGTCGATGTACGTCTTGGCCACCAGGTCCAGCCCCTGCTGCGAGCCGGTGGTGATGAGCACCTGGTCGGGGGTCACGGCGGCGCCCGGACGCGACAGCTTCGCCGCCACCCACTCGCGCAGCGGCCCGAAACCCTCGCTGGCCGCATACTGCAGCGCGGCCGAGGGCGCGTCGGCGAGCACGCGGGCGCAGGCCTCGCGAATCGCCTCGACCGGGAACGTGAGCGGCGACGGCAGGCCGCCGGCCATGCTGCGTACGCCCGGACGCTCCGCCACCTTCAGGATCTCTCGGAGCATCGACGGGTTCATCCGCGCGCAGCGGCGCGCCTGGGTCCACACGCTCATGACTGGGATCTCCTTCCCGGAATTATGACGCCGCGGGACGGCAGGCGCCACCGCCGGGCGGACGGGCGCGGCGTCATTACCGCGGCGCATGCACAGAATCCGATCATTCTATTTCCGTGCTGGATGGCCGGCCGCTAGGATGAGCGCCTCGGCACTGCTGGAGGCCCTATGTCCCCGAGTCCTGATCGCGTCATCAGCATCGCCCTCACCAACGACGAGTGGCGCGCCTTCACCCAGGTGCAGCCCGAGCCCGTGTCCTGGCTGCGGTCGCGCATCCTGGAATCGATCGAAGCGGCGCGGGCCGCGGCGGGCGGGTCGGCGACCGAAACCGGACGGGCGTGAGACCCGCCGGCTGGCGGGCGGCCTGGCGCACCGACCTGCGCGGAGGCGGTCGCCGGGCCGGCCGTCCGGCTACTGCTTGCTCGTCGAGGGCGGCTGGCGCAGCGTGTACGACGTGCGCGACCAGACGTTGAGGCCCTCGCGCTTCACCTTCACCTCGATCTTGCGCGTGCGCTTGAGCGGGTCGGGGTTGTTCGAGTAGTACCCCACCACGTAGTAGTCGCTCGTCTCGGCGTCGATCCGCTTCAGGCCCTTGTCGAAGTTGTTCTGGTTGACGATGGCGATACCGCCCGTTTCGTCGGCCAGCACGCGCAGGCTGTCCTGGGTCTTCCGGATGTGCTGCGCGAAGTCGCTCGGGTCGACCGTCTCGTCGAGGTCCTGGCCGGCCACCAGCCCCCGCGGATCGATCGTGTAGAAGGTGGCGTTGGCGCGGTTGGCGGACCGCGTCAGGTCGGCCAGCTCCCGCGCCAGGTCGGCATCGGCGAACTGCGTGCCCTGATTGAAGGTGCGGTTGATCTCCTGCCCTTCCTCCGGCGTCTGGCCGTAGCGGCCGCCGTAGATCGGGTCTTCGCCCATCCGCTGCTTCTCGAACGGGTTGAAGTCGAACCCGTTGCTCACCCACACGACGGCCTTGCGGCGGTTGGTGATCTTCTCGAGCTGCGTGACGATGTCGCGCGCGGTGGAGAAGGCGACGTGGGCGCGGTAGCGCACTTCCGAGGGCCCCTGCGGGCCGTCCTGGCCCTGGATGATGTCCGAGGGCTTGAGGCCGTTGCCGGTGATCTTCTTGATCGCCTCGGTGAGGATCTTGCGGTCGTACGTCAGGTCGATGGCGAGCGACGACGGCCCGGTGGAGACGATGCCGAACATGTCGCCCTCGTGGACGAGCGTGTTCGAGATGCGCTTGAAGAGGTCGCGGATGCGGCCGGTGTTGCGGAAGTCGAGGTGCAGGTCGTCGACGATGAGCAGGAAGATGCGGCCGGCGGCGTCGTTGCGCGGGCGGGCCGTCGGCAGGATGATGCCTTCCTGCGCCGGGGGCGGCGGCGCCGCCTGCAGGTTCAGCACCCGGCCACCGTGCACCAGCGTCATCGACGCCAGTTCCTGCCTGACGCCGTCTTCGTAGATCTCGATGTCGTCCTTCGTGAGGTCGGCCACGAACTGGTCGCGCGCGTCGCGGGCGATGACGTCCGTGGTCACGAGGTCGATGGCCACGCGGAAGTCGGGCTGCCCGGGCGCGGGCGGCGCGGCCACCTGCCGGGCCGAGGGCGCGGCAGACGTCAGGAGGAGCGCGCCGAGCGCGAGCCCGGCACCGGCAACGGCGAGACGGTTGCGCATGGCACCCAGTATAGACGCGGACTCCGCGTCCGCGGTCGCCGCCCTCAGGCGCCGGCCGAGGCCTGCTCGACCGTGGACCGCAGGGCCTCGGCCTCGCGTTCCACCTGCGCCATGCCGGCCAGGACCGCCTCGGGCGATTCCCAGGCGTCGGGGTCGATGGCGGCGAGGCGTTCGCGCCAGCCGGCCTTCACGGCCGGGTCGACCGGGGCGGCCTCGACGAGGGATTCCAGTTCGGCATGGCGGGTCCGCAGGCTCATGGCGATGCCGCGGCCCAGCAGTTCCGCGAGCAAGTCGGGCCCGGGGCGTGGTGCCGGCGCCTCGCGGGGGGCGCGGTCATGCTCGTCGACCCCGGCGGAGGACGCGACCGGACTGGCGTGCGCCGCCGGGGACTCGTCGTCGGTGGCCGCGTCGGTGTCGGATTCGGGCTCGGGCTCGGGACGGGGCGCCGGCTTGCGCTTGCGCGGCGGCAGCGGCGCCTCGACTTCCACCGGCGTCATCGCCCCCATGTCGAGGATGTACTGCCAGTCGAAGTCGATGTCCGGATACTGCTCTTCGAGCGTCCGCATCGCCGCCTCGTCGAGCGCGGGGCGACCGATGCGGAGGCCGGGCGCCGTCCGGTACCAGTACAGGATCTTCGTCTTCTCGCCGGGCGCCGGCGTGTGCAGCAGGTATGTGTGCTCCACGCCCCGACGATCGGCGACCAGTCGCAGGTAGGGCACGCGGAATCAGCGCTTCTTGGCCGCGGGCTTCCTCGCGGCCTTCCCCGCCGCCGGCTTCGCCGCGACCTTCGACGCCTTGGCGGGCGCCGCGGGCTTGGCGGCCGGCCGGACCGCGGCCTTGGCCGCAGGCTTGGCCGGGGCCGCCTTCTGCGCGGCCTTGGCCGGCGCCGACTTCGCGGGCGCGAGAGCCTTGGCCGGCGTGGACGCTTTCGCGGGCGCCGCCTTCAGCGGGGCCGCGGCCCTGGCGGGCGGCGCGGCCTTGACCGGTGCCGCGGGTCTCGTCGGCGCCACCGCCTTGGCGGGCACGGCAGGCTTCACGGGTGTCGCGGCCTTGGCCGGACCGGCCGGCTTCGCCGCTGGAGCCGCCACCGACGTGGCGGGGTTCTTCGTGGCGGCAGCCGGCGCCACCGGCACTGCCGCCGGCTTGCCCTTGGCCGCAGGAGCCGGGGCCGCGGGGGCGACGGCGCCCGCGGCGGCCGCCTGCTTGGCCGCCGAGGCCTTGGCCGCAGCCACGAACTTTCCAAGGGCGGCCTTCTGGGCCGCCGTCCGCACCGGCGCCTTTGACTCGGACTGGCGCGGCTGCGGGGGCGGGGGCGGAGGTGGCGGCGGCGGAGGCGGGGGCGGTGGCGGCGCCACCTTCAGCTTCGGCGTGCCGGCCAGTCCAGCCTTCCTCGCCGCGGCCAGGGCCGCGTCCGGGGCTTTCTGAATCAGCGTGAAGCGGATCTGATCGATGTGCGGGTGGTAGGTCCAGAGTTCGGCCACCGTCACGTTGTGGTCGCGCATCAGGCGCCGCACGGTGTCGAGGGTGTGCGGCGGCACGTAGAGATGGAACGGCACGCGGAGGCGGCTGAAGGGCACCCACTGGGCGAGGGTCTCGAGCGAGTTCACCGACTCGCCCGTCTCCACCTCGACGACGCCGTCGAGCTTCCGCGCCTTGTCGTTGGTGAGCAGAATCAGGTCGGGCGTGAACTCCGCTGTGCCGAGGACGATCGACGTCGGAGGTTCGCCGCCGACGTTGGCGACCGGATCGTGCTTCTTCTGGTACTTGGCCTGGAGCAGGCGGATGATGCGGTCGTGCTCGAGTTGTTCGCGCACGGGCCGGACGAGGATGGGCACGATGCCTCCGCGGCAGACGCTACGGGGTAGCGGTTGAAAACAAACCCCATAATATAGCACGCAGTCTCAACGCCCCCGCAATCTCGGGGGCCCCGGCCACACGAGACATCCCGGTACAATTCGGACATGACCACCGCCCATCTCATTGGGGTGCCCCTCGATCTCGGCGGCAACCGCCGGGGCGTCGACATGGGGCCGTCCGCCATCCGCATCGCCGGCCTCGCCGACCAGCTCGCCCGCCTTGGCGTGCAGGTGACCGACAAGGGCGACGTGCCGGCGCCGCTGCCCGAGACCAAGGGGCCCGGCGACCCGAAGAAGCGCTACGTGAAGGACATCGCGAAGGTCTGCCAGCGGCTGTACCTGGCCTCGGCCGCCACGCTGCAGCAGGGCGCCCTGCCGATCGTGCTCGGCGGTGATCACTCGCTGGCCGCCGGGTCGGTGGCGGCGACGGCCGCCTGGATGCGGGCGCGCGGCCAGGCGCTGGGCGTCATCTGGGTGGATGCCCACGCCGACATCAACTCGCCCGGCACCTCCCCCTCGGGCAACGTCCACGGCATGCCGCTCGCGGCCTTGCTCGGGCGCGAGCCGGTGGAACTGGCCCGTATCTCGGGGCCGGAGCCGGCGATTCGCCCCGAGCACACCGTGCTCGTGGGCATCCGCAATCTCGACGACCGCGAAAAGGAGATCGTCAAGGCGGCGGGCGTGCACGCCTTCACCATGAAGGACATCGATCGCCTCGGCATCGGCGAGGTGATGGACCGCGCCATCGCGGCTGCGTCGGCCGGCACGGGCGGTCTCCACGTGTCGTTCGACCTCGACGTGTGCGACCCGACGATTGCCCCCGGCGTCGGCACGCCGGTGAAGGGCGGCCTCGACTACCGCGAGGCCCATTTCGTGATGGAAGCTGTGGCGGAATCGGGCCGGATGGTGGCGCTCGATCTCGTGGAGGTGAATCCCGCCCTCGACCTGCGCAACGCCACGGCGGAGCTGGCCACGGACCTGGCGGCGTCGGCGTTCGGCAAGCGCATCCTGTGACGTTTCTCGCGTTCCCCGGAAACCGGATCCCGGGTGCTATAGTCCAAAGGCTTGTCCGCCTGACGCAGCACGCGCCAGGGCGGCGTTCCTCAAGGAGCAGTCCAGTGATTCAGCGTCGTGCATTCGTGGCGTCGGCCCTCGTGGCCGCGCTTGTCGTGCCCGCCGGCCTCGTGGCCGCCCAGCAGAAGCGCGCCAGCCCGCACGAAACCGTGAAGGCCACCATCGACGGGGCCACCGTGAGCATCACCTACGGCCGTCCCTACATGAAGGGCCGGAAGATCTTCGGCGGCCTCGTGCCCTACGGCCAGGTGTGGCGCACGGGCGCCGACGAGGCGACGATTCTCGAAACCGACAAGGCGCTCATGTTCGGCGCCTTCCACGTGAACCCCGGCAAGATCTCGCTCTACTCGCTGGTCACCGAGAAGGGCTGGTCGCTCGTGCTGAACAAGCAGACCGGCCAGTGGGGCACCGAGTACAAGCAGGCCGAGGACATCGGCCGCGTGCCGATGAAGGTCGAGACGCTCTCGACGCCCGTCGAGCAGTTCACGATTGCGGTCGAGAAGAACCCGGCCGGCAAGGGCGGCGTGATCGTGATGCAGTGGGAGACGACGAAGGCCACGCTGGCCTTCACCGCGATGTAACACCGCTGGCGGCGGCAGGGTCCGAAAGGGCCTTGCCGCCCGTCCCGCCGCGGCGCAAGATAGGCGCCGCATGTTCTCGCCCATTCCGGTTCTGCTCGCCGGCCTCGCGCTCGTCACCCTCTGGTTCGTCGCCGCCTGGTGGCAGAGCGCGCGCCGCGGGCATCCGCACCGGGCGCCCTCCCCCCTGCAACTCGAGATCGGCGCCGTCTCGCTTTTCTTCGACACGCTCGGCATCGGCAACTACGCCCCCACCACGGCGGTGTTCCGCTTCCTGCGCATGGTGCCGGACGAACACATCCCCGGCACGCTCAACGTGGGGTCGTCGGTGCCGGTGGCGCTCGAGGCCTTCGCCTTCGTCACCGCCATCGCCGTGGATCCGCTCACGCTGGGCCTGATGGTGCCGGTGGGGGCGCTCGGCGGCTACGTGGGCGCCGGCATCGTGTCGCGCCTTCCCCGCCGCCAGTTGCAGCTGGCGATGGCGGTGGCGCTGCTGGCCGGTGCGACGTTCATGACGCTGACCAACCTGCAGTGGATTCCGGGCGGCGGCGACGCGACGGGGTTCTCGGGCGGCACGCTGGTGGTGGCCACGCTGCTCAACTTCTGCTTCTGCGCCCTGAACGCGCTCGGCATCGGCAGCTACGCGCCGAGCCTCATCGCCTTCAGCCTGCTCGGCATGAACCCGCGGTCGGCCTTCCCGGTGATGATGGGCTCGGCCGCGTACGGCCTGCCGCTGGCGGGCATCAAGTTCGCGCGCACCGACAAGTACGACGGCAGGGCCGCGCTCGGCATCGCGCTCGGCGGCATTCCCGGCGTGCTGCTCGCGGCCTACGTGGTGAAGTCGCTGCCGCTCGAGGCCATTCGCTGGATGGTCGTGGTGGTGGTGCTCTATGCGGGAGTGTCGCTGCTGCGCACGGCCATGGCGCGGCGCGACGCCTGAGCCCGGCGCGACAGCTCAGTCCTTCAGGATGAGGCGCCCGGACGTCTCGAACCGGCGGAAGTTCGAGTAGGCGGCCACCGCCGACACCGTCTCGCCGCGTCCGGAGGCGTAGTGCTCGCGCATCTCCACCGGCACGAGGACATCGAATCTCGCGTGTGGCGCGTAACGCACGGTCATGCGGCCCAGGAGCTGGCCCACGCTGTCGGACAACTCGCGCCTCGTCTCGACGACCGCGCCCGTCGACGCGTCGATCACGACGTGCCCGCGCGCCGGCAGGTCGCGCGTGAGCGCCTGCACCACCGTGGGCCGCGCCAGCTCGTCGAAGGCGTAAACGGCGACCCGCCGGCCGTCGCGACGCGCCTCCTCGCGGCGTGTGAACCGGAACCGGTGCCGGTAGTGTTCGTCGAGGAACAAGAGCGCCAGCGTCGGCTCGTTGAACGTCCGCACGATCGTGCCGACATTGAACCGCCCGTTCTCGCGCGCCAACTCCCGCAGCGCCGGCAGCGGAATCGGCGCCGCCGCTTCGAGCGCCGGAAGCCGCCGCTCGGCGGTGGGCCGGGTCCGGCCGTCGATGCGGACCACGTCCCGGACGGCGAGCCAGGTGCGGTCGTCGGGCAGCCACACCAGCATCATCTCGGCCTCGAGCACGCGCGAGTCGACGCGCCGGTTCGTGCGCGCCCCCGAGCTCCCGAACACCTGCTCGATGCGCACGTCCTGTTCGTACCGCTCGTGCCACCGGATGGCGGCGAAGGCCTGCTCGAAGCGCCGCGCGTACGCCGCCGCCAGGTCGAGCGTGGCATCCGCGGGCTGCAGCCCCGGAAGACCGAGGGCCGCCACCAACGCCGCCAACGCGACGCCCAGCCGCGTCACCTGGCACGGCTCCGTGGTGTGCGCGTCGTGGCCACGCCGGCATCATCGCACCGTCGACCACCAGGGAGGACGCCGCCCCAATCGGCCAGGACCAGGCCGCGGAGCGCCGTCCGCCGCGCCCCTTCCCGGCTACTTCGGCGCCGACCCGCGCGCCAGCGCGGCCTCCAGCACGGCCAGACGGCGTTCGAGATCGTCGTTCCGCGCCTTCAGCTCCTTGAGGGCCTGGATTGCGAGCAGCGGCAGGCGCGAGTAGTCCACTGACTTGTAGCCCTGGTCGTCGGTCGACACGAGTTCGGGCAGCACGGCCTCGGCCTCCTGGGCGATGAGCCCGTACGTCTGGCTGTCGCCGAAGGCCTTCTCGGGAAACGCCTCGGCGCGCCAGAAGTAGGTGACGGGCCGCAGCGCCACGACCTTGTCGAGGGACGACGCGAAGCTCCTGACGTCGCGCTTGTAGCGGGAGTCGGACGGGCACGAACCCGCTATCGCGCTACCAGCGGCATTCTTCACGCAGTTGAGGACGCGCGCCTCGCCAGCGACATGCAGCTGATCGCTGGCCGAGGAGAGGCCGCCAATCATCACATCGCCTTCGGCATCGACCAGCAGGACTTGGCTGCGATTGGTGCTCCCCACCGGCACCGCCTCGACCTTCACCGTGGTGCCTCGCGCGGTGGACGTCCAGGTCTCCGCCGCCTGCACCAGCATCCAGGCGCCGAGGTGGAAGGTCGTCGGATCACGCCCGTCGAACTGCACGGCGCCCAGCGTGTCTCCAGACTGGACCGGCTGCGGGGATGCCTGGGTATTGCGGGCCCGTTGGAACTGGAGGATGGGGGACACGTTGCCGAAACTGTGCGCGCTCCGGAAGACCGCGTTGGGCGTCGTTCCGGAGGCCACGTCCAGCATGCCTCCAAACGACGTCGTGCCACCCACCAGGAGCTGCCGGGGAATCTCGACGTCGCCGTCGGACCGCACGCGGAAACGCGACGCGTTGTTCTGCATGAAGTTGATCGACCCGCTCGCGGCGAGGTTGTTGATGCGGTACTCGCCCGTGCTGTTGTTGTAGCCCTGGAACTGGCGCAGGGCGCCGGTATGGTCGTAGAAGAGCGTCCCCGAGAACGCATTGGCGCCGTTGCTCATGTTCTGCACGGCCAGGCCCGTCAGACCGCCCGTGGCGTCGGTGAACCTGGCGTGGACGATGTCGAGCGGCGTCACGGCGCCGGTCCCGATGCCGATGCGGCCGCTCGCCTCGAACATGACCGAGCTGGTGAGGTCGATGCTGTTGGTGAACTTCCCGATGAAGTTCGCCGTGCCGGTGTTGACGAGCGGTGGCGCGGTTCGGACGTCGTCCTGCGCGCCCCCATTGCCGGCCGGCGTGGCCG
>Ga0073934_10009589_pt1 | contig 12342 bp, 10 predicted proteins | sample LarsenN4metaG_FD_76834 | JGI IMG/M metagenome (GOLD analysis project Ga0073934, IMG submission 76834) | Hot spring sediment bacterial and archeal communities from British Columbia, Canada, to study Microbial Dark Matter (Phase II) - Larsen... ... | reverse complement strand
CAGCTTCGCGCAGGGCTGTTTAGGAATGTCGGCACGGGAGTCTTCTCGATTCCCTCACTTCGCGGGCGGCGGAGCCAGACCCACAAAGATCACGATTTCATCGCCACCGGGATTCTTGAGGGCGTCGTTGAGAAACGACGGTTTCCAGTTGTTGACCGCCCACAAGTTGCCTCCCTGGTCAATGGCGACAAAGGTCGAGCGCATGAAGGGGGCGAAACTCGGCGGGGCGTCGGGACCGTACAGCGGCGTACCGTCGTGCAGCAGCACTTCATCACCCGCAGAATGCACCGTGTAACCGGAGGAAGGGGAGATGGGATCGCCGAGCGCTTTGCCGGACGGACGTGTGGCAGGATTTGCTCCCGCGAGCTTCGACACACGGCCTTTGTTGAAATTGCTGCCAGGCTTCAACGGTCCGAAGTTCCCGACCCAGATGTTGTCTTCGCCGTCGACACAGATGCCCCACGGGCCATCGATGCCACCGCCAGAGAAGCCGCCGATCTTTTCGCCGTCGGTCGTGTAGGCATAAATCGTGCTGCCCCCCTGCGAAGTCACCCAGGCATTGTCCTGAGAATCGACCGCGACGGTTTTCAGCGCCTTTCCCACCTTCTTGATGACCTGGCGGCTCAACTGGCCGTTGGTCAAGGAATACTTCGTCACGCTGCTGGTGGTCTCACCCAGGAAGCCGCCGCCATTCGTGAGCCAGACTTCGCCCTGAGAGTTCAGTGCGACGTGGAACGGCTTGCTACCGGAATACTGCGGCGCCTCGACCGCATCGTTGGGGTTGCCGTTCCTGAAAACGAACAGGCTGTTGGTGCCGAAGCTCGCCAGCCAGATGTTCCCCTGCTTGTCCGCGAGCGTCCCCTGCACGCGGACCGGTCCGCCCTGGTATCCCAGAGGCGGAGAGAGCGGATTTCCGAATCGATCGAATTGCGAGACGCTGCCGTTGCCGTTCGGCGACGGGTTATAGTCGTCGCCGCCCCACCCGAAGTTTCCGAACCAGACCGATTTGTTGGGGGCAATCGTGACGCCGAGCCCCGTTCCCAGCAATCCGCCGCCGGTCACCGGAGACACGGGGGTGTTGTTCGCACCGTCCGCCGGCTGGCCGTTGGGCTTAAGCACGACGACGAAGTCGCACGACACGGTGGTTCCCTGGACGACGTTGTTCGTGATCCAGGCGTAGCCGTTGTCATCGAACACCAGGCCGCCCGGACCGGCGAACAGCCGGCTGTCGTCGCCGGTGTCGTTGACATTGACCGTTACCGTCCAGGCATCGGGCATTCTGAACAGGGCCGGCTCATACCGTCGCTGCAGCTTGGTGAGACAATAAATGGCCTCCACGTTCTGTGCCGGATTGCGCGCGAGGTTGGCCAGCGCCTCGGCCAGCGATCGCGGCAGCCCGCCGTTGGCCGGCTTCGTCAACGCAAACAAGCTCTGCCGCACGAGCGCGCTGTCGGCGCAGGCGGCCAGCAGGTTCGCCAGCGACCGCGTAGAACGCAGCGAATTCGTCTCGAATTCGTCTCATCGGCGTTCGGAGACGTCGTCATCACGGTCGACGATTGTCCCGTCGTGGTGGAGACGATGTTGTCGTTCATCCCCGCAGCAATCCGCAGCCCAAACGTTTTCCCTGCAATGGTGCCGCTTTGGTAGAACTGCGCCATCGAATACGCCGCCGCGACGGTGGTCAATTCGTTGATGGTGGTCGATGCCGGCAGGAACTGACCCAAGACCACGGCGTACTCCCCGCCGCGACCCAGCTTCGCCGTGGCAAAGAAGATGCTCGACGATTCACCGATGGGGGAATTGATGGTGAACTGGCCGGCGTCGTTGGTGGTGGCCTGGCCGAGCATCGCCGGCTGGTTCAGCGTGGCCTCGCATAACGTCACCTGGGCATTCCGCACCGGCGTCGATGTCCCGGTGCCTCCTTTTTGTACGACGCCGTTGATCGAAGCCGCCTCCGCGGCCGCCGCGCTCGTCAGGGCTGCCCACAACACCACGATCATCACAACGCAACGCTCGATGACGCTGGCCCACCGACTCATCGAGATCCTTTCCGCTTCAGAGGGAAACAACCTGTGCACGTCGAAACTGTCACAAAACTTACGAGGCGCACCAACCGCGCACAATGTGGAATTTCGCGGCGGGCGCACAATTCTGCGGCGACGACGAAACGCGGGGCGGCCACCCGGGGCGCGCGATTCGTCCGATCATTCGCGTGCGCCATCGCCAAACGGAAGGCGGTCGAAGATCCGCCACCACACGTACCGTGTGGCATCGAATTCATCGCGCGGAAACAGGTCTTGGTTGGGAAGGACCGATACGAGATCTCTTCCTTCGTAAGGAGCGCATGTCGCCAGTTCGGCCAGTACGCTGTCAGTCTCGACCCAACCAGGATTTCACGCGTGCCAGGCCACCTGATACACCAGTGCCGGAATGCCGCTGACACAAAACAGCAGACCGATCATTACTACAGTTCGATTCGCCGTCATCTGCCGGGCCTAGGAAAAGTCAACTTCAGACTACTTCGTATACCATCACCGGTTCCCCCAACACCTCCATTCGCGGCGTCACGCCCAGCCCCGGCTTCGTCGATGCCGACATTCTTCCTTCCGTGCGCTGTGGTGCTCCGTCGGCAATCGAACGCGTCACGTAGCTGTTGAAGTCGGTCGTCGTGAACAGGAACTCCGGTGGGGTGCTGTGGGCCAGATGGGCGATGGCGGCGGTGACGATGTCGCCGCCCCAGGTGTCTTCGATGGTGGCGGCGATACCCAGCGAAACGCACAGGTCGCGGGCCTGACGCGCCTTGGTGAGACCTCCGAACTTGCTGATCTTCAGGTTCACCACGTCCATCGCCAGGTCGGCCTTGCCGCGGACGAGCACGTCGATGCCGTCGATCACTTCATCCAGCACGAACGGATGATTGGTGCTTCGCCGGACGGCGAGGCACTCTTCGTAGGTGAGGCAGGGCTGCTCGATGTAGACGTCGACATCGCGCACGGCCCGGCATACACGGATCGCATCGTGCTGGGTCCAGCCGGTGTTGGCGTCAGCGATGAGGCGATCGTCGGGCTGCAACACGGCCCGCACGGCGCGAATGCGTTCCATGTCGGTCTGGGGATCGCCGCCGACTTTGAGCTGGAACCGACGATAGCCCTCGTCGCGATACAGGGCGACGCTCTGCGCCATGTCGTCGGGCGACTCCTGCGAGATCGCGCGATACAGCGGGAAGTCGTTGCCGTAGCGGCCGCCCAACAGCACACACGCCGGTTGATTCGTCGCTTTTCCGAGGAGGTCCCAGCACGCAATGTCGATCGCCGATTTGACGTAGGGATGCCCCTTGAGCACCGCGTCCATGCGGCGATTAAGTTTCGAGAGCTCCAGCGGATTCTCACCCAATAGGTGAGGGGCGAGCTCACCGAGGCCCGTGCGCACTCCGGCGGCATAGGCGGCGAGATACGCCGGTCCGAGCGGGCAGACTTCCCCCCAGCCGGTGAGGCCGCTGTCGGTGTCGACCGCGACGACGGTGCTGTCGAACACCGTAACCGATTTCCCGCCCGACCACTTATAGCTCCCCTCGCGGAGAGGGAGTTCGACGCGGTAGACGTGAATGCGGGCAATTCTCATGGTCGTCGCAAAGCCACAAGCGGGTTATTGAGGGATCGATTCGTCCAACAGCAGCGCGCGGACGTACTTAACCGGCGGCGAGCCAAACGACATGGCGGCGTCGTGGTACTTTTTGAGCGCGAACTTGTCGCCCCACACTTTCTCTGCGGTTTTTCGCATGTCCCGGTGTTCCTGGTAGCCGACGAAGTACGTCGAGAGCTGTGTGGCCGTGACTTGCGCGCGGATCCATTTGCCGGCAGCTTCGCGTTCCTCCTGGAAGGCGTCCTGCGTCATGAGCTTCATGGCATCCTCGCGGCGGATGTTGTCCACGTGGATGGACTGGTCGAGAATCGCGTTGGAGATGACGCGCAGGTACCACTTCAGCGTCACCAGCCGCATCAGCGGGTCGCGGTCGAGAAAACCTTCTTCGGACATCATCTGCTCGGTGTAGCAGGCCCAGCCTTCGACGAACGTGCCCGACGACAGCAGCGCCCGCAATCGGTTCGGGCTGCGATTGGCGTGGGCAATTTGCAGGAAATGCCCCGGCATCGCCTCGTGCACGGTGAGGTTGTGAATCGAGCGGATGTTGTACTCGCGCAAGAACGACGTGACCTGCGTGTCGGTCCAATCGTCCGGGAGTGGCGCAACGGCGTAAAACGTCTTCTGGCCCACTTCCAGCGGCCCTGGCGAATCGCAGTACGCAACTGACACGCCGCGCTGAAACTCCGGCATGATGATGATGTCGAGCGGATCGGGCGGAATGGTGGCCAGGTCGCGCTCTTTGACGAACGCGGTGCAGATGTCGAGCGACTTCTTCGCCGCGGGCACGACGCCGTCGCGCGGCGGCACGTCGGCATAGGCCTGTTCCAAGGCGGCTTGGATGGCCGCCTGCTGCTGCTCGGCGGTCGGATTGGCGGGCCATTGCTGCTCCGACAGGATCTTTCGGGCGAGCGCGTACATTTCCGCCCGCACGCGCTTCAACTCGAATTCGGCCCGCTCGCGGATCTCCTGCCGCGTGAGGCCGCTGCTGAGCGTCAAGGCCAGCTTCTGGTCGAACAATTCGGCCCCCAAGGGCACGCGGCCTTTCGCCTGGGGCAGCAACTCCTTTTCGAGCCACGTTTGATGCTCCTCCACGGCCGTCGCGGCCGTGGCGATGGCTTTGTTCAGTCGCTCCTGGTCGGATTCGCTGAGCGCCTTCATCTGCGGCCGCACCATGTCTTCGATGATGCTCAACACGCCGCGGTTCTGCTTGATGGCCGTTTCGGCGTGGACGGCGGGGACGCGGCCCGGCTCGAGCGTGGCACGAATCTGCGCGTAGAGTCGCGGGAACTTCTCCAACCGGGCGGTGGCGCTTTGCAACCGCTTGTCGATCGGCGCGAACTCGCGCTGCATCAGGCTGTAGATGGCGCCGCCGCTGAGCTGCGTGTAGCTAATCGGGTTCCACGCCCATTCCTGCAGTGTTTCGAGCAGCCACAGGCTGCTGCGGAGCTCGTGCTGGAGAAGCTGGTAGTCCACCTGGTTCTCGCGCGAGAGCGACTGGACGTCGATGCGGCCAAGCTCGTCGAGAGTGCGCACATAGAACGCCCGCTGCCGCTCGCGACCCGCGGGCGTGATCTCATCGACTTCGCTGTCAAAGCGGTGGTCGCCGAGCGCCGTGGCGCTTACCGGCGACAGCGCGGGGGCTTCGTCGACGTACCGGGCCGCCAGTTTCTGGAACTGCTGGTTGGCATCCTGGGCAATCACGGGGAATGTCACAACGAGGCATCCTGAAAGGGCCAGGGCGAGCAATCGCGTCACGGTGGTCTCCGGGTGGTGATTCGAGTTGGACTGCCAGGCCGCAAGCAGCCGCTCGCGGCTTTAGCGATCGAGCTTTTGACGACGAAACGGTGGCAAATGGTCCACGGTCACCGGGCTGGTCGGGGCGACCGGCGGCGAACAGTCTACCACCTGCCACGACTCTTGTTGCACGATCACGGCGGTGTCAGGCTCGGAAACCGTCCAGTCGACGCGGGCGACGCCAAAGGGGACTTCGTCGCACACCCACACGTCACTGCGGTACACGAGCGGTGTCTCCTTTGGATCGCGGGCATGCCGCACTTGCGCGGCCATGCGCTGGCAAGGGAGAGCATCGGTTCGCAGCGGCGACTTCAAATAGCGAATGAAGCCGGGATGGTACGCCTGCAGGAGCGGCAATCCACGGAACAGCGCGAGGTCGGCCTGCTGCTGGGCGGGTGTGATCTTCGAATCGATCCACACGAGACAGGCGGCCGGGGGGCGACCGGCCCGGAACGCGTCGCGATCGATCAGCAATTGGCGTTGGCGTTGAACCGTCGTTCCGCGCGACCGAGTGATTTCCACCGCCGCACAGTGCCGCAAGCCGACGCGTTCATCGCCGGTCCATTCGACGCGCAGTCGTTCCTCTTCGCCGGACGGCACCAGTCGCTGCAACTCAACGAACACCGGCGCGGCACCGGCTTCGGGAAGCGAAGTCAGCCAACTGAAGGTCGGCTGGGGCAATTCCGGCGGGCGGTCGCGATAGTCGATCCAGCCCAGGCGCTCCATCGAGCGGAACAGCCACGGCTGCCGCCAGGCGTGACCGACCGGCTCCCACGCAGAATAGATTGACGCCGCCAGCAGCAGAATCGCCACACCACGCCCCAAAAACACGGAAGTACATCGCTCAACGGCAGGAATCAGCGACACCGTCCACAACGGCACCAGAAACAGCGCCCACCGCAGGCCGCAGCTCACGCCGCCATAGTTGTAGTTGCTTGTACGCGTGAGGTAGAAGCCCAGAACAATTGCAGTGAGTGCCCATGTTGCCGGAAGGACAAAGGCCCGCTGGTTCACCGAAGCCGAGGGGTTGCACTCAGTTGGCTTTCGAAGGAACTGCACCGCTATCACCAGCAGCCACACCGGCGTCAGCGAAAACCACCCGTGGTGGCCCATTAGACAATGGAACAAGTACGTCGGCGGAGAGTCGAGATTGCGGTCGATTCCCTGCGGCTGGACCCAATAGCTCGGCACCCCTTCATGCACGAAACGGTAGCTGTCGCCGCCGTAGTCAGAGTACGCCGGTTTGACGCTTCCGGTTGCCGCGTAATTCGTGGCGAGGAACGCAACGGCCGGCACCAGCGCTGCTGGAAGGAATCCCCAGAGTGTGGACCGCCGATCGCACCGCCATGCGCAAACGGCCATCCAGGCGGCAAACGCCGCGGCGGGCAGATCGTGACACGCCGCCCACGAGGCTGCGAAGCCCCACATGGCGAAACACGTGGCTTGCGGCTTAGGGCTCAACCACCAATAGACGGAAACCATCACGGCTGCTGCCGCAACCGTGTGGTTGTTGAGCGTGGTGAGAAACGGCGACAGAAGTGTGCCGAACGACGCCGTCACCAAAACGAACCATGCCGTCCATTCTGAACGACTCTCCCGTGCCAGCAGGCGCACCAGCAGCCACAGCGACACCGCAAACGGCACGGCGTTCACGATCAGCAGGACTGCAACGTTCACCTGCTCGAGGTGATCGTCGAGATTCCAGCCCGTCAGTCGACAAACGCCCCACGCCACGCCCGCCACCCAGGTGGACATCAACGGCGGCTTGGTGGAGTAGAAGTGGCCGTCAACCCGCACGAGATCGATGGTATTCCAGCCGGAACGCTCGCGAATCTCGTCAATCTGATAGCTGTTGCGGTTCAGCAACGACCAGATCGTACACCATCGCGAGCGGTCGTTTGCGCTCTGAAGCGGCTCGGCACGCGAGATCATTGTGGCGTGCAGCGCTGCCGCTGCCACGACCAGCACCCACGCCGCGCGGCGAAAACCGGGGAGCGCGTCGGCCGCGCGACGGATCCTGTGCATTTCGTGGTCAAATCATTCATGGGCGGCCATGATAGTAACACGGCCGCAGAGCGAATTGAATCATGCTCCGCGCCCGGTGGCCGCGAACGTTGCCGTTTGCGGGTTCTTCGGAGTCGCGGGAAGGCTGAGGTACATGCGGATCAGGTGTGCCACGCTGTCGGCTTTAGTCTTGCGCATAATCTTTGCACGGTGCGCTTCGACCGTTTTGAAGCTCACGCCGAGCGCTTCGCCGATTTCCCTGCTGGACAAACCGTCCACCACGCGATCGAGCACTTGCCACTCGCGCTGGGTGAGCCGGGCAAACAACTGCTCGATGTGCCTCACGTGCGCTTCGTCGCGATGGCGGCTGACGTCGGCCGCGAGCGCCTGCTGAACGTGTTCCAGCAGCACCTGGTCGCTGACCGGCTTCTCGAAGAAATGCACGGCTCCGGCCTGCATCGACCGTACGGCCATCGGCACGTCGCCGTAGGCTGTCATCACGATCACCGGCATCCGGCAGCCGCAGTCCCGCAGCCGCTCCTGAAGTTCCAGGCCTCCCATGCCGGGCATGCGCACATCCAGCACGACACAACCCAGGCGGCCAGGTTCGTACGCGCCGAGAAAATCCGCCGCGGAGCCGAACGTCTCCACGTGCAGGCCAACCGATTCCATCAACCAGCGCAGCGACTTCCGCAGGGCGGGGTCGTCGTCCACCACAAACACGGTGGCGTCCGCCACGGTCGAGTTCATTGTTGCCGTCATGAACTGGCCCTGGATTCCGTCACGGGGAAGACGAGCAGAAACCGTGCGCCGCGTGGCGCCGCGATGGTTTCGCCGTGCAGCGCCCCCTGGTGGGCCTCGACGATGGTCCGGCAGATGGACAGGCCCATGCCCAGCCCGCCGGGTTTTGTGGTGACGAAGGGCTCAAAAATCCGCGCGCCCAATCCGGAGGGAAGGCCCGGGCCGCGATCGGTGATGCGGAGGCCCACCGTCGCATCCGCGAGCCGCAGCGTTTCCAGTTCGATCTGCCGGCCGTCGGGGGCGACGTCCGACATCGCTTCCGCCGCATTCAACAGCAAATTCAAGACCACCTGGATGATCTGCACGCGGTCGACCAGCACACGGCTGAGGTCGGGAGATAACGTCAACGTCGTTTTCGCCTGATGCCGGCGCAGCGCCGGCTCGGCGATGTGCAGCGCGTCTTCAACGAGATCGTTGAGCACGGCCGGCTCGCGGCGCGATTCCTGGCGCTGCAGGAACTGCCGCAGCCGGCGGATCACCTCGCTGGCGCGGTGCGCCTCGTCCACCGATTCCTGCAGCGTCGCCAGGATTTCCGGCGTCGCCCTGCCGTCGCTCTGCAGGCGGATCATGCACCCCCGCACGAAGTTGGCAATTGCCGCCAGCGGCTGGTTCAGCTCGTGCGCGAGCGCGGCCGCCATCTCCCCCACCGACGACACCCGTGCCACGTGTACCAGCCGGTCTTGCGTCTGCCGCAGCTCTTCTGCGGCCCGCCGGAATTCGGTGATGTCGCGGCACACCACGATGGCGCCCGTCACGCGGCCGTTGCACACAATCGGCGCAATGTGGCTCTGATACCACCGCGGGCAGCCGTCTGCGTCGGGGACCGCTACTTCGTGGGAGATCGACTCCGCCTGCTGGAACACGCGATCGAGGTCGCGCTGCACGCGGGCCGCCGATTCGGCCGGGACGAATTCCAGCACGTCGCGGCCGGTCACATCCTGCGGCGTGAACCGTGAATACGAGCTGGTGTGGTTGATGAATCCCACCGTGCGGTCCCGGTGCAGGTGAATGATCATGTCCGGAGCGCTCTGCACCAGCGAGCGCCACCGTTCCTGAGATTCCTCCAGCAGCTCGATCGCGCGCCGTCGCTCGTGGATCTGCTCCTGCAGCATCTCGTTGGCCCGCAGCAGCAGTTCGGTGCGATCGTCGATCGCGGCCGGCAGGATCTCGCGCGCACCGCCGACCGCCTCTCGTTCCGCCAACTGCTGCTCCAATTGGTGCACGCGGCGGCGCAGCGCCTCGAGTTCTTCTTCCACGGCAGTCGCAACGGCAGTCGTCAAGGGAAGCTCACAGGAACGGTTGCGAAAGGACGATCATGCCCTCCGTTCTGAGCCTGGCCGGTTCAGTTTCATGGAGTGGGATCTGCCAGCGACCGGGCGCCGCATGCCGGCAAAAAGTGAGATGGGCAAGTGCTTGTACAGGTTAGGGAGGCGCGGTACCCTCCGTCAAACATGCTTTCTCCGGACAGGGGGGCGTGTCCGCTGACAGGACACGTCCGGCAAGGATGTCCCGATGCGCTGCTATGGAGTGATTCCGGCCCGTCTGCAATCGACGCGGTTGCCCCGAAAGCTGCTCCTCGCCGAGACCGGCCGCCCGCTGATCCAATACGTCTGGGAGGCCGCGCGGAAGGCCAAATCGCTGGCCGATGTGCTCATCGCCACCGACAGTGCCGAGATCGCCGAGGCCGTCTGCGGCTTCGGCGGCCGTGCGGAGATGACCGGCGAGCACCCCAGCGGCACCGACCGCATTGCCGAGGTCGTGCGGCGTTCGTTACCGGATGCCGATTTGATTGTGAACATCCAGGGGGACGAGCCGGAGCTCGATCCGGTCCATATTGACCGCCTGGTGGCGTTGATGTGCGAGCATCCCGCCGCAGAAATGGCCACGCTCGCCACGCCGATTCTTTCCGCAGAGCAGGTGCTGGCCCCGTCGTGTGTGAAGGTCGTCTGCGCAGCAGACGGCCGTGCCCTGTACTTCAGCCGCGCGCCGATCCCGTTCAGCCGCGATCAGTCGCCCGCGGAAGTTCTGCACACGTCCAATCCCTGGCTGCTTCACTTGGGGATCTACGCCTATCGTCGCGCATTCCTCCTGGAATTGACACAGCGGCCGACATCCCGGCTCGAACAACTGGAAAAACTGGAGCAGCTACGGGCTTTGGAGGCCGGCGCCCAAATCCAGGTGGGCGTGGTGGAACAACATTCCGTTGGCATCGACACCCCGGAGGATTATGCTCGGTTTGTGAATCGTTCCAAAAGCCCAGGGATGGCCATCCCGGGGTCAATTTGAGCGTGAGAGATGAAAGCGGAGGAGCCCGGGATGGCCATTCCTGGGCTTCGACGGACAACTTGCAAATGACGAAGCACATCTTTGTCACTGGCGGCGTCGTGAGCTCCCTCGGCAAGGGGCTCACCTCGGCCTCCATCGGCCTCATCCTGGAACGCCGCGGGCTGCGCGTGCGGATGCAGAAGCTCGATCCGTACATCAACGTCGATCCCGGCACGATGAGCCCCTATCAGCACGGCGAGGTGTACGTCCTCGACGACGGCGCCGAGACCGATCTCGATCTCGGCCATTACGAGCGCTTCACCAACAGCCCGCTGTCGCGCGATTCCAACTTCACCACCGGCCGCATCTACATGCGCGTCATCGAAAAGGAGCGGCAGGGCAAGTACCTCGGTGGCACCGTGCAGGTCGTACCGCACGTCACGGATGAGATAAAGTCGTGCATTCGCAAGCTGGCCGGGCCGGAAGTGGACGTGGTCATCACCGAGCTCGGCGGCACGGTGGGCGACATCGAGGGGCTCCCGTTCCTGGAGGCCATCCGCCAGATCCCGCTCGACATCGGCCGCGAAAACTGCCTGTTCATCCACCTTACGCTGGCCCCGTATCTGAAGGCCGCCAAGGAACTGAAGACCAAGCCCACGCAGCACAGCGTGCAGCAGTTGCGTGAGATTGGCATCCAGCCGGACATTCTCATCGTGCGGACCGAACGCGCGCTGGGCCGCGACAACGCCGAGAAAATTGCGCTGTTCTGCAACGTGGAAAAGAAGGCCGTCATCGAGGAGCGCGACAAGGAATTCTCGATCTACGAAGTACCGCTGGGTCTCGTGCAGCACGGCCTGGACGAGATGATCCTCAACAAGCTGCGGATCGAGGCCGGTCCCTGTGACTTGGACGACTGGGACGAACTCATCCGAAAGATCCGCAATCCGGAACACGAGGTGACGATTGCCGTCGTCGGCAAGTACATCGAGCACCGCGATGCGTACAAGTCGATTTACGAAGCGCTCGACCACGCCGGCTTTGCCCATTCGTCACGGATTCTCGTCAAGCGAATCGAGGCCGAAGAATTGGAGCGCTCCGATCCACGGACACTGCTGGGCGGAGTGGACGGCATCCTGGTTCCGGGCGGATTCGGTATGCGCGGCATCGAGGGCAAAATCCAGGCTGTGCAGTTTGCGCGGGAGAACCAGATCCCCTACTTCGGCATCTGTCTGGGCATGCAGGTGGCGGTCATCGAGTTTGCCCGGCACGTCCTGGAACTACCGCAGGCCAACAGTACCGAGTTCGCCGCCGACACGCCCGACCCGATCATCTGCCTGCTGGAAGAGCAGAAGCACATCAGCGCCAAAGGAGGCACGATGCGGCTTGGCGCGCAGCCGTGCGTGCTGCTGGAGAACTCGCTGGCCGCGCGGTGTTATGGCGCCGATGAAATCTCCGAACGGCATCGCCACCGGTACGAGTTTAACCCCGCATATCGGGACGACGTGAGCGCTGCGGGAATGCTGATTTCCGGTGTCAGCCCGGATGGCAAGCTGGCGGAGATCGTCGAGCTGCCCGATCACCCGTGGTTCCTGGCCGTGCAATTCCACCCGGAATTCAAGTCGAAACCCAGCCAGCCGCACCCGCTGTTTGCGGCATTCGTCCAGGCCGCACTGGAGAAACACCAGATGCGTGTGCCGATGGCGGTGGCGCCGCCGGCTCCATCGCTCTTTTAGGGACCGGGCAAAAATAACTTGGCTACTTTACTTTGTGGGGGCGGATGGTGTAGTTCCAGTCGCCGTGGAATTCGTGAGGTTGAAGGCGAACTTGGGCAAGTTG
>Ga0073934_10009588_pt1 | contig 12346 bp, 4 predicted proteins | sample LarsenN4metaG_FD_76834 | JGI IMG/M metagenome (GOLD analysis project Ga0073934, IMG submission 76834) | Hot spring sediment bacterial and archeal communities from British Columbia, Canada, to study Microbial Dark Matter (Phase II) - Larsen... ... | reverse complement strand
GCTTCGGCCGCGCGCGTGCCGACGACGGCTGGCCGAAGGCGCCCCGCATAGCCGAAGAGTTCGGTGAACCAAGCGCGGTCCCCCTCCACCGTCTCGATCTTGCCGAAATCGTAGGCGGCCAGCACTCCGCCGCCCTGGACCCAGTCACGGATGCGGGCCAGCGTGTCCGCCTCGGCCACGGTGCCCTCCCACATCACCAGCACGCGGAACCGGTCCAGTGCGCCGTCGCGGATCATCCGCTCATCCACGATGTCGTAGTTGAGCACGTCCCGAATCTGGGCGCATCCCTGGGCGAACACGGGTGGGAAGGCCTCGTCCGGCCGGAGCAGATGTGCGGTGGTGGGGTAGAGCATGGCCACGTCCACCACAGGCACGCCGGCCCGAAGATGGCGCCCATAGCGGTAGTAGGCCTCCCGGGACTCAGCGATGTTGTCCGCCCAGTCGAAGAGGCCGCGGCTGCCCAGGCTGGCGGCCGAGAAGATGCGCTCCACCACTTGCTCCGGAGTGAGACGGCCGGGCGGCTCTGTCCAGAGAGGTGCGCCGTAGAATCGGGCGGCGCTGGCCAGCCGCCCCAGCATGGTGGCCTGGTTCTCGGCGAATGGGCGGAACCCGCCGTGGGTGGAGCGCACGTCCACGCCATGGCGCGCGGCGATCTTGGCTATCAGGCTATTGTCGGCTCCGCCCCGGGGATTCTCGTCTCCCAAGCCGGCGGGGAGCATGAGCAGGGTCTCGGGGAAGGTGCGACGGGCCACGCGGCACACCGTGTCGGCCACGCTCGCGCCGGCGTTCAGGTACCAGTTCACCCAGTCCAGCCAGTGCCGGCGAGAGCCTCCGCCCGGCCGGGGCGGGTAGGCGATCTCCTCCTCGGATCGCCAGGAGGTCCTCCATGCAGCATTGAGGACCTCCAGGCTGCCGTACTTGCGGAGCATGTCGGCGCGGAAGGCGGTCCGTGCAAGGGGGTCGCCGCACCACCAGCCCTGGTGGTTGTGAAGATTGCCGAAGAGGCGCAGCCACTCGTCCCGCTGGGCGGGGACGCCCAGCCGCGCGCCCGTCAGGAATCCCACCTCGCCGTAGTCGCCGTGCACGCCCAGGCACACGGCGCTCAGGCCGGCCGGGGCGCGCCGGCCTGCCGGGGCGCGGGGCGGGCGGAACCGGTCGGCCAGGGCGGAGTAGCCCCGGGCGGCGAAGGGCCCGAAGCGTGGCTCCCAGGGAGAGAAGGCCTCGGCGGTCTGATCATGCTCCAGGCAACGGATGCGGGTGAACGGAATGGAGTCCCGGTACCACTTGGGCGGGAAGGCGAAGTGGGGAAAGTAGCTCCAGTCCAGTCCGTGCTCTCGCATCCAGCGCAAGTCGGATTCGGCCTGCCGGAAGTCCCACACGCCGGGCGCCGCCTCGTCCGTGGAGAGGTGGTCGCTGTCGGTCTGGTAGAGCGTGAAGCCGGCGGAGACAAGTGCGGGAAGCTGCGCGGCGGCGGGCACGTTGGCGGCCAGCGGCATGCGCTCTCCGGGCGCCCGCGGGCGGGTGTAGGGGTCCTCGCCGGGCCTGCCCCCCAGGTCCCACACGCGCACGAGGCGGGAGGCGTCCCGCTGGCCCAGGAGGTCCACGGCCGGGCTGGTGGGGACGGCCGGCCGCGGCGGCTCCTGAACCTGGGTGGCGGGGCGCTCTGCGCCGGGCAGCGGTGCGGCAGGGCGGGGATCGGGCAGCACGTCGGCGGGGCGCCAACGCGAGTCGTCGTAGCGCGGTTCTTGCCAGCCTGGACGCACCCGGACCGTGGCCAGCACGCCCTCGTCCGAATGGATGCGCGCGGTTCGTCCGTCTGGGAACCGGATGTCGAGCGTGAAGCGGATGCCCCGGGCACCGGAGGGGGCGCTGGACTCGATGGCCAGGACGTTGCGGCCAGCATGAAGCGACCGGGTGATCCAGGCCGTCTCCGAGAGCCGCGGGGGCCCGGCGGCGATCCGGCGGACTCCGTTCACGTGGACCACGAAGGAGCCGCGCCCCTCCACCTCCAGGCGGGCCGCCGCGGGCGCCACGGAGAGGTCGAAGACCTGGCGGAAGTAGGCTGTTTCCGCAGCGCCGGACCAGATCCAGCGGGCGCCGGTGCGGACCTGCAGGCCGGCGGCCAGGACCAGGGCGGCAACGAGCGTTGCTGCGCGCGGCATGGGGTCTCCCAGGCGGTGCTTGGGGCCGCGCCGGGGAGGGCGCGGCCACAGCTTCCTATTTCGCGGCCCGGGTGCGCGAATCCTCGGCAAGCAGCTGGCCGATCCGCGAACCGCCTGGGCGGGATCATCGTTTCACTGGCGGGAGGCCCCTCCCATGCGTCCGGCAACCACCGAACTGGCCGGCGGCGAATGGCCGGGGCGTCTCCCTTGCACAAAGCATGCCATCACGCGAACGATTCTTAACTGAATCTTAAGGGTCGCCTCCAAGGACTAAACCCACTCTAAAGCAAACTTGTGTAAGGGGTGTGGTCCGCGTCCCTGGTCGACGCGCTGGCAGGCAGTTGCTCCAGCCTCGAGGCAGGCCGCCGGCTTCCACCCGAGACCGGTGCCCGGAGCGCCGGGACCCGCGGGCTGCTGGGGAGGCCGAACCCCAAGGAGGGCCTATGGAATGCTGCTGAATCCTATTGCCTGACTCCGGGGGCAGTCCCTTGCCCTGGAGCAGTGAGCCGTCTACTGTAGTTTCATGAGGAGGGACCTGAATTGAATCCGAGACGATTTACGCAGAGCTTGGTGGCCGCCACGGTGCTCATGCTCGCGGCGGCCACCAGCACAAGGGCAGATGACGCCTGTCCATCCACGAGCGACAACGGCCAGTCACGCTCAAGTTCCTGGGCATTGAGCGGAACGGCAATCTGGTGACCTACAAGTACGAGATCTGCGACACGCACGCGGGTGGCTCAGGCCTGAGCCACTGGAATCTGGCCCCCCCGGATTGCGCCGGATGCGATGCGTTCGCAAGCCAGACTGGCGATGGCGCTGCCGGGTGCGGCCGCGATGGCTCCACGGGATTCGTCGGGGTCAAGTGGGAGACGGACCTGGCAGAGGGAGGATGCAAGCAGTTCTCCGCCACGTTCGATGAGTCAAAGCTGCCCGCCGGATTCAAGCTGGGGGTTGGCACCGTAAACTGGCTTACCAAGGCCGGCCTCAGCGTCGTCACGAGCACGATCTGCGGGCCAGTCTGCGTGCCAGGACCGGACATTGAGTGTCCGGACGACATCACCGTGGACTGCGCCTGCGAGGGCGGCAAGGCCGTCTCGTTCGACGTGACGGTGACGGGCGGCACTCCCCCCTACACGGTCGTGTGCAAGGACGGCAGCGGCAACGTGGTGGAGTCGGGAGACGTCTTCCCGGTGGGCACGACGACCGTGACCTGCACCGTGACGGATGCGGACGGGCTGACCGACACGTGCACGTTCAAGATCACGGTCAACCAGGACACCACGAAGCCCACGTTGACGGGATGTCCGGGCGACGTCACGGTGGACTGCTCCACCAAGATCCCGGATGCCGCCGATGTCACGGCAAGCGACAACTGCGACACGGATGTTCCGGTCGTCTTTGACGAGAAGCGGACGGGCTCCGGGTGCCCGGGCGACCCGCTCATCATCACCCGGACATGGACGGCGACCGACGATTGCGGGAACTCGGATTCCTGCACCCAGGTGATCACTGTTGTGGATGAGTCCGCCCCGGAGATCGCGTGCCCGGGCGACGTGACCGTCGAGTGCAGGGATGACGTGCCCGGGCCCGACATCACCAAGGTGACAGCCTCGGACAACTGCTCCGAAGTGACCGTTTCCTGGGAGGGCGACACGGACAACGGCGGCTCCGGATGCGAGAGCGACCCGCTGGTCATCACTCGCACCTACAAGGCCGTTGACGCCTGCGGCAACTCCGCGACGTGCACCCAGACCATCACCGTCAAGGACACGACCGCGCCGGAGGTGACTTGTCCCAGTGATGTAATCGCTTATCGGGACTGCTCCGAGGCCGAGTGCGGCGCGAAAGTCGCCTTCGACCCGGCCACGGCGACGGACAACTGCGGGGGCGACGTGGAGATCACGTACAGCCATCCGTCCGGCTCGTTCTTCCCCCGCGGCGAGACCACCGTGACGGTGACCGCGAAGGACTCGTGCGGCAATTCGAGCACCTGCACCTTCAAGGTGACCGTTGTGGAGCGCCCCTGCACCACCCTCACGATCTTCAAGTACGAGGACGTGAACGTGAACGGGGCATACGATGGCGAGCCGTTCCTGGGCGGATTCCGCTTCACGATCACCTACACGGATCCCGACACGGCCGCCGTGGTGGTGCTCCAGCGCATGTCCGATCCAGCGACCGGCGAGCTGATCTTCGACTGGGCTGGGAACAACGTGGGCGCTCCCACTATTCCCGAAGGCGCCAAGTTCACGGTCTGCGAAGTCCTGCCGGGCACTGGCTCCGCCACGTGCAAGTGGATCCAGACGGAGCCCGCTGGCGGCGCCTGCGTCGAGGACACGGCCACTGGCCCGAGCATGACGTTCCAGTTCGGAAACGTGTGCATGTGCGTGCCGACACAGGGCCGGACGCTGGGCTTCTGGTCCAACAAGAACGGGCAGGCGATCCTGAAGGCCAACGACCCGGCCTGGCGCACCCTGCTCACGGCATGCAACCTGCGCAACGCGAACGGCACGGCGTTTGACATCGCCGCTCCGCCCGCGACATTCGCGACGGCTTACGGCAGCTTCCGCACCTGGCTGTTGAACGCCACCGCGACCAACATGGCCTACATGCTGTCGGCCCAGATGGCCGCTGCCAAGCTGAACGTGGCCTACATCGGGCTGAACGGCGGTGCCCTGGTGGCCCTGCCGGCTGACCTGCAGAGCTGCATCGAGGCCGGCTCCGGCCAGACCGGACCGTTCACGATCAACCAGCTGATCGCGCTCGCCGACGCCAGCCTGGCCTCGTACGGCTCGACCCCGGCGGGCCATGCCCAGCGTCAGTATCAGGCGTGTCTGGAGACGGCGCTGGACGGGATCAACAACAACCTGTACCCGACAGATGCCTCCGGCGGGTGCAGAGTGATCTATCCGTAGCGTCGTTGCGGTTGCGCGACTGACATGACAGCGGGCGGGGCGTGGGCCCCGCCCGCCTTTTCATGCGGCCGCTCCACGGGACCTGGCGGCTCACCGGTAGACGGTGACCACCGCAGAAACCCCGACGTTCCCGGCGCCATCATAGGCCTTGCATTGGAGCGTGTGGGCTCCCGCGGGCGCCTTCCGGGCGTTCCATTTCATGGTGAAGGGCGCCGAGCTCGAGGCCTGGGTCAGCACTCCGTCCACGTAGAGCTCCACCCTGGTCACCCCCACGTTGTCCGTCGCGTTCACCGTCACCGTCACGTTGGCGCCCACCGAGGCCCCGTTGGCCGGAGAGGTGATCTCGATGGCAGGCGCTGTCGTGTCGGCCGCGGGATTGCTCACGTTGACCGTCATCTGGGTGCTCGCGGAGTTGCCCGCGGCGTCTCGCGCCGTCGCCTTCAGAGTGTGGATGCCGTTGGCCGCCCCCGTCGTGTCCCAGGACCAGGAGTAGGGCGCGGCGGTGTCGGTCGACTTCAGGACTCCGTCCAAATAGAACTCCACGGCCGCCACCCCCACGTTGTCCGACGCGTCAGCCGCCACGGAGACTACCCCTGAGACCGTGCCGCCGTCAGCCGGCGTGGTGAGCGAGACGGCTGGCGGGGCCGTGTCGGCGGTGGTGTTGCTCACCGTCACGGTGATCTGGGCGGTTCCGGAGTTGCCGGCACCGTCAACTGCCACCGCCTTCAACGTGTGGCCGCCGCTGGCCGTCGTTGTGGAATCCCAGGACCATGCGTAAGGTGCCGCCGTGTCGGTCCACTTCAGCACGCCGTCCAGGTAGAAGGCTACGGAGGAAACGCCCACGTTGTCGGCGGCGGTCGCCCGCACGCTCACCGTTCCCGAGACCGTTCCGCCCGCCGTCGGCGAGGAGATGGAGACGGTGGGTGCCTGGATGTCCGTTCCCCCGGCTGCGACGGCCAGAGCCACCGCCCGGGCGGCATTCACCCTTCCCCAGCCGAACACCGTGTCGTACCCGGCAGTTCCGCAGTCGTCGGCCGACTGTCGCAGGACGGCGTCAATCTCCGCCGCCGTCAGATTCGGGTTCGCCGAGATGACCAGCGCGACCACTCCGGCCACGATCGGCGCGGAGATGGAAGTGCCGGAGGAGATTGTGAACCCGCCACCACTGGTTGTGGTGGCGGCACTCCCCGGAGCGGCCAGGTCCACGCACGGGCCGGTCGTGGAGTAGGACGTGATCTTGTCATAGGCGTCGGTGGCCGAGATCGTCAGGAGGTTCGGATCGTCCGGAGTGCTGGACACGCTGCCCGAGTTTCCGGATGAGACCGTGATGACCCCGCCCTTGGCGCGGAAGTAGACGGCCGCGGCGCTGAGGCTGGCCGAGCCCGTGACGTTGAAGCTGATGTTCGCAACCCGCGCGCCCCGGTCGGCCGCCCAGGTGAGACCGCTGGCCATCATCGAGACGTATCCGTAGCCAGCGGAGTCGGTCACGCGGATGGGCATGATCTTGCAGTTCCAGGCAACGGACGCCACCCCGAGCGCGTTGTTGGACGCCGCCGCAGCCGTTCCCGCAACGAGCGTTCCGTGTCCGTACACATCGGCCGTGTTGCTGTTGTTGTCGAAGAAGTTCCACCCGGCGACGAGCTTGGCGGAGAGGTCGGAGTGTGCCCCGTTCACACCGGTGTCAAGGATCGCGATCGTGACGCCGCTGCTGCCGGTGGTTGTGGACCACGCGGTGGGGCACTGGATCTTCTTGAGCGCCCACTGGCTGTTGGCATACCATGGATCGTTGGGCGTGACATCCTGGGGTCCGAAGACGTAGTCCGGCTCTGCAAATGCCACCTCGGAGTGCCTGGCAAAAGCCCTGGCGGCTGCCATCTCCGCTCCCTTGCCGGGCAGCTGGAGCACATGCACGCCAATTCGCGGCAGGATGCCCAGGGTGCGGGCGCCTGCCGAGGCGACGAGGGAGCGGACCTGCTCCGCGGGCACCCCGTCGCGAAACTTCACAAGCACCCGGCCGGGAACCACAGCCACGGCGTCCTGGGCCGACGCGGGCGCGCTCCAAGCCGCCAGCAGCCCGGCCGCTAGAACCGACACGCGGCGGACGTGAGTGGTGCAATGCATTGGGTATTGCCCTCCTTGGGCAGGGACGGCTCGCGCCCGGGCCAGGGGCGCTCCAGCCCGATGCGGCCGCACACCGCCACCACGGCAGGCGCGCTCCACCTGCCGCGGTGGTCTTTCCATGGCTGCGAGGCTGGATGGGACTGTGGAGACTGCCGGCTGTTGGGGAGGGGTTTTCGGCAGATCGAAGCGCGGCCTCGGGGGCCGCGGGCGGCCGAGCCAGCAGGGGACCCGGACGCCCAGGATTCCTATGTACGGTTATACCCGAACGCCCGCGCCGCAGGGCCCGCCTGGTCAAAGCTGACGGCACCGCGCCAGCGGGGATGGAAGGCTGGGCTCAGCCCTGCGACGGGCACGCCAACGGGGAATCCGAGGGCGGCCGGGGTGCGCGCGCTGGCTCGCCGCACGGAATCCCCGTTCGCCCGGGAGGACGACGTGATTCGAGGCCGGACGTATGGGAGCGCAGTCAACCGCCCCCGCAGTCCGGAGCGTCCGTCTTGGGAACGCGCGTCACGCGGCCTGGGGAGCAGCCGGGGCCGGATGGACCCGGCGCTGCGGCCACAAAGCGACCGCGCCAGCTCCCAGCGCGCAGAGGGCCGAGAGCGGCGCGAAGAGGTACCACCCGATCACCGGGAAGAAGACGGCCAGGCTGAAGACGAGGCTCCCCCGCACGAGCATGCCGAAGGAGGTGCGGGCCCCGCTCATCTCGGCGATGCGGCTTCCCATCACCGAGGCGATGCCCGCCGAGCCCACCGTGAGCATCGCGGCAAACAGGAGCAGGAGCGCCAAGCCGGCCAGCTTGCCCGCGGGATTCGGCTGGGCCACCAGCATCGCGGCCCCAAGCGCCAGCAGGGCAATCACGACCCCCACCCCGAAAGCGCGCCGGGGCGCCTCCACAAGCGCTTGTTCGGCCCGGCGGGTGTGGCCCGGCAGCAGCACCGCAACGGCCATCACCAAGCCCGCCCACGTGAATATCAGCGCGACGACGACGGCCACCGCCGCCTGAACCTGTGCCAGTGTCATCTTCCCGTCCTCCTCCAGGGGTCGCCCGGTGCGCCCCGTATTCGGAATACGCTCCGGGCGCGCCGCCCGTTTCGTCGAACCCTTCTCCTTGGGACCACCCGATTCCGGGTGGTGCCCACGGCCGTGGAGCCAGACCTGGCTTGGGGGTCGCCCTGCCACTGCCTGCCGCCCAGCCCGCGGCGCCGGGGTGGGCGATGGCGGCAGGCGCGCGGCGCTGTCCTCCAGCCGGCGGGCAGAGGGTCAGGCAAGGATGCCGTGCGCCACCGCGCCGAAGACGTCGGTGAGTCGGTGGTCTCGGCCGGCATGGCGGTAGGTCAGGCGCGTGTGGTCGATACCCAGGAGGTGGAGCATCGTGGCGTGCAGGTCGTGGAGGTGCACCTTGTCCACCGCGGCGTAATAGCCGTAGTCGTCGGTGGCGCCGTGCACGAATCCGGCCTTCACGCCGCCGCCGGCGAGCCACATGGTGTATCCGTGGGGGTTGTGGTCGCGGCCGTCGTCGCCCTGCGCGGTGGGCGTGCGCCCGAACTCCCCGCCCCAGAGCACCAGGGTGTCGCGCAACAGCCCGCGGGACTTCAGGTCCCTCAGCAGTCCCGCGATGGGCTTGTCCACCTCGAGGGCGTTCCTGGCATGCTGATTCCGGAGGTCCCCGTGCTGGTCCCACTTGTAGGAATGGGTGCACTGGACGAACCGCACGCCCCGCTCGCAGAACCGGCGGGCGAGCAGGCACTGGCGGCCGAAGTTGTCGGTGGGCTCCTCGCCAATTCCGTAGAGCGCCAGTGTGGCCTTTGACTCGCCGGCGAGGTCCATGAGCGAGGGAGCCTCTGTCTGCATCCGGAACGCCAGTTCAAACGCCTGGATCCTCCCTTCCAACACGGGATCGTGGCCGAAGTGGCGGAGCTGTTCCTGGTTCAGGCGCTGGAGGTAGTCCAGCTGGAGTCGCTGGAGGCCGGAATCCATCTCCGGATTGCGGATGTGGGGGATGGCGGCGCGGGAGGCGGGCACCGCGGCGTTCCCAATGGGGGTGCCCTGGCAGGCGGCGGGGAGGAAGGCGCTGGACCAGTTCTGCACGCCACCATGCCCAAGAGTGGGGCATATCGTTATGAAGCCGGGCAGGTCCTGGTTCTCCGTTCCCAGGCCGTAGGTGATCCAGGAGCCCATGCTGGGCCGAACGAAGGTGTCCGAGCCCGTGTGCAGCTGCAGCAACGCACCCCCGTGGGCCGTGTTGTCGCCGTGCATGGAGCGGATAACGCAGAGGTCGTCCACGCAGCTGCCCACGTGGGGGAAGAGGGTGCTCACCTCGATTCCGCTCTGACCGTGCCTGCGGAACTCCCAGGGCGAGCGCAGTAGGTTGCCGGTCTGGGCGAACTGGACCCGGGGCTTGGCGAACGGATAGGGCTTGCCGCTGTCTGGCGTGAGGAGGGGTTTGGGGTCGAACGTGTCCACCTGGCTCGGCCCGCCGTGCATGAACAGGAAGATGACGCGGCGCGCCCGGGCGGGGAACATGGGCGGGCGCGGAGCCAGCGGCGACGGCGAGGACCGGCTGGCGCGAGCCGAAGTTGACGCGGCGGCCTCCTCGCCCAGGAGTGCGGCAAGGGCAACCATGCCGAATCCGGCCGACCACCCACGCAACATCTCCCGGCGTGTCATTGGCCGCGCCACCCGTCCGCAGAGGCCCTGGCTCATCCTTGCACCGTGCGGCCGCGCGTCCCGTGCGGCCACGGGTCCGCAGGCGAACGGGGCACTCGGCCCTGAACCTCCCCGTCCGCGCACTCCGCGGACGAGTGCGCGCATCCCCGTTGCCGACACTCCGCAACGCTAATCCGCAGGGGGAATTCCTTCCACTCGATAGTTCGCATCCTGAGAGCTTGCCTCCAGGCTCACCGTATCATAGCACGCGGGCGGGCTCAGTCCACATGGAGGAACTCGTTGGAAGCCAGGAGCGCATGGCACAGCGCCTGCCACGCCCGGGCCCTGCGGCGGGCGGGATCGTCTTCGGCGCCCGCCAGATGCCTCTCAAACCCCGACAGGAACTCCCTGGCACCCCGGACTTCGGTCTGGGACGGCCGACGGGCGAAGGCCCTCATCCAAGCCTCGGTGATCCGCGCGGAGGCGTCCCCCGGCAGCGCCAGGAGGAGCTCGGCGAACGCCCGGCTCTGGTCCAGCACGAACGGGCTGTTCATTACCCACAGCGCCTGGGGCGCCACCGTTGTGGTGGCGCGGCGGGCGTTCACCATCGTCGGGTCGCCGAAGTCGAATGCCTGGAACATGTCGAAGAGGGCGTTGCGGATGACAGGCAAGTAGAGTGAGCGGCGGGGCTGGTCATAGCGGGCGGCATTGCCTGACTGGTCGTTTGTGACATATTCTCGGTTCTTCATGCCCAGCAGGCTTCCGCCCAGCGTACGGTCCAAGCGACCAGAGACCGCCAGGATGGCATCCCGAAAGGCTTCGGCCTCCAGCCTGCGCCGGGACATGTGGGAGAGCAGGCGGTTGTCCGGATCGGTCTCGCGCGCTCCCGCAGGCGGCGTGCTGCTCCGCTGGTAGGCTTCCGAGAGCATGATGAGCCGGTGCATCCGCTTCAGGGACCAAGGTGCGCTGGCCTGCGCGTGTGCGCGCGGTTCCCCGTAAGCTCGCGCGCCGACACACCGGCAACCCCCTGCCTCTGCGGTTGGGTTCACCAACTCGGCGGCCAGCCAGTCCAGCAACTCGGGGTGGGTGGGCTTCTCCCCCAGCAGACCCCAGTTGTCCGGAGTCCGCACGAGTCCCTCGCCGAAATGGCACTGCCAGAGGCGGTTGACTATCACGCGCGCGGTGAGGGGATGCTCCGGGCGCGAGAGCCAGCGCGCCAGCTCAAGCCGCCCGCTCCGCGCGGGATCGACTGCGATGGGCGGCCCCTGGCTCAACACAGCCACGAATCCCCGGGGCACCTCCTCACCCAGGGTCTGTCCGTCCCCGCGGATGTGGACCCGGCAGTTCTCCACCCGACCTTCCTCCACCGCCATGGCCAGGGGACGCCTGGGAGCGTCCTCCTCTGCTTTGGCCAATGCCTCGGCCGCACTCTTGAGGGACTCGCGCGCAGCCGGGCTGTGCAGTCGGCTCGCGTCCTCCGGCACCCCGAAAAGGCCCTTGGGATCCGCGGCTGCCTCCCGCGCGGCTGATGCGCGCCCCTCTTCCAGCATCCGGGCCAGAAGCCGCGCTGCCGCCTCGCGGTCTCCGGACAGGTCTTTCAGGCCCGGCGCAAGCGCAGCCAGGTCTGGGGGCGTTGCTCCGCCCACGCCATAGGCGCGCAGGGAAGCGAGCAAGGTGCCCGGCGCAGCCTGGCCGAGCAGCCGGGCCCAGCGCTCGACGATGGAGGCATGGAGTCCCCGGCTGGAGGCGATCTCGTCGGCTGTACGGGGAGGCGCCGTGCCCTCGGGCACATCCGAAGAAACCATCAGGATCTTGTCGAAATGGGGAATTGGCCCCGCACAGTCTATGCGCAGGGTGTTGGTCCCTGCGCGGAGCGTGAAGACTCCTTGGGGCTCCCAGCGTTGCCCGTCTGGAGTCCAGCTGCCGGTCACCGCCCCCGCGGTCCGCTCGCGGACTACCCTGCCGTTCAGGCTGAGCTTCACCGGGCGCGATTCCGCCGCGGCGTACCGGAGCTCGAACTGGTATGTTCCCGGGGATGGAACGGCGAAGTCCCACTCCGCGAAGTCGGGCGTCTGGAGATTGTGGATCACCCCGATTCCTTGCCCATAGGTCTGGCTGTCTCGCGCCACGTTGCCACGATCGAACTGCTCGGCCTCGATGACGATTCGGGGCGGCTCGCCAGGGGCGGGCGGCGTCTCCGCGAGAGACACCAAGCCAGGGGTTCGGAGCAGGTCCCAGGCTGCCAGAAGGTAGTCGCCGGCCCTCGCCCGGATTCCCGCAACCACCTCGGCGTTGGCGCTGTCCACGGCTGCTTGCAGCCGGGCCCGCGCCGCGTCTATCCTCGGTTGCCACGCGGCGATCTGAGCCTCCACCTGCCTGGTGGATAGCGGCCGCTCCAGCCAGGCAGAGACGAAGCCCAGGTCCTGCATGGTGCGCGTGGACTTGAAGATGCCAGCCAGAGCGTAGTAATCCCGCGTGGTAATGGGATCGAACTTGTGGTCG
>Ga0073934_10009587_pt1 | contig 12348 bp, 11 predicted proteins | sample LarsenN4metaG_FD_76834 | JGI IMG/M metagenome (GOLD analysis project Ga0073934, IMG submission 76834) | Hot spring sediment bacterial and archeal communities from British Columbia, Canada, to study Microbial Dark Matter (Phase II) - Larsen... ... | reverse complement strand
TGGTGCCGCTGGTCGGTGAGTCCAGGCATCCCAGAATGTGCATGAGGGTGGATTTCCCGCTGCCCGATGGCCCAATGACCGAGATGAACTCCCCCAGGTCAATGTCCAGGGTCACATCGTCCAGGGCGCGGATTTCCTCCCCGCCAAGGTGATAGATTTTGCTGACGTGCCGCAGTTCGACGAGAGCCATGGCGCGCGCACCTCAAAGCTTGCGGGGGCCTTTATCCAGCCGGGCGGCGGCCGCGTTGGTGCTGCCCGTCGTGGAATCCTCGGGCAGAAGATTGGCAGGCGGCATTTCCAGGGCCACTTCTTCTCCTTCGGAAAGGCCTTTCTGAATCTCAGCGTAGGAAAGGTCGGCAATGCCCACGGTGACGGGACGCCGCTCGAAGCGTTTGCCGTTCTTGACATAGACGTAACGCTCGCCCTTTTCCGTGAACACCGCCGCCAGGGGCACCGAAAGCGCCTGGTCCACCGAGGCCACCGGAATGTTCAGCACCGCCGTCATGCCGGGCCGCACGCGCGGATCAATGTTCTTGATCTGCACGCGAGCGGCAAAGCCCTTGATGCCATTCTTAATGACGGCCTGAGGCGCGATGCGCTCCACCACGCCCGTCATTTTCAGGCCGGGCACCGAGTCCACCACCACTTCCACCTCCTGGCCGGTGCGCAGGCGGGTCACATCCGCCTGGTTGATGTGGGCGTTGACGATCATGTCATTCAGGTTGGCCACCGTCATGACCTCGGTGCCGCTATTGAAGCCGGCGGCACCCGAGACCGTCTGGCCCAACGACACCGGGCGGGTCAACACCGTGCAATCGAAGGGCGCGGTGATTTTGGTTTTAGAGAGCTTTTCCTCCACGGTGCGAAGGGCCTTGCGCGCGCGTTCGAGGGCATTGGTGGCCAACTGGTACTCGGTGCGCGTGTCGTCGAAGATCTCCTGAGAAATCAACTTGTCCTGGAAGAGCTTCTGGTTGCGTTTCCAGGTCCGCTCGGCGCGCTCGACCTGGAGCAACGCTCCGTCAATGTCGGCCAGGCGGGAGTCGCGCTCCGCGCTTAATTCCTTGTCATCAAGCATGAAAAGAATTTCGTCCTTCTTGACCTGGTCGCCGATGTCCACCGGGAGGAGAGAGATTTTGCCCCCGATCTCGGGACGCACGGACACCTGGTCGGCCGGGCCAATATCACCCGCTGCGTTGACCGAGAACTGGATGTCGCGTGACTCCACTCTGGCGGTGGCCACTTCCCCCTGGGCCTGGACCTGCTTTTGCTTTTCCTGGTACTGCCGCCAGAAGAAATAGCCGCCCACGCCCAGAACCGCTGCCAGGACCAATGTGACAAATATCTTCATCCGTGCATCCGAAACCGTTGCTCTTAAATGGACTTCCGGTTACTTTGCCTCTATTCAAATCATTATGAACAGCCTGAACTCATCGCCAAGCGCCAAATCCCTCCTTCTGGGTGTCGGGTTGTGGCTTTGCTGGGGCGCAGCCGCGCTTCAAGCTGCTGAAACCAGCCGGGTTGCGCTCACGGGAGAGCATCTCCAAGGCTGGCGCAACACCGGGGAATGGCGCCTGGCCAGCGCAGTGAAACTTGATCCCGCTGACCCCACCCGGCTGGTGTCCGAGCCGGGCACGGGCATCTATGTCAACGGCGAGAAAGGCCGGACGGTCAACCTGGTCACGCAAGCGGAGCACGGCGACGCCGAGGTGCACGTCGAGTTCCTCATCTCCCGCAAGTCCAACTCGGGGGTGTATTTGATGGGCCGCTACGAGGTTCAGATCTACGACAGCTACGGCGTGGAAAAAGACAAGTATCCGGGTATCGAATGCGGCGGCATCTATCCCCGATGGACCGAGCAACGGGGGGAATTTGAGGGGCATTCGCCCCGGGTCAACGCCAGCAAGCCGCCCGGGGAGTGGCAGACGTTTGATATCGTGTTCCGCGCGCCGCGCTTTGACGCCTCCGGGCGCAAGACCGCCCATGCTCGTTTTGTCAGCATCAAGCACAACGGGATCCTGGTCCATGAGAACGTCGAGTTGACCGGGCCAACCCGCGCAGCCGTGTTCGAGGACGAAAAGCCTCTGGGGCCCCTCATGTTGCAGGGGGATCACGGGCCGGTCGCCTACCGCAACATTCGCATCCGGCCTGTTCAGAGCGTGCCTTGAGCAGGTTGGCGGCCACTTCAGACCGCACGAGGGCAGCCTGCAAGCGGGGCCTATCCGTTTCCCGGCCGCATCTTACCTCAGCCCGTGAAGGCCATCGGAGGCAAACCGCCCGGGCCGCCGCGGATGCCGGTTCTTCTCCACCGCTACACTCTCAGGAAGATCTTTCGCTGGTAAAGAAACCGGGCGAGGAGGAGCAGCAGGCCCAACGCGACGGCGACCAGGACGAGATCCCCGGTGCCCTGTCCTACGGCGGTGTTGAGAAACTGGCTGACATCGCCGCCGGCCAGGCGCCGGGCCAGGTGCATGGGTTCCACGAAGTTGCTGCCCAGGTAGAGAGTGATGGCGTTGGTCCCGATCCACAGGAATGGAGTGGCCCAGCGACGCCATTGCCAGATTTCGATGACCTGGTGAAAGGCTGCGAACAAAAGGAGACTCCAGCCGCCGGCGACCAGCACGTAGGAAGAGGTCCAGATTTTCTTGATGACGGGGAACTGCAGGTGCCACAGCCAGCCGGCGGCCACGCAGACGACCCCCGCCCCCGCCAGCCAAAGCACTTTGCGCTGATCCGACAGATCGCTGCGCCGCATCAGCAAGCCGGCCAAAACCCCCAGGAGGCAGGTGGCCACGGCGGGCAGAGTGCTGAGGATCCCCTCGGGATCCCAGGTGCCGTCCCACTTGAACCCCGGCAGGTATTTCTGGTCCACGTAGTTGGCCAGGTTGACGCCCTTGTCGAACACGCCGCGCAACTGGTTCGTGGAAGACCAGTTCAATTGGGCCACGTTGGTCGCGGTGAGGGCGGGGCTGATCAATTCGCCGGCACCGTTGCGGGGGCGCAGGTCCGGGAAAGGCACAAAGGTCATGAGGGCCCAATAGCCCACAAGCAGGCCGGCGGTAATGCCCACAATACCTTTCCAACGCACGTGGAGAAAGATGAGCGATGCGAAGAGGTAACAGACGGCGATGCGATTAAGCACGCCGGTGAGGCGGATGTCTGGCCAGGGCTGGGATACGCCGCCATAGTAGATCAAGGCCAGGAGGTACATGACGACAAAGCGTCGAACGACCCGGCGGTAGGCGCTGGCGCGATCCCCCGAGGCCAGGTGTTTGCCAAGGGAAAAGACCACGGACATCCCCACCATGAAGATGAAGAGCGGGAAAATCAGGTCGTAGAAGCGGCACCCCGCCCAGTCGGCGTGGTCAAATTGCGCGACGAGAAAGCGGGTGAGGCTGGTGTCCCTGGTTTTCTGGAGCGCGTAAACCAGTTCGTCCGCGCCGAGAATCATCAGCATGTCGAAGCCCCGCAAGGCATCGAGGGAGAGCAAGCGGGGCGGGGCGGGCTTGGTCTGGTCGGAGCCGGTGTTCATGGGCTGTGGGAAGACCCATAGCGGGCGGGTACGGCTTTGTCGAGGCGGCTTTTCGCCGCCTCAGAGGATCACGCGCAGCACGCCGCCCAGCCGGGCCATGCCCCGGCTGATCTTGAGCGGGCGATGCCACCCGCGCAGGCCGGAGGAACCGCACGGCCAGCGGTCGGCGCGGCCAGGAATGGTCTATGGTTTGACTTTCAGCCCAGCGGTTCTAGCCAGGGCCGCCTGCCGCGCATCGCAGGTAAGGAACTCGGTGGCACCCAGGGCAATCGCCACACCGACGTGCAACAGATCGAAACTCCGCACCCCAAGGGTCTCGGCGTGTGCGGCAGCCAGGCGCTCCGCCTCCCGGAACGCATCGGTCCAAGGGACAGGAACGTGGACAAGGATGTTGTCCGCGAGGTCCGAATCAATCGCCTCGAAGGCCAGGCTGCGCTGTATGGGGGTGATTCCCGGCGGAAGACCCGCAGCCGAATGGCGTTGCGCAACTCGAGGCGGTGCAAGGGGGTGAACGGCAGCGCCGTAGTGGCGCGCCGCATCCAGCTCAGGACACTGGCGGAGTCAGCGTGCGGCGTGTAAATGCGCGCGAGAAAGCTGGTGTCGGCGTAGGCGGACATAGGCGAAGTCAGAGGCCGGGGTTTACAGGACCGAACGTTTCGAGGTTCCAACTCACCTCACGAAAGAATGACCCGGGAAGCCCCGGCAATCGGATCAATAGGGTCGCGTACTCCGCTCGGCCGCAACCACATCGCCCTGGAGGACTTGATCGCCGTAGATGCGGTGGAGCCGCTCCCGGAAATCGGGGCGCTTTCGGGCCTTGCGAGGCCGGGACTGGGGCGGCGGAGAGAGCAGCGCAACAACCTTGCCGCGTTTGCTGATGCCGACGGCTTCACCCTCCTCGACCCAGCTCAGCACGCTTCCGAAGTTGTGCCGCAGTTGACGGACCGTGGCCGTTCTCATGTGTCCCATACGATGTTACACGTCGGTTCCAATGTCAAAGCGGAACCGGCACGCCAGGACGGCCCCGGCCAGAGTCGCCCCCTATGGCGTAACCCGCGACACAGTGACACGGCTCGCCCGTGTGGTCCGCCGCTCTAGACCATCGCGCGCAGCACGCCGCCCAGCCGGGCCATCCCCCGGGTGATCTGGTCCGTGGTCGCGCCGCCGAAACTCAGGCGCAGCTCATGAGCCGGGCGGCGGCGGCGCGGATCCGGCGCGTAACAAAGCTGGCCGGGCACGTAGAGAACGCCGCGTTCGAGCGCAGCGCGAAAGACGCGCGAATTCACGCCCGCCGACACCCCGCCGGGCAAAGCCGCCCAGAGGTAGAGACCGCCTTGCGGCTCGCGCCATTGCACAGAGGCAGAGAAGTGCCGCCGGGCCGCCGCGGTCATGGTTTCCGCCTTGTGGCGGTAACGCCGGCGGAGGATGGCCAGGTGCCGGTCGTAGTGGCCGGATTCGAGGGCGCTGGCCAGAAGACACTGCAGGACGTTCGAGGTGCCGAAATCGTGGTTGCCCTTGATGCGTTCGACCGTGGTGAAGACCGGCTCCGGCAGCACGCCGAATCCCACCCGGGCGCCGGTGGCGAACGGTTTGCTATAAGTGCCCACGTAGATCACCCGCGAGGCGTGCCGGCGCAGGGCGAGAGCCGACGGCTCGTCGAGCCCGGAGAAACGCAGTTCCCGATAGGCGGCATCCTCCACCAGGTAGATGGGATGACCGGCGCGCCGCTCGTAGCGCCGCAGAATCTCGATGGCCCGGCTCTTTTTCTCGCGGCGCGTGGTGAGGCCGGTGGGGTTTTGAAAATAGCTCACCAGGTAGAGGAGCTTGACCCGCGGCAGATCACCGTCCCGCGAAAGAGCGTTGAGGGTGTCTTCGAGGTGTTCGAGGCTGAGGCCGTCGGCCTCCATGCGGATGCCCCGCGTCTCCACGCCGTGGCTTTGCAGGATGCCCAGATAGACAAAATAGGTCGGATCTTCGACCAGAACGATGTCGCCGGGACCGCACAGCGCCTCGGTGACCATGTAGAGCATTTGCTGAGAACCGGAACTGATGATCAGGCGCCCCGGGGCGGCCGCGCCGGGTCCATCCAGTTCGCACAACCGCCGGGCCGTCAACTCGCGCAACTGTGGCAAGCCGGGGGTGGAGCCGTATTGCAGAGCGGCCTGGCCGGCCGGGCCGTCGCGGAGGAGGTCCTGGAACAGCGCCCGCGCCTCGCGCACCGGCAGAGACGGGTTGTCGGTGAAGCCAGCCGCCAGCGAGATCAACCCGGGGCGCTCCAGCGTCATGCGCATCAACCAGGAGATGGGCGGGGGCTGGGTGCGACGGCCCAGGGGCGACAGGGGGCTGGTCTTCACAACGCGGCTACATTTGTTCGAGGGTCTCGATGCCGAGCGTGTTCAGTCCCTGGCGCAAGACGCGTCCGGCAAGGTCGCAGAGTGTCAAGCGGCTCGAGCGCTGCGGTTCCTCCGCCTTGAGCACCGGGCAGGTTTCGTAGAAGCGGGTAAAGTGTCCGGCCAGCTCGTAGAGGTAATTGCAGAGGTAGTTGGGCCGGCATTCCTCCGCCACAGCCTCGAGGGTGAGTCCGAAATTGAGGAGATGTTTGGCCAAAGCCAGCTCCTCGGGAGCGCTGAGATCCACGGGGGTGTGGCCCCCGCCGGCCTCCCCCAATTCTCCTTTGCGGAAAATGCTCCGAATGCGGGTGTAGGCGTATTGCAGGTAAGGGGCAGTGTTGCCGCTCAGGGCCAGCATCTTGTCCCAACTGAACACGTAATCACTCTGGCGGTTGGGGAGCAGATCCGCGTACTTCACCGCGCCCAGGCCCACTACCCGCGCGATCTCGCGGCGCTGCGGCTCGGGCAGGGCGGGGTTCTTGCTCGTGACCACCTGGTAGGCCCGCTCCTCGGCTTCGTCGAGGAGATCCGCCAGTTTGACCGTCTCTCCGGAGCGGGTCTTGAATGGCCGGCCATCCTCGCCGAGGATCGAACCGAACCAGACGTGCTCGAGGCGCACCCGGGCCTCGGGCCGCCAGCGACGGAAGATGGCGAAGACCTGCTGGAAATGAAGCTGCTGCCGTCCGTCGGTGACATAGATGATCTCGTGCGGCCGCCAGGTGGCCAGACGGTAATCGAGGGTGGCCAGATCCGTGGTGGCGTAATTGGCCGCCCCGTCGCTTTTCTGGATAATCGCCGGATGTGCCTTGAGGGCCGGGATGTCGTCGAAAAACACGACCATGGCGCCCTCGCTTTCGCGGGCGATGCCCAGATCAGCCAGCTCGCGAACGACCGACTTGAGGCGATCGTTGTAAAAACTCTCGCCAAGAGTCTGGTCGAACACCACCCCGAGACGCCGATACACGGTGTCAAACTGGCACTGCGAAAGCGCAATCATCTCGCGCCAGATGGCGAGGTTTTCGGCGTCACCGGATTGCAGTTTGACCAGTTCCTGGCGAGCCTGCTCGAGCACGGCGGGGTCGGCTTCGCTGGCGGCGTTGATGGTTTTGTAGAGACGCTCCATCTCGCCGATGGCGTCTGCCTCCAGGGCGGCGCGATCCAGCCGCGTTTTCCAGCCCACGAGCAACTTGCCGAATTGGGTGCCCCAATCGCCAATATGGTTATCGGTGATGACCCGGTGTCCCAGCAACCGCAGGGTGCGGGCCAGGCAATCCCCGAGAATAGTGGAGCGGATGTGGCCCACGTGCATGGGTTTGGCCACGTTGGGCGAACTGAAATCCACCACCACGGTGCGGGGATCGGTGGTGCGCTGAAAGAACAAATGCTCGCCGCGGGCAGCGGCACCCAGTTGCTCCGCGATAGCGCCAGGCTTGACCCGGAAATTCAGGAAACCCGCGCCGGCGATTTCCACGGCGTCGCACCAGGCGGACACATCGAGCTTCTCCAGCACCCAGGCGGCCAGTTGGCGTGGGTTGGTCTTTCGCTCGCGCGCCAGCCCCATGAGCGCATTGGTCTGGTAATCACCGAAGCGGCTGTCGGCGCAAGGGCGGACGAAGAGTGTGGCGGCGGGGGCGTCGGGCAAAACCGCCTGGACCGCCTGACGCAGGCGCTCTTCAAGAACGAGGTGTATCATGAGTGAAAACGAACCCGAAGCGGGCGTGAACCGATCCAGGGCCGGAAGGCCAGGCGGACATCAGCCGCCTCGAGGCCGTGATCAGGCCTTGGCGGCGGAGTGGGTCTTGATAATCTTGAGCATGGTCTCCGCATCCGGCGCCTCTTCCAGGGCGGCCCGAAATTCCTTCCGATGCAAGAGTTTGGCGATCTCAGCCAGGGTGTGCAGGTGCTTTTGAAACTGGCCTTGTGGGACCAGGAACAACATGACCAGGGTGACCGGCTGATTGTCGAGGGCATCGAAATCCACTCCCGTTTTGGACCGGCCCAGCGCGCCAATGACCTCAGAAATGAGGTCGGTCGAGGCATGAGGAATGCCAATGCCAAACCCAATGCCTGTGCTCATCGAGACTTCGCGCTTGCGCACGACTGAGGCGATGGCTTCCCGGTGTTCGGGCTTGATCTTGCCGGTTTCGACGAGGTTGTTGATCAACTCATCTATGGCTTGCCAGCGATCTTTGGCCTTCAGTTCCGGAATGACTTGGGGCAGACTCAGGATGTCGCCAAAGTTCATAATAGAACTCGAAACAAATCCGTCGTATTTCGCCCCAATCGCCAGCGGCTGGCAAGGAGTAATTCCGACGATTTTTCACGCGCGGACCCTCGGGCCAAATGGCCCTTGGGCGGGGCGGCTCCACGCCCACCCGGGAGTGGCCCTCGGCCAAGGAAGTGTTGCCCGGCAGGCCGCTACGGGCGGGGGGCGTCAAACTCGAGCATGGTGCGCGACCGCATGGGGAGGTTCCTGATTTCGATCTCTTGGAGCTGCCAGGTGTCCCCGGTCTTCTGGAACCGCCGCACCTCGAATTCCTTGACCCGCCGGTTGGCGGCGTCGTAGGCCTCGGCGAGCAACAGCCCGCCGGTCTCGACATCCAGCCAGGACCGCACGCGCGCATACACATTGGTCACCGCCGGGCGGCTCTCGAGCACATGGCAGGCCCGGTTCTTGCGCATTTCATTTTCCACGAGGATTTGCGTCGGCCAGTGCAGAAACTCCAGGCCAAGGTCGGCCAGGTAAAAATCCGAACCGCCAAAGGGAATCCAGAGGTTGGTGGCCGCGGGGGGATTGGAAGGCGGGGTGGTGAAGCCTTCGGCCCGCCCGTGGCGATAAGCGTTGGGCTGGTCCTGGACGTGGGTGACCCGGAGGATTTCCGTGGCGTTGCTGTTCAGGACCACATAGACCGCTTCCCACGACTGCGGCCCGCGCGTCAGCACACTGAGCAGTGGCGTGGTGGTCACACGCCCGTCCCGTCCGCGGACCTTCATGACCCCCTCGAGCCGGGAGTCGCGCTCCGGAGGAGCGTTGCGCAGGTCGGCGGCCAGCCGTTGCCCCGCCACCGGGTCATTCAGCGTGGCGGCCTGGCCGGCGGCGGACACTAAAAAAATAAACAAAGCCAGCAAGACGGAGGGCTTCATGGCGCGACAAGGGCGATGCGAATCAATTCCTCGACGCGGCCCACGAAATGCACTTTGAGCCGCCGGCGGATGTCCTCGGGCACTTCCTCCCATTCGTTGCGGTTGCGGTCCGGCAGAATCACCTCGCGAGTGCCCGCGCGCGCGGCGGCCAGAACCTTTTCCTTGATGCCGCCGACGGGCAGCACCCGCCCGCGCAGGCTGATCTCGCCTGTCATGGCCAGATTGGAGCGCACGCGCCGGCGGCTCAAGAGCGACGCCAGCGCCACCACGATCGTGGAGCCGGCGCTCGGACCATCCTTGGGTGTGGCGCCAGCGGGCACGTGAATGTGGATGTCAAACTTGTCGTAGTCCGAAAAATCCAGGCCCAGGCTCGTGGCCTGGCTGCGGAGGAAACTCAGCGCCGCCTGCGCGCTCTCCTTCATCACGTCACCGAGTGAACCAGTCAGCAGCAAAACCCCTTTGCCGGGCATGCGCGTTGCCTCGACGAACAGAATGTCGCCGCCCACCGGCGTCCAGGCCAGTCCAATAGCAATGCCGCACTCGGTGAGTTTCTCCGCCATGTCGGCATGAAACCGCGGCGGTCCCAGAAGTTCCCGAAGATCGGCGGGCTGAATGACCAGTTGGCGGGCCTTGCCCCGGGCCGCGACCACCCGTCGGGCTGCCTTGCGGGCCAGGGCGGCAATCTCCCGCTCCAATTGCCGCACGCCGGCCTCGTGGGTGTAATCCTGAATCAGGCGCCGGATTGTGGGCACCGGCACCGCCACTTGTCTCGCGGTCAGGCCATGCTCGGCGATCTGGCGCGGCACCAGAAAGCGCCGGGCAATCTGCACCTTCTCCTGGCTGGTGTAGCTGGGAAGCTGAATGACCTCGAGCCGGTCGCGTAACGCCGGATGAATCGGATCGAGCCAGTTGGCGGTGGTGAAAAACATCACCTGGGACAAGTCGAACGGCACGTCGAGGTAGAGGTCGTTGAAGGCGTTGTTCTGCTGGGGATCCAACACCTCGAGCAAAGCCGAAGCGGGGTCCCCGCGGAAATCCGATCCCACCTTGTCCAGCTCGTCCAGCATGATGACCGGGTTGCGGGTTTCGGTTCGCCGCAGGCATTGAATGATCCGCCCGGGCATGGCCCCGACATAGGTGCGGCGGTGGCCTCGAATTTCCGCCTCGTCGCGCAATCCACCGAGGGAAATGCGGGCAAACTTGCGCCCCAGCGCTTCGGCGACGCTCTTGCCCAGGGAGGTCTTGCCCACCCCGGGGGGCCCGACCAGGCAGAGGATGGGGCCTTTCAAGTCCCGCTTGAGTTTCATGACTGTGAGAAACTCGAGCAGACGCTCCTTGACCTTCGCCAGCCCGTAATGATCCCGGTTCAGAATGCGCTCGGCCTCGGCCAGATCGAACTTGTCCTCACTGGCCTTGTCCCACGGCAGGCTTAAAAGCCAGTCAATGTAATTGCGGGTCAGCGCGTACTCAGCCATCGCCGGCGCCATCTGGGACAACCGGTCCAATTCCTTTCCCGCCACGCTTTTGACCTCGGCGGGCAGGTCCCGCTCCTCAACCTGCTTGCGCAGCGCGGCCACTTCGGCCGAGGCGGGGTCGCTTTCGCCCAGCTCGCGTTGAATGGCCCGGATCTGCTCGCGCAGAAAAAAATCCCGCTGGTTCTTGGACATCGAATTGCTGACGTCCTGCTGAATCTTGGAGCCCAGCCGGGCCACCTCGACCTCGCGATCCACCAGGGGCCGCAGCAGCTCCAGCCGTTGGCGGATCTCCACCGCCTCCAGCAGCCGCTGGCGTTCCTCGAGCTTCAGATTGGTGTTCGCCGTGATCAGGTCGGCCAGGGCGCCCGGGTTTTCCTGCCCCTGCAGAGAGGCTTTGACTTCCTCGGGCATCGCCGGCGACAGGCGAATGATCTCCTGAAACTGGTTCAAACAATGGCGGGTCAGGGCCATGACCTCAACCGAGTCGTCCGGACGGTCTTTGAGCACCTCGATCTCGGCCACCAGGTAGGGCGAATGCGAGACGAACTTCTCGATGCGAATGCGCCACAGCCCCTCGACCAGGATGCGCACGGTGCTGTCGGGAAACTTGATCATCTTCAGCACGCGGGCGCCGCACCCCACCGTCCAGAGGTCTTCGGCCTTGGGTTCCTGCAGGTCGGTCCGTCGTTGCAGCACAAACCCCAGGAGCCGGTCGCCCTGAACCACATCGTCAATCAGGCGCACGCTTTGCGGGCTGTCCACCATCAGCGGGGCAACCATCCGGGGGAAGATGACAATGTCGGAAAGCCCGCAAATGGGCAGGCGCTGCGGAGGCGGGGGCGGCGAGTGCCGGGCGGCCGGGCTCTCGCCCTTGGCCGCGGCGGCGTCTTGAATGCTGATGGGCTCGGCTTCCGCTTCGCTTGTGTTCCACTCGACAGCCATGAGCCTTTTCCCCCGCTGCCCCCGGGCCCTCAGCTCTCGCTGGCGCCGCTCAAGGGTTCGGCTGGATTCAGCGCGGGCACATCAATACGAAGGAAACCGTTTTGATACGCCGCTTTGGCTCGGCCCAGATCGTAACCCGGCGGCAAGTCTATGACCGTCTCAAAGTGTCCGTAATTGATCTCCATCATGAGGAACCGGCAGCCGGGGCTTCGGCAACAATCAGGCCGCTGGCCGCTAATAGTAATGCGCGAGCCCTCGACGGTGATCTCGAGGTCCTCCCGCCGGATGCCAGCCAGTTCCACCTTGATCACAAGGCCCGGGTCCGTCACGTAAACATCCGTATTGGGCGCCCACCGGGCATCGGACGCGCCACCGGTCGCCGCACCGGAAGCGGCTCGCGTGCAAAAGAGCGGAGACTCGGTTTTGCTCATCGCCTGATCAAATGATTTGTAGATGGGATGGAGGAAAGACGCAAGCGGCGTTCAAGAGTTTTTCAGGCGGATGGTGGGGCGCTCATGGCGGCGCCCCTGAATCACCAGATGCTGCCGGGCGCCTGCCTGGGAAGCGCCCCCGCAAGAAAAACATCGCGGTTTCGCCTGCCCCAGGCGGGGCTTGCGAAACCGGCTCACCGCTCCCGCCACCACCACCGCCAATACGATGGCGAGGGCTGTTGTCTCCTGCCAGTCCATAAACACAACATACCCCGAACTGTTGGATTGGCCAACAACAGGTTTCATCTCTGTGCGGGCATTGGCAACCCTAATCCATCGGCCCCGAAAGGCCCCGCTGTGCGCCGCCCCTGCCCTGCCCGCCCGCCACGGTTCCGCGTTTTGGGCTTGGCGGTCTGCGGCGAGGCGAGCACCATGAC
>Ga0073934_10009585_pt1 | contig 12348 bp, 12 predicted proteins | sample LarsenN4metaG_FD_76834 | JGI IMG/M metagenome (GOLD analysis project Ga0073934, IMG submission 76834) | Hot spring sediment bacterial and archeal communities from British Columbia, Canada, to study Microbial Dark Matter (Phase II) - Larsen... ... | reverse complement strand
CGGCGCGGCGATGATCGGCTGGTTCGGCACGGCGATGCTGTGCTACGTGACGCCCAAGGAGCACCTGGGGCTACCGAACAAGAAGGACGTGAAGGACGGCATCATCGCCTACAAGATCGCGGCGCACGCCGCCGACCTCGCCAAGGGCCACCCGGGGGCGCAACTGCGCGACAACGCGCTTTCCAAGGCGCGGTTCGAGTTCCGCTGGACCGACCAGTTCAACCTCGGGCTCGACCCGGACACCGCGCGCGAATTCCACGACGAGACGCTGCCGCAGGAAGGCGCGAAGCTCGCGCACTTCTGCTCGATGTGCGGGCCGCATTTCTGCTCGATGAAAATCACGCAGGACGTGCGCGAGTACGCCGAAAAGCACGGCGTGTCGGAGCGGGAAGCGCTCGAGCGCGGCATGCGGGAAAAGGCGGTCGAGTTCGTCGCCAGGGGCGGCGAGCTGTACCACAAGGGCTAGAGCGCGTGCCGTGGCGGGCGAGAGCCTCTTCGTCTCGCTCGCCAAGATCGCGGCCGCGGTGGCGATCGGCCTGCCGCTGGCGCTGTACCTGGCGCAGGACGCGCTCATCTTCTTCCGCCAGCCGATTTCGGATGCGCAGCGCGCCGAAGTGCTGCGGCGCCATCCGGCGGTCGAGGAAATCACGCTCGTCACGCCCGAGGGCGAGCGGCTGCACGCCTGGCGCGTGAAGGCGGATGGGCCGCTCGTCCTTTACCTCGGCGGCAACGCCGAGGAGGTCTCCTGGATGCTGGAACGGATCGGCGATCCGCGCCGCGGGGAGACGCCCGGTGTCGGTTGGCTGCTCGTGGACTATCGGGGATACGGCGCGAGCACCGGCAAGCCGTCGGAAAAGGCGCTCGTCGCCGACGCGATCCGCCTCTACGACCATGTCGCCGGGCTTGCCGGCGTGGATGCGAAGCGCATCCTCGCCTTCGGCAGAAGCCTCGGCAGCGGCGTGGCGGTGCAACTCGCCGCCGCGCGGCCGGTCCGGGCGCTCGTGCTCGTCGCCCCCTTCGACAGCCTCGCGGCGGTGGCCCGGCACTACTACTGGTATCTGCCTGTGGACTGGATGCTCCGGCACCGCTTCGACTCGATCGCGCTGGCGCCCAACCTCCGCCAGCCAATGCTCGCGCTCATCGCCGGGCGCGACGAGGTGATTCCGCCCGCGCACGGCGAGCGGCTCGTCGCCGCCTGGGGCGGTCCCAAGCGCGGCGTGCTGCTCGCCGAGGCCGGCCACAACAGCACCGACGCGCACCCGCTTTTCTGGGCCGAGATCCGGCGCTTCATCGGCGAGCAGGCCGCCGACTGATACCATCGCGCCCGCCATGCGCGATCTCTCTCTCGCCGACGCGCTCGTCCTCGGCGTCGTCGAGGGCCTCACCGAGTTCCTGCCGATCTCCAGCACCGGGCATCTCATCCTCGCCGGTGCGCTGCTCGGCGTGAACGGCGAGCGCGGCAACGTCTTTCACGTCGCGATCCAGACCGGCGCCATGCTCGCGGTGCTGTGGGAGTACCGTGCGCGCTTTTTTCGCGCCGATGCGCTCCTTTGGCGCAACCTCGCGATCGCGTTCCTGCCCGCGGCGGCGCTCGGCGTGCTGCTGGGGCCGCTCATCAAGGCGTACCTGTTCGCGCCGCTGCCGGTCGCGGCCGCGTTCATCGCCGGCGGTCTCGTCATCCTCTGGGTCGAGCGGCGCGCTCATCCGCCTCCGCGCGTCGCGAGCGTGGATGCGATGAGCGCGATGGACGCGTTCAAGGTCGGCATCGCGCAGTGTTTTGCGCTCATCCCGGGCACTTCGCGCGCCGGGGCGACGATCATCGGCGGAATGCTCTTCGGGCTGTCGCGCCGCGCGGCGACCGAGTTTTCATTCTTTCTCGCCGTGCCGACCCTGATTGCCGCCGGCGCCTGGGACGTGTGGGAGCACCGTGCGCTGTTTTCGGCGGCCGACGTACCGGTGTTCGCGACCGGGCTTTGCGCCGCGTTCGCCGCGGCGTTCGCGGTGATCCGCTGGCTGGTGCGCTACGTCGCAACCCACGACTTCACGCCGTTCGCCTGGTATCGCATCGGCTTCGGCCTCGTCGTGCTGCTCACGGCCTGGTTCGGCTGGGTGGATTGGTCCGTCGGCTGAAAAACCCTGAATCCGGGTCAGACCCGGGTCTGAACCGGTTTCTATCCTTGGGTCCAGGGAAGGCCGGCCTTGCGCCAGCCGCCGAGCGTTCCCCGGTGGCCTTCGCGGTCCTTGTCGCCTTCGAAGCCTTCGAGCACGTTGTAGGCTTCGCGCCAGCCGGCCTGCGTGGCGGCGATCGCTGCCTGGTGAGAGCGGCCGCCCGAGCGGCACAGGAACATCACCGGCGCGTCCTTCGGCACCTTCCGCGCCAGCTCGTCGAGAAAGCGCGGATTGCGCTGTCCTTCCGGGTAGCTGTTCCACTCAATCCAGATCGCCCCCGGAACGGAGCCGACGAAATCCAGCTCGGGCTTCGTTCGCACGTCCACCAATACCGCCCCGGCCTGCATCCATTGATGGGCTTCAGCCGGAAGCAACGCTCCTGCATAGGGAAGCTTGAGCTGCTGGGCCCGTTCTTGTGCTTTTCGGCGGATCTCGTCCATGGCGGTGATTATAGGTAGCAGACAGCGCACCAAAATGATGCATTGCTTGCCACAAAGCACCGTATCAGTGCATGATCCCTTCGCAGATTCGCATTGGCGCTTGCGAAAAAGGGGCAGCCAAACCTGTAGGCAACATGGCATGGATTCTGCGTAGGAGCGCGGGTCCGGCTGGGATGTCCAGCCCGCTTTCATCACTCGTTCAGGAGATACCAGATGGCGATGACGCCTGATGACGTTTTCAAGCTGATCAAGGACAAGGAAGTCAAATTCGTTGACCTGCGCTTCACCGACACCCGGGGCAAGGAACAGCACGTCACGGTGCCCGCCCGCTATTTCACGAAGGACAAGTTCGAGCACGGCCACGCTTTCGACGGCTCCTCGATCGCCGGCTGGAAAGGCATCCAGGCCTCCGACATGCTGCTCATGCCCGATCCGTCCACCGCGCGCATGGATCCGTTCACCGACGAAGCGATGCTCAACATCACCTGCGACGTGATCGAGCCCGCCGACGGCAAGCCCTACAACCGCTGCCCGCGCGGCATAGCCAAGCGCGCCGAGGCGTATCTGAAATCCACCGGCCTGGGCGAGGTGGCCTACTTCGGGCCCGAACCCGAGTTCTTCATTTTCGACGGGGTGACCTGGAGCGTGGACATGTCCGGGTGCTTCGTGAAGATCAAGTCCGAGGAAGCGCCCTGGTCCTCGGGAATCGAGTACGAGTCCGGCAACATGGGCCATCGCGCGCCGGTGAAGGGCGGTTACTTCCCGGTGCCGCCGACCGATACGCTGCTCGACATCCGCAACGCGATCGCGCTCGCGCTGGAAAAGCAGGGCGTCGAGGTCGAGGTGCACCACCACGAGGTCGCGGCCGCGGGCCAGAACGAGGTCGGTACGCGCTTTGCGCCGCTCGTGCAGCGCGCCGACTGGATGCAGATCCTGAAGTACACGGTGTGGAACGTCGCCGCCTCCTACGGCAAGACGGCGACCTTCATGCCCAAGCCGATCGTCGGCGACAACGGCTCGGGCATGCACGTGCACCAGTCGGTCTGGAAGGGGGGCAACAACCTGTTCGCCGGCAACCTCTACGCCGGCCTCTCGGAATTCGCGCTCTACTACATCGGCGGCATCATCAAGCACGCCAAGGCGCTCAACGCCATCACCAACCCCGGCACCAATTCGTACAAGCGTCTGGTGCCCGGGTTCGAGGCGCCGATCAATCTCGCCTATTCGGCGCGCAACCGCTCGGCCGCCTGCCGCATTCCGTACGTGGCGAGCCCGAAGGCGCGGCGCGTGGAGGTGCGTTTCCCCGACCCGACCGCCAACGCCTACCTCGCCTTCGCCGCGATGCTGATGGCGGGCCTGGACGGCGTGCAGAACAAGATCCACCCCGGCGATCCGATTGACAAGGACATGTATCACCTGCCGCCGGAGGAGGCGGCGAAGGTGCCGCAGGTGTGCGCGTCGCTCGAGGAAGCCTTGGACAACCTTCGCAAGGATCACGCATTCCTCACCAAGGGCGGGGTGTTCGACGAGGACTTCCTCGAGTCCTATATCGCGCTCAAGGAGGAGGAACTCACCCGCTTCCGGATGACCACCCATCCGGTCGAGTTCGACATGTATTACAGCCTGTAACCCCGGCCGCCCGAGGCGCGTTGGAGGGAGGGCGGGGCAACCCGCCCTTTTTCTTCCTTTTGTTTGCCCAAAGAGTGAAGCGTGGCATAGACTTAGGCAAGCCCTTTCAGGCGGCTTCTTATGATGCGCGTCTTCGTCTTGGTCATGATGCTGGCGGCGGTGCTGCCGCTGCCGGCGCGCGCGCAGCAGCAGCAGGTGGAGACGCTCTGGAACTGCAGGGACAAGGATGGTCGCACCATCCTCACCAACCAGCAGTCCGACACGGTCGGGCGCGACTGCCGGATCGTGCACCAGCAGCGGGTGACGGTCGTGCCGGCGACTCCGGTGCCCAAGCCGCCGGCGAAAGCGGCCTCGCCGGCCGGTTTTCCGAAGGAGTCGCCCTCGGATCGCCTGGCGGCGAAGGCCAGGCAGCGCGAAACGCTGGAACGGGAGCTGAAGCAGGAGCAAGAGCTGCTCGCCGAGGCGAAGCGCAAGCTCGCCGAGCAGGAGGCGATCCGCACCGGCGACGAGAAGAACTACGCGCGCGTGCTGGAGCGCCTGAAGCCGTACCGCGACGCGGTCGAGGTGCACGAGAAGAACATCGAGGCGCTCAAGCGCGAGCTCGCGAACCTGTACCGCTAGCGCGGCTTGCGCCCCGAAGGCCGATGATGGCCGCCGCCTCTTTCGCCGGGCTGGAACTGCTCGCCACCGCGGTGGCGGTGCTCGACGACGCCTTCGTCGTGCGCTACGCCAATGCGGCGGCGCAGAGCCTTCTGGGCACAGGCGCAAGGAGCCTGCTGGGCCAGCCGCTGGCGGCGCTCTTCGCCGAGGGTGCCGATCTGGAAGCGATGCTCGCCGATGCGCTCGCGGCGCACTGGGACTACAGGGCGCGACAGGTGCATCACCTGCGGCCGGAGCGCGCCCCCCTGCCGCTTTCGTGCGTGGCCGTGCGAATTGATCTGCCGGGGCTGCCGCTGCTGGTCGAGCTGCGACCGATCGAGGAGCAGTTGCGCCTTGAGCGCGAGGAGCGCTGGTTCGACCAGCGCGAGGCGAGCCGGGAGCTGCTGCGCAATCTCGCGCACGAGATCCGCAATCCGCTCGGCGGCCTGCGCGGCTCGGCGCAGCTGCTCGAGCGCGAGCTCGATCGTCCGGAGTTGCGCGAATACACGCGGGTGATCATCAACGAGGCCGACCGGCTGCAGGCGCTGATGGACCGGCTGCTGGTGCCGGAGCGAACCGCGCGCCGCGCACCCGTCAACATCCACGAAGTGCTCGAGCACGTGCGCAGCCTCGTTCTCGCCGAGTTTCCCGCTTCGGTCGCGATCGTGCGCGACTACGATCCCAGCGTGCCGGAGCTGGCGGGCGATCGGGAGCAGCTCGTGCAGGCGGTGCTCAATGTCGTGCGCAACGCGGCCCAGGCGCTCGTGTCGGAGGCGAACGCGTCGCGCGGCGGCACGATCGTGCTGCGCACGCGGGTCGCGCGGCAGGTCACCATCTTCCGGCGCCTGCACCGCCTGGCACTGGAATTGCAGGTGATGGACGACGGACCGGGCGTCCCCGAGGACATCCGCGACCACGCCTTCACGCCTCTCGTTTCCCGGCGAGAAGGCGGCACCGGCCTCGGACTGGCGCTCGTCCAGACTTATGTGCAGAACCATGGCGGCACGGTGGAATTCACGAGCCGCCCGGGGCGCACCGTGTTCACCGTATTGCTGCCGCTGCCATGAGATCGGTCTGGATAGTGGACGACGACCGCTCGATCCGCTGGGTGTTCGAAAAAGCGCTCAGCCGCGAGGGCATTCCGTACGCCTCCTACAGCTCGGCGCGCGAGGCGATCGAGGCGCTTGCGGCCGAAGCACCGCAGGTACTGGTTTCCGACATCCGCATGCCGGGTGCCTCGGGACTGGAGCTGCTGCAGGCGGTGAAGGAGCGCCATCCCGGGGTGCCTGTGATCGTCATGACCGCCTACTCGGATCTGGAGTCGGCGGTGGCGGCGTTCCAGGGCGGCGCGTTCGAATACCTGCCCAAGCCCTTCGACGTGGACAAGGCGCTGGATCTCATCCGGCGCGCGCTCGACGAGAGCCAGCGCGAGCAGGCGGTGCTCGAAGCCGCGGCCGACGAGCCGGAAATCCTCGGCCAGGCGCCGGCGATGCAGGAGGTGTTTCGCGCGATCGGCCGGCTGTCGCAGTCGAGCGCCACGGTGCTTCTCACCGGCGAGTCGGGCACCGGCAAGGAACTGGTGGCGCGGGCGCTGCACCGGCACAGCGCGCGCGCGGAGAAACCTTTCGTCGCGATCAACACCGCGGCGATGCCGAAGGATCTGCTGGAGTCGGAACTCTTCGGCCACGAGCGCGGCTCGTTCACCGGGGCGCTCGCGACCCGGCGCGGGCGCTTCGAGCAGGCCGAGGGCGGCACGCTCTTTCTCGACGAGATCGGCGACATGCCCGCGGAGCTGCAGACGCGGCTCCTGCGCGTGCTCGCCGACGGCACCTTCTATCGCGTCGGCGGCCACCAGCAGCTCAAGGCGAACGTGCGCGTGATCGCGGCGACCCACCACAACCTGGAAGCGCGCGTGCGCGAGGGCCTGTTCCGGGAAGACCTGTATCACCGGCTGAACGTGATCCGCATACGGCTGCCCGCGCTGCGCGAGCGGCGCGAGGACATCCCGCTGCTTGCGCGCCATTTCCTCGCGCGCAGCGCGCGGGCGCTCGGAGTGGAGCCGAAGCGCCTTTCGGAGGAAGTGCTCGCTTACATATCAAGGCACGATTTCCCAGGCAATGTGAGGCAGCTCGAGAACCTGTGCCACTGGCTCACGGTGATGGCGCCCGGGCAGGTGGTGGGCCTTGGCGACCTGCCGCCGGAGTTCAGCGATTACGCCGGCGTGGCTTCCCCGACGGCGACCGACTGGATCGCCGCTCTCGATCGCGAGGTCGAGCGGCGCCTGGCGCGCGGCGAAACCGCGATTCTGGGGGCGCTCACGCGCGAGTTCGAGCGCACCTTGATCGAGCGCGCCCTGGCGCGCACCGGGGGCAGGCGGGTCGAGGCGGCGGGCCTTCTCGGCATCGGCCGGAACACCATCACGCGCAAGATCCAGGAGCTCGGGATTCGCGCCCCCTCCGGCGAGGACGCGTAGCGGCTTTCACCGGGCCGGCGCCCGAAATCAGGGTCGGACCCAGGTCTGACGCTGCTTTGCTCAGGCCGAAGCGCGCTGGCGGCCGGCCTGCGCGGCGCGGTTTTCCTCCAGCTTCGCGTCCACCAGCTCGACGATTTCGTCGAGCGCGGCAAGGCGCATGCCCTTGGCGGCACCGATCGCCTGCACCAGCCGGTCCACGCGCTCGACGTAGGGCGCGCCGCCGTAGAGCGCGCGCGCAACCGAGGAGGGGCTCGCGAGGCTTTCCGCCGCGCGCGCGTATTTTTCGAACGGCACGAGATCCTTCTCGCTCGCGCCGAGCGCCACGCACAGCCGCACGACCCACTCGTAGATTTCGCGCGCCGCGGCCGGGTCGCCGTGCACCGCTTCCTTGATCGAGCGAATGCCCTGGCGCGTGACGCAGCGGTAGTTGCCCGCGATCAGCATCGCCCACTTGGCGAGCGGCACGAACACGGAGTCGTGCACCTTCAGTTTGACCGGCAGCTCGATTTTCTCGCCACCGAGGTCGAAGCGCGCCGCCTCGATGTCGGCCTCCAGCCGGCGCAGGATCGCGGTGTGCGCCTCGGACGGAAAGCGCGCCGCCTTGAAGTTCGTCGGCAGGCGCACCTGCAGCACGTTGAGCGGCTCCTCGGGCGGTCGGAACGCCTGCGGGTCGGGGCTGCACAGGGTCATACGCTCCGGGTCGAAACCGTCCCATACCGAGGCGTCGGTGTAGCAGCCGCGGACCGCCTCCAGCGGGATCCCGGGGATGCGTGCGAGATACGGCAGAGGCGGCATGTTCATGATGGACATGCAGGGCACCCGCGCGCGGGCGATCGCGCCGACCAGTTCGCGCACGCCGCTTGCGCGGTACTGCGGCTCCTGCATGGCGAGCACGACCAGGTCGTAGTCCGACGGGCTGGCCTCGGCCGGGCCGCCGGCCGTGAGCTTTCCGGGCAGCGAGCGCGACAGGACTTCGACGAACCCTTCGCGCCCCTTGACCGGCATGCGCACCCGCGCACCTTCGCGATTGAAAAGCTCGGCCTCCGCCGGCAGGCAGACGAGCCGCACGTTGTGACCGGCGAGCAGAATCTTGGTCGCGAGGAGTGAACCGTACGAGGCACCGAGGATGAGAATCTCGAGGGTGGCTTTCATGATGTGAAATGAAGACTCATAATATGGAAATTGAGCCTATCCTTCTGGCGCCATCAATGCAATCTAGCGGTGCAGCGAGATTTCATATTGCAGTGCGCAAAGCGCCTCTCTAGAATGAATTCCTTTCCCTGATTTGGCCGATCCCGTGCAACGCTCGGACCCGATGCCCCAAGGCGTTTCCATCACGGGCGCGATGTCGCCCGCGTTCGCGCAGATCCTCACCCCGGAAGCGGTCGCCTTCGTCGCCGGTCTGCACCGCCGGTTCGAGGCGCGGCGCCAGGCGCTGCTCGCCGCCCGCGCCGCGCGGCAGAAGGAGTTCGACGCCGGCAGAGTGCCCGACTTCCTGCCGGAGACGAAACACCTCCGTGAGTCGGACTGGACGATCGCGCCGCAGCCGAAGGATCTGCTCGACCGGCGCGTGGAGATCACCGGGCCGACCGACCGCAAGATGGTGATCAACGCGCTCAACAGCGGCGCCTCGACCTTCATGGCCGACTTCGAGGACGCGAACTGCCCGACCTGGGCGAACATGGTCGAGGGACAGATCAACCTGCGCGACGCGGTGCGCCGCACCATCACCTTCGAGCAGGGCGGCAAACAGTACCGGCTGAACGAGAAGACCGCGGTGCTGATCGTCCGTCCGCGCGGCTGGCATTTGGACGAAAAGCATTTTCGCGTGGACGGCCGGCCGGTGTCCGGGGCGATCTTCGATTTCGCGCTCTACTTCTTTCACAACGCGAAAGAGCTGCTCGCGCGCGGCACGGGGCCCTACTTCTACCTGCCGAAGATGGAGTCGCACCTCGAGGCGCGGCTCTGGAACGACATCTTCTGCGCCGCGCAGGACGAGCTGGGCATCCCGCGCGGCTCGATCAAGGCGACCTGTCTCATCGAGACCGTGCTCGCCGCCTTCGAGATGGACGAGATCCTGTGGGAGCTGCGCGAGCACTCCTCCGGTCTCAACATCGGGCGCTGGGACTACATCTTTTCCTGCATCAAGAAATTCCGCGCCAATCCGGACTTCTGCCTCGCCGACCGCGCGCAGGTGACGATGACCGCGCCCTTCATGCGCGCCTATGCGCTGCTGCTGGTGAAGACCTGTCACCGGCGCAACGCGCCGGCGATGGGCGGGATGGCGGCGCAGATCCCCATCAAGAACGACCCGCAGGCGAACGAGGCGGCGCTGGAGAAAGTGCGCCAGGACAAGCTGCGCGAGGTGACCGACGGCTGCGACGGCACGTGGGTCGCGCACCCCGGTCTGGTGCCGGTCGCCAAAGCGGTCTTCGACGAGCACATGCCGCAGCCGAACCAGTACTCGCGCCAGCGCCCGGACGTCAACGTGACCGCAAAGGACCTGCTCGACTTCCGTCCGGAGAGGCCGATCACGGAGGCCGGGCTGCGCAACAACATCTCGGTCGGCATCCAGTATCTGGGCGCGTGGCTCGCCGGCAACGGCTGCGTGCCGGTGTTCAACCTGATGGAGGACGCGGCCACCGCCGAGATCTCGCGCTCGCAGATCTGGCAGTGGATCCGCTCGCCCAAGGGCGTTCTGGAGGACGGCCGCAAGGTCACGGTGGAGCTGTTCCGCAGTCTGCTCGCCGAGGAGCTGCCGAAGGTGCGCACCTACCTCGGCGAAGAGGGCTGGAAGGCGGGCAAATACGAGGAGGCGGCCAGACTCTTCGACCGCCTCACCGCGGGCGATTACGTCGAGTTCCTGACGCTGCCCGCCTACGATCTCATAGACTGATTCACTCGATTCGCCAGCGGTTGCCGCAGCGGCAGCGCGCCTCGAACGGCGCGCCGGCCGCAAGGCGTGGCACGCGAAAGCGGCCGTACTCCTTGCATGCTTCGCACACCGAGCGGTCGGCGAGCCGCTCGGCCTGTTCCATGATCGCCTTGTAGCGCAGGTAGCCGTAGATCGCCACCGCCCCGGCGGCAAAGACGAGCAGGCTCCAGGCAAGGAGCGCCGCCGGCGAGGAACGGAACGACAATTCCTCCAGGATCGCGAATACCGCGAGCAGGCACAGCAGGCAGGTGACGAACCAGGCGTGGCCCTCGATGAGTTGCCGCTCGTACCAGCGCCGGAAGCCGATGCCGGTCTCGTCGCCCGCGCGTTCCATGCAAGAATGATCATCCGCCGGGCGACGGCGCATTTCAAGGAGGGGCGATGATCGAGCTGTACACCTGGGGCACCGGCAACGGCAGGCGCGCGGCGATCGCGCTCGCCGAGTCGGGCCTCGCCCATCGGATTCACAAGGTGGATCTCACGAAGGGCGAGCAGAAGAGCGCCGAGTACCTGAGAATCAACCCGGCCGGCCAGATCCCGGCGATCGTGGATCCGCAGGGGCCGGGCGGGCGGCCGCTCGCGCTCGCGCAGTCGGGCGCGATCGCGCTTTATGCCGCCGAGAAGAGCGGCCGCATGATGCCGCGCGATCCCGCGCGCCGCATCATGGCGCTGCAGTGGTGCATGTACGCCTGCACCGATGTCGCCGGCACGAGCAGCACGATTTTTCACTGCGAGAACTCGGCGCCGGAGAAAAGCCCCGCAATCGCCGGGTTCTTCAGGGCCAGGCTCGCGGCGCTGTTCGGGCTCGCCGATGCGCGGCTTGCCGGCCGCGAGTACCTCGCCGACGAGTTTTCGGTGGCCGACGTCGCGCTCTACCCGGTCTATGCGCAGCGCAAGGAACTGGCTGCGGGCCTTGCGAACCTCGCACGCTGGGGCGAGCGCATGGCCGCGCGCCCCGGCGTGCAGCAGGGCATGAGCATCTAGCCGATCTCGGCGATCACCGGGGCGTGGTCGGAGGGGCGTTGGAGCGCGCGCACCGCCGCGTCTATCGAGCAGCCGCGGCAGCGGCGCGCGAGCGGCGCCGAAAGCAGAATGTGGTCAATGCGCAGGCCGGCGTTCCTGCGAAACGCCCCCATGCGGTAGTCCCACCAGGTGAAGCTCTTCTCGGGCTGCGGGAAAAGCCGGAACGCGTCCTCCAGCCCCAGGGCAAGCAGCGCGCGAAAGGCCGCGCGCTCGGGCTCCGAGACGTGCACCTGCCCCTCCCAGGCCTTCGGGTCGTGCACGTCGCGGTCTTCGGGCGCGACGTTGAAATCGCCGGCGACGACAAGCTCGGGATGTCGCGCCAGCTCCGTGGCGAGCCAATCCCTGAGCGCGGCGAACCAGCGCAGCTTGTACTCGTACTTGTCCGAGCCCACCGCCTGCCCGTTCGGGCAATAGACGCACACGATGCGGATGTCTTCCACGGTGGTGGCGAGCAGGCGCTTCTGTACGTCCATGAAACCGGGAATGCCGACGGTGATATCGCCCAGCGGCCGGCGCGACAGGATCGCGACGCCGTTGTAGGTCGGCTGCCCGGAGCAGGCGGCTGAATACCCCGCTTGCGCGAGCTCGGCGGCCGGGAACCGGGCGTCCTCGAGCTTGGTTTCCTGCAGGCACACGACGTCGGGCGAGGCGCGCGCGAGCCAGTCCCTCAGTTGCGGCAGCCTCACCTTCAGCGAGTTGACGTTCCAGGTGGCGAGGCGCACGCGCGTCAGGCGGCGACCATGCCGCTGCGCCTGAGCAGGGACTGAATGTCCGGGTCGCGGCCGCGGAAGGCGCGGAACGATTCCGCCGCCGGGCGCGTGCCGCCGACCGCGAGAATCTCGTCGCGAAAGCGCGCGCCCGCCTCGGGATCGAGCGCGCCGCGTTCCTCGAACACGCCGAAGGCGTCGGCCGAGAGCACCTCGGCCCACTTGTAGCTGTAGTAGCCGGCGGCGTACCCGCCCGCGAAAATGTGGGAGAACTGGTGAGGGAATCGGTAGTAGTCCGGCACCGGGTAGACCGCGACCTCGCCGCGCACTTCG
>Ga0073934_10009584_pt1 | contig 12349 bp, 10 predicted proteins | sample LarsenN4metaG_FD_76834 | JGI IMG/M metagenome (GOLD analysis project Ga0073934, IMG submission 76834) | Hot spring sediment bacterial and archeal communities from British Columbia, Canada, to study Microbial Dark Matter (Phase II) - Larsen... ... | reverse complement strand
GGCGAGCTGGCCGATGAGCCCCTGACCCACGACGGCCACGCTGTCGCCGGGCTGAATGCCCGCTTTGCGTATCCCCTGCAGAGTTATGATGCCGAGCTCAATGAAGCTCGCCGCCTCGTAAGACACGCCGTCCGGGATGCGAAACAGCAGCTCTGTGTCAACGGTGTCCGCGCTCGCGTGCTTGACTCGCCCGGCCACGCGATCGCCCACCGAGAACCGGGACACGCCGGAGCCTACGCGTGTGACGCGGCCGGCGCTCGAGTAGCCCGGCACGTACGGAAATCCCCGTCGGGCACCGGGCAGACCACACAACACCGCCCGCTCCGTTCCCGGGCTCACGGTGCTGCAAAACACCTCGATCTGAGCCTCGTTGCGCGCGGGAGACAGGAATTCGAAGCGCTCGAGATGAGCAATCTCGAAGTTTAGAAACTCCACGCGCTGAGCCTTCTGCACCCGCCGGCCGGAGAGAATGCCCGTGAGCCGGATCTGGCCCCACAGGAACGCGGTCTTGAGGTACGGACGAATAGCCGAGGGGGTCCGCGCGTAAATTGCGCCCAAGATATTGGCAACCCAGGCGGGCATCATCCTGCACTCGCTCTACCGGAGCGTCTAACCATGAGTAACCAAGATCTCCATAGCGAGGCGTGCGCCGCACAGATAGAGTCGGAAAGCAGCCTGTCCGGGGAATGCTCCTCGGGGCTGCGGTGCTCGAGCGTTTCTCGAGTCGAGTAGTCTGCGCTCATCGAGCGCGTTCAGTCTGTGACTGAGGGCTCAACTCCCGAAACATCGGCCCGCAGATTCTACACGATCGCGCGAACTTCTCCGGCTGGCTTGAGGACAGAAAACGGAACGGCTCGCAGATTGCTGCGGCGCGCCCGGTTGATAGAATGCCCGGACACCACCCCGAACATGGCATATCTCCCGACTCGGTCACCGATCGTCGCGCCAGTGACTACATGAGGCGTCTTCGAATTCTCTGGCTCTCGCATTTCGTGCCCTTCCCCCCGAAGGGCGGCTGCTTCCAGCGCACGTATAACCTCCTCACGCGGGTCGCGGCGCACCACGACGTTCACCTGCTCGCAATGAAACACAAGCGAGGTGCGCATCCCGACGAGGAAACGCGGGAAGCCCGCACGGAGCTTCTTCGACACTGTGCGAGCGTCGACATCGTCGATATCTCCCAAGCGACGAGTACTGCGCGCCTCGCGATGCGAGGAATACGCAGTGTCCTCAGCGGCTCCGCCCTCACCGTCACCGTCTTCGATTCGCCGCAATTCCGCGCGGCCGTTCGTACGGCGATTCAAGAATTCGCGTTCGATGCCGCGCATCTGGACACGATCAGTCTGGCTCAGTACCTCGACGAGCTGCGCTCCATCCCGGTCGTGATGACGCATCATGGCGCCGAATCTTTCATGATCCGCCGCCGGATCGCCCGAGAACGGAATCTCCTGTTAAAAGGGTTCTTTTTCGCCGAGTGGCTCGCCTTGCGGGACTACGAACGGCGCATGTGCCCGCGAGTCGCGACAAACGTGGTCGTGTCGGCGGCAGACGCAAAGATTCTGGCGGATATCGCCCCAGCATCACGGTTCGTGGTCATCGAGAATGGCGTCGACGTCGATTATTTCACTCCAGTTCAACACAACGCGTCCAGAACGCTCGTTTTCGCCGGACGCTTGGATCAGTATTCGAACCGCGAGGGAATTCTCTTCTTCATGCGCGAGGTGTGGCCCTCCGTCCGCAGCGCATATCGGGATGCCGCGATACACATCATCGGCAGCAATCCGCCGGAGTCGCTGCTCTCGTTGGCGAAAACCGATCCGAACGTCAAGGTCCACGGCTTCGTTCCGGATGTACGGCCGTACTTCCAGAGCGCATGTATCGCCGTGTGCCCGATCCGCGACGGCGGCGGCACACGCATCAAAGTCCTCGATGCCCTGGCTCAGGGCATACCGATCGTGGCCACGACCATCGCGTGCGAAGGCATCGACGTGGTTCCGGACCGCCACCTATTGGTGGCCGACACACCGGAGGAATTCGCGAGCCAGATCAAGCGTATCTTCGAGGATGCAAACCTCCGCACTGCCTTGGCCGCGAATGGCCGCGCTCTTGCAGAGCGTGCGTACTCATGGGACGCGATCGCAGCGAAGCTGGGACGAGTCTACGGAGAGGCTGCGATCGCGGGCGCTGATAGAATGGTGGCAGCCGTCGCGCCTCCGTGACGCATGAATCGCCGACTACGCACTGCCGTTCGGGCTGGTGACACGGGAAAATACCCACAATGACCCAGGCTCCGTCGAAGTTCAGGCCCCGCGCCCCTCGTCACAGTGTTTCGAGGTAGACCACAATGTTGCGCGGTTGCCTTGGAGTGTTGGCAATAGCGATGTCTCTAATGGCAACAGCACAAGACCCCGACCCTCCGCCGGCCCGCGGCGCGATCCTGATCGGCGCTTCATATGCCGAAGGGTGGCGCTCGCCCTCGTTACCCGGCCTGCAAGTCGTCAACAAAGGCCGCACCGGCGAGGAAACAGGGCAGCTCCTGGCCCGCTTCGACAAGGACGTCATCTCCGAACGCCCCGACGTCGTCATTATCTGGGGTCACATCAATGACATCTTCCGCGCCCCGAACGGTGACATGGCCGCTGCGGCGCAAAAGGCGATGCGCAATCTCGAGGAGATGGTGGGCTCGGCGCAACGAGCCGGAATCCGCGTTATCGTCGCAACCGAGGTGACGCTCAGAGAGCCGCGCGGGTTGTCCAACTGGGTCGCTTCTATCATCGGCCGGATGCTGGGCAAGGTCAGCTATCAGACGAGAGTCAACGTGCACGTGCGCGAGGTCAACGAATTCCTCCGCGACCTCGCGGGGCGTGAGCAGCTCACGCTGCTCGATTTCGAGCGCGCCTTGAGCGACGAGAGCGGGGAGCGTCGCTCGGAATTCGCACGGGACGACGGCAGCCACATCACCGAAAACGGTTATGAGGCTCTCACCGCGTACGCGTCAGCACAGTTGGCCGCTCGGCGCTAAACGCTATGCCGTCGCCTCGATCGCTCCACCCACCGGCGTCTTTGCTCGGACCCGAGCCGCCTGTCCGACGACCGAGCACGTACGCGGCTCGCGTCAGCGGAAGGACACCGCGTGCGTAGGGCCCCGGCCTTGCCTTCCGCGCGGTCGCGCACCGCGACGGATGGTGGCTCACCGGCCACGGCAGTGCCGAACCAACGTGACGCGGCGGCTCGCGTCGCGGAAAAATCCACGACGGTGCTCTTCGTCGGCTACCTCGTCCTGATCCTCGTCGAATACTGCGGACTTGCCCGCAACCTGCTTCCTTTCCTTCTGGCGATTCGCTTTTCCACAGTGCTCGCCTATCTGCTGCTCCTCGTGATTCTCGTACGCGTGGGCGTCGGCGACCTTTTTCAGCACCGACAAACGAGGATTTTGGCCATCTTCATCGTCTTCACCGCGGCTTCAGTGCTCTGGGCCGTCGTGCAGACATACGCCTTCCAGGCGATACGCCCGATGGTCGATCACACCGTGTTCTTCGTGCTGACGCTCACTCTCGTCGATCGGCAGCGGCGCATCGATGCATTGTCGTGGGCGTTTGTCGCCGTCAGCGCGTACGTCATCGCGCGCAACCTCGACAAGCTGGGCTCGGCGACGCGCACGGGAGTGATGGTGGGCGGCAGCTTCATGGGAGACGGCAACGACTTCGCCTGGGCGATGACGGTCATGCTGCCGATTATCCTGAACTTGATGTTCGGTCAGCGGTCATGGCTCGAGCGGTGCGGCGGACTGCTCGGCGCTGGCCTGTGTGTGATCGGCATCGTCGGTACGAGCTCCCGCGGCGCAGCCCTCGCAGCGGCCGCAATGGGCCTTTACTATCTGTTTGCGCTCGCTCGAAGAAGGACCTTCACGGCGGTTGCCTTGGCAGGAATCGTGGGCGCGGTGCTGGTGCTGGCCCCTTCGCATTACGGCGAGCGCCTGGGGTCGATCGCCGAGTACGAAGAAGATAACTCGGCGCAGGCACGATTGCAGACCTGGGGTGCGGCGATACGAATGGCGGTCGACTACCCGTTAGGGGTGGGCGCCGATAATTTTTCGTCCGCGTACGGTCGATTCTATGTACCCGAGAGCGATGACAATCGCATTGGATGGGGGTCCGGCCGCTGGCTTTCCGCCCACAGCATTTACTTCCGAACGCTCGGAGAGTACGGCGTTCTCGGGCTTGGCCTGCTCGTATGGCTGATCATCGGGAATGTTCGCGATAACGTCGCGGTGCGGAAGGCGCTAACCGCAAACCCAGAACTGGCTCCCGTCTCGCCGATGTGGCCCGGCCTTCTGGCGATGGCGGTGATCGGCCATGCTGTCGGCGGCGTGTTCCTGGGCGGGCTACCGTATCTTCACCTGTTCCTCCTCGCAGGCCTCACGGTTGCGAACAAACGCCTCGTCGCATCGGTGACCGGGCCTCCTCCGCCGCGCGCCGGCGTACGAAAGTCGATTCATCAAAAGAGTCCATAGAAGGTATCCCCGTGACGCTTCTCCTCGACATCAAGTTCGCGCTGCGCGCGGCGGGCAACGTGCACCGCAAAGGCTCGCATCGGGACATCTTTCTGTTTGCGACTCCACGCGGCGGATCGACGTGGCTCATGGAGATTCTCGCGTCGCAACCCGGGATAAAATTTTTCGATGAGCCCCTCAGCCCCCGAAGACCATACGCCAGTCGTGTTGGGTTAAACGGTTGGGAGCAGCTCATGCCCGAGACGGCCGACACGGAATGGATTCTATCCTTCCTACAAGCGCTGCAGCGCGGCGAATTCGGCCTTTTGAACCCAACTCCGTTCTCGCGGAATCACCGCTTCTTTACCGACCGTTGCGTGTTCAAGATCCACGAGATCGAGCATCTGATCGATACGGTGGCGCGACGGTGTGACGCTCAAGTGGTGTATCTGCTCCGACACCCGATCGCGACGAGCATATCCCGCAACGCTTTGCCGCGTCTCCCCTTGTTCCTGACTTCTCGACATTACGCGCAACTGCTCGGCGATAGCGCAGACTTGGCGGAGATTAAGCATCTGGGGGAGACCGGCTCTCATTTCGAGAAGGCAATCGTTTCCTGGTGCTTCGAGAACATCGAAGCGCTCCGATATAGGCGCTTTGAAGGTCTTCTGGTCACCTACGAAGAGCTCGTATTGAATCCCGAACGGAGCTGCGACCTGCTGATCGAGCATTTCTCGTTCACCGATCGCGCTGCTATGTGGAATGCCTTCGAGCGGCCGGCCAAGAACATCGGTATGTCGCACAAGCAGACGCTTGACGTCATGCACAGCCGGGACGCACACGCGCGCCGGTTGGGCCTGGTGACGAAATGGCGTAAGCGCGTTAGCCCGGAACAGATCGAGCAAGCGGCCAACATACTGCGGCTGTTCAAGATCGATGCTTACCGTGCGGACGAAGACCTTGCCCAGCCAAGCTACCTGTTGTTTTCAGACACGCGAGAGCTTCTCGCTGCTGACGGAGCGCAGTACGCGGAGCGGCCTGCGCGTGGCCAAGGCGAGCTACAGCGCACTTGAGGAGATGGTGGCGCGCACGCGCTCCGGAAAGTCGGGCGGACAGTAGGCGTGCGTCGGAAGCGTAATGATCTTGCTCGCGACCGCACGAGCGCCATCGAAGCCGTCTGCCGCGTTGACCAAGTTTGCAGCCACCTGGGGCACATCGGCGAGCGAACACGGATAGGACTGCGTAGCGCCTATCCCTTGGCGTTCGAGCGCGGTCAGCAACGCATCGCGCTTCTCGGGATCCTCCACGAACAACGGAAACCGCAGGTAGACGGGCTCCGCTCCCACGATCAGCTGCGGTAACGCAATCCCCGCGACTCCCGCCAACGCGGCCGAGAGCCGTCGAGCATTGGTCGTTCGCGTCCTGTTGAAGTCGGCGAGCCGAGCCGCGAGCTTGGCCGCTATCGAGGCAAGGCGCCCGCTCAAGCGTGTGATCGGATACTCCGTGTCGTACTCGGTGCGGCCCAAACCGAGGCCCGGCAGCCTCCGGACCATCCCATACAGGTGGGGCCGCAGCAGAAGCGCATAGAGCACGAGCTTCGTCGCGGCGGCCATCGTCCCTGCGACTTCACACGCCGGCGCGTGCTTGAACGCCGCATCCATCTCGCGTGCGAAATCCGCATTCCGCGAAACGAGGGCGCCACCCTGGATCGTCGTGACGTTCTTGCCCTTGTCGAAGCTGAAGAGCCCCACATCCCCGAAGCCGCCGACCGGACGGTTCTCGATACGAGCTCCAAGCGCTTGTGCCGCGTCGTCGAGCATGAATACATGCTTCCGGCGAGCGAGTGCCTCGATCGCCGGCAGACTGTTGGGCAACCCATACAGGTTCGCAGTGACGACGGCGAGTACACGAGAGTAGTCGAACTGCTCGAGCTTGCCGAGGCTCATGCTGAGCGTGCGCGGATCGACATCGCAAAGGACGGGGTGCAGGCCGGCTCGTTCGACGGCCGCCGGTACCGAATAGCACGTGTACGCCGGGATGATAACTTGGTCGCGGGCGCCCCCCGCGAGCCGCCGCATCACCGAAAGCGCGGTCACCATGGCGGCGCGCCCGCTCGAAAAGGACCAACAATTCCGGGTCTCGCTCAAATCGCAGAGAACGGCGTGAAGATTCGCCGGTCCTCGGTCCGCTGCATACGGAGCGAACCCGGCCAGAATGTCGCCAAGCGAGATCGGTGTGCCGGCAGGAGCGATGAAGGCCATGGATCGGGTCGCCCGTCACGGGATCGCGCGTGCGATGTGGGGGCCGATTGCACGAGTCGCCCAAAGCGGGAGACGGCGCCAGGCAGAGATTGCCGCGCGAAAGCGGGCATTGCGGACGTTGAGCGCCGGAAGCTCGCTGCCGCCGCTCGGCCGATAGTAAAACCAATGCAGCTGTTCTTTTGCGGCGTTCCACTTCTTTTTGAAATCTTCGGCTCCTGAATCGGCCGTCGAACGTCCCAAGTGATAGCGGCGGTATCCGCGCTCGCAAGCGTCCCGAATCATTTCCCAGTACAAGACATAGTTGACCTGGAGCTCGCGCGCGCGCGGCCCTCCGCCGGCCCACATTCCCTCAACCGTATCGCCGAAGTAGCCGTTGAAAGCGACACCGACCGGCTCGCCGCCTGCAGACGCCACAAAGATTCGTGTCTCATCGGGGAACGTCGCCATGATTCGCTCGAAGTACGCTCGTCGATACAGCGGGGTGCCGAGCGCACGCCATGACAGCTCCATCGTGGAGTAGAACTCGGGCAGAAGCTCCCGACCGCCTGAGCGAACAGTCAGGCCATTTTTCTCGGCTCGTCTGATGCTCGTTCGGTGTTTTGAAGAAAACTTACTCCACACGCGCTCAGGATCCGGCTCGAGCTCGAGAGTCATGCTGATCTTGTCCAGCGAGACGGGGAGAGAGCGGGGTATAGGCTCGCGACAGCGCAGCTCGAGATAGTCGCTCTTCAACCCGTCCGCCAACGTGATCGCACCGTCGACCAACGCGCCCGCAGCCTCCGCGGAAAGCGCACAAGGACCTCCGTAGTTCACGTACGGCATCGAGCATAGTATTCGGCCAAACAAGCGACTGCTCACGAAGGTCAGCGGTAGAACGCCGACCAGATTTCCTTCCTCAAACGCGGCGAGGTAGTAAGGCTGCCCCCCGAGCTCGGCTCTATTCAAAGGGCCCCACTCGAACTTGTGATAAAAGGAGCCGGATCGCTGCGTCGCGACGAACTCGTTCCATCGGGCACGGTCGGAGTGGGTGCATATCTGCAGCGTAAATCGTGACGCAACCGTCCACGAGATCGCCTGCCCTCCGATTTCGACTTCAGACATTGCGCGCGCCTCTCGTTTCGCGTTGACGCTTGGCCGCCTCGGATGCTCGGATCGACGCCATCATCTCCCGGACCGCGGTTCGGTCGGGTTTGCCGTTTTCCGTACGAGGCAGGCCAGCTACGATTTCGAGGAGTGCGGGCACCATATAAGTCGGCAATTGCGCTCGGCAGTGCTCGCGTACGCGCTCCGCCAGCGCTCCTCGGTTCGACTCGGTGCTGGCCACCGCAACAGCGATCACTTGGCCAAGCGCCTCGTCGGACACGCCCACTGCGACGACCTCGGTGACACCCTCGATTTCGCCGATTACTTCTTCTACTTCCGTCGGACTCACGCGTACACCGGACGACTTGATCTGTTGATCCGCGCGCCCAACGAAATACAGGTATCCATCCTCATCGCGGCGCACGAGATCGCCCGACCAGACACAGACGTCCTGTCGGTACCACGGTCGACCCTGCGCAGCCGGAAGCGGCCGGAAGCGCTTAGCCGTGAGCTCGGGATCGTTCCAATAGCCGAGCGTGACGAACGATCCGCGGTGAACGAGCTCGCCCACCTCGTTTGCCTCGCACTCCGTTCCGTCGTCGCGGAGCACCAGCACTTCCTGATTCGGGACGGCCTTTCCGATGGATCCCGGCCGGGCGAACAGCTCCGCGGGATCCAGGTAAGTCGACCGAAACGCTTCCGTCAGCCCGTACATGCAAAAGATCCTTGTCGTTGGCAACCGAGCCGCAAGCGCCTTGATTACGGGCTGCGGCAACACGCCGCCCGAGTTCGTCACGTAGCGAAGAGACGTCGGAACCGAAGGCCACTTGACGGCGACCAGCTGGCTCCAAATGAATGGAATGCCCGCGAGGCCCGTGATCTGCTCGTTTTCGATCTCCTGAACCAACGCCGCCGGCGACAAGTAATTCGTCAGCACGACGCAGGCCCCTGCGTGAAACGCCGTCGAAACCTGGCTGAATCCGTAGTCGAAGCTGAGGGGCAGCACGGCGAGAATGCGGTCGTCTGCGGTGTTGTCGAGATACGCCGCGACGCATTCGGCACCGGATACCAAATTGCGATGCGTGACGACTACCCCCTTGGCCCGCCCGGAGCTTCCGGACGTGTAGAAGAGTGCCGCGACGTCCTGGTCGATCCCAGCTACGCGATCGACCGGCACCGAGGACCGAAGCTCATCCAGCGTGTACACGGCGACGCCTTGCGTCGTCGGAGCTGAAATACTGCGCCCGTCGACGACCACGAGGCTTCGCAGCTGGGGATAATCGCCGACCTCGGACGGCGCGTGCACCGACGATGCCCGATCGGAAACGAGCACGCACGCGCCGCTGTCGTTCAGCACGTGACGGAGTTGGCGGGCTCTCAAGCTCGGATTCACGAGCACGCAGATCGCCCCGACTCGGCTGCAAGCAAGGAGGATCTCGACGAGCTCCGGTCGGTTGGACAAACATACGGCAACCCGGTCGCCGCGCGCGATGCCGAGGCGTTTGAGCCCGCCAGCGGTCCGCGCCGTCAAGGCTCTGAGGTTGTCGTAGGTGAGCGTTTGCCCGCGGCAGCGCAGGGCTGCGCGGCCGGCGTACCGCGCCGCGCTTCGATCGAGCAGATCGTGCAGCCGCAGCATCGGCTCAGCCGGAGAGGGAAACGCTGGAAGCGGCTACGCGGAACGCTTCGGCCCTGTGCGGAGCAGAGAAAGCTGCGGTGCCGGCGCGGCCTTTTCGAATTGACAGAACGCAACTAGCCATCCACTACCCTCGCAGCCCGCTTATTATGTGTGGCCCAACAATGGCATGCTGAGTGCTGGTTCACGAGGATGAGGATTCTGTTCGGCCATCAATCGGTTGGGCAAAACATCATTGACGGTCTCCGGGAGACAGCCGCGAGTGTCGGGGCGATTGTATCAATCGATGATGCTGAAAGGACGCATCTTTCTTCGGACGTCACCTTGATGGCCCACTTTCGCGTGGGCACGAACGGCGCGCCCGAGTCGAAGATCAGGCACTTCGTGAGAACCGTTCTGAGCAGGGCCGATCAGGGTCTTGACCTCGCGCTGTTCAAGTTCTGCTACGTCGACATCGTGAACGAGAACGATGTGCAGGAGCTGTTCTCGCTCTATTCGGACACTCTCGACCGGCTACAAGCAACGGTCGCGTCGACGGCGATAGGACATGTGACAGTTCCGCTGAGAGCACCTCGGCGGGGCGTTTTGTCAGCGTTGCGGCGTTGGCGCAGCGGCGAGGATTCCGAGGACGTGCGAAACCGAGCACGCCACCGCTTCAACGAGCACATTCGGGAACGGTATGCCCGGACGGGATTGCTGTTCGATCTCGCAGCGGCAGAAAGTGGAGAACCCTTGAGCGCGACGAAGACAACCATCACTGCAGGCATCCCTGCTCTGCGACGGGATTACACGACAGACGGCGGTCATCTGAACGCTGCCGGGCGAGCGGCGATCGCAGCCGGCTTCGTGCAATTCCTTGACGGCGTCCGTTCGCGCCTTCGTAACAAGATCCGCACAGAATCCGTTCGAGCGGAAATGATCGACCGAGGCATGTGACCATGGCGCCTTTGATCAAGAGCGCGATCCTCGAGTCACTGCACTACAGCGGTTTGCTCACGCTCTACGCACGAGTGGCGCTGAGCGGCAAGGCCGTGGTGCTCATGTACCATCGCGTGCTGCCGCGCGAGCGTCAACGCAATTCCTTCTCGTCGGCGGCGATCGTCGTCACTCCCGAGACGTTCGACATGCACATGAGCCTCGTGCGTCGGTTCCTGCGGCCCGTCTCGGTACAAGAATTCGCGCGGTTGGTCCGCACGGGTGCCGCAATTCCGAGCGGCACCTGCCTGGTGACGTTCGATGACGGATGGTACGACAATCACGCATTCGCGTTGCCGATCTTGCAGAAACACGCCGTACCAGCGATCGTCTTCGTTGCGACCGACTATATCGCGAGCGATCGAAGTTTCTGGCAAGAACGGCTCGCTCGCATGTTGTTCCTGTCTCTCGCGCACGAGGATCTGGCTGCGGCTGTGCTTCCGCACGTAGGCGGTAACGGACTGCCTGCAACGAACGACGAGGTACACCGTCGACGTGTCGCACGAGCCGTTGTTGAAAAACTGAAGGTCGAGCCGATTGAAACGGTTCGCGCCAGCGTGGAGGCCGTGACGCGCGAGATCGCGAGCCATCTCGATCTCACGAACGACGAGCTTGTCGGTGAAGACCGCTTCATGACTTGGGCCGAGGTGAACGAGCTACAGGCAAGCGGGCTCGTGACCATCGGCTCGCACACACAGACCCATGTGCCTCTGACCAAGTTGGATCGAGAAACCGCCTCGCGCGAGCTGCTCTTATCCCGCGAAGCGATACGCGCGAACACGGGCAGCGACTGCAGCGAGTTTGCCTACCCCAACGGTGACTTCGACGATGAGACCGTCGACTTGGTGCGTTCGGCTGGCTACTCGATCGCTTTCACGACGCTGCGTCGTCACGTGACGGCGAACGTCGATCCGCTGCGCCTGGCACGCATCAACGTTCACGAAGCTGCAACCCCGACAGCGGCGCATATGCTTGGCCGTGTCGCCGGCCTTTCTTGAGCTTAGGATTAGCGCGGCCCCTTATGGCCAAACCCGGTTGAAACGGACGCCCCCTTTGGCGTTGAATACGCCGCGAATTCAATGACAACTCCTGAACAGGCGCCCGGGACCCCGCTGGCGCCCACAACCACCCAAAACCCACGGAAATGGCCTCCGGCCATGATCGCGGGCTCCTTTCAGACGGGCGTGCTCGGCGTCAGAAGCCTACGCCGGCGTGGAATTCGAGCCGAGATGTTCGACTGCAACTCAGCGAACCCTGGATTTCAGTCCGTGTATGGGCCGGCCCGCTTGTGCCCGGATCCGGATGCCGACTCGGACGGCTGGCTGAAATTCATGCTCGATCTCGCCGCCGGCACGGGGGAACGGGCGGCCCTCATCGCCAGCTCGGACAAATTCGTCTCGGCTATTGCGCGACACGCTGACGCCCTCGGCGAGCATTTCATCCTGTCGCCCGGAGCGAAGATTCAAGGCACGCTCGCCGACAAGCGCCCGCAATACGAGCTCGCGGCACAGCACGGTATGCCGATGCCGCTGACGCGATTCGCAGACTCGTTGGAAGAGGTGCGCCAATTTGCGTCGAGCGCGGTTTTCCCGTGCGTGCTCAAGCCAAATCACTTCCGTGAGTGGCAGAGATTTCCACCTGGCCATCCCCTGCGGAACGAGAAGGTCGTCGTAACGAAGACGCCGGAAGAGCTACTCGAGAGCTACCGCCTGGCTGCCTCGGTCACGCCCCAAGTGATCCTGCAAGAGGTCATCCAGGGTCCCGACACGGCCAAGCGCGTCTATCTTTCGTGCTACGCAGCCGACGGCAAGCGCATCGCGAATGCGATGTTCCGAGAATTGCGCTGTGATCCGATCCAGTTCGGCCCAGCAACCGTTAGCGAGCCGGTTGACGATCCCGAGGTGG
>Ga0073934_10009583_pt1 | contig 12350 bp, 17 predicted proteins | sample LarsenN4metaG_FD_76834 | JGI IMG/M metagenome (GOLD analysis project Ga0073934, IMG submission 76834) | Hot spring sediment bacterial and archeal communities from British Columbia, Canada, to study Microbial Dark Matter (Phase II) - Larsen... ... | reverse complement strand
GGTTCGAGATGTACAACGACACCGTGTTGGGATTCAACAAGTCGGGCAAGGAAGTGGCGCGCATTCAGGTCGAGGAGCCGATCTACATCCGGCCCGCCGAGCGCGTGACCTGGTTATAACCGCAGACCGGACCCAAGGCTCGCAGGGGCGGCGGCCTTTCAAGGACGCCGCCCCTGTTCATTTCCTACCAATACGTCTTCGGCCCACTTCTCATGTCGAACCCACACCATTTTTAACTGCCGGCTAGGTACGTGCGTATTCCAAAAGTACTAGAGCCAATCTATCCAGGAACATCAGTCTTTCGGCTCACTGCCCGTGCATCTTCTGTGCACTTGACGAGATAGATAGCGTCCAGTACAGTTTGACCGAGGTGTGTTTGCTATTTTATTGTGGAGCACTCCCGGCGTGACATCACATCAGCAGCAATCAGTTCCTTTTGCTGCACAGGCCGTCCCATTTGATGAGTTCCTCGCCTCCGGTAAGCTTCCAGAAGGCTATCTGAATAGTGAATATGTTGCTCAACAATTCGTTGAGCGCCTTGTGCATTACATCCTCAGCGTTCCCGCTGGAAGTTATTCCATGGCTCAGCTGAGCCAACTCTTGGAACAGCTCGATCCACGCACGCAGGTCTTTTTCTTCAAACGTTTGAAGGAAACGAGTCCGGACTGTTTGAAAGATTTCGCCCCCCTCTACTATGGATTCATGAACGAGTTCCATTCCCTCCTATTCACATAGAATCACCGCGAAAAATACTCCTTGTCGGCATTCCATTCTCATGTATAATTACCATTCATCCAAAGGGGAAGGAGTATTATGAATCCATCGTTACAAAGGGCCGTCACCAGTTTTTACAATTTGATTTACGAAGCACAGACCTTCGCCACTGCGATGGCACGGATCGACACTGCCGAGCAGGAGCATTACGCCGGACGCATTGAAGGCCTGAATTGGGTTCTTGATCGCTGTCAGGAACTAGAGGACATGGATACCAACCTTACGCCATCGTCCCTCCAGCGTATCTTGGGCGAAGTCAAATCCGACCTGGAACATGAGCTGTCAGTACAGCGGAGGGAGAAAGGACGCCGCGCCGACGGACGGGAGGAAGCTCTCAATTTTGTTGCCGATTACCTCTCCAGCCTTATTACAGCGACTGAGATCGAGTCCGCTAAGACTACCGTCTAACACGGTCTTTTCTCGCAACGGGTACGTGCTTCTCAGTTCAGCCAGAGCTATAGCTATGCCTTCTTGAGCCCAACACTCCTGATCCACTGTATCGCCTGCATCGTTCGGACGATTCAGGATCGATGAGCTGTCTTCTGGCATGGCACTGCTACCCCACCCACCATCGAGGCCGATCAACCGTCATTAATTCAAATCTCTACCGGAGTTCAAACAAATCTCGCTCTCTTGAGTAATCGGTAGAAGTTGGCCAGTTGCCTAAAGGAGGAAATTGGTTAACCCTTGACCGCGACTTCTCATTCTCACTAATATAAAAACATGTTTTCTTCTCCACGTAAACCAGGCACCCAATGGATCCCCGGCGGTCACCGGACTCCTCGAAGCCGGCCTCTCCCCTCAGCCGAAGCTCCACAAGAGCAATTCAGCTCACTCAATGCCTCTCTCTTGTTCTGTCCTCGGTGTCGCGTGGCTACCCCGACAAGAGAACGTCTCCTGCTTGTTCTTCCCACAGGAAATCTTTATGAGTATCTCTGTATCCACTGTGGAACCTCAACGGGATCAAAGACGGACAATCCTGTCAAGACTGTTCAAATTGTCGCTCCTTAGCTTCTTCGCTTCTTCAGAGATCGGCGCATCCCTGTTGGAAACCGGTCACCCTACCCTCAAGCTTCTCCAAAGAACTCCTAAACATTGACGGGAAGACGGTCGCCAGCATTAGTGGTGATCGCATAAGACAGTCCCTAATATGAACAGGAGAGCGGGGCAGGGCATCTTCGACTGCATAAATTGAGGGAGGGGGCTCTATGACAACAATTATCTCCCCTCAGTCAAATGCCGCAACGCCAGAAAGCCTGACGGGAGGTCAACGAACTTGTTCGAGAGGAATGCCTTCTTCGATGAGCATCACCGGAATGTTATCCCGGATAGGGTAAAGAATCTTCCGATCGGCGCGGATCAGACCACCGTCCAGCTCAGAAGATACGGGTCGCTTAGCCAAATTCTTCACTTCGCCGCGTACCACAGCAGCATTGAGCTTCTGAATGAGAGACTCCTCCGCTAGACTCACCGCCTGTTTCGTCTCAGGGCAGCACAAAATTGCCAAGAGTTCTTTATCAATGCTCATGACCGTCCACCTCCCGCTGTGTTACGGCTGGTAGGATAATCAATAGTAAGCTTCAAGCGCAAGCGGGCGACGAAACTCCTCATAGATGGCCATTTCTGTTACACTGAACGTGCTTTCTGGAAAGAACGATGGTCATGATCAAAGCATTCTGGAAGACATGCATGGCAGGCGTCATTGTCTTGGTCCCGGCCTGGGCTACGTTCTTGATTCTCTCGGCCCTCTTCACCACTCTTGATGGGGTGGTTGGTCAATACATGTCCAATCCAGTTCCTGGCCTGGGCCTGCTTCTTTTGGCGCTCCTTCTCATTCTGGCCGGTCTCATTGGCGATCATGTGATCGGCCAAGGGTTATTAGCACGACTGGAACACCGCATTGAGCAGATCCCTCTCGTGCAGAGCATCTATCTCACATTGAAAGGCATGACCGATGTCCTAAACTTCCGGTCTCGCTTTGGGCGCAGTAAAGTGGTGGCCTTCCCCTTTCCTCGCGATGGATGTTGGGCATTGGGCTTTGTGATGGGGATGGCACCCCCGCCCCTGCAGGTTGAGCCAGCCCACACTCTTTTCATGGTTTTCGTCCCGACCGCGATTCATCCCTTTACTGGTTTTCTGGCCTTCATCCCGGAACATGCGCTGCGGCCGATCAATCTTCCCGTCGAAGACGCGATGAAAATGGAGTTCTCCGCCGGCTTCTACAGACCCAAAACCGGATGGCTCGACGCATCGCCATCCATCACCGCATGAATCATGACTTCTGAAGGAATCGTCATCAGGTCGGCCCATCAGGGTGATGTGAATACCATCGTTCAGTTCAATGCCGCCATGGCGCTTGAAACCGAACAGCGCCGTCTGGATGGCGCTCGACTTCGGGAGGGGACCCTGGCATTCTTAGGAAGCTCCCAATATGGATTTTATATCCTTGCCGAATGTCAAGACGGCAAGAGCTGCAAGCCGATCGGCCAGCTCATGATTACGTACGAATGGAGCGACTGGCGGAACGGGGTCTTTTGGTGGATCCAGAGCGTGTATGTCGTACCTGACCGGCGAGGCTCGGGGGTTTTTCGAGCCATGTACGATCATATCCTTGTCAAAGCCAGGGCTGAACATCGAGTGTGCGGTATCAGACTCTACGTGGAACGGGAGAATTTAAGGGCTCAAACCGTGTACCAGCGTGTAGGACTCACTCCATCAGTTTATATGGTATTCGAGCGAGATTTCGTCCTGGGCCGTGAGGCCTACCAGGAATAAACAAGGAGTCATCATGAAACTCAGTCGTTGCTTGCTTGGATTTTTAGCAGTCGCTTTATTGTCTCAAGGCTGTGCATTCAGTCGAGGGACACTTGGAGACGATATCAAGCCCGACGTCGTTACCTCGATCATTAAAGGTACAACCTCAAAAGCAGAAGTCCTTAACCTCCTGGGGGCGCCGGATCGGCTGCTGCAACTCAATGGCCGAGATGTCTTTCAGTATTATCGCTACGACGCGAAGGCAGGGAGCCTCTTGCTCATCGTCCTCAATTTCACCCGCCTTTCCATTAAGAGTGATGACTTGTTCGTCGTCCTCGACAAGGACGGAATCGTCGAAGACGTTATTGCATCGAAACGCACAGATGGCTTGGAGTTTCGATTCTGGCCGTTTGGAGATTGAGTAATGACCTGGCAATACAGGATCGTATCCATTCTTTTCCTCGTGTTCTTGTGCTTGTCCTTCCAAGGGTGCAACATCGTGCGCATCACGCTTAACACCACTCTCACTTCAGAGGATGTCGCCTTCATTGTTCCGGGCAAGACCACCTTCACTGATGTAGTGGCGAAGTTGGGAGCTCCTGACTCCATCACTGATTCCGACACCGGATTTGTGGCCACGTACCGATTCGTCGATTTGAAATACTCACGGGTCAACTTTGGCTGGCTGGCGAAACCCTGGACGCCCATCGACCCGGATTTGATTTTTTCCCGCACGGGACTGGGCATCGATGCCTTTGAAGTACTGTGTGACAAGAAGTGGGTTGTGTTACATCAGGGATTTCAACGCCACCTACCCCGACCTCCCTTTTATCCCTATCCCTTCCAACGATCTTGAGAGCCTACCCTGCACTAATTGCCTACGTTTCATGGCCTAGCTATAATGGCGCGCCATGGATCCGGATTTATCCGCCCATCAACCCGCTCTCTCCACTGACCATGGGTCCTCTTCGTATATCCCAGCCGATAAGGATACCGAGTTTCTCCAACGGGACGAGCTTCGTCCCATTCGAATCGGTCTTGAACTGCTGAAGCCGGAGCTCATACAAAAAGAAGAACATATCAAGTCCACCATCGTTGTCTTCGGGAGTGCTCGACTCCACGAGCCGACCATTGCCACACAGGCGCTGCGCCTCGCAGAAGAACAAGCCGCTCAAGCTCCACATGATCGCATTCTTCAACGACAAGTCGCCGTTGCCAAGCGGCAGCTCGGACTCGCGAAGTATTATGATGTGGCACGAGAATTCAGTCGCTTGGTCTCGTCCACTTGCCAGGTCGACGGCCGTTGTGACTACGTCATCATGACGGGCGGAGGGCCAGGCATCATGGAAGCTGCCAACCGCGGCGCCACAGATGTGAACGCGAAATCGATCGGCCTGAACATTATCTTACCCCATGAACAGCACCCCAACCCTTACATTACACCGACCCTCAATTTTCAGTTTCGTTATTTTGCCATCAGGAAAATGCACTTCATGATCCGCGCAAAGGCGCTTGTCGCCTTTCCCGGCGGGTTCGGTACCCTCGACGAACTATTCGAGACATTGACTCTTCTGCAAACAGGGAAAACCGACCGAGTGATCGTCGTCCTGGTCGGACGGGAGTTTTGGGAACGTTTGATCAACTGGCAACTCCTCGTAGACTACGGCCTGATTTCACCGCAGGACTTACAACTTTTCCATTACGCTGAAACCGCCGAGGAAGCCTGGGACCTGATAGGACGGCGCAATGGAGTCACCACCACATGAAGCTCTCCTTCTATGGCGCAGCTCGATCGGTCACGGGGAGCCGGCATATGCTGGAAGTGCCGGGCTTCCGGTTATTGTTCGATTGCGGCATGTTTCAAGGACGCCGAGAGGAAGCAGTTCGCCGTAACCGGGACCTCGGATTTGAACCAAAGTCTCTCGGAGCCGTACTCCTCTCTCATGCGCATATCGACCATTCAGGGGCCCTCCCTGTCCTGCCACGGCAAGGCTTCTCCGGCAAAGTGTACGTCACCAGAGCCACGGCTGATCTCACCGGGATCATGCTGGAGGATTCGGCGCGTGTGCAGGAACACGACTGCCGGTACGTCAACAAACAAGAGAAGAGACGTGGGAGAACTTGTATCCAACCGTTGTACGACGGCGATGACGTCCGCAAAATCGCCAAGCGGTTTGAGGGTGGACGATATGGAGACCAACTGAAGCTCGCCCCGCGGGTCACCGCCTCGTTTCACGACGCCGGCCATATCTTGGGGTCTGCCGCCATCCGAGTGAAATATACCGCGCGGGGTAATACCACGACGGTGCTATTCAGCGGCGACCTCGGCCGATCTCACATGCCGATCCTGCGCGACCCTGAACCTCCCCCCGCATGTGATGTGCTCATTCTGGAATCCACTTACGGTGACCGGTTGCATGAACAGGCCGGCGAGGAGATGAAAAAGAAAGCGGAGTACCTGATCGCCCACGCGCGGCAACACAACAGCAAGATCATCGTGCCGGCCTTCGCGGTGGGCCGCACCCAGGAACTGGTGATGCGGATCAAGGAACTGGTCGGCGAGGGCCGAGTCGAACCCATTCCCATTTACATCGATTCGCCATTGGCTGACAAGGCGACCGATGTGTTTAAGCGTCATCCCGAATGCTACGACGAGGAGACGCTGAAGACCTTTTCTGCCGACGGCGATGTCTTCGCCTCACGCTACATCCACTTTGTGTCATCGTCGGAAGACAGCAAGCGACTCAATGCCATGCGGGGCCCTTGTGTCATCATCTCCTCATCCGGTATGTGTGAAGGCGGCCGCATCTTGCATCATCTGAAACATGCGATTCAGGATGAGGCGAACGTCATCGTATTCGTCGGCTTTCAAGCGGAACATACCTTGGGCCGAAAACTGGTCGAGGGATGGGACGTGGTGCCGATCTTCGGGGTGCCGACGCCCCGTCGCGCACAGATCGTCAAGTTCAACGGCATGTCGGCTCATGCCGACCGCCATGATCTCTTGGCCTACGTGCGAGCGATCAATCCGTTGCCGAGCACCGTCTTCATCGTGCATGGTGAAGAGAAACAGGCGCTCTCATTGGGCGCCGCGATCCAAGCGGAACATCTGAAAATCGATGTGCGGATTCCCCATCAGGGCAGTACGCATGAAATCTAGGTCCTTGCCGGTGACTGATCTCACCGGCAAGCAACCAACTCAGCTGGTACTGCTGTCCTGTATAGCCATTCTGATTTCTAGCTGCCTTTCCACGGCTGCTGCCGAATCGGATCTTGGCCGCCAACGTATCCGAGATCTTGGCATCGTTGTTGGCTCCTATCAGCCTGGCCCCCTCAATGCGATTACCGACGTGACCGGCGTGAAAGTCGGCCACACGACCCTCATCCAAGGAGAAGGGCCACTGAAACCAGGCCTGGGTCCTGTGCGCACTGGCGTGACCGTTGTGATTCCGCGCGACGACGTGTGGCACAAGAAGGTACCAGCCGGCTCGTTCGTCCTCAACGGTACAGGCGAAATGACGGGTCTTGCCTGGGTGACCGAATCGGGCTTCCTTGAATATCCCATCGCACTCACGAATACCCTCAACGTTCCGCGTGTGGCAAACGGAGTCATGAGCTGGATGATCAAACAGTATCCGGAGATCGGTATTTCCGACGACACACTCACGCCGGTCGTCGCTGAATGCGATGACGGACGATTGAACGACATCCAGGGCCGCCATGTGTCCGAACAGGATGTGATGGCGGCGCTCGATAGCGCTGGCGGTGGTTCCGTCACAGAAGGCACGGTTGGAGCAGGCACCGGCATGGTGTCTTACGGATTCAAGGGCGGGATTGGCACCTCGTCGAGAAAGTTGTCCGAGAAGGAAGGCGGCTACACCGTGGGCGTACTCGTCAACGCCAACCACGGCCGAAGACCCGAACTGATCATCGCGGGCGTGCCGGTGGGAAAACTCTATGACCCGCCACAACAGAGGTCGGAAGCGCTCTCGCCCGGTCACAGCGAAGGGTCGATCATCGTTGTCATCGCCACCGATGCTCCTCTCGACAGCCGGCAATTAACCAGGCTTGCCAAGCGGGCTGCGCTGGGACTCGCCCGCACCGGTTCAACGGCGCGCCACAGCAGTGGCGACTTCATGCTGGCCTTTTCAACGGCGAACGTCATTCCTCATTATCCAAAAGAGCCGACCTACCAGCTGACGCATCTGGCCGATACTCATCTGAATCCGCTGATCACCGCCACTGTCGAGGCCACAGAAGAAGCGATCCTCAATGCCCTCACCATGGCCACTACGGTCGTAGGTCGAGACGGCCATCGAATTGAGGCGATCGACCTGAGCCGGCTGAAGGCGTTGATCACGGCTTCACCCCGTTAAGGTCCTGTTATCCCGGCCATCTCGCATCTCCACTTCAAGCTCAGACCCTTCCCTGACGATACAAGACAGAATTGTTTCGTTCCGAAGGGAGTCCTGGCACATCTCGCTCAACCACGACGAAACACCCCGAATCGACACAGAACTCAGGTGGCGTACAATAAGTCTTGTGGCGGCATGAACGGAAGCTAGCATACCTAGGAATGGCATTAAATACAGAGGAAGCATCTTCTTTTCTGAGATTCTGACACTGTTTCCGCACCTCTGTCCTCGTCCTTGCAATTCTCCATAGTCCGCCGCTATTCTTCGTGCGATTCGTCAACCGGGGAGCGTATATCCATGGGTGACTATCAGATCGGTGGAGGATTACAACTGCTGACAGCGGTGCAAAAGACGGAAGCCTTTGCAGAGTTCCTCAAAGCGAGAATGGTTCACGCGTTGGAAACTGAAGATCCGACGGAGTTGCACTACCTCCTCGCACAGGTGGACGATTTCCATTCCTACCTGTGGCGGTACTATAAGAAGCTCGCGAAGGATCGAGCCCAGCGGATGGATCCTGGGGTCTGAATCTCCGTCGGTCGGATTTCCCTGCTCATGGTGGGTCTATCTTTCCGAGTATCATGCTGAGGCATTCCGGTGCAGTTTGCCGTGGCCCTCTCAACAACGTTGGAGACCGACGCAGCCGCGCACAATCTGGCTGATGACATTCGGGCGCAGCTGGGGGCGCGTCGATCGATCTCGCCTGTCTCTTCTTCTCCGCGCACCATGCGGAGCGGGCTGAGGTGTTGGCGAGGACGCTGTCACGGAGACTTTCCCCGCGACTTCTGATCGGCTGCAGCGGAGAGGGTGTGATTGCCGGCGCTGAAGAATTCGAGACGGCTGCGGCGATCACTGTCTGGGCCGCCTCCCTCCCTCACGTCGATCTGCATCCGTTGCAGTTATCGTTTTCACCCACGCAAGATCAATTTCACCTCGTTGGATGGCCTCAGGCAGGAGCGGCGGACGCCTCGTTCCTCCTGCTCGCTGATCCTTTCACCACTCCCGTTCAAGAAATCCTTGGGCTCTTGGAAGAGCGATATCCCGGTACCAAGGCTGTTGGAGGCTTAGCGGGAGGAGGGCAGGAGGCCGGGATGAATCGGCTGGTGCTCAATGACCAAATGTTCAAGGGGGGATTAGTGGGTGTTCGTCTCTCAGGGGCGGTGGCGATTCGGCCGATCATTTCTCAAGGCTGTCGCCTGATCGGCGAGCGATTTGTCGTGACGAGGGCCGAGCGTAATCTGATTCATGAACTCGGAGGGGCGCCGGCATTGGAGCGGTTGCAGGCCGTCTTCGAATCACTGCCGGAGGAGGATCGTCTGCGTGTTCATCGGGCGCTCCATCTCGGGATTGTTATCGACGAACAGCGGAACCGATTCGAACGGGGTGATTTTCTCATTCGCAATTTGCTTGGGGCGGACCGCGCCACGGGGGCCGTCGCGATCGGCGACGTGGTGCAAGAAGGCCAAACGGTGCAGTTTCATCTACGTGATGCAGGGTCAGCCAGCGAAGAATTGAACGCGCTGCTGGCCGCCGACCGGGCCGGTCGTCAGTCTCCTGCTCTCGGTGCACTCCTGTTTAGTTGTTGCGGTCGAGGTCGCGGACTCTTTGGACGACCCAATCATGATGCGGCAGCGGCGACCGAACAACTGGGACCGATTCCTCTCGCGGGATTCTTCGCACAAGGCGAGATTGGTCCCATCGGCCATCGCAACTTCCTGCACGGCTACACCGCCAGCCTGGCGCTCTTCGCTGAACGGGCTCCCTAGCTATTCCGTAGTTGACCGGGCCCTCGCTCCCATGCCATACAGTGAAGTAAGGAGACTCGTATGAAACCTCTGCGCAGTTCATTTCTCAATGCCATATTGGTATTGACAGCAATACTCGGATGGGGAGGAGCCATGGCAGCCAGCGAACAACCGTCGACTACTCAGGAAGTCACGACCTCTTCAGGGCTGAAATATGTCGATCAAGTCGTCGGCACAGGTGACATAGCCGTTGCCGGGAAGACGGCGAGCGTCCATTACACGGGTTGGTTGGAGAACGGAAAGAAGTTCGATAGCTCCGTCGATCGTGGTCAGCCCTTTTCATTTCCTCTCGGCGCCGGGCGTGTCATCAAAGGGTGGGACGAAGGTGTGCAAGGTATGAAAGTCGGGGGAAAACGCAAACTGACCATCCCCTCTGATCTTGGATATGGATCGCGCGGTGCCGGTGGTGTGATCCCGCCGAACGCCACGTTGGTCTTTGACGTCGAGTTGCTCGGGGTTCGGTAGTTCTACGGTGCAGCGCACGCCCCTCATTGCACAACATCGCGCCGCCGGCGCAAAACTGGTCGACTTCGCAGGGTGGGAAATGCCCATCCACTACACCGGGGTTGTGGATGAGTATCATACCGTTCGAAGCAAGGCCGGTCTCTTCGATGTCAGCCATATGGGGAGGATCGTCGTCACCGGTTCCGGCGCTGAGGCTTTCCTTCAGCGCCTGACAACGAACGATCTTGCTGCATTGCGCCCCATGCAGGCGCAGTACTCGATGGTCTGCAACGAGCAGGGCGGCATCAAGGACGATATTTTCGTCTATCGGTTGGCGAAGGCCGGAGAGTTTCTTCTGTGCGTCAACGCATCCAATCGACACAAGATCGTCTCGTGGCTGACGGAGCACAGTCGGGAGGTTCCAGACTGTCAGGTGTCCGACCGCTCAGCAGAGATCGCGCAGATCGCCTTGCAGGGCTCGGCGGCGCGAGCGATCGTTGCGGCTCTCGGATTATCACAGCTGGATCAGCTCAAACTCAGGGAATCGACGACGGTGCGAGTCGCGGAAGTGGAGTGCCTGGCGGCACGAACAGGCTATACCGGAGAATTCGGCTACGAATTCTATGTGTACGGGCAAGCCGACGCGGTCTGGAGTACCTTGTTGAATACAGGCCAGTCGTTCGGGTTGAAACCGGCGGGACTCGGTGCACGGGATCTCTTGCGTCTCGAGATGGGTTATCTGCTCTATGGCAACGACATTGATGAACGAACGACGCCGATCGAGGCTGGAGCCGAATGGGTCGTGCGTTTCGAGAAGGGAGACTTTGTCGGAAAGCATGTCCTGTTGAGTCAGAAACAAGCAGGCCCGCCCCGCCGATTGGTCGGCTTTGAATTGCTGGAAAAAGGTGTGCCACGCCACGGGTTCAAGATTCTCTCTGCATCCTCACCACAGTCTCCCATCGGAGAAGTCACCAGCGGCAATCTTTCCCCTCTTCTTCAGAAAGGGATTGGATTAGGGTATGTATTGCCAGAATATGCCAAACTCGGCACCGACCTCTTCATCGACATTCGTGGGAAAGCGGTTCCAGCGAAAGTTGTGAAACCGGCATTCTATAGACATTCCTCCACGTAACGGGAGCGTATACCGCCAAGGGGCAGTTTCCCAATTTACAGCGATCAGGAGAATCGGGAATGGTTCGCAACATTTATACTGGAAAGGTCGTGACTCTGAACATCGATACGGTCCGGTTACCGAATGGGGTGACGGTCGACCTTGAAACCATCCGCCATCCGGGGGCAGCCGCGGTCGTTCCCATAAAAAATGATGGGACGGTGGTGTTGATCCGGCAGTTTCGTCACGCGGCCGGCGGATTCATTTACGAAATTCCTGCGGGAAAACTTTCTCCCGGGGAAGATCCGTTGAATTGTGCGGCCCGAGAACTGGAAGAAGAAGTCGGTTATCGGGCCTCCTCGTTTGAGTTGCTCTCGAGCATTTTCACCGCCCCGGGTTTCGCGGATGAAGTGATCCATATCTACAAAGCCACCGGCCTCACGAAGGGGCGTCAGCAGCTCGATCGAGATGAGGTATTGGAAATCGTAGAAATGCCGTTGAAGGAGGCGATCGCACGAATTCAAGACGGCACGATCCGAGATGGAAAGTCCATCGTAGGATTACAAGCCGTCTACATCAAGGCAGACGCTAGCCGATTACCACCGATCCCGTGAGACACGTCTGACGTGTTTTTTGTGGTGGTGTTTCCGCACAGGCTACGGACCGAATTCACTATGCGAGATTCAGGGGCACTCCCAAATCAGAGTGCCCCCTATCTGCATGATCCACAAAAGACGACTTACTTGCCGCCCTTGTCCTTCTTCTCTTCGCCGAAGGTGTCATCGGCCTTGCCACCCTTCTTTTCCTTTTCCTCGGCGAACGTGTCGTCGGCCTTGCCGCCCTTGTCTTTCTTCTCTTCCGCGTTGATCATCTCAACGAACTTGCCACCTTTCTTTTCATCCTTCTTCTCACCGGCGGCAAAAGAGGGTGCGCTAAAGGTCACGGCAATTGCAACTGCCATTACTGCCATCAATATGCGCTTCATAAAGAGTTACCTCCTTGAAGTAAGTAAAGTGTTACCGACCATTCGGTATCAATGCGTGAAAACAG
>Ga0073934_10009582_pt1 | contig 12351 bp, 8 predicted proteins | sample LarsenN4metaG_FD_76834 | JGI IMG/M metagenome (GOLD analysis project Ga0073934, IMG submission 76834) | Hot spring sediment bacterial and archeal communities from British Columbia, Canada, to study Microbial Dark Matter (Phase II) - Larsen... ... | reverse complement strand
GAGCGCGTGGCCAAGCTGGCCGGCGGCGTGGCGGTGATCAAGGTCGGTGCCGCCACCGAAGTCGAGATGAAGGAGAAGAAGGCCCGCGTCGAGGACGCGCTGCACGCCACGCGCGCGGCGGTCGAGGAAGGCATCGTGGCCGGCGGCGGCGTGTCGCTGCTGCGTGCCCGCCAGTCGGCCGGCACGATCAAGGGCGACAACCCCGACCAGGAAGCCGGCATCAAGATCGTGCTGCGCGCGGTGGAAGAGCCGCTGCGCCAGATCGTCGCCAACAGCGGCGACGAGCCGAGCGTGGTGCTCGCCAAGGTGCTCGAGGGCAAGGGCACCTTCGGCTACAACGCCGCCAACGGCCAGTATGGCGACATGATCGAGATGGGCATCCTGGACCCGACCAAGGTCACCCGCACCGCGCTGCAGAACGCCGCGTCGGTGGCCGGCCTGATGCTCACCACCGAGGCCATGGTCGCCGAAGCGCCGAAGGACGAGTCCCCGGCGCCCGCCGGCGGCATGGGTGGCATGGGCGGCATGGGCATGGACATGTGATGTCCGCCTGAGCCCGCTTCAGGCTGCGTCGAAGCCCGCGTGCGAAAGCCGCGGGCTTTTTTCTTGGCCCGACGGTGCTTGACGGCACCCGACCCGGCACCGGCGCCGGGTTGATCCACGTCATTCCGGCGTCGCGCGGCGACCCGTACGATGCGCCCCGTGAAGTTCCCGCGCAGCCTGTCCGCCAAGCTGGTCGCCATCGGGGCGGGCATGCTGATGCTCGCGCTGGCCTCGATCGGGCTGACCTTGTGGGTCACCTGGCAGCTCGAAGGCGGCGCCGCGGCCGTCAACGAGGCCGGCCGCATGCGCATGCAGACCTGGCGGCTGGCCAGCGTGATGCAGTCCGACCCGCGCGGCGCGCAGGCGCTGTCGCAGCGCTTCGACGACAGCCTCGCGCTCCTGGCCGGCGGCGACCCGTCGCGGCCGCTGTTCGTGCCGTGGGACGACGACACGCGCCGTCACTTCGACGACGTGCGCGCGCAGTGGCAGGCTCTGCGTGCGCAGTGGCTCGGCGCCGACCCGCCGCCGCCCGCGCGCGTGGCCTCGCAGGCCGACGCCTTCGTCGCGTCGATCGACGGCTTCGTCAGCGGCATCGAGCGCCAGCTCTCGCGCTGGACCGCGGTGCTCGACACGGTGCAGATGGCGATGATGGCGCTGGCCATCGGCTCGGCGGTCGCGCTGCTGTACGCCGGCTACCTGTTCGTCGTCGATCCGCTCAACCGGCTGAAGGCCGGCCTGCGACGCATCGAGGCCGGCGAGTTCGATGCGCGCGTGGAGGTCGCCTCGCGCGACGAGTTCGGCGAGCTGTCGGCCGGCTTCAACCGCATGGCGCACACCCTGCAGTCGCTGTACCGCGGGCTCGAGGACAAGGTGCAGGAGAAGACGGCGCGGCTCGAAGTCAAGCGCGAGCGGCTGGCCGCGCTGTACGACGTGGCCGCGTTCCTGTCGCACGCCGGCACCCTGGAAGAACTGGCCGTCGGCTTCGTGCAGAAGGTGCGCCGCATCGCGCGCGCCGACGCCGCCGCGATCCGCTGGTCCGACGAGGCCAACGAGCGCTACCTGCTGCTGGCCGGCGACTGCCTGCCGCGCGCGCTGTCCGACGGCGAAGCCTGCCTCGCCACCGGCAGCTGCCACTGCGGCCAGGCGCAGCAGGCGGCCGCCACGCGCGTGATCCCGATCCGCGCCGACGGCGACGACACGCGCTTCGGCCACTGCGCGCGCGCCGGCTACGAGACGCTCGTGTCGGTGCCGGTGATGCTGCACCAGCGCGTGCTGGGCGAGATCGACCTCTTCTACCGCGGCGCAGCCGAGCTGGCCGACGACGACCGCTCGCTGCTCGAGACCCTGGCCTCGCATCTGGCCAGCGCGATGGAGAGTCTGCGCGCCGCCGTGCTCGAGCGCGAGGCCGCGGTGGCCGGCGAGCGCGGGCTCATCGCGCGCGAGCTGCACGACTCGATCGCGCAGTCGCTCGCGTTCCTCAAGATCCAGGTGCAGCTGCTGCGCGGCGCCGTCGAGCGCGGCGACAAGGCGGCCACCGAGCGGGCCATCGCCGAGCTCGACACGGGCGTGCGCGAGAGCTACGCCGACGTGCGCGAGCTGCTGGTGCACTTCCGCACGCGCACCAACGCCGAGGACATCGAGCCCGCGCTGCGCACCACCTTGCAGAAGTTCGAGCACCAGACCGGCCTGGCCACCGAGCTCGGCCTGCAGGGCCACTCGCTGCCGCTGGCCCCCGACGTGCAGGTGCAGCTGCTGCACGTGGTGCAGGAGGCGCTGTCGAACGTGCGCAAGCACGCGCAGGCCGGGCGCGTGCGGGTCGACGTGCAGCGCGGCCCGATCTGGCGCATCGAGGTGGCCGACGACGGCCGCGGCTTCGACGTCGCCGGCGCCGCGCCCGACGAGACGCACGTGGGCCTGCGCATCATGCGCGAGCGCGCCGCGCGCATCGGCGCGACAGTCGAGGTCGACTCGACCCCCGGCCGCGGCACGCGCGTGGTGCTGTCGCTGCCGGCCGCGGTGCCGAGCGTCGTGCAGCCGCTGGCGGCCTGAGCGCGATGAGCGGCGGCCCGTCCGTGATCCGGCTGCTCGTGGTCGACGACCACACCTTGTTCCGCCGTGGCCTGATCGCGCTGCTGTCGCAGGACGCGCGCTTCGCGGTCGTCGGCGAGGCCGCCGATGCCGGCGAGGCGCAGCGCCGCGCGGCCGAGCTGCAGCCCGACCTGATCCTGCTCGACAACCATCTGCCCGGGGTGACCGGCGTCGACGCGCTCGCCGGCCTGAAGGAGGCCGCGCCGGGCACGCGCGTGCTGATGCTCACGGTCAGCGAGGACGAGCGCGACCTCGCCGCGGCGCTGAAGGCCGGCGCCAGCGGCTACCTGCTCAAGACCGTGGACGGCGACGCGCTCGCGCGCGCGATCGAGCGCACGATGCGCGGCGACTCGGTGGTGAGCCCCGAGATGACCGGCAAGCTCGTGGCCGCGTTCCAGGCGCTCAACGGCCGCGACGCGCCGGCCGGGGCCCCGCCACCCGCGCCGGCGGCCGACCCGGTCGCGAGCCTGTCGCCGCGCGAGGCCGAGATCCTGCGCCACATCGCGCGCGGCGCGAGCAACAAGGAGATCGCGCGCGCGCTGGCGATCGCCGAGACCACCGTGAAGATCCACGTGCAGCACATCCTGCGCAAGCTCGGCGTCGACTCGCGCGTGCAGGCCGCCGTCCTCGCCACCAGCCGCGGCCTCGGCTGACGCCGGTCCCGGGCGGCGTGCCGGGGCCGCTATGCTGCGCGCCATGTACGCGCAGTTCTTCGGGCTGAAGCGGGAGCCGTTCTCGATCGCTCCCGATCCGCGCTACCTGTTCATGAGCGAGCGCCACCGCGAGGCGCTCGCGCACCTGCTGTACGGCCTCGGCGCCGGCGGCGGCTTCGTGCTGCTGACCGGCGAGATCGGCGCCGGCAAGACCACGGTGTGCCGCTGCTTCCTCGAGCAGGTGCCCAAGCGCTGCAACGTCGCGTACATCTTCAACCCCAAGCTCACGGTCGAGGAGCTGCTGCGCTCGGTGTGCGACGAGTTCCGCATCCCGTACCGCCACGAAGGACCGGGCCTGCCGACGGCGAAGGACTACGTCGACGCGCTCAACGAGTTCCTGCTCAAGACGCACGCGGTCGGGCAGAACAACGTGCTCATCATCGACGAGGCGCAGAACCTGTCGCCCGACGTGCTCGAGCAGCTGCGCCTGCTCACCAACCTCGAGACGCGCGAGCGCAAGCTGCTGCAGATCATCCTGATCGGCCAGCCCGAGCTGCGCGACATGCTGGCCGGCCCCGGGCTCGAACAGCTCGCGCAGCGCGTGGTGGCGCGCTACCACCTCGACGCGCTGTCCGAGACCGAGACGGCGCAGTACATCAAGCACCGCCTCGCCGTCGCCGGCATGACCGGCGTGATCCCGATCGACCGCGAGGCGCGCAAGCGCATCTTCGAGCTGTCGCGCGGCGTGCCGCGGCGCATCAACCTGCTGTGCGACCGCGCACTGCTCGGCGCGTACTCGAGCGGCACCCCGCGCGTCGGCGCGGCGATCGTCGAGAAGGCCGCGCGCGAGGTGTTCGATCGTGCCGAGTTCGCGCCGTCGCGCGACCCGCGCGTGCGGCGCGCCGCGGTGTTCGGCATCGGCGCGGCCGTCGGCGCCGCGCTGCTCGGGCTCGGCGTGTGGCTGTCCGGTGGCGGCTCGAAGCGCACCGAGGCCGCCGCGCCGCAGGCCGCCGCCTCGACACCGCAGGCGCCGGCCGCGAGCGCGCCGGGGCCGTCGGCGTCGGCGGCCGCGACGGCAGCGGTCGCCACCACGGCCACCACGCCCGTCGCCACGCCGGCACCGCCGGCACCGCCGGCATCGTCGCCGTCGGCTGCGGCCGCCGCGTCGGCGCCGAAGTCACGCTAGGGAGCCACGGCGATGTCGTACATCCTCGACGCCCTGCGACGTGCCGACGCCGAACGCGACCGCGGCGGCGTGCCCAGCCTGCACGCACAGCCGGTGCCGCTGCTGTCGAGCGACGGCGACGACGAGCGGCGCGGCCCGGCGCCGTGGGTCTGGATGGCCGCCGGCGCGGTGCTGGTGGTGGCCGCCTTGCTCGCGTGGCAGTTCGTCGGCGGCGAGACCGTGCCGACGGTACCGGCGGCCGGCGCCGGTGCGACATCGGGTGAGTCGCCCGCGGCGACATCCACCGCGACCACGGCGGCGCCCGTCGTGTCGCCCCCCGTCGCCGCGGCGCCGGCACCGCCCGCCACCGAGACGACGGCACCGGCGCGTGACGAGGCCGCGCCGGCGAAGCCCGCGCCGGCACGCAAGCCCGCGGCGGACGCGCCGCCGCGCCGCACGCCGCCACCCGCCACGCCGACGATGCCCGCGCATCGCGCGCCGCCGTCGGCAGGTGCCGCGACGAACCCCGCTGCGGCGGCGACGAATCCGCCCGACGCACGGATCCACGCGATCCACGAGCTGCCCGACGACGTCCGGCGCGACCTGCCGAAGCTCGCGATCGGCGGCTCGGTGTACTCCGAACAGCCGTCCGACCGCATGCTCATCGTCAACGGCCAGGTCGCGCGCGAGAAGGACCGCCTCGGGCCCGAGCTGGTGCTCGAGCAGATCCGGCTGAAGTCGGCGGTGCTGCGCTTCCGCGGCTACCGCTACGAGCTGGCGTACTGACGCGCCGCGCCGCACCGCGGACCGGCGACGCCGGGCTTGATCCAGCGCAAGACCTGACGCGACAGCGGCCGGGGTCGTTCTTCGGAACGATGCCCGGCCGCTTCGCCATCCTCCTTCCGCCGTCGCCGCGCGACGCGCGGAAGGATGTTCGCGCGCGCCGCGCGCCGCGACAGTGGCGCCATGGAGAAGGAGCGATCCATGGCCCCCGCCAACCCCCCTGCCCAACCGACCGCCGGCTCGCCGGCCCGTTCGCGCCAGGCGCTGTCGGTGCTCATCGTCAGCACCCTGGCCTTCACCGTGTGCTTCATGGTCTGGATGATGTTCGGCGTCATCGGCATCCCGATCAAGAAGGCGCTCAACCTCAACGCCACCGAGTTCGGGCTGCTGACCGCGACGCCGGTGCTCACCGGCTCGCTGGTGCGCGTGCCGCTGGGCATCTGGACCGACAAGTACGGCGGCCGCATCGTGATGACCTTGCTGATGGCCAGCACGGTGCCGGCCATCTGGCTCATGGGCTACGCCACCGAGTACTGGCACTTCCTGGTGATCGGCCTGTTCGTCGGCCTGGCCGGCGGCTCGTTCTCGGTGGGCACGCCCTACGTCGCGCGCTGGTTCCCGAAGCACCGCCAGGGCTTCGCGATGGGCGTGTACGGCGCGGGCAACTCCGGCGCCGCGGTCAACAAGTTCGTCGCGCCGGCGCTGGTGGTGGCCTTCGGCTGGACGATGGTGCCGCAGGTCTACGCGGCCATCATGCTCGGCACGGTGCTGGTGTTCTGGCTGTTCAGCTCGAGCGACCCGTCGCACCTGGTGCCCAGCAACACGAAGTTCACCGACCAGCTCAAGGCGCTGAAGGACCCGGTGGTGCTGAAGTACTGCCAGTACTACAGCATCGTGTTCGGCGGCTACGTCGCGCTGTCGCTGTGGATGGTGCAGTACTACGTGGGCGAATACGGGCTCGACATCCGCGTGGCCGCGCTGCTGGCCGCGTGCTTCTCGCTGCCCGGCGGCGTGCTGCGCGCCATCGGCGGCTGGCTGTCCGACAAGTACGGCGCGCACGCCGTCACCTGGTGGGTCATGTGGGTGAGCTGGATCTGCCTGTTCCTGCTGTCGTATCCGCAGACCGACTTCACGATCCTCACGGTCGACGGCCCGAAGAGCTTCCACATCGGCCTGAACGTCTACGCCTTCACCGCGCTGATGTTCGTGCTCGGCATCGCCTGGGCCTTCGGCAAGGCCAGCGTCTTCAAGTACATCAGCGACGACTACCCGAAGAACATCGGCGCCATCAGCGGCATCGTCGGCCTGGCCGGCGGCCTGGGCGGCTTCGTGCTGCCGATCATGTTCGGCACGCTGATGGACCTCACCGGCATCCGCTCCAGCGCCTTCATGCTGATGTACGGCGTGGTGTGGGTGTCGCTCATCTGGATGTACTTCACCGAAGTGCGGCGCCGCGAGGTCATCGGCGCGCACGCGGGCGAACTCACCGCAACCGGCCGCGCCTGAACGCGAGCCACGGAGAACCCCTCATGGCCACCACCGCCGCCGATGCACCCAAGGCCCGCTCGGGCCGGGTGCTGCATGTCTGGACCCCGGAAGACAAGGCCTTCTGGGAACGCGAGGGCGAGGCGATCGCCAAGCTCAACCTGTGGATCTCGGTGCCGGCGCTGTTCCTGGCCTTCGCCGTGTGGCAGGTCTGGAGCGTGGTGGCCGTGAGCCTGCCGTCGCTCGGGTTCAAGTACTCGACCAACCAGCTGTTCTGGCTGGCCGCGGCGCCGGCGCTGTCGGGCGCGACCCTGCGCATCTTCTACTCGTTCATGGTGCCGCTGGTGGGCGGGCGGCGCTGGACGGCGATCTCCACCGCGTCGCTGCTGATCCCGGCCATCGGCATCGGCATCGCGGTGCAGGACAACACCACCAGCTACCCGACGATGCTGATCCTCGCGCTGCTGTGCGGCCTGGGCGGCGGCAACTTCAGCTCGAGCATGGCCAACATCAGCTTCTTCTTCCCGAAGGAGCGCAAGGGCTCGGCGCTCGGCGTCAACGCGGGCCTGGGCAACCTCGGCGTCTCGGTCGTGCAGTTCCTGAGCCCGCTGGTGGTGACGGCCGGCGTGTTCGGCATCTTCGGCGGCGATCCGCAGACCATCACGAAGAACGGCGCGCAGATCCAGGTGTGGACGCAGAACGCCGCGTTCATCTGGGTGCCCTGGATCCTCGCGGCGTCGATCGCGGCGTGGTTCGGCATGAACGACATCGCCGACGCGAAGGCCTCGTTCGCCGCGCAGGCGGCCATCTTCCGGCGCAAGCACAACTGGCTGATGTGCGTGCTGTACCTCGGCACCTTCGGCTCGTTCATCGGCTACGCGGCCGGCTTCCCGCTGCTCATCAAGAGCCAGTTCCCCGGCGTCGACCCGCTGGCCTACGCCTGGCTCGGCCCGCTGGTCGGTGCGCTGATCCGGCCGTTCGGCGGCTGGCTGGCCGACAAGGCCGGCGGCGCGCGCGTGACCTTCTGGAACTTCATCGTCATGGCGCTGGCCGTGTGCGGGGTGCTGTACTTCCTGCCGTCGGGCCCGTCGGGCGGCAGCTTCGCCGGCTTCTTCGTCATGTTCCTGATCCTGTTCATGACCACGGGCATCGGCAACGGCTCGACCTTCCGCATGATCCCGGTGATCTTCCTCACCGAGGCGATGCGCGGCGTGAGCCCGAACGACGAGGCCGCCGTCGCCCGCGCCACCAAGGAAGGCAACACGCTCGGCGCCGCGACCCTCGGCTTCACCGCGGCCTTCGCGGCCTACGGCGGCTTCTTCATCCCCAAGAGCTACGGCACCTCGATCACGATGACCGGCGGCCCCGAGGCGGCGCTGTACACCTTCGTCGTCTTCTACCTCGTCTGCATCGCGACCACGTGGTGGTACTACGCGCGCAAGAACGCCCCCATGCCGTGCTGAGCCGCGGCACCGAACAACGGAGCACACGATGAGCCACTTCCTCGACCGCCTCACCTGGTTCTCGCAGCCGAAGGAGACCTTCTCCGACGGCCACGGCCTGACCACCGGCGAAGACCGCACCTGGGAGGACGCCTACCGCGCGCGCTGGCAGCACGACAAGATCGTGCGCTCGACGCACGGCACCAACTGCACGGGCTCGTGCTCGTGGAAGATCTACGTCAAGGGCGGCATCGTCACCTGGGAGACGCAGCAGACCGACTACCCGCGCACGCGCCCGGACCTGCCCAACCACGAGCCGCGCGGCTGCGCGCGCGGCGCGTCGTACTCGTGGTACCTCTACAGCGCCAACCGCGTGAAGTACCCGATGGTGCGCGGGCGCCTGCTCAAGCACTGGCGCGCCGCGCGCGCGGTGGCCAGGAGCCCGGTCGACGCGTGGGCGTCCATCGTCGAGAACCCCGACGCGCGGCGCGAGTGGCAGCAGCAGCGCGGCCTCGGCGGCTTCGTGCGCTCGAGCTGGGACGAGGTCAACGAGATCATCGCCAGCGCCAACGTCTACACGATCAAGCGGCACGGCCCCGACCGCGTGGTCGGCTTCTCGCCGATCCCGGCGATGAGCATGGTGAGCTACGCCGCCGGCTCGCGCTACCTGAGCCTGATCGGCGGCGTGTGCATGAGCTTCTACGACTGGTACTGCGACCTGCCGCCGGCCAGCCCGCAGACCTGGGGCGAGCAGACCGACGTGCCCGAGAGCGCCGACTGGTACAACTCGACCTTCATCATCGCGTGGGGCAGCAACGTCCCGCAGACGCGCACGCCCGACGCGCACTTCTTCACCGAGGTGCGCTACAAGGGCGCGAAGACGGTCGCGATCACGCCCGACTACGCCGAGGTCAGCAAGCTGGCCGACCTGTGGCTGCACCCCAAGCAGGGCACCGACGCCGCGCTCGCGATGGCGATGGGCCACGTGATCCTGAAGGAGTACTACTTCGGCGGGTCCGCAGAGTGCCGGGCCGCCCCGAGTGCCCCGGACCCCGTCGGGGGGCGGACCCCGACGGGTGGCCTGGGGGCGAACCGGTCGGCGTACTTCGACGACTACGCGCGCCGCTACACCGACCTGCCGCTGCTCGTGCAGCTGAAGGAGCAGACCCTGCCCGACGGGCGCAAGGCGCTGGTGCCCGACCGCTACGTGCGCGCGAGCGACTTCAACGGCAAGCTCGGCCAGAAGAACAACCCCGAGTGGAAGACCGTCGCGCTCGACGGCCAGGGCAAGGTCGTGCTGCCCCACGGCTCGATCGGCTTTCGCTGGGGTCCGGACGGCCGGCCCGACGCGGGCCGGTGGAACCTCGAGAACAAGGAAGCGCGCCACGGCGCCGACGTGAAGCTGCGCCTGAGCCTGATCGAGGACGACGCGCTGCCGCACGACGTGGTGGACGTCGCCTTCCCGTACTTCGGCGGCACCGACGTGCCGCACTTCACGTCGAACAAGCAAGGCGGCGACACGCTCATGCGCCGCGTGCCGGCGCAGCGCATCCGCCTCGGCAAGGCCGGCGACGAGCGCGAGGCGCTGGTGGCCACGGTGTTCGACCTGATGGCCGCGCACTACGGCATCGACCGCGGGCTGGGCGGCGGCGCCGCGAGCTACGACGACGACGCGCCGTACACGCCGGCGTGGCAGGAGAAGATCACCGGCGTGCCGCGCCAGCAGGTCATCACCGTGGCGCGGCAGTTCGCCGACAACGCCGACAAGACGCAGGGCAAGTCGATGGTGATCATCGGCGCGGCGATGAACCACTGGTACCACTGCGACATGAACTACCGCGGCATCATCAACATGCTGATGATGTGCGGCTGCATCGGCCAGTCCGGCGGCGGCTGGTCGCACTACGTGGGCCAGGAGAAGCTGCGCCCGCAGACGGGCTGGACCGCGCTGGCCTTCGCGCTCGACTGGGTGCGCCCGCCGCGCCAGCAGAACAGCACGAGCTTCTTCTACGCGCACACCGACCAGTGGCGCTACGAGAAGCTGTCGGTCGGCGAGGTGCTCTCGCCGCTGGCCGACAAGTCGAAGTACGGCGGCAGCCTGATCGACTACAACGTGCGCGCCGAGCGCATGGGCTGGCTGCCCAGCGCGCCGCAGCTCAAGACCAACCCGCTGCAGGTGGCGCGCGACGCCGCCGCGTCCGGCCGCGACACGAAGGACCACGTCGTGCAGTCGCTGAAGGACGGCTCGCTGCAGCTCAGCTGCGAGGACCCGGACCATCCCGACAACTGGCCGCGCAACCTGTTCGTGTGGCGCTCCAACCTGCTGGGCTCGTCGGGCAAGGGCCACGAATACTTCCTGAAGCACCTGCTGGGCACGAGCCACGGCGTGCAGGGCAAGGACCTCGGCCCCGGCGACGCCAAGCCCGAGGAGGTGACGTGGCACGCGCAGGCGCCGCAGGGCAAGCTCGACCTGCTGGTCACGCTCGACTTCCGCATGAGCACGACCTGCCTGTACTCCGACATCGTGCTGCCCACGGCCACCTGGTACGAGAAGAACGACCTCAACACCAGCGACATGCACCCGTTCATCCACCCGCTGTCGACCGCGGTCGACCCGGCGTGGGAAGCGCGCAGCGACTGGGAGATCTACAAGGGCTTCGCCAAGAAGTTCTCCGAGGTCTGCGTCGGCCACCTCGGCGTCGAGAAGGAGGTGGTGCTCAGCCCGCTGATGCACGACACGCCGGCCGAGCTGGCGCAGCCCTTCGACGTGAAGGACTGGAAGCGCGGCGAGGTCGACCTGATCCCCGGCAAGACGGCGCCGCAGATCGCGGTGGTCGAGCGCGACTATCCGGCCACCTACGCGCGCTTCACCGCGCTCGGGCCGCTGATGGAGAAGATCGGCAACGGCGGCAAGGGCATCACCTGGAACACCGCCGAGGAAGTGCGCCAGCTCGCCGAGCTGAACGGCAAGGTGCACACCGAGGGCCCGACCCGGGGCATGCCGCGCATCGACACCGACATCGACGCGGCCGAGGTGATCCTGCAGCTCGCGCCCGAGACCAACGGCCACGTCGCGGTCAAGGCATGGGAGGCGCTGTCCAAGGCCACCGGCCGCGAGCACGCGCACCTGGCGCTGCACCGCGAGGACGAGAAGATCCGCTTCCGCGACATCCAGGCGCAGCCGCGCAAGATCATCAGCTCGCCCACCTGGAGCGGGCTGGAAAGCGAGAAGGTCTCGTACAACGCCGGCTACACCAACGTGCACGAGCTCATCCCCTGGCGCACCCTCACCGGCCGCCAGCAGTTCTACCAGGACCACGTGTGGATGCGCGACTTCGGCGAGGGCTTCTCGAGCTACCGCCCGCCGGTCGACCTGAAGGCCGTGGCCGGCATCCAGGGCATCAAGCCCAACGGCCAGAAGGAGGTGGTGCTGAACTTCATCACGCCGCACCAGAAGTGGGGCATCCACTCCACGTACAGCGACAACCTGATGATGCTGACGCTCAACCGCGGCGGCCCGGTGGTGTGGCTGAGCGAGGACGACGCGCGCGACGCCGGCATCGAGGACAACGACTGGATCGAGCTCTACAACGCCAACGGCGCCATCGCCGCGCGGGCGGTGGTGAGCCAGCGCGTGAACCGCGGCATGACCCTCATGTACCACGCGCAGGAGAAGATCATCAACACGCCCGGCAGCGAGATCACCGGACAGCGCGGCGGCATCCACAACTCGGTGACGCGCATCGTCACCAAGCCCACGCACATGATCGGTGGCTACGCGCAGCTGAGCTACGGCTTCAACTACTACGGCACGATCGGCACCAACCGCGACGAGTTCGTGGTGGTCCGCAAGATGAACAAGGTCGACTGGCTCGACGGGGAGCCGACGGCATGAGCGCGGCCTTGCTCGTACAGGTCGGCAAGGGCCGGGCGCCGTCCGGGTTCGGGGCGCGTGCGCCGGCGCACGCCCCCCGCCCGTTCGGGCCGAGCCCGTCGAAGCCCTGCCCCGCCTCGACCCCATCGAAGCCCCCCCTCCGCACCACGGACAAGGAAGCCTGACATGAAAGTTCGCGCACAGATCGGCATGGTGCTGAACCTCGACAAGTGCATCGGCTGCCACACCTGCTCGGTGACCTGCAAGAACGTGTGGACCAACCGGCGCGGCATGGAGTACGCGTGGTTCAACAACGTC
>Ga0073934_10009581_pt1 | contig 12352 bp, 10 predicted proteins | sample LarsenN4metaG_FD_76834 | JGI IMG/M metagenome (GOLD analysis project Ga0073934, IMG submission 76834) | Hot spring sediment bacterial and archeal communities from British Columbia, Canada, to study Microbial Dark Matter (Phase II) - Larsen... ... | reverse complement strand
CGGAACGCGGCGCGGAAGAAGGCGAACATCTCGTCGCGCTTGGCGGCCGTGTCCCACTGGTGCGGGACGAAGTCGTCGCGGCCGAAGTGACGACACAGGGTGGACCAGAAGGAGTCCTCGTATGCGCCGATCGTGACGTATCGGCCGTCCTTCGTCTGGTAGATCGCGTAGCAGGGGTACTTGCCGGTGAGCTGCGTGGCTCCGCGGACCGGGGTCCGGCCCTCGAGCTGGCGGAGGAGGGCGTAGTAGACGTTCATCGCGAGCGACCCGTCGAGCATCGCGACGTCGACGAGCTGGCCCCGGCCGGTCCGTTCGCGGGCGACGAGCGCGCCCAGGATGCCGACCGCCGCCATGAGGCCGCCGCCGCCGACGTCGGCGAAGGGGACGCCCGCGAGGGCCGGCGGACCGCCCGCGGGGCCCATGCCGTCGAGCACGCCGGCGAGCGCCAGGTAGTTGATGTCGTGCCCGACGCGGTCGCGGAGCGGCCCGTCCTGCCCGTAGCCGGAGATCGCGCAGTAGACGAGGCGCGGGTTCACCGTCCGGAGCCGCTCCCAGCCGACGCCCAGCCGGTCCATCACGCCCGGGCGGAAGCCCTCGAGGAGCACGTCCGCCTCGCGGACGAGGCGCTCCAGGATGTCGCGCCCGGCGTCGGTCTTCAGGTTGAGCGTCATGCTCCGCTTGTTCCGGCCGAGGAAGGGAATCCCGGCGCCGAACGGATCGCGCGGGTTCGCGACGACGAGGACGTCCATCCCGAGATCGCCGAGGAGGGTCGAGCAGAACGGCCCCGGGAGCTGGCGCGAGAGGTCCAGCAGGCGGAGGTGGCCGAGGGCGGTCGGGGCGCTCATGGCGCGAGGCTCGCCTGGATGCCGGCGGTCGACCGCCGCGCGTCGCCGAGCGCGGCGCGGACGGCCGCGGCGAGGGCCGGCTTCACCGCGCTCCGGCGCTCGAAGCGGGCGAGCAGCGCGTCGAGCCGCGCGAGCCGCTTCGCGAGACGGTTCATCGCCCGCAGCTCCGCCACCCCGCGTCCGCGCGCCCGCGCCCGCGTCGCGGCGCGGAAGGGGGCGAACGCCGCCTTCCAGGCCGCGCGGAGGCGCGTGCGGGCGCCCGGCTGCATGTCCGCCCGGCCTTGCAGGAGGACCGCGTCGATCTCGGCGAAGTCGCACGAGAGCCCCTGGTAGCCCTCCGGCCCGGGGGCGTCGACGCACGCGCCGGCGGCGCACGACTGCGGGCGGCAGAGGTCGGTCCCGCAGGGCGCGCCGTCGGCGGTCGGGGCGTGCTCGCACCGGCCGGCGGCGTTGCAGACGTCGTCGGTGCAGGCGTTCCCGTCCGCGCAGTCGGCCGCGTCGCGGCAGCAGCCGGGGACGGGGACGTGCGTACAGCCGGCCTCCGGGTCGCAGCCGTCGTCCGTGCAGGGGTCGCCGTCGTCGCAGGCCCCGGGGTGCGATTCGACCGCGTCGCAGATCGGCGCGAGGCAGGCGGCGTCGGCGAGCCGCGCGCGGATGAGCGCGACCGACGCGGGATGGAAGGCGAGCGTCAGTCCCTTCCCGTAGCTGTGGCAGTAGCTCATCACCGTGCCGACCGACGGGACGTTCGGGCCGTCGTAGCATCCGGGCCCGTCCTCGCCCCCGAAGCACCTGTCGAGCGGCGGCGTATAGCAGTGCGAGTGGGGCGACCCGAAGGCGTGGCCCAGCTCGTGCACGAACGTCTGCACGACGTCCGCGGGGTTCGTCCGCCCGGCCGTCCGCGTGAATCCGTAGCCCGAGTTGGTGTTGCAGACCGTGTCGAGGTACGCGCGCCCGGCGATGCTCTCGGAGAAGCGCCGGCCGGAGACCAGGTGGACGACGTCGCGCGGCCCCGCGACGGCGTCCATCGCGTTCGCCGGGTCTCGCCAGTACGCGCGCAGCTCCTGGAGCTCGGTGAGGCTGTCGACGCCGGTCCACGGGTCGGCCGGCGTCGCCCAGAGCCGAAGATAGGAGACGCGCACGTGGAGGCGGAGGTCGCGCTCGAACGCGACGTTCGCCTCCGCGACGAGGGCGCCGATGAAGTCGATCACCGCCTCGTCGGTCCCGAACGACGCCCAGAGCTCGTAGTTCGTCTCGACCGCGAGTGACGACGAGGAGGATCGACGGCGGGAACGCGCGGGCGGCCGGCGAGAGCGCGCGGGCGACGGGCGCGTCGTCCGGCGGCAGCGGCTCGGCCCCGCCGCAGCCCGCGCCGTCGCCGGCGGGGGGGACGGCGACGCCCACGCCGTCGCGGCCGATCGCCCAGGCGCCCTCCCGCGCCGCGACGAATCCGCGGGTCCCCGCGGGGCCGACGGCGACGACCGCGGTGGAGTCCGGGTCGTCGGCGAGCCCGCCGCGGTACCAGGCGTCGCCGGGGACGCGCGAGCGGACGCGGCCGTCGAGCTCGACGACGTCGATCCGCGCGCCGGGGGCGAAGACTTCCGTGGGGGCGACGCGGAGGGTCCGGAGGTCGCCGCCGAGGGGCACCGGCGTCTCGAACGTCCGTGCGTGCGCGAGGGTCGCGACGGCGAGGACGGCGAGGGCGACCCGAGCGGTATGCAGCACGAGCCGTGTGGCGTAACAAAGAGCCCGCTTTGCGGTCAACCACGGCGCGTGCGCGGTGTGGGGATGCCTCGGCACCTGCGAGGACGCGGACGGCGCGTGCTCGTCCGCGCTCCCTCGCACCGTCCACGGCGTTCGCGAGGCGGCGCGCGCGGGTCACACGTGGCCGCCGCCGTTCGGGCTCATCACCTGGCCGGTGAACCAGCCGGCCTCCTCGGAGGCGAGGAACGCGGCCGCCGCCGCGACGTCGTCCGGCACGCCCAGCCGCCGGATCGGCGCTTGCTCGGCGGCGCGCCGGAAGATCTCCTGCGGCACCTGCGCGGCGCGCAGGAGGGGTGTGTCGACGAGCCCCGGGGCGATCGCGTTCGCGGTGACGCCGGACGGGCCGAGCTCCTGGGCGACGGACTTCGCGAGCGCGACGATGCCGGCCTTCGCGGCGGCGTAGTGCGCGAGCCCCCGCCCGCCGATCAGGCCCGCGACGGAGGCGATCGCGACGATCCGGCCCCACCCGGCCGCCACCATGTCCGGCGCGAAGGCGCGGATCGCCTTGAACGTCCCGCCGAGGTGGACCGCGAGCATGCGCTCCCACTGCGCGTCGGTGAGCTCCACCGTGGGGCAGAACTCGGCGATGCCGGCCGCCGTCACGAGGACGTGCGCCGGCCCCAGCCCCGCGTGGACGCGCTCGGCGGCGCGCGCGACGTCGGCCGTGTCGGCGACGTCGAGCGCGACGGCGAGCGCGCGCCGGCCGAGCGCGGCGACCTCGCCCGCGACGCGCTCCGCGCCGTCGGCGTTCCGGTCGAGCACCGCCACGTCGGCGCCGTCGCGCGCGAGCCGGAGCGCGATGGCGCGTCCGATCCCGGACGCGCCGCCCGTGACCACCGCATGCCGTCCGTCGAGTCCCATCGTCGAGGCCATAGTCGGCGGCGCCGCGCCGGGTCAACGGCGGCCCGCGGCGGCCTCGAGCGCGAACGTCTCGCGGAGCGCGTCGACCGTCGGCCGCGGGCGCCAGCCCAGCTCGGCCGCGGCGCGGCTCGCGTCGAAGCGCCGGGCGAACGGAACCGGCAGGGGGAGGACCACGCGCGGGACGCGGCCGCCGGCGGCGCGCCAGGCGTCGCAGAACTGCCAGAACGTGCCCGGATCGTCGGCGACGTTGTAGGCGCGGCCGATCGCCGCGTCGCGCTCGAGGGCGAGCGCGACGGCCTCCGCGACGTCGCCGGCGTAGACCATCGCCAGGCGGAGCCCGGCGGGGAGCGCGGTGACCGGGAGCGCGAGGAGCGCGCGCAGGAACGGCATGAAGTTCGTGTCGAAGGCGCCGTAGATGAGGCACGGCCGGAGCGTCGTGAGCGCGAGGCCCAGCTCGGCGGCCAGCGCCCACGCGCGGACTTCCGCGCGGGCCTTGCTGACGCCGTACGCGTGGCCGAGCCAGCCCCGCTCCGTGACGAAGGGATGGTCCTCGTTCTTCGCGCCGCCGCCCCCGCCGCGGTAGACCGAGACCGTCGACACGTGGACGATCCGGCGGACGCCGGCCGCGGCCGCGGCGCGGAGGACGTTCTCCGTGCCCTGGACGTTCGTCCGCTCGTGGTCGGCCGTCCGCCAGTTCCGGACCGGGAGGAGGGCGGCGTTCGAGACCACGGCGCCGGCGCCGGCGAAGCCGCGGCGGAGCGCGTCGACGTCGCGGAGATCGGCCCGGCGGAGCGCGAGACACGTCGACGCCAGCTCGGGAACGCGGTCCGGGTTCCGGACCACGCCCACGACGGCCGCGCCGCGCGCGGCGAGCCCGCGGACGACGTAGCGGCCGAGGAACCCCGTCGCTCCCGTGACCGCGACGGTCGCGCCGGCCAGCCGCACGGCCGGTCAGGCGAACGGCACGAAGGCGGGGTTCCGCCCCGCGACGATGCCCTCCATCCGGTTCCGGACCAGCTCGTGCCATTCGTGCGTGAGGACCCAGAAGCGCTCGGCCCGGATCGCGTCGAGGACGTCGTCGGCCACGCGGTCGGGGGAGAGACCGCCGGCGATCAGGCCGCGCACCCACCCCGCCATGGTCTCGTCGCGCGGCGTCCGCGGCCGGTCGCCCGGGGCGCGCAGCGCCGCGGGGCGGTTCCGCTCGGCGTCGGCGATGCGCGTGTTCACCCATCCGGGGCAGAGGACGGACACCTTGATGGGCGACGCCTCCATCTGGAGCTCGAGGTGGAGCGTCTCCGAGATCGCGACGACGGCGAACTTCGTGGCGGTGTAGGGCCCGCTCGCGGGGCTCGCGACGAGTCCCGCCATCGACGCGCTGTTGACGACGTGTCCCTCGCCGCCCTGCGCGATCATGATGGGCAGGAAGGCGCGGAGCCCGTGCACGACGCCCCAGAAGTTGACGTTCACCACCCACTGCCAGTCCTCGAGCGACAGCTCCCAGGTGAGACCGCCCGCGCCGACGCCCGCGTTGTTGCAGAGCACGTGGACGCCCCCGAACGCGTCGACGGCCTTCCGCGCGAGCCCCTCGACGTCGGCGGGCCGCGACACGTCCGTCGGGACGGCGAGCACGCGCGCGCCGCCGTCGGCCAGCTCGCGGGCGGCGGCGCCCAGCGCGCCCTCCTCGACGTCGGCCAGCACGACCCGCATGCCCTCGCGGGCGAAGCGCCCGGCGAGCGCGCGCCCGATGCCGCTCGCCGCGCCGGTGACGACCGCGACGCGATCCCGGAAGTCCTTCATGCGTGATGCTCCCCGTGCAGCTCGGCCGCGAACCGCTCGCGGACGGTGGTGGTGAGCGCTTCGACGGGCATCGCGGCGAACCGTTCGAACGGGATCTCGTCGAGGACGCGGATGCCGATCTCGTGGCGTCCCTGGAGGACGAAGCCGCGGGCGGGGAGCGCCCGCGACGTGCCCTCGACGACGATGGGGAGGAGCGGCACGCGCGCCCGCTGGGCGAGCGTGAACGCGCCGGGCTTGAAGCGCTGGAGGAGGCCGTCGCGCGAGCGGGTGCCCTCCGGGAAGATCATGACGCTGCTGCCTTCCGCGAGCGCCCGCTCGCAGTCCGCCATCATCCGCGCGACGCTCGCGCGGTCGCCCCGCCGGAGGGCGATGTAGCGGTTGAGCCGCATGTTCCAGCCGATGCAGGGGATCTTGAACAGCTCGATCTTCGCCACCCACTTGAAGTGCGCGAACAGGCGGAAGAGCACGAGGATGTCCAGCAGCGACTGGTGGTTCGCGACCATCACGTAGGCCCGGTCGGGCCGGATCTTCTCGCGCCCCTCGACGCGGACCCGCCACGCCGGGTTGAGCCACGTGTAGAGCGCCGCCCAGAAGCACGTGTACCGGTGCAGCGCGACCAGCCGGCGGTCGAACGGCACCGTCACCGCCCACACGACGAGCGCCCCGACGAACATCACGATCGAGCTGAGCGCGATGAATCCCCAGAAGAGGAGGGAGAGCAGCCGGCGCGCCACGGGCGCCCCCCTTAGCACCCGCGCCGCCCACGCGACAGACCGACGACGCGAAGCGCTCCGGCGACGGCCCGAGCGGTCGGCCGCCGGGCCGTCGCGCGCCGGCCGGAAGGGGAGGCCGACGGTGAAGCAGGCGCCCGGGCGGCTCGCCTCCGGCCCCTCGCCGCGCGCGAGGGGGACGCGGCTCTCCACGACGTCCGGCCGAGCCCGGCGCCGCCGGCTCGCGGCGCCGTCGCGTGGGGCATTGACCCTGGCCGTAGGAGTGGGATTTAGCGGCCATGAAGATCTATCTGGTCGCCCCCCGGAACCCGGAGTCCTTCTGGACCTTCGACCGGATACTCCCCGCCCTCCGCAAGCGCTGCGCGTTCCCGAACCTGTCGCTGCCGACGGTCGCCGGGCTCACGCCGCGCGAGCACGACGTCGTCCTCTGCGACGAGAACGTCGAGGAGATCGACTTCGACGTCGACGCGGACATCGTCGGCATCACGGGATACGTCATCCACAAGGCGCGGATCCTCCAGATCGCCGACGAGTTCCGCCGCCGCGGGCGGTTCGTCGTCGCCGGCGGGCCGTTCGCCTCGCTCTGCCCCGAGGAGCTCCGCGGGCGGGTGGACGTGCTCTTCCTCGACGAGGCGGAGGAGACGTGGCCCCAGTTCCTCCGCGACTTCGCCGCCGGGACGTGGAAGCCGGAGTATCATCCGGCCGACAAGCCCGGCCTCCAGGGCGTCCCGATGCCGCGCTTCGACCTGCTGCGCCGCGGCGCGTACAAGAGCATGACGATCCAGTTCGCGCGCGGCTGCCCGTACAGCTGCGAGTTCTGCGACATCATCGTGATGTACGGGCGGAAGCCGCGCACGAAGGCCGTCGGCCAGGTCCTGGCCGAGGTCGAGGAGGCGCATCGACTGGGCTACGAGAACATCTTCGTCGTCGACGACAACTTCATCGGCAACAAGAAGGAGGCGAAGGCGCTGCTGCGCGCGCTCGCCGCATGGCAGCACGCGCACGGCTACCCGGTGGAGTTCATGACCGAGGTGACGCTGAACGTCGCGCAGGACGACGAGCTGCTCGCGCTGCTGCGCGCGGCCCGCTTCACCACCGTCTTCATCGGGATCGAGTCGCCGCGGGCGTCGAGCCTCCAGGAGACGAAGAAGACGCAGAACATGCGGGGCGACATGCTGGCCGCCGTCCGCAAGGTGCAGCAGTCCGGCATCGAGGTGATGGCCGGCATGATCGTCGGCTTCGACAGCGACGACACGGCGATCTTCGAGGAGCAGTTCCGGTTCATCCAGGACGCGCGCATCCCGATCTCGATGACCGGAATGCTGAACGCCGTGCCCCGGACGCCCCTCTTCAAGCGGCTGGAGCGGGCCGGGCGGCTGATCGCGGAGCACGTCGGCGACCAGTTCGTGTTCACGAACGTCGTGCCGTCGGGGATGACGCGCCTCGAGCTGTACGAGGGCTACCGGCGTCTCCTCCACCGGCTGTACGACTACGCGAACTACCGCCGGCGGGCGATGGCGTTCGTCCTGGGGCAGGGGGCCGCGGTGCAGACGGCGCTCCGGGCCGGCTGGCGGGACCTCGCGATCCTCACCCGCATCCTGTGGGCGTGCGTCTTCCGGGCGTCGCCGCGGCGGGCGTGGATGACCGTGTCGATGATGCTCGAGACGGCGTGGCGCCGCCCGCGATCGATCCGCGTCGCGCTCGGCCTCGCGCTCATGCACAAGCACTTCTACGAGTACGTGCGGGAGACCTCGCGGCAGCTCGATCGGCTGATCCACGAGATGCGGACGCTGCCCGAGGTCGGCATGCTGCCGCGGCCGGAAGAACGCGGCAGCGCGAGCCCGGCCTGAGTCCCGGGTGACCCCATTGATTCCGGACCGCCGGCGCGAGTAGGACGCGGGTCGCCCGCATGGCTCGACAACCGCGCCTCCGGTCCTCGACGGGCCGTCCCTCGGCCGAGCGCCTGCGCCTGGCGCGCGTCGCCGCGGCGTGGCATAGAGGCGCCGCGGCTTCGGGAGGTGCGGAGGAGGATCGGAGGATGGCGGAGGACCCGCGGCGGTTGGTCGCACGGCTCGCGGTGGCGGTCATGGCGGCCGACCGTCGCGTCGGGCCCACCGAGCTGGCGGCGCTCGAAGGCCTCGGGTCTCGCGAGCTGCCGGCGATCGCGGCCCTCGACCGCCTCGGCCTCGGCGCTCTCTCGACGCTCGCCTTCGAGGAGGCGCGGCGCGCCGAGACCGAGCCGCCCGAGATCGACGCGACCTGCGCCCTCCTCCGCGCCAGGCTTCCCCACGCCGTTCCCGGCGTGCTCGCCGCGCTGAGCGAGATCGCGGCGAGCGACGGACCGCTCGTCCCCGCCGAGACCCGCGTCCTCGGAGCGATCGCGAAGCGCCTCGGCATGGCGGCCGGCGAGGCGCGCCTGCTCTTCGCCACCACCGTTGCGGCCGAGCTCGCACCCGGCGAGCAGGACCTCACGATCGGCCGGCGCCGCCACGTCTCGACCGTCGCGCTCGCCCAGGCCCGCCGCATCCTGGGCGTGCAGGCGGGCGCGCGCGCGGAGACGATCGAAGCCGCCTACCGCCGCCTGGTCGACCGTTACAACCCCGCGAAGGTCGCCGCCCTCGGCGGCGATTTCGCCGCCCTCGCGGTGCGGAAGCTCGCCGGCATCACCGACGCGTACGACACCGTGCTGTCCGCGCTGCGGCACGAGCGGTAGACGTCGCCCGGACGGCGCGTCCGGCCTACCGGGCCGCCGCCTCCGCCGCGCGCGGGCGCGGGCGGCGCGCCGGCGTCGTGCCGAGGAGGCGGGTTGCGAGCCGGTCCGCGGCGAAGCCGACGGCCGCGCCGGCGAGGACGTCGAGGACGTAGTGCTGCTTCGTGAGGACGCAGGAGACGCAGACGGCGAGCATCCAGGCGACGATCCCCGTGCGCGCGGGGCCGCGCGCCGGGCCGACGGCGACGAGGACGGCGGCGAGCGCGGCGTGAAAGCTCGGGAAGACGTTCACCGGCGGGTCGATCCGGTAGAGGACGGCGAGGGCGGCGAACGAGGCGCCCCGGCCGTCGGCCGGCGGGCGGTCGATCCGCACCGGCCACGCGAGGTAGCCGCACGCGCACGCGGCGAATGCGACCAGGACGGCGGCGGCGGCGCGCCGGAAGCGGATCCGCTCGGCGGCGAGGAGAGCGAGCGGCGCGGGGTACCACGTCGCGTACACCCACACCCAGCCGGGCACGAGCGGGACCGAGCGGTCGAGCGGGGTGTCGAGCCAGGGCGGCGGCGGGATCGCATGGCGGGCCGTCGCCTGGCCGATGGCGACGAACCCGGCGGCCAGCACCGTCTGGACGGCGAGCGCGATCAGCGCCTTCTCGGTGCGCGCCGTCATCGGACGGCGGGGGCGATCGCCGGCGCCGGCCGGCGGCGGCGCCGCCCGGCCGCGATGCCGAGCGTGCCCGCCGCGACGAACAGCACGCTGAACGCGCGCATGCTGTCGAGCGCCTCCATGCGGAGGGGAGCGACCAGCAGGCGGAGCGCCCCGTACGCGACGAGGAAGACGCACAGCAGCTCCCCGTCGAACCGCCGGGACGGGAGCCGGGCGACGAGGCCGGCCGCCACGGCGAGCATCGCGGCCGCGCTGTAGAGCTGCACCGGATGGAGCGGCGGGGTGTGCGGCGCCGCCGGATCCAGGATCCCGCGCGCCACCATGTCGGCGAACGCGAAGCTCTCCGGCGGGAACGTCACCGCGAGCGGGCCGTGCGACGCGCGGCCGTAGCAGCAGCCCGCGGCGAAGCACCCGAGGCGCGTGACGGCCTCGCCGAGCGCGAGCGACGCCGCGCAGCCGTCGAGGAAGGCGAGCGTGGGGACGTTGCGTGCGTACGTCATTCCGGCGGCGACGACGAGGCTCGCGAGGAGCCCGCCGTAGATCGACGAGCCGTTGCGCGAGAACGCCTCCGCCATCGACATCCCCGGCGCCCAGTACTCCACGACGTCGAGCAGCCGCGACGCCGCCGCCGACGCCGGCACGCAGAGCGCCGAGACGAGGAGCGTGAACCGCACCGGGATGCCGAGGCGCCGGCAGAGCGCCGCGCCGAGGCCGACGCAGGCGACGATCGCAGCGAGCCGGGCGGCGTCGTACGCCGCGAACGGGACCGCCTCCGCCACACCCGCCACGTCGCGCAGGATAGAGACCGCGCCCGGGGCCTTTCAAGCAGCGGCTTGTCGGGGCGCGGCCGGGACGACTATGGTGGCCCGCATTCCCGCGAGGAGGACCGTGCGATGCACGTCGGCATGACCGCCATCTTCCAGAACCCCGAGGACGCGCGCCCGGACGTCCAGGTCTACCGGGACGATCTCCGCCTCGCCGACCTCGCCGAGCCGCTCGGCTTCGACTCGATCTGGGGCGTCGAGCACCACTTCACCGACTACACGATGTGCCCCGACGTGCTCCAGTTCCTCACCTACATGGCGGGGCGCACGCGCCGCGTGCAGCTCGGCTCGATGGTCGTCGTGCTGCCCTGGCACGACCCGATCCGGGTCGCGGAGCAGGTGTGCATGCTCGACGCCCTGAGCGAGGGCCGGCTCCTCTTCGGGATCGGGCGCGGTCTCGGGCGCGTCGAGTTCGACGGCTTCCGGGTCCCGATGGACGAGTCGCGGGCGCGCTTCGTCGAGAGCGCGGAGATGATCCTGGAGGGGCTCGAGCGCGGCTGGGTGGCGTACGACGGCACGTTCGTCCGCCAGCCGCGGCGCGACATCCGGCCGCGCCCGGCGCGAAGCTTCCGCGGCCGCACGTACGCGGCCGCCGTCTCCCCCGAATCGGCGCAGATCATGGCCCGGCTCGGCGTCGGGATCCTCATCATCCCGCAGAAGCCGTGGGACGCCGTCGCGACGGAGCTGGCCGACTACCGCGCCACGTACCGGCGCGTGAACGGTGCGACGGCGCCGCCCACGATCGTCGCCGGCTGGACCTTCTGCGACCCGGATCCGGACCGCGCCCGCGAGATGGCCGTCCGCTGGATCGGCGGCTACTGGAAGACGGTGCTGAAGCACTACGAGCTGCGCGGCGATCATCTCGCGAAGACGAAGGGCTACGAGTACTACGGCAACATGCAGAGCATGGTCGCCACGCACGGCGCCGACGCGGTCACCGACTTCTTCCTGAACCTCCAGATCTGGGGCACGCCGGAGCAGTGCTACGAGCGCATCCTCGACGTGCGGGAGCGCGTCGGGGCCGGCAGCTTCGTCGGCTGCTTCTCCTACGCCGGCATGCCGATCGACGAGGCGGAGCGGAGCATGCGGCTGTTCGCCCGCGAGGTCCTGCCGGCGCTCCAGCGCGTCGAGGTGCCCGCCCCGCGCGACGCCGCCGCAACCCCGGTCGCGGTCGCCTGACCGGTGGCGGAGGACGCCGCGGCGTCGGCGGCCAGGCGACGGACGGTCGGAGGTTTCCGACGGAGAGGTCGTCGCCGAGCTGCGGCGGCTCGCCCGGAGCGCCTTCCGGATCGCGCACGACTAAAGTTTTCGGCCCGGTCGGACGATCCGACCAGGACGATCCGCAGAGGAGGACTCCGAGATGACGCCCCTCCCCCCCGGCCCCTCCACCCCCGCGATCGTCCAGGGAGTGCAGTTCGCGTTCTGGCCGGACCGCTACTTCACCGAGTGCGAGCGCCGCTACGGGGACCCGTTCACCCTCCGGATGCCGGTCGGGGTGCCGTTCGTCCTCTTCAGCGCCCCGGCGGCGGTGAAGGAGATCTTCGTGGGGGACGAGGAGGACCTCCGGGGCGGCGAGGCCAACGAGGTGCTGCGGCCGCTCATCGGCCCGCTCTCCATCCTCTTCCTCGACGGCGCGCCGCACGAGCGGGCGCGGCGGCTCATGATGCCGCCGTTCCACGGCGAGCGCCTGCTCGCCTACGGAAGCCTCATGCGGGAGATCGTCGACGCCGCGATCGACCGCTGGCCGGTCGGCCGCCCGTTCCCGATCCAGGCGGAGATGCAGGCGGTCACGCTCGACGTGATCCTCCGCACCGTGTTCGGCGTGGAAGGGGTGCGGATGGTCGAGCTGCGCGACCTCCTGCGGCGCTACCTGACGGCGGCGGCCAACCCGACGCTCCTCTGGCCGGTCTTCCACTGGGATCTCGGCGGCTGGTCCCCGTGGGGACGGCTCGTGCGCCTCCGGCGCCGGATCGACGAGCTGCTGCGCGCCGAGTTCGCCCGCCGGCGGGCGCCCGGGGCGCCCGTCCACGACGACGTCCTGTCGCTGCTCGTCGCCGCCCGCGACGCGGACGGGCGGCCGATGCCGGACGACGAGCTCTGCGACGAGATGATGACCCTCCTCCTCGCCGGCCACGAGACCACGGCGACGGCGCTCTCGT
>Ga0073934_10009580_pt1 | contig 12355 bp, 11 predicted proteins | sample LarsenN4metaG_FD_76834 | JGI IMG/M metagenome (GOLD analysis project Ga0073934, IMG submission 76834) | Hot spring sediment bacterial and archeal communities from British Columbia, Canada, to study Microbial Dark Matter (Phase II) - Larsen... ... | reverse complement strand
CAGCGAGACGAAGTCATCCGCGATGGCGCCGAGCGCGCCGGCGGCGGCCATGATGGCGAGGCCGGCGAGACCGACGCGCTTATGCCCGAGGCGGTCGCAGAGCACGCCGAAGAACATGCCGCAGGCGAGTCCGATGGCGTTCAGGGTGGTGGCGATGAAGCCGGACTCGACCAGGCCAAGGCCGAGCGCCTCGCGCTGCAGGGGCAGCGCCGGCGGCACCTTTCCGATGTACGCGCCGCAGACAAGGCCGCCGGCGAACACGGCGGCCGCGGCCGGCCAGCCGGTGGCGGCGCTCAAGCCGCGTGCACCGGAATCTTCAGCTCAGCGATGCGCCTCTGCCACTCGGCAGGGCCGCTGCGGTGCACCGAATTGCCCTCGGCGTCCACGGCCACCGTCACCGGCATGTCCTTCACTTCGAATTCGTAGATCGCCTCCATGCCGAGGTCCTCGAACGCGACGACGCGCGCCTTGCGGATCGCCTTGGCGACAAGGTAGGCCGCACCTCCCACCGCGATGAGCGAGGCTGCGCGGTGCCTGCGGATCGCCTCGATCGCCTCCGGCCCCCGTTCGCCCTTGCCGATCATGGCGAGAAGGCCGGTGCGCGACAGCATCATGTCCACGAACTTGTCCATGCGCGTGGCGGTGGTCGGGCCCGCCGGACCGACCACCTCGTCGCGCACCGGATCCACAGGCCCGACGTAATAGATCACGCGGTTGGCGAAATCCACCGGCAGTTGCTCGCCCCTTGCGAGCAGGTCCTGGATGCGCTTGTGCGCGGCATCGCGCCCGGTGAGCAACCGTCCCGAGAGCAGCAGCGTCTCGCCGGGGCGCCAGCTCGCCACTTCATCGCGCGTGAGGGCATCGAGGTTGACCCGGCGCGCGGCGGCCGACGGCGACCAGGCGACCGCCGGCCAGTCCTCGAGCGAGGGCGCCTCGAATTCGGCGGGTCCGGATCCGTCGAGAACGAAGTGCACGTGCCGCGTCGCCGCGCAATTCGGGATGATGGCGACCGGCTTGTTGGCTGCGTGCGTCGGGTAGTGGCGGATCTTGACGTCGAGCACGGTCGAGAGGCCGCCCAGTCCCTGTGCCCCGATGCCGAGCGCGTTCACCCTGTCGTAGAGCTCGATTCGCAGGGACTCGTACTTGTCGCGCGGGCCGCGCGCCTTGAGCTCGGCCATGTCAATCGGCTCCATCAGCGCTTCCTTGGCGAGCAGCATCGCCTTTTCCGCGGTGCCGCCGATGCCGATCCCGAGCATGCCCGGCGGGCACCAGCCCGCGCCCATCATCGGCACCATCTTCAGGACCCATTCCACGAGCGAATCGGAGGGGTTGAGCATCGCGAACTTCGCCTTCGCCTCCGAGCCCCCGCCCTTGGCTGCGACGTCCACCTCGAGGCGCTCGCCGGGCACGATGCTCGCGTGGATCACCGCCGGGGTGTTGTCGCGCGTGTTGCGGCGAGCGAACTCCGGATCCTCTAGCACCGAGGCGCGAAGCCGGTTCTGCGGATCGGTATAGGCGCGGCGCACCCCCTCGTTGACGGCTTCCTCCAGCGAGTCGGCGAAGCCCTCGAAGCGCGCGTTCATGCCGACGCGCAGGAACACATTGACGATTCCGGTGTCCTGGCAGATCGGCCGGTGGCCCTCGGCGCACAGGCGCGAATTGGTGAGGATCTGGGCGATCGCGTCCTTCGCCGCCCTCGACTGCTCGCGCTCGTAGGCGCGCGAGAGTGCGCGGATGTAGTCGCGCGGGTGGTAATAGGAGATGAACTGCAGCGCGTCGGCGACGCTCTGCACCAGGTGTTCTCGCCGGATCGTGGCCATGGACAGGGTGCTTTACAAGGTGTTGAATTAATGATTTTATCGTGCTCGGTGCGCCGGTAAGCTTTATGTAAGGCGCCGGTCGCACGATCATCGGTTGCCCGGCTTTTGCACGGAGGAGGAATCGCACCCATGGCCGCCATCATCGAATCGGTCCTGACCGAAACGCGCGTCTTCCCGCCCTCACCGGAGTTCGTCCGGCAAGCGAACGTCTCGGGCATGGAGGCCTACCGCAGGCTGGTTGCCGAGGCCGAGCGCGATTTCGAGGGCTATTGGGCGCGGCACGCGCGCGAGCTGCTCGCGTGGCACAAGCCCTTCACCAAAGTGCTCGACGAGTCGAACGCGCCGTTCTATCGCTGGTTCTACGACGGCGAACTGAACGCCTCCTACAACTGCCTCGATCGGCACCTCGCCGCGCAGCCCGAGAAGACGGCGATCATCTTCGAGGCCGACGACGGCAAGGTGACGCGGATCACCTACCGGGAGCTGCACCGCGAGGTCTGCCGGATGGCGAATGCGCTCAGGGCGCACGGCGTCAAGGTCGGCGACCGGGTCCTGATCTACATGCCGATGTCCATCCAGGTGATCGTGGCGATGCAGGCCTGCGCCCGGATCGGCGCGACCCACTCGGTCGTGTTCGCCGGTTTTTCGGCCAAGAGCCTGCATGAACGCATCGTGGATGCCGGCGCCACCGAAGTGATCACCGCCGACGGCCAGTTCCGCGGCGGGCGCGAGATTGCGCTCAAGCCGGTGGTGGACGAGGCGCTCGCGATGGGCGGTTGCGAGAAGGTGAGAAACGTCATCGTCTACCGGCGCACCGGATCGTCCGTGCCGATGCAATCGCCGCGCGACAAGTGGTGGGACGACGTCGTGCGCAACCAGCCCGATACCTGCGAGCCGACGTGGGTGAACGCCGAGCACCCGCTCTTCATCCTCTACACCTCGGGCTCGACCGGCAAGCCGAAGGGCGTGCAGCACTCTACCGGCGGCTATCTGCTCGGCTGCACGCTGACGATGAAGTGGGTGTTCGACAACAAGCCGACCGACATCTTCTGGTGTACCGCGGACGTCGGCTGGGTCACCGGCCACAGCTACATCTGCTACGGCCCGCTTTCGTGCGGCGCGACGGTGGTGATGTTCGAAGGGGTGCCGACCTACCCCGATGCCGGGCGATTCTGGAAGATGATCCAGGACCACAAGGTGACGGTGTTCTACACCGCGCCGACCGCGATCCGCTCGCTCATCAAGGCGGGCGGCGACTTGCCGAAGAAGTACGACCTGTCGTCGCTGCGGATCCTCGGCACGGTCGGCGAGCCGATCAATCCCGAAGCCTGGATGTGGTATCACACCGTCGTCGGGCGCGAACGTTGCCCGATCGTGGATACCTGGTGGCAGACGGAGACGGGCTCGATCCTGATCACACCGCTGCCCGGAGCCATCCCGACCAAGCCTGGATCGGCGACGCTGCCGCTTCCTGGCATCTTCGCCGACGTGGTGGACGAGACCGGCCAGTCGGTCGGCAAAGGCAAGGGCGGCATCCTCGTCATCCGGCGGCCGTGGCCCTCGATGCTGCGCACGATCTGGGGCGACCCCGAGCGCTACCGCAAGACGTACTGGCCGGAGGACTTCAAGGGCAAGCTCTATCTCGCCGGCGACGGTGCGAGCATTGACGAGGACGGCTATTTCCGCATCGTCGGGCGCATTGACGACGTGCTCAACGTTTCCGGACATCGCCTCGGGACGATGGAGATCGAGTCGGCGCTGGTGGCCAACTCGAAGCTCGTCGCCGAAGCGGCGGTCGTGGGGCGTCCGGACGAGCTCACCGGCGAGGCGATTGTCGCCTTCGTCGTCACCAAGGGGCCGCGGCCGACGGGCGAGGAAGCGAAGAGGGTCGCCGAGGAACTGCGCCAGTGGGTGGCGAAGGAAATCGGCCCGATCGCCAAGCCGAAGGACATCCGTTTCGGCGACAACCTGCCGAAGACGCGCTCGGGCAAGATCATGCGCCGCCTGCTGCGCGCGATCGCCCGCGGCGAGGAGATCAAGCAGGACGTTTCGACTCTGGAGAACCCGGCGATTCTCGAGCAGTTGAAGCAGGTGAGCTGATCGGTCCGGATGCTGGTGGACACCGTCTCCACGTTGCGCATGCTCGTGGAGATCAATCTTTTTGCGCTGGTGGGGCAGGGCGTGCTCGGCGTGCTGCCGGGCGTGGACCGGGAAAGGAACTTTTTCTACCTGATCCTGAAAACGCTCGCCTCGCCCGCGATGCGCCTTGCGCGCTGGATCTCCCCGCGCTTCGTGGTGGACCAGCATGTCGGCTGGGTGGCGCTGCTGCTCCTCGCGGTGCTATGGTTGGGGCTCGCGGTCGCCAAGCAGATCGCGATCGGGATGGAGGAGGGCGCCTGACTTGCGAGGCAGGCGGGTTCTGCTGCTGCGCAGCATGACATGCTGCCGTGTCCGTAAGGTGCGTGTAAGCTTGGGTCCACAGCATTGATCGGCTTCGACGGGGAGGAGGACCGATGGCCATTCAGCTGACAGAAAAACACCGCGAGTACTGGCGCAAGAATCTCACCGTCACCGCGATCCTGCTGGTGATCTGGTTCGTGGTGACGTTCGTGATCGGGTATTTCGCGATTCCCTTGAGCGAGATCACCTTCATGGGCTGGCCGATCCCGTTCTACATGGGGGCACAGGGCTCGCTCATCATCTATGTGGTGATCATCTGGTTTTACGCGAGCTACATGAACAAGCTCGACCAGGAGTACGGCGTGGCTGAGGAGGAGGAAGAATGACCAACGGCGCGACGCAGGGCTTCAGCCAGAAGGCCTTCAACCAGGCCCTCAGAAAGTACTACAGCTTCTATACCGGCGGCTTCATCGCCTTCGTCATCGTGCTCGGCATCGCCGAGCAGCTCGGCATGCCGAACCGCTGGATCGGCTACGCGTTCCTCTTCGCGACCATCCTGCTCTACGCGGGCATCGGCATCATGAGCCGGACCGCCGACGTCGCCGAGTACTACGTCGCGGGACGGCGCGTGCCGGCGATGTTCAACGGCATGGCGACCGGCGCCGACTGGATGAGCGCCGCCTCGTTCATCGCGATGGCGGGCGGCCTGTACCTCGGCGGCTATGACGGCCTCGCCTTCGTGATGGGTTGGACCGGCGGCTATTGCCTGGTGGCGCTGTTCCTCGCGCCGTACCTGAGGAAGTTCGGACAGTTCACCATTCCCGATTTCCTCGGTGCCCGGTACGGCGGCCATATCCCGCGTACGGTCGGGATACTGGCGGCGATCCTGTGCTCGTTCACTTACGTCGTGGCGCAGATCTACGGCGTAGGCCTCATCACCACCCGGTTCACCGGTGTGGACTTCCAAGTCGGTGTTTTCCTCGGCTTGGCCGGGATCCTCGTGTGCTCCTTCCTCGGCGGCATGCGCGCGGTCACATGGACGCAGGTGGCGCAGTACATCATTCTCATCATCGCCTACCTGATCCCGCTCACCATGCTCGGGATCCGCCACTTGAATTTCCCGGTGCCGCATCTGGCTTACGGCTACGCCCTGGAGAGGGTGACGGAACGCGAGAAGGTGTTGACCAACGATCCCAAGGAGAAGGAGGTTCGCGACATCTTCAAGAAGCGCGCCGACGAGGCCGACGCGAAAATCAAGGCGCTGCCGGCGAGCTACGCCGAGGAAAAAGCGAAGCTGGAGAAGAACCTCGCCGACCTGCGCGCGGCGAACGCCGACCCGGCCAAGATCAAGGCGGCCGAGGACGCGCTGAAGACCTTCCCGCCGACCCCGGAGGACGCGAAGAAGCGCTGGGAGGCGGAGAAGGCGGCGGCGCTCGCGCGCACGGCGCCGCCGCGGCCGCACGCGACGCCGTTCCCGGGCAAGGACGAGAAAGCCCGCGACATCGCGCGCAAGAACTTCCTCGCGCTCATTTTCTGCCTGATGGTCGGCACGGCGGCGCTGCCGCACATCCTGATGCGGTACTACACCACGCCGAGCGTGCGCGAGGCGCGGATATCGGTGACGTGGTCGCTGTTCTTCATCTTCCTGCTGTATTTCTCAGCGCCCACGCTCGCCGTGCTGGTCAAGTACGAGATGTACAACTTCATCGTCGGGAGCAAGTTCTCGGAACTCCCGCGCTGGGTGGCGAACTGGTCGGCGGTGGACCGGGCGCTGCTCAACATCACGGACGTCAACGGCGACGGCATCGTGCAACTTGCCGAAATCAGCATCGGACAGGACATCATCGTGCTGGCGACGCCCGAGATCGCGAATCTTCCGTACGTGATATCGGGCCTGGTCGCCGCAGGCGGGCTTGCGGCGGCGCTCTCCACCGCCGACGGCCTGCTGCTGACGATCGCCAATGCGCTCTCGCACGATCTGTACTACAAGATGATCAACCCGCAGGCGTCCACGAAGACCCGCCTCTCGGTGGCGAAGGGATTGCTGCTGGTGGTGGCGGTGCTCGCGGCCTCGGTCGCGGCGCAAAAGCCGGCCGACATCCTGTTCCTCGTGAGCGCGGCGTTCTCGCTTGCCGCGGCGGGCTTCTTCCCGGCGCTCGTGCTCGGCATTTTCTGGAAACGGGCCAACAAGTGGGGGGCGACGCTCGGGATGCTCGCCGGTGTGGGCATCACGTTCTATTACATGTGCATCACGCAACCGTGGCTGCGCTCGGTGTTCGGCGTCAAGGGCACGATCGCGGAAAACACGTGGTGGGACATCAGCCCGATCTCGGCCGGAATCTTCGGCGTGCCGCTCGGGTTCCTGGTGATCATCGTCGTCAGTCTGCTGACGCCGGCGCCCGACCGCGAAACCCAGGATCTGGTGGATCATGTGCGCTACCCGGTGCTCAAGGGCGACATAGACACCCGCGGCACCTGATCCGACCGTCCGTCCGTCCCGGAAAAGCCCGCCCGAGGCGGGCTTTTCTGTTTTTGCGACCCCTATAATCGCGAGCCATCATGGGCATGCGAGCGCCATTGCGCCCGGCGCTGCGCTTCTGGCTGGCGCAGTTGCTACTTTACTTCCGGCGCGCCGACGCCGCGCTCGCATTGCTGCGCGAGGTCGCTCGCGAGCGGCCGGATCACCAGCAGGCGTGGAGCACGATCGGTTTCGTTCTCGCCGAGCGCGGTGAGCTCGCCGCCGCCCTCGACGCCTTCGACCGGGCGCTGGCACTCGATCCGCGCGACAGCGGCACGCACTTCAACGTCGGCTATGTGCTCCAGCAGCAGGGCCGGCATGAAGAAGCGCTGGCGGCGCTCGAGCGGGCCGTGGCGGCCGACCCGGCGAATGACCGCGCATGGTTCGGGGCGGGACTGTCGCTTGTGCGCCTTTCGCGCCTGGAAGAAGCGGCGGCGCGCTTCGAGGAGGCCGCGCGGCTGCAGCCCTTCAACCCGTACGCGGCCTATGAACTCGCGGCGGTCTATCACCGGTTGGGCCGGCCCGAAAAGGTTCGCGCGCAATACGAGCGGGTGAAGGGGTTCGACCCGAAGGTGTCGGAGCGCATCCGGCGCGAGTTCGGCGTCGCGGTGCGCTGATAGAATCGCCCCGTTTCACCGGAGAGATGGCCGAGCGGTCTAAGGCGCACGCCTGGAGAGCGTGTAAGCGTGAATAGCGCTTCGTGGGTTCGAATCCCACTCTCTCCGCCAGCGGGTTTGCCCGTGTGCGGCATAATGCGGCCGGCGGGCCCCCCCGCATTGCAGCCCGGTGAACCTGGTCAGGTCCGGAAGGAAGCAGCCACAGCCGGAGTCCGCAAGTGCCGGGGTCAGGCTCGCCAATTCCGCCGCCCTCGCCGTTAGAATCGGGCCATGAGTTACCAGGTGCTCGCGCGCAAGTGGCGCCCTCGCGACTTCGAGTCCCTGGTCGGGCAGGAGCATGTCGTGCGGGCGCTCAGGCACGCACTGGCCGAAGGGCGGTTGCACCACGCCTACCTTTTCACCGGCACCCGCGGCGTCGGCAAGACGACGCTCGCCCGGATCCTCGCCAAGTGCCTCAACTGCGAGCGCGGCGTCGGGCCGAAGCCGTGCGGCGAGTGCAGCGCCTGCGTCGAGATTGACGGCGGCCACTATCCCGATCTGCTCGAGGTGGACGCGGCGACCAACACCGGCATTGACGAGATGCGGGCGTTGCAGGACAGCGGCGCCTATGTGCCGGTGCGCGGCCGGTACAAGGTGTTCGTCATTGACGAAGTGCACATGCTGTCGAAGCCGGCCTTCAACTCGATGCTGAAGACGCTCGAGGAGCCGCCGGCGCACCTGAAGTTCATTCTCGCCACCACCGATCCGCAAAAGATCCCGGTGACCGTGCTGTCGCGCTGCCTGCAGTTCAACCTCAAGCAGATGCCGCGCCCGGCGATCGCCGGGCACCTTGCGCGCGTGCTCGACGCCGAGCGAATCCCCTACGAACCGGAGGCGCTGCCGCTGCTTGCGCGCGCCGCCGCCGGCAGCATGCGCGATGCGCTGTCGCTGCTCGATCAGGCGATCGCATACGGCGGCGGCAGGGTCGCGGCGGCCGAGGTGCGTGCGATGCTGGGCGCCCTGGACGAGGAATGGCTCTTCCGCCTGCTCGACGCGGTCGCGGAAGGCGACGGTGCGCAGATCATGGCGCTCGCCGACGAGATGCAGGCGAAGAGCCTGTCATTCGACGGCGCATTGCGCGAGCTGGCGGCGCTGCTCACCCGGATTTCGCTTGCGCAGCACGTGCCTTCGGCGCTGGAGGAGGACGCACCGGGGCGCGAACGGATCGTGGCGCTCGCCGCGCGGCTCGACCCGGAGACGGTGCAGCTCTACTACCAGATCGCGCTGCAGGGGCGCGAGGATCTGGAGCGCGCCCCCGATGAACATGCGGGATTCGTGATGACGATGCTGCGCATGCTCGCGTTCCGACCGGAGGACGACGAGGCGCCCGCAAGGCCGGCGCCGGAAGCGGCGCCGGCCGCAGCCTCGGCGGCGGCACCCGCCGTGGCACGGGAATCGGAACCGGCGGGGCGCGCGTTCGACGGCGACTGGGTGGCCCTCGCGCGCAAGCTGCCCGTGACCGGCGCGGCCCGGCAGCTTGCGCTCAACGCGGAGCTGCGCACCTACAGCGAGAGTACGATCGAGCTGGTGGTGCCGCGCAGCCTGCCGCATCTTGCCGGCGGCGCTTACCGCGACAAGCTGCGCGCCGCGCTGGAGAGCCATTTCGGCAGAGCGCTCGATCTACGCGTGACCACGGGCGAGACAAAAGGCGTGTCGGCCGCGGCGAAAGAGGCGGACGAACGGGCCGCGCGACGGTCCGAGGCGGCACGCGCCGTGAAGGACGATGGCTTCGTGCGCGAACTCGTCGAGATGTTCGACGCACGGGTGCTGGAGCCCACGGTGCGGCCGGCGCCGGACAATGGCGGGGAGGCGTAAATGAAGGGAAACATCGGCCAGCTGATGAAACAGGCGCAGATGATGCAGGAGAACATGCGCCGGATGCAGGAGCAGCTCGCCAGCATCGAGGTGGAAGGACAGGCCGGCGCGGGGCTCGTCAAGGTGGTGATGACCTGCCGGCACGACGTGAAGCGCGTGAGCATTGACCCGTCGCTCGTCGCCGACGACCGGGAAATGCTGGAGGACCTGGTCGCGGCGGCGTTCAACGACGCCGCCCGGCGCGTCGAGCAGACGGTGGCCGAGCGGCTCGCCGGGATGACCGCCGGACTCGGCCTGCCTGCGGGATTCAAGCTGCCGCTTTGATCCGCGAATCGCTGCCAAGTGTCGAGGCGCTGGAGCGCCTGATCGAGGCGCTGCGGGTGCTGCCGGGTGTCGGGCCGCGCACCGCGCAGCGGATGGCCTACCATCTGCTGCAGCACGACCGGGGCGGCGCCGAGCTGCTCGCCGCAGCGCTGGCGTCGGCGCTGCGCTCGGTCCGGCATTGCGTACAGTGCAATAATTTCGCCGAGGAGGAAGTGTGCGCGCTGTGCCGGTCGCCACGCCGCGATCCGTCGCTGCTGTGCGTGGTCGAGACTCCCGCCGACCTGGCCGTGGTGGAACAGACGATGAGCTACGCGGGACGCTATTTCGTGCTGATGGGACGGCTCTCGCCGTTGGACGGAATCGGGCCGCGCGACATCGGCCTCGACCGGCTGCTCGCGCGCGCGAACGACGGCGTCGTGCAGGAGGTGATTCTCGCGACCAACTTCACCAACGAAGGCGAGGCGACGGCGCACTACATCGCCGAGATGCTGCGCCCGCGCGGCGTGAAGGTGACGCGCATCGCGCGCGGCGTTCCGGTCGGGGGCGAGCTGGAGTATGTGGATATCGGCACGGTTTCCCAGGCGCTGCGCGAGCGGCGCGGTTTGTGATGCAACTTCCAGGAGGACGAAGATGAAACGATCGGTCTGGCTCGCTGCGGCGCTTCTCTGCGCCAGTTTTGCGGCCCACGCGCAGCTCGAAAAGCGCGACGTGCACATCGCGGTGGGCGGCAAGAGCGCGTTCTACTACCTGCCGCTCACCATCGCCGAGCAGCTCGGCTATTTCAAGGACGAGGGGCTGGAAGTCAAGATCAGCGACTTCGCCGGCGGCGCGCAGGCGCTGCGGGCGGTGGTCGGCGGCAGCGCCGAGGTGGTGTCCGGCGCTTACGAGCACACCATCAGCATGCAGGGCAAAAAACAGTACATGACCGCGTTCGTGCTGCAAGGGCGGCTGCCGCAGATCGCCCTCGGGGTGGCGAAGGAAAAGGCGGCGAACTTCAAGTCGTTCAAGGACCTGAAGGGCATGAAGATCGGGGTGTCGGCGCCGGGCTCGAGCACGCACAACCTCGTCAAGCAGCTCCTCACCAAGGCCGGGCTCGATCCGGCAAAGGACGTCTCGATCATCGGCGCCGGCATCGGCGCCGGCGCGATCGCGGCGATGAAGAGCCGGCAGATTGACGCGCTCTCGAACGTGGACCCGGTGATGACCAAGCTGGAGATGGACGGCGACGTCGTGGTCGTCGCCGATACGCGCACGCTCAAAGGCACCCTGGAAATCTGGGGCGCACCGCTGCCGGCAGGCTGCCTGTACGCGCCGGAGGAGTTCGTGAAGAAGTATCCGAACGTCGCGCAGGCGCTCGCCAACGCGATCGTGCGCGCCGACAAGTGGATCGCCAAGGCTAGCGCGACCGACGTCGCCAGGGTCGTGCCGGAATCGTACCTGCTCGGCGATCGGGCGCTTTACCTGTTCTCGTACAACAAGGTGAAGGAGGCGATCTCGCCCGACGGCCTCATTTCCGACGCCGGCGCCAAGGCGACGCTCGCCGCACTGCGGGCATTCGATCCGGCTGTGAGGGATGCGCAGATTGACCTCGCCCGCACCTACACCAACGATTTCGCGAAAAAGGCGAACGCAAAGTACAAGTGAGCCTGCCCGCGCTCGCGCTCGAGCACATCACCTGCACGTTCGTTTCCCGGGAGGACCGCGGCAAGCGCTACACCGCGGTCCGCGACACCACCATCGTGGTGGCTCCGGGCGAGTTCGTCTCGGTGGTGGGGCCGACCGGTTGCGGCAAATCTACGCTGCTCAACATCGCCGCGGGCCTGCTCGCGCCCTCGGCCGGGACGGTGCGGGTGTTCGGGGAACCGCTCGCCGGGATCAACCGGCGCGCGGGCTACCTTTTCCAGCAGGACGCGCTGATGCCTTGGCGCAACGCGCTAGAGAACATCACGGCGGGGCTGGAATTCCGCGGCACGCCGCGAGAGGCCGCACTCGAGCAGGGCCGCGAATGGCTGCGCCGCGTCGGCCTGGGCGGCTTCGGCGACCGATATCCGCATCAGCTCTCCGGCGGCATGCGCAAGCGCGTCGCGCTCGCGCAGACGCTGATCCTCAACCCGCCGATCCTGCTGATGGACGAACCATTCTCGGCGCTCGACGTGCAGACGCGGCAGCTGATGGAGAACGAGCTGCTCGAACTGTGGTCCGCGGACCGCAAGTCCGTGGTGTTCATCACCCACGATCTGGAGGAGGCGATCGCGCTTTCGGATCGCGTGGTTGTGCTCTCCGCCGGGCCGGAGACGCGGCCCATCGGCGAGTACGTCATTGACATCCCGCGGCCGCGGGATGTGTCGGAGGCTCGCCTCGCGCCGCGCTTTCTCGAGCTGCACGCCGAGATCTGGCATGCGATGAAGGCCGAGGTGCTCAAGGGCTATGCGCGGCAGCTCCAGTAACCTCGCCCTGCGTCTCGGGCAGGCGCTCGTGCTACTTGGCGTCTTCGCCGCGTGGCATGTGCTGACCGTGCCGGGAATCCTGCCTCCGTTCTACTTCGACGATCCGCACCGCGCGGCGTTCTTCTTCGGCGAGCCGCTGAAGGTCCTCGGACGGATCTGGAACTGGTTCGCCGGTGGCGACATCTACCGGCATCTGTGGGTGACGCTCGTCGAGACGCTGCTCGCGTTCGCCATCGGCACCCTCTTTGGCATCGTAGTCGGCATCTGGCTTGCGCTCGCACCGGTCGCCTCGGCGATCCTCGATCCCTATGTGAAGGCGCTGAACGCGATGCCACGGGTCATTCTCGCGCCGATCTTCTTCGTCTGGTTCGGCCT
>Ga0073934_10009579_pt1 | contig 12359 bp, 9 predicted proteins | sample LarsenN4metaG_FD_76834 | JGI IMG/M metagenome (GOLD analysis project Ga0073934, IMG submission 76834) | Hot spring sediment bacterial and archeal communities from British Columbia, Canada, to study Microbial Dark Matter (Phase II) - Larsen... ... | reverse complement strand
AGTTCCCTTCCCCGGCCTTTCCGAGGTTCAAAGGGGAGCCTACGGCCCGTTCTTTTTAAACAAAAGTAAAAGGGGCAAGGAAAGCAGGGTCAAGAAGACGATGAGCCAGAAGGCATCGATAAAGGATAGCATCATGGCCTGGGTGTTCACGGTGTGGTCCAGGAGTTTCAGGGCGCCGATCTTCGCCGAGACGAAATCTTCTCCCCGGGCCAGCAGCCCCTGCTCCAGAGTGTTGAGCCGTTGAACGGTCAGCGGGTTGAGGAGGCTGACGTATTGGATGAGATTTGCCCGGTGGACCGCTTCTCGGCGAGTTAGCACGGTGACCAGGATAGCGATCCCGAAGCTCCCCCCCAGCTGGCGCATGAGGTTATAGATACCGGAAGCAGCCGGAATATCTTTTTTGTCCAGGGTCCGTAAAGAAATGACGTTGAGCGGAACAAAAGATAGGCCGAGGCCGAGGCCGCGGATGACCTGGGTCCAGAACACCTCGGCATGCCCTGTCTCTAAGGTAAAGTGGGACATTCGGTAAATGGCCAGAGCGAAGAAAAGGACCCCGACGCCTACCATATAGCGCGGAGAGACTTTATTAACCAGTTTTCCTGAAAGGGGCATCATCAAGGCGATGGTAGACGCCGCGTAAAAAACGACCTTACCGGCATCCCAGCTGCTATAGCCCAGGAGGTTCTGGAAATAGACCGAAATTAACACGTTGCTCCCGTACAGCCCAAATCCGATGATGGTACTAAAGATGGTACCGATGCAGAAGAATCGGTTAGCCAAAACCCGTAAGTTAATCACCGGATGGTCGGTCTTTAGCTCCCACCAGATAAAAAGGGGCAACGCCAGCGCCGCCAGGAGGCTCAACCAGGCAATAAAGTTGGATTCAAACCAATTTTCCCGTTCCCCCTTTTCCAGAACGGTCTGTAAGCACCCCAGTCCGACGGCCAGCAGGATAAATCCGACGTAGTCCACGCGGGAGCTGGTGGGTTTTAAGTACGGTGGATCCTCGATAAAGAAGAGCACCAGCAGAAAGTCCACGATTCCAAAGGGGATATTGATGTAAAAAATCCAGGGCCAGCTATAATTATCCACGATCCATCCCCCGAGGGTGGGACCCAGGGTGGGCCCCACCATCATCCCCAGCCCGAAAATGGAAGTAGCCGTGCCCTGTTCCTCGAGTGGAAACGTCTCCATTAAAATAGCCTGGGAGGTGGGGATGAGGGCCCCGCCTCCGATTCCCTGGAGAATTCTGGCGAAGATAAGGAAGTGCAGGTTCTGGATAAACCCGCAGAAAAACGAAGCCCCGGTGAAGAGGGCCAGGGAGAACAGGAAGTAGCGCTTACGACCGAATCGGGCGCCAAGCCAGCCGGAGAGAGGGATGATGATCACATTGGCCAGGATATATCCGGTGACCATCCAGGTGATCTCATCCAAGGTCGCTCCCAGATTTCCCATCATATCCGGGAGGGCTACGTTGACGATGCTGGCGTCGATGATTTCCATCATCGTCCCGAGCATGACCGCGATGGAGATGATCCACTTATGCTTGAGGGTTCCCATCCGAAGGGTAAGCAGAAGGCCGAAGGCAGGGGGCCATTTTTTTCTTTCCGCCTTCGGCCTTCTGGTTTCCTCTTACTGCCTGTCGTTTTTCTGGGCCCTGGGATGATGGCGGTTATAGACCTCCCGCAGCCGATGCTGAGCCACATGGGTGTAGATCTGGGTCGTGGAAATATCCGAATGCCCCAACATGGCCTGGAGGGATCTCAGATCGGCTCCCCGTTCCAATAAATGGGTGGCAAACGAGTGCCGCAACGTATGGGGAGAGATTCCCGGGTTGAGCTTCGCTTGACGCAGGTAAATCTTTATGATTTTCCAGAACCCCTGACGGGTAAATTTTCTGCCCAGACGCGTCAAAAAAAGATAAGGGACAAAGGGATCTTTCACCAACTTCCCCCGGGCGTTCTCTAGATACCTTTTCACGTGCTCAATAGCTTCGCGCCCCAAAGGGACGATGCGCTCCTTGGATCCCTTCCCGATACACAAAATGTAGCCGACTTCCAAATTGACGTGATTCAGGGTCAGGGAAATCAGCTCGGAAACTCTAATCCCCGTAGCGTATAGGACTTCCAGCATCGCTTTATCCCGGAGTCCACCCACCGTGGAAAGCTTCGGGGCCGAGATCAGCCGGTCGACCTCCTCCAGGCTCATAACCTGGGGTAGCTTGCCCTCCATCTTGGGGAACTCCAGATGCAGCGTGGGATCTTCTTGCACCAGACCTTCAGAAACCAGAAAACGGTGAAATCCCCTGACCGTTCCTATCATCCGGGCGATGGAGGAAGGAGCCAGAGCCTGGTGCTTGAGATAGATTTTATAGTTCCCGATCTCGGGTTTGTTGACCTGGCCTATCTCTTTAATTTCGCAGGCCTCCAGAAATCCCAGATATTTTTTGAGATCCCGTCGGTAAGCGTCCAGGGAATTTTGGGCCAGCCCCTTTTCTACGGTAAGATAATTCAAGTAAAGTTCTACAAGATGGTTCATAGCTGGTGTTTAAGTTATAATAAGTGAAGGGGTAAGTCAATAGGAAACCGGAGATTAAGCCTAACATTTTGGTCCGTAACCCCGTTTTGGAACCTACCCCCTCCGACTCCCCTGCCCTTGTAGGGAAAGGGAGAGTTAAGGCCCTCCCCGAGTGCCCCCTGCTCTACAAGGGAAGGGGGGAGGGGAACCTACGCGCCAGGTTAAAAACAAAGCCGCCCGGACTAACTCGTTCCCAGGCTTCAGCCTGGGAACGAGGGGATACGGGACTTCACCCTTATCCTGGCGCGTAGGGGGGAGGGGGTCAGGTTCCTAATTTTTTTTGTTGCCCATTAACGGTAGGCAGAGTATTATTAAAAGGGTATAATTATATGTCAAATCGGTTTCAGGTAAACCTACTCCTTATAAGTATCATCGGGATTATCGAGGCCAGCTCGTCCCTTTATTCGGTTCATAGCATGGAGTCTGGGTCTATCGAGACCTCGCCACCTATCTATAACGTCCCTTCCGGTTTGGCTCTAGACGCTCAAGGGAATCTTTATGTAGCCAATGAAGGCGCCATAGGCCCGGAGTATGATAAGACGATCGCTAAAACGACGCCGGACGGTCATTCTTCGATATTTGCGCAGGGCTTTCGGAATCCCAACGGTCTGGCTTTTGATCGAGATGGCAATTTGTATGTAGCTAACTTTGCGGATAGCGTCTACAAGGTGACTTCCGAGGGGAAAGTGATCCCCTTCGTAACAGGTTTTGTAGCGCCTTGTGGCCTGGCCTTCGATAAAATGGGGAACCTTTTCGTTTCCGATTTTGGTAATAATACCCTCGCGAAAGTGACCCCAGAGGGAAAGGCGGAAATACTTCCCATCGGGTTCGTGGTCCCTTGTGGAATCGCCTTTGATAAGATGGAAAATCTCTTTGTAGCGGCTTACGGGGGAAATTATATCGGTAAGATAACTCCGGAAGGGCTTTTTAGCGTCTTTGTGGAGCTGAACGGTCCATCCAGTTTAGCTTTTGATGAAGAGGGGACCCTCTATGTGGGCAGTCTGGGAGAGCAGGCCGTTTATAAAGTCTCTCCGGAGGGGAAGGTTGAATTTCTGGCTAAAGGTTTTCCACGGTTACAGGGTCTGGTTCTGGATACAAAGGGTTATCTCTACATCTCCAGTGCGGCCAACCATACGGTCTTTAAGATCTACGTGGGTAAACCGGGACTTCCTCTACCTCCGATTGGAAATAAATAATAATAAATAATGGAAAGGCAAGAGGCAAAGGGCCAAAGACGAGGCACGGCAAAGGGCCGGTGGGAAGGTGCCGTTAGTAATCTGCCGTTCGCGGTTCTTGGGGTTTGCCTGTTGGCAGTTGCCTTCTGGTTACGGATTCCTGTCCAGGCCGATCATCTCCCCAACAACATCGGGGGAGTTTATAAGGTGACCCCTCAGGGAAAGGTGAAGCTGATCACCAGCGAGTTGGAAGATCCTACGGGGCTGGCTTTTACTAGCAACGAGGAGCTCTACGTGACGGAGCCGTCTTCGGGGAGCATTTATCAAATAAGCCCTGATGGAGAGGTAGTTGCCTTCGTGTCGGATCTGATCAATCCCACGGGCATTGCTTTTAATCAAGAGGATGAGCTCTTTGTTGCGGCTTCTGGAATTACTCAAGAGCTTGAGATCCAAATAGATGGCATCTTTAGGGTTGGGGAAGATCAAAACGTGGAGTTGATCGCTACAGGGCTGGCGGCTCCGTATATGCTGGCCTTCGATCCGGCAGGGAACCTCTATACTTCCAATTTTGGAAATAATATCATCTCCATTTTCCGGATGAAAGGCAAAGAGCTGTCTCCTCTTCCGTTCACGGTTATGAATCCGACGGGAATTGCGTTTGATAGGCAAGGTAACTTGTTCGTAGCCAGCTTTGGGAGTAATTTAATCATAAAGGTCACCTCGGATAAAAAAGCTTCTGTTTTCGCAAAAGATCTTCAGACGCCGACGGGACTCGCCTTCGATCCGGAAGGGAACTTGCTGGTGGCAAGCTTGAAGGGGAATGAAATCCTTAAAATCACCCCGGAAGGGACCCTTCTCCCTTTTGTAAAGGGAATCATCCGGCCTAAGGGAATTGCTCTAGATAAAACCGGGAACCTGTATATAACCGGGCTAAAGGCAGTTGGACAGGAACTCTGAAGGCGGAAGGCGAAAGGCGGAGGGACCGGGCGGACGGGGCCTTTTGCCTTTCATCGTTCGTCCTTCACCTTTAAATATGCAAGCTGAAATTATCACTGTAGGGACGGAGCTATTGCTGGGGCAGATCGTAGACACCAACGCGACCTATATCGCACAGCAACTGAACGCCATCGGGCTGAATCTCTTTTACAAGACCACGGTCGGAGATAATGCCGCCCGTCTCAAAGGGGTTCTGGAACAAGCCCATCATCGGTCCCAGGTCGTTATCACCACCGGAGGCATTGGACCTACCGAAGATGATCTGACCCGGGAGATGGTCGCCGAGGCTACGGGACGCAAACTCGTCTTTCAACAGTCTCTGATGGATCAAATTGAGAATATATTTAAAAGCCGGGGCTTTACCAGCATTAGCCCCAATAACCGCAAGCAGGCTTACATCCCGGAAGGAGCCATTCCCATTGAAAATCCTGTCGGAACAGCTCCCGGATTTATCGTGGATGACGAAAAGGGGGTGATCATCAGCATCCCGGGAGTTCCGTTTGAGATGAAGTATCTGATGGAGAAAACGGTCCTCCCTTTTTTGAAAAAGAGATTCGGGCTCAAAGGCCTCATTAAATATAAGGTCTTAAAGAATAGTGGAATTGGAGAAAGCAAGATAGATAATATTATCGGCGATCTCATTACCCAGAGCGCTAACCCTACGGTAGGACTCCTGGCCCACGTAGGGCAGGTAGATATCCGGATTACCGTTAAAGCCGACGAGGAAGCTACCGCCGATAGGCTCATCGCAGAGATGGAGGCGAAAATCCGGGAACGCCTCCCTAACGCCATCTTTGGAACCGACCAGGATACTCTGGAAGGGGTTGTGGCCGGAATTCTCAAAAAACAAAATAGAACCCTGGCGGTGGCAGAATCCAATACAGGGGGCCTCGTCGCGTTGAAGTTATCCACCACGCCGGAAGCTCCGTCCTTCCTTAGAGGGAGCATCGCTGCCATGACGGAAGGGGCCGTGACCCATTTGCTCGGGGTTCCCCAGGGACTTCTCCGAGAGCACGGCCTGGCCAGCGCTCAGGTGGCCGAGGCCATGGCCTCCCGCATAAGGGCTCTGACCGGCGCCGATCTGGGTCTGGCTATCGCGGGAATTCTTAACTGGAATGAGAAACAACCCCCTGAGACGCCCCCCGCCACCTTTATTTCTATCGTCGGACTGGGCTCTGATTCCATCACCGAAAGCTACGGAATGGGGGGACCCGCCAGCTTCGTGCAAACCCGGATCGCCATTATGAGCCTGGAAATTCTAAGGAGAAAATTGATCGGTGAGCTCAAGTGACTCAAGCGCTTCAAGGAGCTCAAGAGGATGTCAGACCTCCGCTCACTTGGAACTTTCGCTTACTTTAGCTCACTTCCATAGATGAAGTTAGGGATTATTGGACTTCCTAAGAGTGGAAAGACGACCCTGTTCAATGTGCTCACGGGACGTCATGTACAGACCGGCACATTTACGCCCGCCGGTGCAGAGCCCAATATAGGTATCGTAAAAGTTCCCGATGAACGCCTGGATAAATTGGCGGAGATGTTTAAACCGAAGAAAGTGACCCCGGCTACGGTGGAATACGTCGATATTGCCGGATTAGTGCCAAAGGAGGGAGAAAAGGGCGCCCTCGGTAAAGAGCTCCTTCTGCATATCCGGAATGCCGATGCGCTCATTCATGTGGTGAGAACTTTTAAAAATGAGAACGTGCCTCCGGCAGGGGGGGAGATCCATCCGGAACAGGATCTTGCGACGGTTAATCTGGAATTAGTCCTATCGGATCTGGATATCGTGGAAAAGCGGATGGAGCGGTTGGAACTCTCCATAAAGAAAAAGGGGGAAAAGGAAGGGGCCGCCGAGCTCCAACTGTTGGCCAAGTTGAAGCAGAATCTGGAGACAGGGATCCCCATCCGGCAGTTGGATTTATCGGAGGATGAGAGAAAACTGATCCGGGGGTTTCAGTTTTTAACGGCCAAACCCATGCTGATCGTTTTGAACATCGGTGAGGAGGAACTCGTAGGAACGCAGGCCCGCGCGTCCTTGCCGGGCCGTTATCTGGACTTGAAGGAAAAAAATTTGAGCCTGGGCATGCCTACGGTCGAGCTCTGCGCGGAGATAGAGAGCCAGATCGCGCAGTTGGGGGATCCGGAGACCGAGAAGGCCTTTATGGCGGATCTGGGGATCGAGGAGTCCGGATTAACCCGGCTTATTCGTATCTCTTACGAACTTCTCGGGTTGATCTCCTTTTTTACCGCAGGTAAAGAGGAGGTCAGGGCCTGGACCCTGCAAAAGGGGGCCAAAGCCCCGCAAGCCGCCGGGGTTATCCACTCGGACCTGGAGCGTGGATTCATCCGGGCGGAGGTCGTCCACTATGAGGACCTTATCAAATGGGGATCCATGGCCGCGGTTCGAAATAGGGGACTTCTACGGCTGGAAGGAAAGGACTACGTGGTCCAGGACGGGGACGTTATACTGATCCGGTTTAATATCTAGAGGGGGCTAAAGCCTTTTGGCCTTAAAGGCGTGACTTTCCCCACCCACTCCGGTTTAATATCTAGAGGGAGCTAAAGTTAAAGGATCAGCCTTAGTTCTCTTTAATGACCCCGGCTATTTACATGACTTTTGAAGAAATTCGAGCTATCGCAAATCGATGTTTTGGATGCGGGCAGGCCAATGAGGCGGGACTTAAATTGGCAATTCGCGAATCCGAAAGGGGAACGGTCTCTGCGAAAACGATCCTTTCCGCCCAATATCAGGGCTATAACGGGATCGCCCACGGAGGGATCGTATGTACCCTTTTAGATGAGATCATGGCGTATGCGGTTCTATATGCCCGCGAACCCGGCAAGGTCTCCACGGCCCGGATGGAGGTGCGGTTTTCAAAACCGGTTCCCATCGGAAAAGAAATCATCGTTAGCGGGCGGGTGCTTGCCGAGAAAAGAAATATTTTCGAGACCGAAGCCGAGATCTGCTCTATCGAGGGAGATATCCTGGCTTCAGCGACCGGGAAATATATGCGGAGCGTAGGGGGCAATAAGGACAGATCCCGCGCTTCATAAATTCGGTGAGAAGGAAGATATCCCCTATTTAAGGGGAAGGCGTCGACCTTCTCGAAGGAACCGGGTCACCGCTTCGGCGGGGATGGGCCTGCTGAAAAAATATCCTTGTATCTGATCGCATCGATGGGAGGAGAGGAAGGTGAGCTGTTCCTCGGTTTCTACCCCTTCGGCGATTACTTTCAAGCCCAGGCTGTGGGCCATGGCAATAATCGCCGTGGCAATGGCTACATCCCCGGGATCTGTAGGAATATTCTGCATGAACATCCGGTCGATTTTCAACGTATCGATGGGGAAGCGTTTCAGGTAGCTTAAAGAAGAATATCCGGTCCCAAAATCATCGATGGAAAGGTGGATTCCCATCCCTTTCAACTTATGGAATATCGCGACGGTCGCCTCTGCGTTTTCCATGATGGTTCCTTCGGTCAGCTCCAGTTCCAGGTAGTCGGGGTTAAGCCTTGTTTCTTTCAAGATTCTGGCAATGGTTTTGATTAAATCTTTATGTTTGAAGAGGCGCGGTGAGAGGTTCACCACCATACGCAGGGGCGGAAAGTTTGCTTCTTGCCAGGTTTTATTTTGAGCACAGGCGGTATACAGAGCCCATTCCCCGATGGGCATGATCAGCCCCGTTTCTTCTGCCAGTGGGATAAACTTCACGGGAGGGATGAGCCCTAGCTCGGGGTGTTGCCAGCGTATCAGGGCTTCCACACCGACGATCTGTCCCGTGGTGAGGCTCACCTGAGGCTGGTAGTAGACCACAAATTCCTCGCGCTCGAGGGCACGGCGCAGGTTGTTTTCCAGGACCAGTCGCTCAAAAGCCGTGGCGTTCATGATCGGCGTATAGAACTGATAGCTGTTCCGACCCTGTTCTTTGGCCCGATACATCGCCGTATCGGCGTTCTTCATGAGGGTGTTGCCATCTTCCCCATCGTTGGGGTAGAGGGCGATCCCTATGCTGGCCGTTATATGGAGTTCCTGGCCCTCAAAATGAAAGGAGGGTTTGAGGGCATCGAGGATTTTCTGGGCAATTTTAGCCGCATCTTCGACGTGGGTGATCTCCGGCAGTAATAACATGAATTCATCGCCTCCCAGGCGGGCGACGGTGTCCACTTCCCGCAGACAGCCTACCAGTCGCTGAGCGACTCCTTGTAGCAGGCGGTCGCCCAGGGGATGGCCCAGGGTGTCATTGATGATCTTGAAACGATCCAGGTCGAGAAACATCACCGCCAATCGCCGGTGACTGCGGTGGGCATGCGCCAACTCTATGGTGAGGCGATCGTTGAACAATAACCGGTTGGGGAGATCGGTCAGGGCATCGTAATAGGCCAGATGGCGGATCACCCCCTCGGCCCGCTTACGTTCACTGATGTCGCGAACGAGGATACAGAGGACTTCTCTTCTCCTATAAGAGATGGTATTTATGCTGACATCCACCACCACCAGGGAGCCGTCCGTACGACGGTATTGCTGTTCGCCGACCAGGTAACGTTTTTCCGTGAGAACAGACTGGATACTAAGGTCGATACTTTCGCGGTCGTGGGCGATGAAATCGTAAAGGGTTAACCTGGGAATTTCCTCAGAGGTGTAGCCGAGCAGGTTTTGAAACGCGGTGTTCGCTTCCAGAATGCGTTTGGTCTTAGCGTCGCAGAGCACGATCCCTTCGGCGACCTGCTCCACCACCGCCCGGTAGCGTTCTTCGCTTTCCCGCAGGGCCTCTTCCGTCCGCTTGCGTTCGATGGCATGGTACATCGTGCGCACCAACAGGCGGCCATCTATCTGGCTCTTAACCAGATAGTCCTGAGCGCCCTCCCTGACGGCCCTGACGGCAAGCTCCTCGTCATTGAGGCCGCTCAATACCACGATGGGCACCTCAGGAGCAGCCGCGTGCGTCCGTACAACGGTATCCAACCCCTGTCCATCCGGTAAGGACAGGTCCAGGAGAACCATGTCCACGTCCCCCTGGGCGATACGTTTCAACCCCTCGTTGAGACGCTCAACGTGTGCCAGTTCAAACTGCGTAATGCCTGCTTCCGCCAGAGCCTCCTGTAATAAGCGAACATCTCCCGGATTGTCCTCGACTTGCAGAACTTTAATGTGCGGACGGCCTATTTTAGTCTCTTCTGCATGCATTCGGTAGTAGTGAGCCAGACTTTCTAAGTGCCTCCATGATCCTGAACGCCGTGCCCGGTTCCATCGGTTTAGGGGTGCAGCCGCTTAGCTGGATATTATTTTCAATTCCTATGCCATAAGAGGCGACGGATAAAACTCGCGCTGGATATTCTCTGTAACTGACCGCCCCAGGGCCTCGGGTCCATTGGAGCGGTTAGTGACCGATAAAACTCCGGAGAAGTTCACCTATATTCTGGGAATTCCAATTCGCAGGGGTCTCTAGGTAGGTAGCTCAACGATTTCCAACCAGTATTGGCCCAGGACTTTGATGGCTTCCACAAATTGATGAAAACTCACCGGCTTCTTGATAAAAGAATTTACCCCCAGATCGTAAGAACGGATTATATCCTCCTCGGCCTTGGAGGTGGTCAATATCACCACCGGAATCCTTCGCAAATCGGGATTTGATTTGATCTCTTCCAAAGCCTCGCGACCTCCTTTTCTGGGCATGTTTAGATCGAGAAGGATCAAACCGGGCCTTGGCGACGTCCGCAGGTCTCGAAAGGAACCCCGACGGAGGAGATAATCCATCAACTCTTCCCCATCCTTCACCCAATGCAGGTCATTGATCAAACAGGCCGCTCTTAAAGCGTCTATGGTCAACAGGTAATCATCTTCATCATCTTCGGCCAGTAAAATGGTAATGGGATTTCCGCGTTTATCCATCGTTTGCCTCCCGTTGGTTGGAGGGTTGTGCCGGCCATAGGATAATAAAACGAGAGCCTTTTTCCGGAACGCTTTCGGCGGTAATTTTCCCCCCATGGCGGGTCACGATCTTGTGGCAAATAGCTAACCCCATCTCGGTCCCCTCAAACTCGCCCCGTCCGTACAGACGCTGAAAGGGCTTAAAGATACGGTCGAGATACTTCTCATCGAAACCGACCCCATTATCCTCCACGGTGATCTCCCAGAACCCATTAGGTAAGGGTTGACTTTTTATCTGTACAAGAGGGGCTTCTCCCTTTTTGTGAAACTTCAAGGCATTGCCGATGAGATTCTGGAACAACTGGCCCATTTGAAGCCTGTCTGCGTCCAAGGTGGGTAACTCTCCTACCTCCACACGCCCCTGGGATTGTACGATCCGTTCCTCCAGATCCACTAACACTTCCCGAACGACCGCCCCCAGAGGGGTCGGCTCGAAGGGCTGGGCTCTGGAGGTGATCCTGGAATACTGGAGCAGGTCTTCGATCAGGTGTTGCATGCGGCCTGCGGCCTTCTGCATCCGTTCCAGGTAATCCTGCCCCTGATCATCCAGGACCCCCACGTACTTTGTCTTCAAGCGGTCTCCAAAGGCTATAATCTTGCGAAGGGGTTCCTGCAGGTCGTGGGAGGCAATCGAGGCGAAATCCCGGAGCTCCCGATTGCTCCGTTCTAGTTCGGTTGCATAGTGTGCCAGCGCCTTTTCTGCTTGCTTACGCTCGGCGATCTCTCGCTGGAGTTGTTGATTCGAGGTCGTCAGCTCCGAGGTTCTTTCTTCAACCTTGAGCTCCAGTTCATTCTTCGCTTTTAGGAGTTCCATTTCTGCCTTCCTCCGCTTAACTACGTTAAGGCTAAGCGTGAAGACCAACAGCGCAAGACCTGCTATCGTGGTCGTAACCCCCCAGACTAAATCCCTGTGCTCCGAATAGAAGGAAACAGGCTTATGGATAACGATACTATCCCTGGGTAAATCGGAAAGCTTGATGCCAAACCGCTGCATAGGCTTGTAATCAAACATATAGCGGCTTGGACTTTCCTTGAGGACCGGGAGATTCGTGATTTTTTCCCCCTGCAAAAGCCGTAATGCCATCTTTGCGGCCACCTCTCCCTGGGCGTAGCCACTGATCATCTTCCCTCCCACAACCCCATGCCCTAACAATAGATCCCAGGCGCTGTAGACCGGGACCTTTGACTTATCAGGGATCATTGTGGTGCTTTCCTCGTAAGAGAAAACATTGCCGGATTTATCGCGAACGAAGGATAATAGCAGTACCAAACTGTCGGGAGGTAAGTTCTGTACTTTTTCTAGAACCTCCTGCATATCTAGATTTTCTAAAAAGACAAATTTCACCGAATTCCGAAAACTCGGGATGAGTTCCTCCACGACTTTTTTAGAGGCAACGCCTGTCGTAGTTCCATCGCTGATGACCACAAATTGCTGGGTGTTCGGGTGCAATTTCAGGGCGATATCGAGGGTACCCTTTATATCCGCCGCTTCGACCACCCCGGTCACCAGGTCGTGACCTGCCAGTTGAGAGTCTTTGAAATTGTTGACCCCGCAGAAAACCATGGGCGTACCGGGAAACAGCTCATCTTTATGCTTGAGCAAGAAATGATAGGCGTCATCGTCCGAAGAGAGGATCACATCGAACCTGTGCCCGCTGAACTTATATTTATAAAGCTCGTAGAGCTTTT
>Ga0073934_10009578_pt1 | contig 12359 bp, 11 predicted proteins | sample LarsenN4metaG_FD_76834 | JGI IMG/M metagenome (GOLD analysis project Ga0073934, IMG submission 76834) | Hot spring sediment bacterial and archeal communities from British Columbia, Canada, to study Microbial Dark Matter (Phase II) - Larsen... ... | reverse complement strand
GCGGCCGCAGAGGTCCCCTTCGCTGATCTGCATGTGATAGAGATCCCAGTTGATCTTCACGTGCGTGGAGCCCACCGCGCGGCAGATGCGGACGGCCTTTTCGCTGCCGTAGAGGCAATGTCCCTTGTGGTCGACGCGGATGTTCATCGGCTCCAGGATCAGCGTGACGTCGTTCTTTTCCGCGATCGGCGCCGCCAGCTTGAGCCCGGTGATGATGTTTTCGTGCATTTGCTCTTGCGTCATCCCGCGCTGATCGTTGCCGCCGACGACGGTCATCAATTTGCAGTCGAGCTGCTTGGCCACTTCGCAGCCTTTGTCGACCGCCTCGACGAACGCCTGGTGGTTCTTCGGATCGTTCATCCCCGGCTCGAAGCCCCAGGCCGTGAACTGGGCGATGGCCAGATTCAACTCTTTCGAGAGGTCGGCCACCGCCCTCAAGTCCTTGTTGTCCCAGGGCCAGAACTCCACCGCCGGGAACCCCAATTTGGCCGACGCCCGCAGGCGATCGAGGAACGGCAAATCGGTGAACCACATCTCGACGTTCACCGCGAACTTCGTGTGCGGGGTTTGACCCGGCAGCTTTCCTGCCGACTCGGCGGCCACGGAGCTATGGGCGGGCAGAGTCGCGGCGCCCGCCGCGGCGGCCGAGGCTCCCAGAAACAAGCGACGAGAGACCGGATTCATGGCGGGCGAACTCCGTGGGCTGCGGGGCGCGAGGAGGGCGGACTTGCGCCGATTATAGTCCGGGACGATTGGCCTGGGACAGGGAGTGGGCAGCTAGTTTGTGTCCCATCAGCGCGTTGGTGACTCCTCAACGGCAGCGCACCCACGAAAAATGAGAAATGCGCCCAGAGGTACAAGAGCGAGCCCGCCGAGGAACATCGACAATCGCACTACGTATGGCTGAGTATCGTCGAAGACCCATGCGAAGGCGATCGCAATACCGTAGGCCGCGGCATAGGCACCAATCGCCCACAAACCGATTCGCCGCCAAGAGCGAAAGCGGCTGGCCCTAGCACCAGCTCCCATCGTCTCGGGGGACCTGTACGGGTTGTTGTCCATCGAATGGCTGCCTAGGGATTAGGCATTACTTCTTGCCCCGCGCCATACACGATCGTGACGCCGGTTTCGTTTTCGGGCGGCTGATGTATGGACTGTTCCACTTGCCGCATGAATTCTCTGAATTCAGGATCGTTCGCTAGCGATTCGCCTCCGCTCGGAAATCGCGGCGGATAAAGCCAATCCAACGCGAATGGCCAAACAAGGGCCAGGAATGCGCAAATCGTGGTTGCCACGAAGATTTCTTTCAGCCCGAACCGAAACCGCCATTTATTGGGTGCGTCCATCCCCCTGAGTCTAGCAGGCGGCGGGGTGTGGAGCTAAACGAACTCGGTTATCGGCGAAGCGGGAGAGGCACTTCCAGGGCGTCGGCGGCCTTTTCCCAGCGGCGTGTTCAGGGTATCCTGAGGGGCTATCCCAACAATCCATAGGACGATCCTGGAATTTGGAGTCTGCACGATGGCCAAGCCGCATCGCACCCATAAGAAAGCCAATCACGGCAAGCGTCCGGCCAATAGCAAGGCCCGCAAGGCCAAGCGCCGCCTGGTCCGTACCTAGGCATCGCGGGCCGACACGTCCAACGATTTACGATGTTTCGCGGCCGGGGCGGGGCACAAGGAGCATTGCGTGGCGAGCAAAGACCTCATCATCGATTTCGCCGAGTACGACCTCAATCGCGTGATCGCTGACATTGAGGAGATTCGCCACTACAACCCGCAGCGCTTCGAGATGGAGCAGTTGACGGCGATCTGCCACGAGGACGCGGAGCGCAATATCTGCGTCGGTTACAAGGACCTCGGACCGCACGAGTTCTGGATTCGCGGCCATATGCCAGGCATGCCGCTCATGCCGGGCGTCGTCATGTGCGAGGCCGCGGCGCAGATGGCCAGCTATTACTCGCAGAAGCACGACCTGCTCGGCTCCAGCATGGTGGGCTTTGGCGGACTCGAGGAAGTTCGCTTTCGCGGCATCGTTCACCCGGGAGATCGCCTGGTCATTGTCGCACAGTTGCTCAAGGTGCGCCGGGGGGCGATGATCGTCGCGCGCTTTCAGTGCTTCGTGCAGCAAAACCTGGTGTGCGAAGGCCAGATCAAGGGGATTCCGCTGTCGGAAGAGCTGATCGCCGCGGCGCGCCGGGTTACGCATGCGCCGCAAGCCGGGTGACGCATGCTGTTCCCCTTTCGTGATGATGTGCCGCGCGAGCGCACGCCGGTCGTCACGTATGCGTTGATCGCCTGCAACGTGTTGTTTTTTCTGTGGTTCGCGCAATTGGCGCCGATGCCGCAGCAGGCGTTTCTCTACCGTCATGCGTTCATGCCGGCGCGGTTCTCCAACCTGGCTGACGACGAAGCAGTGAAGATCGTCGTGCCTCTCCAAGCATTGCAGAATGGGCGGCCCGTCATCGTGCGTTGGCCGATCGAATTGCCGCCGGACCGTAGCGAGGTGATTTCCAGCGTGTTCACCTCGATGTTCATGCACGGCGGCTGGGGGCATCTGCTCGGCAATATGTGGTTTCTGTTCCTCTTTGGCGGCAACATCGAGGATCGCCTGGGGAGCGTGCGCTACATTTTCTTCTATTTGCTGGGGGGCGTGCTTGCGGCCGCCGTGCAATGGGTAGACGATCCGTCCAGCACGGTGCCCATGGTCGGCGCCAGCGGCGCGATCGCCGCGCTGTTGGGCGCGTATGCCATCACCTATCCCTGGGCGCGGATTCACACGCTCGTCTGGATCGTGGTGTTTTTCACGGTGATCGACCTGCCGGCCATCCTGTTTCTCGGCGGGTGGTTCGTGTACCAGTACATTAGCGCCCGCACGGAAATCGGCGGCGGCGTCGCCTGGTGGGCGCACGTGGGCGGGTTTGCGGCCGGACTGGGCATCATGCCCTGGATCGACCCGCGGCCCCGCGGCAAAGAACGCGCGCCGCGCGAAACCGAGCCGGCCGAGGCGTTTTTCGAGGCTTGGTAATAAAGGTTGTCGCCCCATCGTCGCCACGTGCGTTGCGTCGTGACCGGGCGGCCTCCTGATTTCATGCCGCGTTGACGCCTCCGCGCCGGACAACTAATCTGAACTTGGAGCCAGCGGCTCCCGTTTCACCAGGAACCACCGGACCCAGCGCGAGGCGGAATCATGAGCTTCCTGTGGCACTTGCGGCGCTTTACACGACGGCAAGGGCTGGCGGCACTTCTGGCGGCCACCGTCCTCGCGAACACTCGAGTGGACGCGCAACAGCCTGCTGGCAAGCCCGCGGCGGAGCCGCAAAACGTCGAGCTGCGCACCAAGGACGAAGTCGTGTTGCAGGCCACGTTCTATCCGGGCAGTAATGGCAAGGAAACCATCCCGATCATTATGCTGCACGAGCATAAGGGAAATCGCCGCGACTTCGACGGCCTGGCGCGCTTGTTTCAAGGCGAATACTTCGGCGCCTCGGTCCTGGTGCCCGACCTGCGCGGACACGGCGAGAGCACGGTCGTCGCCGGCTCGAACCGGCCGCTGTCGGCCGACAAGTTGAACGCCAAACAATTCCAGGCGATGGTGGCGTTCGACATGGAGGCTTGCAAGAAGTTCCTCATGGAGCGACATCACAAAGGCGAACTCAACATCGAACAACTGACGCTGGTCGGCGCGGAAATGGGCGCCTCGGTGGCGATGCTCTACGCCCGCACCGACTGGAGTTGGCCGACGCTCTCCACCGGGAAGCAGGGACAAGACGTGCGCGCCGTGGCGATGATCTCGCCGCAAACGGTTTTCAAAGGCTTGCGGATTACCGACGCGTTGGCCGAGCCGGACAGTTTCGGCTTCCGGACCAACGTGCAGTTCTTCCTCGCCGTCGGCGCGGAAGACAATAAGGCGCTCAAGGACGTCGAACGCCTCGACAAACAGCTCCGGCGTTTTCGCCCGAACGAAGAAGGCAAAAGGCCGGAAGAGCTTTCGATTGTCCTCTCGCGTTTTCCTACTAAGCTCCAGGGAACCGACATCCTTGAAGAGCGGACATTCGGCCTCGACACGCAACTTGCGCAATTCGTCGATTTCCGCGTCAAGCAGCGCGCCGCCGATGTGCCGTGGAAGGAGCGCAAGAGCCCCCTGGGGAATTGAGCAAACGGGAACCGTGCCCCGCGAAAAGCCTCGCCGGTGCAAGACTTACGGCTGTGCTGGTTCCGGTTTCGCCGCCTCCGCGGTCGCTTCGGCCAGCGACAGCAGGCCGTCGTTGTCTTGATCGAGACGGGCAAACGTCTCCGGCGAACCGAGGAACTCCCGTGGGCTGATGTCGTCGTCGGAGTTACTGTCCATCCGCTGGAACCAAACCGGCGCCTCGCGCGGCGGATCGGCGGCCGGCGCGCCGTAGCTGACGGGCTGCGCGGGGCCGCCCCCCATGCCGCGCTCAAAGTGCACGGCGATTCGCGTGGGAATCTCGTCTTTCGTCAGCCGGCCGTCCCCATCGCGGTCCCCCGCGCGCAGACGCGCGGCCGATTCCTGAATCTCCCGGGCGCTGAGCGAACCGTTGCGATCGGTGTCGATGGCCGCCAGCAGCGAATGCTCGCCCGGCGTGATCACGGCTCGCACGCGGTTCAAAAGCGGCGTACGCTCGGCCAGTAGCGCCGCTTTCAACTCTTCCGGGTAAAGCTTCCCGTCGACATCACCGTCCCAGCTATCGAACGAACCTTGCTGGGGTTCCGGCAGTTCGCTCTTTTCCAGGTAGCCGTTCTTGTCCTGGTCGAACTGCGTGAAACTCGCCTCCGCTTGCGCGGCGATGTCGCCGGGGTTCGCGGTGTCGTTGACCGAAAACGCCAGCGTCAGGTTCGGCCAGTCGAACTGTGCCGAGCGCTCCGTCGAGCGCTGCCGCACGCCGGTGGCGAGGTCGTCGCGCAGTTCGACGACCTTCAATCGTCCCCCAGACGCCTCCGCCGCGCCGAAGTCAATCTCGAAGCGCAGTTGCGGCGTCAGGTAGTTCAGTATCTCGGCTTCCGCGAGGCTCAATACGCCGTTTTCATCGGCGTCAAGCTTTTTCGCCAAATCCGGGAATAATTGCAGTTGCTCGTGGCGAAACTGGCCATGCATCAAGTATCGTTGATCCAGTTCATAGTGGATTACGCCCCAATCGGTCTCTTCATCCAGGATCGACGCGCTGGTAACGACATTCCCCATGCTGCCGCTCATCTCGACCTGCGGCATACCCATCGAGGGAGCGCCCAGGTCGTCCGGCGTCAGCCGCTCATCGTCGTTCACATCGGCCAATCGCAGTTGCGCCGGCGCCTGGTCGATCTCCGCCGGCGACAGCGCCCCATCGGCGTCGGTGTCGAGCAGCCGCGCCACTTCGCCGGCCGTCGTGGCGCCGCCGGGGCCGTCGGCGTGATCGAGCCGAAACGCCAATCCCGCCTCGCCGTGGCCGAGCAGGTTCCACAGCTCGTTCCGATCGACAACGCCGTCGCGATCGCGATCGTAGAATTCCTGGGCGTTGCCTCCCGATTGCCCGATGAACTGCGGAATGCCGGAACGATCGTTCGATAGGGCTTCCGTCCACTTGGTTTCGCCATCCTTGTCGGTATCGGCCGCTTTCAGCAGCCGATCGACGAAGGCGTCGTTCATCTCAATGGCGCCGCGCCCGTCGATCCGTAGGACAAACTCGGTCACGATCGGCCCGCTTGGCGTATAAAGCAGCAGTCGCTTGGTCAGCCCGGTGGATTGTGCCGCCGCAGCGGGCTCGGCGGTGCTGGCCGCATCGTCCGCCTTGGTTTCCTCCTTTGCATCCTCCGCGGATGGCTGTGGCGCCTCGGCGGGCTGCTGTTCGGCGTCTGGCTTGACATCGGCCGACGCGACGGCGGTCGTCATATCCGCTTCCGTCGTCGGCTTCGTGGCAGGCTGTTCCACGGGTTCGGCTTCCGGCGGCGAAGTCGGCGGCGCGGGTTGTACCTTGGCGAAACCCGACGGCGCCGGCGCGGCGGGAGTTGGCGTAGGCGCCGGGGCGGTCGCACGGCCGCAGCCAGATGCACCTGCGAGCGCCGCCGCCAGCAGTACGAATGCGATGCGGTTCATGGACGCCTCCTCTCCTGGGCGCCCTTTCGCGGAGCGAAAGGCGACGATGCCCGGTGTGTTTAATGGTTCAGCGAGAACTCCGCGCTGTTCAAGAGCGCCCAGCAGACGTCGCTCAAGGCCTGGCGGCGATCGCCTTGTGCGCCGCCGTTCGCCAGATAGGTTGATAACACCGACGATTCATGCTCCGTCGGCAGCCGTGTCAGCGACGAGAGGAACAACGCCTCGACACGCTCTTCATCCGACAGAAACGGCGCTTCGAGCGCCGCCAGCAACCCGCTGCGATCGAGGTCAGTGGCCTCGACGATCTGTGCCCCGTTCATCAGCGTAAGTGCCTGCGGGATGCCCGATTGCAATTCCGGGCCGCCGGCCGTGGGGCTATGGAACTTGGCGCGGAAGGCCTGCCGCTCCGGATCCAGCCCCATCAAAAACGCCTGTTCCGGCGACATGCCGGCGGTTGCTTGCTGACGGCGCATCACCTTGACGATCGAATCGTAAAGTTGATCGGCCGACAGCGTCTTGATCGACATCCGCGCAAACAGTTCATGCTTCGCGGCCGGACCATCGACTTCGCTGGAAAGCTGATACGCCCTGGTGCGCGCCAGCGTGCGGAACAACTCCCGGATGTCGTAGCCGGAGTCGATGAAGTAGTTGGCCAACTCATCAAGCAACTCGGGGTGGCTCGGCGGATTGGCGTCGCGCATGTCGTCCACTGGATCGATCAGCCCGCGCCCGAACAGCATCGCCCAGGCCCGATTCACCGTGGCCCGCGCGAAGTACGGGTTGTCGCGCGACGCGAGCCAGATCGCCAATTGCCGCCGGCGCCCTTCGGCGTCCGACATGTCCACCGGCTGGCCGTCCAGAAAACGGGGTTCGACCGCTTCGGTTGTCTCCGGCAGCATGACTTCGCCGGAGTCGGTGTCGATGACTTGTGCCGCCAGCCGGCGCTGTTCTTGTCCTTGCCGTAACCGGGCGAAAAACGCCGCGTAGCCCCAAAAGTCGGTCTGTTTCCACTTGTCAAACGGGTGATCGTGGCATTGGGCGCACTCGATCTGCACGCCGAGAAAAATCCGCGCTGTCCGCGCGGCCAATTCCTCCGGCTTCAATTCCAGCGCGGTGTAAAAGAGCGCCGGGCCGGTTTCGTTCCCCGCGCCGGTGGTGACCAGCAGGTCGGCCACGACGTTGTCGTACCGCGTGTTTTCGGCGAAGTGCCCGCGCAACCAGCGTTCGAAGCCCACGACGCCGCCGAACTGCTGGATGTCCATATCCCCCGGCAACAGCATGTGCCGCCAGACGTTGGCCAGATGCGAGGCGTAGGCCGGGCTCTCCGTTAAGCGGTCGATCAGCCTCTCGCGCTTCTGGGGGTCGGAGTCGGCGAAGAACGCGCGCGCTTCAGCGGCCGTCGGGATCGTGCCGGCCAAATCGAGATAGGCCCGGCGCAGAAATTCCGCATCCGAAGCCGGCGCCGTGGGGGTGACGCCAGCCGCCTGCCATTTGGCGGACAGCAACTCGTCAATCCGGGCGAGGATCCGGCCGCGGTCCGGCCCGTCGGACGCCTCCCCGACCGTAGCGGCCCGCGCTCCAGGTATCGCCAACAACAGAACAACCGCCGCGCCCCAGCGAAACGCCGAAATCATCACGACCTCCACGTTTGCTCTGATGCCGCCTGAGTTCTCTATGGCCGGCGCCCCACGGTAGTTCGCACGGCCGTGGCTAATATTCTCCACTTTCACTTCGCGGTACGCAATCTGAGCGGCCAGAACTTTTACGGTTGGACCTGTCCGGGGCGTTTATCGACAACTTCCCTCCGGACCGAATGCGACTTACGATTGACTGGATGTCTGCATCTGCCAACTCGCCCAACGACGGGCAGCGCGGCTCCGTGGCCCAGGAGCGAGCGGAGGCCCTGCGCCGCTCGGCGGTCGCCGCCAGCGAGAAAAGCCTCACGTTTCTCCGCCCCCGCGTTTACCAGGCCTGGTGCAATCTACGAGTCTGGCTGCCGTTCTTCGATACGCCGAATCGCCGGGCCAAGACGATTCGCTATGCGCACAACGATTGCCGCGCCGGCTTTCATTGGGACGTCGATTTACCCAAACAATGCTGTCGCTGCGGGCGGACGGACAACCTGCGCGGCGAACAGTTCGAAGCGCCGGTGCGGGCGTTCGAATATCCGCTGCACATCACGGGCATCGCGGCGATGATGAGCGCGGGTGTGCTGTTTATGACTTATGTGGCTTCGTCGTTTATCGGCTGGACGACGATCTTTTCGTTGCTGATGTTCACCGCGTTTATCGTGGCGGCGGCCGGGGCGCTGCTGTGGATGAAAAGCTGGGATGAGGACGTGACGCTGCGGCTGTTTGCGTGCCCCGATCACATCAACGACTTGCGCTTGCCAGACATGGTGGTGTATGACAACGAGCTGTCGATCGTGTTGCCCAGCGAGCGACTGGCCGAGGCGGCGATGGAAGAGCTGAAACAACGGCGCCGCGGCAAAACCCGCGCCGCAGGCGACTCTTCCGCCGCCCACCGTTCCAGTTCCGGCGTCACTCCCCCAGCGGCGATTCCGATCGATTCGCACGCAGTCCCCGCGCGACCCGTTGTCCCGGACCTGCCGCCCATCAAACTGGCCGGCGAGGACGACGAAGATCTCCTGCCGAAGTGATTGGCATCTCGATCTGTGTGAGGAGAATTCCGTTGCCCGTTGCCGAACCGCTTCCCTTGCGCCGCCTGGGCAATTCCGACATCGAGGTCTCCGCCGTCGCGCTCGGCTGTTGGCCGATCGCCGGCATGACCAGCCTGAACGTCAATGACGCGGACAGCCTGGCCACGATCGAAGCGTGCCTCGATCAGGGCGTGAACTTTCTCGACACCGCCTATTGCTACGGCGCAAATGGCGAGAGCGAGCGATTGATCGCGCGGGCAATTGGCGGCAAACGCGATCAGTTTGTGATCGCGACGAAAGGGGGCATCCATTGGGGGGCGGACGGCAAGCAGGCGCTCGACGCTTCGCCAGCCACTTTACGACGCGAATGCGAGACCAGCCTGCGGCGACTCGCGACCGATCGCGTGGACGTGTACTATCTTCACGCCCCGGATCCGAAAACGCCCATCGCCGACACCGCCGGGGCGATGAAGCAACTCATGGATGCAGGCAAGTCGCGGACGATTGGCGTCTCGAACGTGACCGTCGCCCAGTTGGACGAATTCGCCCGCGAGTGCCCGATCACGGTCTGCCAACCGCACTACAACCTGTTGCAGCGCGAAATCGAGTCGGACATGCTCCCCTGGTGCCGGGAGCGCGGCATCTCCTTGGCCGTCTACTGGCCGCTGATGAAAGGGTTTCTTGCCGGCAAACTGCCGCGCGATCACGTCTTCGATCCCCAGGACGGCCGGCGCAAATACCCGATGTTCCAGGGCGAAGAATGGACGAAGAACCAGGACTTTCTCGACGCCCTGCGCCCCATTGCCGCCGAAGCGGGCGTCACGCTCGGACAACTCGCCATCCTCTGGGTCATTTCGCAGCCTGGCGTCACCGTGGCCCTCTGTGGCGCGAAACGGGCGTCGCAACTAATCGAGAACGCTGGCGCGCTCAGAGCGCGCTTGACAGATGATCAATGGCAGCAGATCGCCGTGGCACTTGAGCGTCGCGGGAAGCCGATCTCGCGCGCCGCGGTTTAGCCGTTCACTCAATCGCGCCGCTGCCCTCGCGGCCAGATCATCAACGCCACGCTTTCGCCCTCTGCGCCCGGAATCGGATAATTCGCCACGCGTCGCAGTTCCAAGTTGCGTAGCAGCCCCAGGTGCCGCGCTTCGCCCCGCTCTTCGACCCAGGCCGGGCCTTTGATCACGAGCAGCCGCCCGAAGCGGTCCCAGTGCGGTTTGAACCAGGTGAGCAACTTCGCCAAGGGCGCCACCGCGCGGATCACCAGCGTCTCGAACTCGCGCTTGGCGAGCACCGCTTCGGCGCGCTCGGCGTGGACCGGAACATGCAAGCCCAGACGCTTGACGATGTCCTGTACAACGCGCGCCTTCTTGCCGACCGATTCCGACAGCGAGACCCTCACATCCGGCCGCAGAATCGCCAGCGGAATCCCAGGCACGCCGCCCCCCGTGCCGACGTCGAGCACGCGTTCCCCCGGTTCGATCAACTCGGACAATACACGGGTATCAACGAGATCGCGGCTGACGAATCTATCGTACGTCGTGTGCCGCGTGAGATTGATTCTCTCATTCCAGTCCCAGAGCAGCTTGCAGTATTGGTCCAGCTTTTCCAGTTGCTTCTTGGAGAGCTCGACGCCATGCCGCGCGGCGGCTTGGGCCAGCGTGTCGTTCGTCGATGGAGGTGCGTCGGTCAAGGGATCGCCTGGCAAGAAAAACGTGACGCACTAGCCCGTAGCGCCAGCGAGGGGGAGATGACGTTGGGGACAGACAGATCGAGTACGCCAAACGGATGCATTTGTCAATTAGCCGACGCGGCGTTCATGTCAACTCATCACCATCGTCAACTCCCCCTCGCTGGCGCTACGGGCTAGTATGTCCGCGAGGACTGCGGCTTTTCACCATACCGAAGATTGCGTAGGCCCACCATTGGGGCTAGCATAAGGCCCAACTGATCCCATCCCCTTCGCCGAGCGCGCCCGCGCTCCGCTTTCCGCATTCGCCAGGGAGCACCCGCCATGAGCCTTCGCCCAACTCGTCGCCAATTCCTTCGCACCACGGCCGCCGCCGGCGCCGCCGCGAGCCTCGGCGGATTCTGGACGTTTCCCACCAAAGCGGCGCGGCGATTGGCGAACGACAAGCTCAACATCGCCATGATCGGCACCGCCAACCAGGCGCAATTCAGCATTCAGAACGTGCGCCAGGAGAATATCGCCGCCATCTGCGATGTCGATGAACTGCTGCTGGGCCGCTGCGGCGAGGAATTCCCCAAAGCGCAGAAATTCATCGATTTCCGCAAGCTGCTCGACACGGCTTCGGTCGACGCGGTCTGCGTTTGCACGCCCGACCATATCCACGCGCCGGCGACCGTGATGGCCTTGAAGCATGGCAAGCACGTCTATTGCGAGAAGCCGCTCACGCACACCATCCACGAGGCGCGCGCCGTCCAGCAGGCCGCCGCCGAGGCGAAGACAGCGACGCAAATGGGCACGCAGATTCACGCCGGCGACAACTATCGCCGCGTGGTGGAAATCATCCAGTCGGGCGCGATCGGCGAGGTCACCGACGTCGACGTTTGGGTCGGCAAGGAATGGGGCGGCGGCGATCGCCCGACCGATCGGCCGCCGGTTCCCAAGAACCTGCACTGGGACTTGTGGCTCGGCCCCGCGCCGGAGCGGCCGTATCATCCGACCTATGTGCCCTTCCACTGGCGCAAATGGTGGGACTTCGGCGGCGGCACGTTGGCCGACATGGGCTGCCACTACATCGACCTGGTGTTCTGGGCGCTCGAACTGCACGCCCCCACCGCCTGCGAAGCCGCAGGCATCGCCCCGCATCCAGAGACGGCCTGCCCGGGACTCACGGTCGTCTGGCAGTTCCCCGCGCGCGGCGAGCGGCCGCCGGTGACGATGACCTGGCGCGACGGCACGCAGACGCCGCGCGAGGTGCATGGCCACGCCATCCAAGGGGACGGCATCATGTTCGTGGGTGACAAAGGAATGATGTTCGCCAACTACGACATGTACAAGCTTTACCCGGAGGACAAGTTCCAGGACTTCACGCCGCCGCCCAAGAGCATTCCCGCCTCGATCGGCCACCACTTGGAATGGATCACGGCCTGCAAAACCGGCAGCCCCACCACCTGCCACTTCGGCTACTCCGGCCCGCTCACCGAAACGGTCCTGCTGGGCAACGTCGCCTACCGCAGCGGCCAGAAACTGGAGTGGGATTCGGAAAACATGAAAATCCCGAACGCGCCGGAAGCGGAGAAGTTCTTGCAGCGCGAGTACCGCAGCGGGTGGACGCTGTAGATCCTCCGTAGGTCAGGCTTTCAGCCTGACTGTAGCGGAGTTCGACTTCGTGCGCAGCGCCTGTCAGGCTGAAAGCCTGACCTACGTGAAACAATCTGCTCCGTGGTGAAGTCAGGAAGCAACCATGAGCGCCCTTCCCAGCCAAGAGTCCGAACGCTTGCTCTCGCTCGATGCCTTTCGCGGCTTCGTCATGCTGGCGATGGTGTCCGACGGGCTGGGGCTGAGCAACGTCGCCGAACATTTTGCTGACTCGCGCATTTGGCAGTGGCTGGGCTACCAGTTCAGCCATGTCGAGTACACCGG
>Ga0073934_10009577_pt1 | contig 12361 bp, 10 predicted proteins | sample LarsenN4metaG_FD_76834 | JGI IMG/M metagenome (GOLD analysis project Ga0073934, IMG submission 76834) | Hot spring sediment bacterial and archeal communities from British Columbia, Canada, to study Microbial Dark Matter (Phase II) - Larsen... ... | reverse complement strand
GATTCTTCAGCGGCGCGTGGTTCCCTGGCGTGGCGAGCGTGTATGCCGATCTCGACCGCTCCCATGTCACCGGGCTGCTGCGGCTCCTGGTCGAGCACGGCGTGCCGTTGCCGCGCGCCCTGCGATTCGCCGGGGCGGCGGCGCAGTCGTCGTCGCTGCGGGCGGTGTTCGAACGGCTGGCGGAGGGGAGCGAGCACGGCCGCTCGCTTCGGGAGCTGGTCGGCCGCGAGAATTCCCTGCCGCCGCTCATCGGGCAGTTGTTCACCGCGGGGGAACTGGAAGGCCGGCTGTCGGACGCGCTGGCACAGGCTTCGACCATTTATCGCCGCCGAGCGGTCCGCCGGGCCGACTGGTTGCGGACAGTCCTCACGCCCGTGCTGGTGACCGTGATCGGCGGCGGCGTGACGTTTCTGTATGGTGCGTCCCTGTTCGTTCCCCTGCGAGGGTTATGGTTCGGCTTGTGAGGAATATTTGGAGATTCTAACACAACCTCTGTACACGACAGTTTTCCCAGTCATTCGGGAGTTTTCGGTGGTGCACAACCGGTTGTGTTAGAGGTTCTTAGCCGCACACTTGAAGTGTTTGGCTAAACGGGGCGCGACTCGAAATGACGACGTTCGACTACTCCGCGGATGACGAACGGGGCCGGCCGCGCTCGGGACGCATCACCGCCCCCACGTGGAACATTGCGCAGGACGCGCTGCGCGACCGCGGCTGGATCGTGCGGACGTTGCAGCTCGCGTCCGAAGATCAAACGCTCGGCGGCGAGGACATCACCGTCACCGACGCTCCGCATCGTCCGTCTCCGCTGCCGCCCCGCCATCCGCTGTCGTTGGTCTTGAGTCTGCAGGCGCTCGCGGAGGAATTGCCCGCGGTGCGCGGCCGCGAGGCGCTCGCCTCCGTCGCGCGAAGACTGGAACAGGGTCAGCCGTTATCGCAGGCCGTGCACGACGAAGAAGATCGGCTCCCCGCCGACCTGCGCGGGTTGATTGCATTGGGTCTGCCGTCCGGCCGCGTCGACTTCCTCATCAACGACTACCTCGAGCACTGCCGCAGCAGCAGCGACCTGCGGCGCTCGTTCCGCGTGTCGCTGGCGTATCCGATCTGCCTGCTGGCGATCCTCATTGGAATCTTGCTGTTCCTGTTCGTGTCGATCGTGCCGTTGTTCGCGAAGATCTTCGAGGACTTCAACACGCAACTGCCGGGCCTGACGGTGGTCATGGTGTGGACATCGTCGCTGCTCTCGAAAGCGTGGCCTTGGATTCTGATCGCGATTGTCGTCGGGCCGCTTGCCGGTTACGGATTGCTGCGGGCACTGGCTGGTCCGGGCGCCGCGCAGTCGCTGTGGCGCAGCGTCCCGGTCCTTGGCCAGGGATTCCGCTGGGCGTCGCTGTCGAACTTCTGTCAACTGCTGGCCACGCTGATGGAATTGGAGATCCCGCTGCCTCAGGCGTTGCGGGCCGCGTCCGACGTCACCGACGATTTCGCCCTGTCCCAAGGGGCACGACGGGCCGCGACGGCGATCGAGCGCGGACTGCCGCCGCGCGAGGCGGTTTGCCAGCGAGGACTCGCCCTTGCCGAACTGGGGGCGGCATTCCACTGGGCGGATCGCGGCGGGGACTTCGTCGAGTCGCTACGGGCGTCGGGCGAGGTGTTCAGCGCCCGCAGTCGCGTGCAGACGAACCTGGTGCTGTGGATGTTCGAACCGGTCATTCTTTGTCTGACCGCGATCAGCGTGGGGCTGATCGTGCTGGCGTTGTTCCTGCCGCTGATCAAACTGTTGAACGACTTGAGTTGAGGGACTGCTGGGTTTCGCAGGACGGAGTTCCATTCCGTCCGTGGCGTTTCCAGAAAGGCAGAAATCGTCGGACGGATTGGAAATCCGTCTTGCCAAGAATAGTCGCGATGGAAGAATTGCTTGCATTCGCCGTGGGGCTGGTTATTGGCAGCGTGCTGCTGGCGGCAGCGCTGTTGATGCGGCATTGCGCCCGCGTACTGCAGGAGGGTGGCGAATCGACGCAGACGGCGCGGATTTTCACAGCGGTGGTGGGGCCGCTCTTTGCCACGATCGGCGTCGGGGGGCTGCTCCTCGCGCTCGGGACGCTGGGCGCGCTGTACGAAGTGTTGGCGCTGAAGCCGTCGTTTGTTCCGGCGCTCGTCTGCCTGCTTGTCGCCGTGAGTTTTGTGGCGGCCAGTTGCATCTCGCAGTTCGCCACGGGTCGCCGCGAGCTGGCATTGGCGGCGGCGACAGCCCACGGCGAGTTCTTTCTCGAGCCGAAAGCCGCACCAAGTCCCAAATGGTGGACGTCGCCGCTGGGTCTGACCACGATCGCTTGCGTGCTGCTGGCCGTGTTTGGCGTCGGCTTTGCGTTCGTCGATGTCAGCATGGGCGGACCCGACAACTATCCCCTCCCCTCGGCCATGATGATTGGCGGCGCGGTCGCACTAATTCTCGTGCTGACCGGTATGGCGCTCATGCGCTGCGGCCAACTGCTCCGCCGAACGGCCCTGCCCGCCAGCAGAACCGAGCGCGACCGCCTCGCCGAGGTGCTGCGAAAGCTGTCGATTCTGTACATCGTGCTGGGCTTCCTGTTCGCATTCGTTCCGGGCCTGTTGCTGGGCGCAATTCTGGGAATGATGGCCACTGGCGCACTCGCAGCCAGCTACCGCGCATCCCGCTTGGGAACATTGTGGACCCTCGCCACCACGCTGGGCAGCGGACGCACGCTGGCCGACGAGCTGGCCGCCCAATCGGTGGCCGCCACGGGCCGGGCCAGGAACCTGTTGCGCCGCGCCGCCGATGACCTGAGCTCCGGCCAGCCACTGTCGCAGATTCTGTATTCCCGCGGTGTCGTGCCGCGCGGCTGCTGGCTGCAGGCGGCCGGCGGGCTGGCATCGGGCAAACTCCCGGAAGCCTTGCGTGCTGCAGCCGCCCGCGAAACGGTGCGGTTCGCACGGTCCAGCGGGGCCGACAACACGCGGTACATCGGCATCTATTTGTTGGCGCTGTCCGCGGTGATCGTGCTCATCGTCGGTTTCGTGATGTACTTCATCGTCCCGAAGTTCAAGAAAATCTTCGAGGACTTTAACACCGAGCTGCCCAACGCCACCCAAGCGCTCATTTCAGTTTCGGACAGCATCGTGGTTTACTGGTACATCCTAATCCCGCTGCCGCTGGCCGCCTTAGCCGTCATAGCCCTGCTAGAGGCCCAGTCCCTGTACAAGGGCTGGACCGAAGTGATCGAGCAGTACCTCGGCCCATACTGGGTGCGGCTGCGTGCGCCGGACCTGTTGCGCGGACTGCGATGGGCAGTCGAAGCCGGCCGGCCGCTCGACCAGGTCTTGCTGCAGATGGCCCACGTTCCCCTGCCGATGGCGTATCGCGCGCGGCTGCACCAGGCCGGCTTGCGCCTTCAGCGCGGTGAAGACCCGTGGCTGGTGCTGCACTCGCAGGGTTGGATCTCGCAGCCGGAGGCCGAGTTGCTTCGTATCGCCCAGGAGAACGGCAACCTGCCGTGGGCGCTCGACACATTGAGTGAATCCAGCCAATCTGCTCGCGACTTCAACGCCGCCGCCCTCGCTGAGTTCGCCGTGCCGCTGATGCTGCTGGGCGTGGGAGTGGTGGTGGCACTGATTGTGTACTGCTTCTTCCTGCCTCTGGTGTTCCTGACTATCAGCATGTCGTGACGGAACCATGAAACCGATTGGCAAAACGATCGACTCGGTCGGCAGGGCAACCGGTGACGGTGTGCCGTACTCAGTACTGAGTACTCGGTACTCCGTAACTCGCATCCGGTACCCGATGGGACTCGTTCACCACACCAGTGCACCCTTCAGTCGCACCGGCTTCACGATCGTCGAGCTGGTACTCGCGCTGGGGTTGCTGGCCGTGTTTTGCGGCGTGTTTGTGCCGGTGCTGGCGGCGATCACGCGCGAGCGCCGCATCGCAGCTCAAGAGCAGGCGGCCATCCAACACGCGGCCAATGTGCTGGAAGATCTCACGCGACGGCCGTTCTCAACATTGGCCGCAACGCCGAATTTAGACGTGGACGTTCCGGAACACGTCCGCCAGATGCTGCCGGGCGTCGAACAAACCGTTACCGCCACGCGGACCGGCGAGGATCGGCCGGCCGTACACGTCGCCATCTCCCTCCGCTGGCAATCGACCGGAGACACGCGGTCGCGGCCGGTAACGCTCTCGGCATGGGTGCACGACCGGAAGGGAGACACACCATGAATAGGAATTCGAGCAAGCACCGTCGGCAAGGCGCGTCGCTGATTGAGCTGATGGTGGTAGTGAGCCTGCTGACCGCAGTGATGGCGTTTGTCGGGCGGATGTTGTACGGGCTGATCCATGCCGAGCAGGCCTCGACACGCGACCTGCTTCTCGACCGGCGGCTGGCAGACCTGGCAATCCAGTTCCGCGAAGACGTGCACCGCGCAGAAAGTGTTGCCGTCAGCGACGACGGCACCACTCTCGACTGCACCGGTCCCGCCGCGCATCGCCTGACTTACCGCGCCGCCATAGACTCCGTCGATCGCACCGAAACCGGGGTCGAACGGTCGGCGCCGCCGCACGAGACGTACCGCCTTCCCGGCAGCCGGCCAATCTTCCGCAGCAGGGGCGACGGCGTCGAACTCGTCGTCGCGCACCCAATGCCGCAGGTGCAGTTTACCCCCTCCGCTCCCACGACCGGCGGCACCGTCGTCCTCCGTGCTGCGCCTCGCCGCTATTCGCCGTCGGACGGAAAGGAGTGATGCCGTGAAACGAGCAAGACCACCCGTTTCGATAACATTTCAGCGAAATCCAGAAGGTCGGGGCCCCTCTCCCCCGTCTGCGGGCGGGGCACCCATTCTTATGGGTCGGGTCAGGGTGAGGGGGCCGCTGGCACACGTCGCCCCCTCATCCGGCCTTCGGCCACCTTCTTCCCCGCGGACGGTAGAGAGGGGACCGAACGCGCTGCGCTTCGCCAACAAATTACCCGTTTCGCAGTTCGCGCTCGCGCCCCGCCGTCCCGGTGCCGCTCTCTTGTTGGTGGTGATTGCAATCGTGATCTCCGCGATGGTGGCCGCCACACTGGCTCAAGCCGCCATCGCGCAGCGGCGGCAGATGCAACGCGAGCAACTGCGCGCCCAGGCCTTCTGGCTGGTCGAAAGCGGCATCGACCGGGCAGCGGCGGCGCTTGGGCGCGACCCGATGTATGCCGGTGAAGAGTGGCAAGTCGCGGTTCCCGCAGCCTTCGAACCGCAGCCGGGGCTGGTCGCCATTCGAGTGACTGCCGTCGACAATCGCGCCGACAAGCGCCGCGTCGAGGTCACCGCGGAATTTCCAACCGGCGAAGTGCACCGCGCCACGCTCCGCCGCCACTTGACCGTTACTCTCCATTAGCCTGACACGTCGCCATTTTTTCCGGAGGCCGAGGACCCATGAACACGAACGATGCCACGCGCCGGAACCGGCGCGGCTTCACGCTGATCGAACTGCTGGTGGTGATTGCGATCATTGCGATCCTGATCGCGCTGCTGCTGCCCGCCGTGCAGCAGGCGCGCGAGACCGCCCGCCGCACGCAGTGCCGCAACAACCTCATGAACCTGGGACTGGCGTTGCAGAACTACCAGTGGGCGCACAGTGTGTTCCCGCCGGGATCGGTCAATCCCACAGGTCCGGTCAGCAGCGCGCCGGTCAATGTCCCGCCGCCGGCCGACCCGATGGATGGTGAGCTCGGTGCCGAGGGCGGCTTCGGCGCCGCGGGCCTCACGGGAGACGAGCCGTTCACCGACTTGAGCCAGCGCTACGAAATGAGCTGGATCACGCAGATCCTGCCCTACATTGAGCAGCAGAACGCCTACAAGAAACTCGATTTCCGGCAGAGCGCCTACGCACCGGTCAATGCGAAGGTGCGAAGTTTTGTGATTCCCGTGCTGCTGTGCCCCAGTGACGGCAACTCCAGCACGCGCAACAACGTCGCGCTGACGAACTACCGCGGCTGCCATCACGACACGGAAGCCTCCATCGACGCCGACCAGAACGGCATCCTGTTCCTGAACAGCGGCATCCGCTACGAGCAGATCGACGATGGCTCGACCAACACCATTATCGCCGGGGAGGCCGTGGCATTGGTGAACGCCAGCCTGGGCTGGGTGTCGGGTACGCGGGCCACCCTGCGGAACACGGGCACCACGCCCAACCAGGCCGCCGTGGATCCCGCCACCGGGCTGACGATCTCCACGCGGCAGGCGCCGGGCGACGACGCCGACACTGCGCTCGTCGGCGGCTTCAGCAGCCCGCACGTCGGCGGCGCCCATTTCCTCTTCGCCGACGGCGCCGTCCGTTTCATCAGCAACAACATCAATCCGCTAACGTTCCAGCACCTCGGCAACCGCCGCGATGGGGAGCTGGTGAGCGATTTCTGACCGCGGAAGCCCAGGGATTGCTATCCCTGGGTCTCTTTCTGCTTCTGCGTCAAATCGATCCCCATGTCGCGGAACAGGAACTTCATGTCGTCCCACACGTCCCGCTTGGCAGATGGATTGCGCAGCAGATAGGACGGGTGGTACGTGCACAGCACTTTGGCCCGGCCGTACTGGAAGAACCTGCCGCGCATCTTGCCGATGCTGTTGTCCGTCCCCAACAGATTCTGCGCGGCGCACGCGCCCCAGCAGACGATGTAGTCGGGATTGACGATCGCAATCTGGCCGTCGAGATATTCGCGGCAGTTGGCGGCCTCCTGCGGGTTCGGAAGGCGGTTCCCCGGGGGACGGCATCGCAGAATGTTGCAGATGTACACGTCCTCGCGCTTCATCTTACAGGCGCGAATGATGTCGTTAAGCAGTTGCCCCGCGCGGCCGACAAACGGCTCCCCCTGTTTGTCTTCGTCTGCGCCGGGCGCCTCGCCGATGAACATCAGCTTCGCTTCGAGGTTGCCGACGCCGAACACCGTCTGCGTGCGGGTGGCAGCCAGCTCCTGGCAGCGAACGCATGCCGCCACGCGCTGGCGCAGCGCGTCGAGCCGTTGTTCCCGATCGGCCCGCGGCAGATCCAGCGGCTGAAACGTCTGGCAGCGCGACGGATCCAAAGCGGCGGGCATGCGTTCCTCGGAGGACGGCCGCGTTGGCGATGGAGGCGGGTGCCACTGGCGAGCGTCTTCGCTCGCCAGTGCTCTGTCCATTGCGGCCGCAGCAGTCGATTGTGAAGACACTGGCGGCCCTGAGCTGCCGCCAGTGGCACCCAGAGCACTCGAGGCGGGTCCGGCGGGCTCGACATGCCGCCATTCGCGGACGCCGGCCCGCTTAAGGCTTTCCAGATGCTGCACGGCCACGCGGCGAAGCTCGTCCATGGCGACACACTGTCGCGACGATCGGGCCGGACTGCAAGTCACCGAAGCGTGGGGCCAACCATGGCTCAATCGCCGGCCGCATTACGGCGCCGCCGATTCGCCGACACTGGCGCCCTCGGATGCACCCACGTCGAGTCTCGACCACTTCCGGGAGGCGAGTCGCTTCAATCCATCGGCCGTGACCGAACCGTTGTCTTTGAAGGTCAAGACTTGGAGGCTCGGCATCTTGAGCAGTTTGTCGACGGAGTCATCGGTGACTCCGGTCGCTCGGAGGGACAACTCTTTGAGGATGGGAAGCGCGGCGATGGCGTCGACTGCAGCATCCCCCATTTGGGGAACGCTCCAAATGTCGAGCAATTCCAGGGATTTGAGCGCAGAAAGTCGCGCCAAGCCGGCGTCCCCCACCGAGGAGAGTTCGTGCAAATACAGACGCCGCAGTTTGGGGAGGTCGTCGAACACTTCCATCGCCCGATCGTCGACGCTCGGCAGGTCGCGCAGTGTCAATCGCGTCAGGCCTATTCCTTTGAGGGCCAGTACGCCCTCGGACCCAAAGCCCTGACACCGGAAGATCTCCAGTTGCGACAGTTTGGACATCTTTGCCAGGTGTTGTCCCGACTGGTCGGTGATCGCGAAATCCTGCAGCAGCAGCGATTCCAGGGTCTGATTGCGGGCCAGTTGTTCCATGCCCAAATCGGTGACCGCCGTGCTGCGGTGCTTGAACGCGGTCAGCTTGGGCAGGTCGGCGACGACTTCCAGGGTCATGTCGCCGGCTTCCATGTTGCCCCGTAAATCGAGCGCACGCAGTTCCTTGAGGTCCGACAGTCGCTGCGAGCCAATGTCGTTGATGCGGTTTTGAACCAGCGTTAAACGTTGCAGCGTGCCCAGTTCAGCGATGGTTTTGACCACGCTGCTCGTCATGTTGGTGTTTGAGGACAGGTCGAGCTCGGTAAGCTTTGGAAACGACTTCAAAATCATATCGACAGTGGCGTCGCTAATGACCGAGTTCGTCAGCGCCAGGCTCGTTAAGTTCTTCAACCCGCTTAGTTGAGCGGCCATCTCGTCGTTCAGCGTTCGGCAGTTGAAGACGTGAAGCTTTTTGAGATCGCTGAGTCTACCGAACAGCGCCAGATCCTCGGCGTTGAGGTTCGAGCCGTCCTCAATGACGATTTCCGTCAGCAGGTCACCGTCTTTGGGGGCGTAACTGGAGCGCGAACCCAGTTCGTCAATCCGCGCCCTGGCCGCCTTGATGTCGGCCGAATTCGCGGTGGCGTTGACTGCGGCTGCGGGGGGAGTGCCGCTGTGCGACACCGCGGGAGGCGGCGCCGGGCTGCCGCCGACGGGCGATTGTGGTTTGCATCCGGAAAGCCAGAACGCAGCGAGCGTCACACCCAAGGTAATGCCTGGCGACCAGTGCTCATACGCCGCAGATCGGTAGTGCCACATGGCGCTGATCCAATTCCCTCTCGCCCGCCATCGGGGAGAGGGCTAGGTTGAGGAGGCTTCGGCCAATACTCTTGGCTGCTGAGAAGTCTTCGACAGCATGGTCCAACCGATGCGCTCACGCCCCACCCTGCCTCTCTCCCCCGCAGACGGGGGAGAGGGGACCGGAAGAGAATGGCATCGTCACTTGAGTGTCAATTGCCGGCCTTCAATCCAACCGGTGGCCTTCAGAATAGACCGGCTTGATCAGGTCGGCCACGCGCGGGGTCTTGAGCGCCGCGAGATTAGTGACCTTGAGGTTTTTCGCGTCCCATTCAACCTTCTCGCCCCAGTCGCCCAATTCACCGTTTTCACCACCAGTGGCCGCGGCCCAGACGGCGAGATTCCCCAACAGGATGGTTTCGGTTAGAGGACCCGCCCGGTCGATGAAGTTCGACTTGCAGATCTTCGGATCGTTGGCACGCTTTGCGCGGAACAGCTCTTTCATGTTGATCTGGTCGTAATTGCCCGTGTCGGTCTTCGCGTCTTCCTGAGCCGGCTCGTACTCAACCGCGACCTTGTCGACACCCTTCAACTCGTACCGTCCGCAGTAATCGTCGGAGCTGTAGAAGGCGCCCTTCTCGCCGACGACCAGCACGCCGCTGTCGGCTACCTTGTCGATGCCGTGCTTCGCGAAGACCTCCATGGGTGGCTTGTTACCCTTCCGGTCGTACCACCAGAACGGAATTGCAGGCCGCTCCGAGGTCTCGGGGAACTCGAACTTGATGATCGAGCTGGCCGGGAAGCTGTCGAAGTCGTGTCCGGTGGACCTGGCCTGGACCGAGATCGGGTCGCGCAACCCGCAGGAGGCGAAGGGGACGGTCAATTGATGGCAGGCCATGTCGCCCAAGGCCCCGGTGCCGAAGTCCCACCAGCCGCGATGCTGGAAGGTGTGGTAAATCCCGGGCCAGAACTCGCGGTAGGGCGCCACGCCGATCCACGCCTTCCAATCCACGCGCTCCAGGGCCTTGGCGATTTCTTCCTTCTTCTTGGCGATCAGCTTTTCGGCATTCTCCGGGTCGTCTTTGAACGCCTGGGCAGCGAACTTCTCCATCGTCATCCGGCGGCCGGGCCCCTGGGCCCACACCGGACGGATCGACCAGGCATAGACTTCCTTAAGCGTGCCCAGCACTCCCGACTTGATCTGCGCAATGGCTTCCCGCGACGAATCGAGGGCCGTTCCCTGATTGCCCATCTGCGTGCAGACCTTCTTTTCCGCGGCGACGTGGGCGAGCAACCGGGCTTCGTAGATCGTCCGCGTGAGCGGCTTTTGCGTGTAGCAGCTGATTCCCAGCCGCATGCACGCCAGTGTGATGGGACCATGCATGTGGTCCGGCGTGCTGATGGTGGCGATATCGATCTTGTCGCCGTACTTCGCCAGCAGCTCGCGATAGTCGGTGAACTTCTCAGCCTCCTCGAACCCCTTGGACTTCCCCTTGCTTTCGAGCGTGTTCCGATCGACGTCGCAAATTGCCACAATCTTGCCGAACTGGGCCGCGTTGCTCGAGTCGCTTCCGCCCTTTCCACCCACGCCGAAGCAAGCCACGTTCAGTTCCTCGTTGGCGGAACGCTCCTGGCCGCGCAAGTCGAGTGCGCTTCCGACGAACAACGCAGCGCCGATTGAAGTTGTGTTTTGGATGAACTCGCGGCGTGACGTTTGACGACTCATACAACTCTCCTGGGTGCCAAGCTGGAATGGATAGACGCTCGTGTCCGGCAGCTGAATCGGACTGGCACACATCTTACCAGACCACGGATCGACCGGGAAATGCACACCGGGGTTGAAAAGCGCTTCACCCGGCGTGCAGGTGCCCTGAACGACATTCGCCGAATGGCCATTCCCCATCGAATCGACCGCTCCACGTCGAGGTTCGGGAGGCCGTCGCGCAGCGCGCGGCACGATGATCAAGGTCCAGCGGGCACCCTGATGAAAATGACGCGGCGGCCGGATTGATCCTGCTGTACGATTCGCCGACCGCTGCTATATTCAAGGTTTGTCCGCACCGGCCTGGGCGGGTCTGGTTCAGCACTCAACATCACGGTGAGGGAAGCCCGAGATGAGTCGCAGCTCGTCGCGTCGTCAATTCCTGAAGCAATCCTCCGCCATCGGCGCAGCGTGGTGGGTGAGCTCATCGACCCGCGCCTGGACGCAGGAGACATCCGCCAACGAGACCATTCGATTTGCCTGTATCGGCGTCGACGGTAAGGGCGCCAGCGACTGCGAAGACGCCGCCAGGAAGGGCCTCATTGTCGCGCTGTGCGACATCGACGAAGAGCGGCTCAACAAGGCCGCGGCCCGCTATCCCAAGGCGAAGAAATACATCGATTACCGCAAGATGTACGACGAGATGGCCAACGAGATCGACGCCGTCACCGTCAGCACGCCCGACCATTCGCACGCCCCGGCCGCCGTCCGCGCGATGCGGCTCGGCAAGCACGTCTTCTGCCAGAAGCCGCTGACCTGCACGGTGGCCGAAGCGCGGCTGATGCGCGAACTGGCTGCCGAGAAAAAGCTGTGCACGCAGATGGGCAACCAGGGCACCACGTCGAACGGACTCCGTGAAGCCGTGGAAATCATTCGCCGCGGTGAGATCGGGGCCGTGAAGGAAATCCACGTCTGGACCAATCGTCCTATCTGGCCTCAGGGCCGGGGTCGGCCGACCGAGTCCGAACCCGTGCCGGCCCACATCCATTGGGACGAATTCCTCGGCCCGGCGCCGGAGCGGCCTTACAGTACTCAATACTTGCCGATCAATTGGCGGGGATGGATCGACTTCGGCACCGGCGCGCTGGGCGACATGGCCTGTCACACGATGAACATGGCCGTCATGGCGCTGCAGCTCTTTAACCCCATCGCGGTCGAGGCCGAGCACGATCCGGCTTGGACAGGCGAAGCGCGTCAGGAAAGCTTCCCCAAGTGGTCAATCGTCCGCTACGAGTTCGGTCCGCGCGGCGACTTCGGCCCCTGCAAGCTCACGTGGTACGACGGCGGTAAACGTCCGCCGGAAGAGTTGCACGCCCCGCTCAAGCAAATGTCCAGCGGATCGCTCGTTATCGGCGAAAAGGGCTCGATCTTCTCCGATAACGACTATCACGGTACCTACGCGCTGCTGCCCAGAGAGAAGTTCGAAGACTTTAAGAGGCCGGAAATTGTCCAGTCGCCCGGGCACTTTACCGAGTTCGCCATGGCGATTAAGGAGGGCAAGCCGGAACTGGCGTGGTCCAACTTTGAGTATGCCGGCCGGCTGACCGAGACCGTGCTGATGGGCAACGTCGCGCTGCGGGCGGGCAAGCGAATCGAGTGGGACGGCCCGAACCTGAAGGTCACCAACGCCCCCGATGCTCAGCCGTACGTCTCGCGAACCTATCGTAAGGGCTTCGAGGTATTCGAGTCGTAACGTCCTAGCTGACTGTTGAAAAAGGGGGCAGGCACCGAGCCTCGCTCATTGTTCCAGGGGGTTCTGTGGTTCGGCTCGGAGCCAGACCCCTTTTTGGAGAGTAGGCGGGGCCGCGGCCCCGCCCTTCTTCAAACCGGACGAGCGGGT
>Ga0073934_10009576_pt1 | contig 12364 bp, 11 predicted proteins | sample LarsenN4metaG_FD_76834 | JGI IMG/M metagenome (GOLD analysis project Ga0073934, IMG submission 76834) | Hot spring sediment bacterial and archeal communities from British Columbia, Canada, to study Microbial Dark Matter (Phase II) - Larsen... ... | reverse complement strand
CTATTCCAATACGCGGTCAAATATCAATGGGTCGGCGCGAAACTGGCGACCGATCCGGTCTTCGCGGATCAAGCGTGGCGCAGTTACGGCCTCATCTACGCGTGGCCGCTGTTCTTTTACACGTTTTTTTATAGTCCGCATCAAGTCTGGATTGTTTGGGGCGTGCTGCTGACGTTTGTGATCATTCCGGTTTTCGTGCTCTTCAACGGCAAGCGCTACTGCTCGTGGATTTGCGGCTGCGGCGGCCTCGCGGAAACGTTCGGTGATCGCTGGCGGCATCTTGCGCCGAAAGGCAAAACTTCCATCAAGTGGGAGTGGATGAATCTTGCCGTGTTGATCATCGCGACGATTGTCACGGTGTTGGTGCTCTTGAAAGACACTTACAATGCGATTGCCGGCGCCGCCGATATCGGCATTCGTTTGTATCGCCTCTACGCGGATGTTTGGCTCATCGGCATTTTGCCGGTGACGCTGTATCCGTTTCTCGGCGGCAAAGTTTGGTGCCGCTACTGGTGCCCGCTCGCGAAGCTGATGCACCTGCAATCGCATCTATTTGCGAAACTCAAAATCGGCAAATTCAAAATCGTCGCCAACGACAAGTGCATCGGCTGTTACGAATGCTCGCGCAATTGCCAGGTCGGCATCGACGTGATGAGCTATTCTCTCAAGCAGCAAGTGCTGGACAATTCCACCAGCTCGTGCATCGGCTGCGGCATCTGCGTCAGCGTCTGCCCGATGGACGTGTTGAGCTTCGGCAACACCAACGGCCATTCGGCGCCGATGAAGATCATGAATTTGAAGGGCCAGATGGTGGCGTGAGAACGCGAAGGGCGTGGAGCGAAGAGCGATGGAATTATTGTTGTGTAATTAGCTCTTCATTCCATGCCATCAATTTTTGGGTTGTTCGATTCGAGTATAATGCCTTTCTTAGTAGTAAATTTCAAATAAACGGTGCGGATTACGTGTTCAATAAGGAAATTACTTGAATTCCAGATCGAGGTAAGAACATGAACTTCTCAAAACATTTTCCGCTCTTACAAGCATTTTCAAATTACGAAAGAGTTGGAGATAAAGTTAGAGCGGCCAGACAGCGGTTGAAATCTATTGGCAACAGCATCAAGAAAGATAGCTCTCTCTTGCCAAACCACCGATATGAATTGCATAGTCTATTGGACGATATTTGGCACAAAGTAAAACAATCAGAGGAAACCACATTTTCTGTCCACGGTGAGCGAGCAGGAGAATTTTATAACGAAGCCTACAGGGCCGTTGAAAACCTGCCACCTCGTGACTCGGCGCCAATTCTAAGAGCAGCTAGCTCGGAAGTTCGATCATTATATCTCGATAGAGGCGATCGCACAAGATATAAATCGATATTTGACGACCTTTGGTCCAAGTTAAACTCCAAACGTGATGAAGGCCGCAAGAAACATGAAGACTGGCGAAGACGTCAAGAAGAAGGTTTGGAAAAGCTAAGAGCCGCACGTGAAAAAGCCTTGAGTGCTTTGGAAAGAGTCAGAAGTAATATTAGTGATAATCGGTCGCGTCTTTACGATGCAAGATCATCTGAATTTGCCGACAGAGTATCGAGTTGGATAAGAGAAGGTGAAGAAAAAGAGCGTGATATAGAACGTTCCGTAGATGATCTCGAAACCAAAATACGTGACGCAGAAAACCGTTTGCGAAGCTAGATTATGTACGTACAATAAATGCTAGCTTGAGCGTTGGCCGTCCAAACCAAGTGCGGGCAGTCATTTTATCGGAGAGTTCCGAATGAAGACGATAGAGATCATTGGGGAATTGGCCCAGAGTCAATCATTGAGTATTATCGCTTGATCATTGCCTCGTATCGCCGGCTGAAACCGGATGCAAGTTATCCCGCCATCGTGATCAACATGACAAAAATTTTTGCTTGCACCAGAGATATTCTCTTGTAGATTGATTGACAGACAAAAGGACGCCATTTAAAGCGGAGCGGGTTTGGCTTTAAATCACCAGCTATCGTGCCATGCGAAGTGTTATATCCATTTTATTGCTTTTTCTCATGCTGTTGCAAGCGGCGGGATGCCTGTTTATTTTCAAAATCCGGCAGTACGAGATTCGCCGTGAAATAAAACAACGAATCAAAGCCGGGGCGCCTGACCAAGAACTGTCCCTGATTAAAATACCAAAGACCTTAGAAGAAAAACCTCATCCTGCTTTCCGGCGCATTGACGAAGGGGAGTTCCGTTATGACGGCAACATGTACGACGTTGTTCGCCAGGAGGCGCATGGCGACACGACGTGGTATTACTGTCTTTCCGATGAAAAAGAAACCCAGCTTTTTGCCAATCTGGACGACTTGGTCAAGCGCGAGATGAGCCGGGACACGGAACAGAAACAACGACTGGTCCGGCTGCTGGATTGGCTGGGTTCTTTGTTTTTTGACCATCGCCATGACGCCACGTTTGCTTTTTCTGCGGAAGAAATTGAATTAACGCATGGCGCATTCGGATTAAAAACCTGGATTGGCACGCCGCTGACGCCTCCGCCTGAAGGATAAGTTTTCACACCGCATTTTTTGTTAGCCAGGCACACCATCGGTTGTGCCGGTGGTGTGCTGTTTCCATCCGAAAACTTAAACTTCAGAGCAAAGAGGAGGCGGCATGTGTATAGCAAAGCCTGCTTGGAAAAATCTGTTGCTTGCGATTTTATTTGGCGCAGCATCGGCAGGGTTTTCCCAGCGAGAGCAAAAAGACAAGAGCGCAACCGGCGACAGTGTCGTTTATCATTTGCAGCAAGTCACGGTGACGGCGCTGCGTTATCCGGAGCAAATCGTCAAAGTTCCGCTCGCCATCAGCATTCTTGGCCCGGAGAAGCTGCAAAACACGCGCGGTTACGGCATGGATGAGGCGTTGAAATTCGTTCCCGGGGTGCTGGCGCAGTCGCGCGCCGGCAATCAAGACGTTCGCATCACCATTCGCGGTTTTGGCGCACGCGGCGCCGGCGATCGCTCCAACGCCGGCACCTCGCGCGGCATTCGCATTTTGCTCGACGGCGCGCCGCAAACAGAACCCGACGGCCGGACTGCATTTGACCTCATTGATTTGAGCACAGCGCAGCGCATTGAAGTCATCCGCTCCAATGCTTCGGCGGTGTGGGGCAATGCCTCGGGAGGCGTGATCAATATCGTTTCGGCGCCGGAATTCGAGGCGCCGTTTCTTTCGCCGCACGCTCTCGGCGGCAGTTTTGGGTTGCAAAAATTTTCGCTGCAAGCCGGCGCAACGCTCGGCAATGCCCGGCTGGCGCTGTCATTGATCAACACTTCGTTCGACGGTTGGCGGCAAAATTCCGCCAGCGACCGGATGCTGCTGAATATCAGCGTGCTGTCGCGTCCCGGCGAACGCACCAAATACGGCGTGTATCTCGCCGGCGTTAAAAATAAATTTTCCATTCCCGGGCCTTTGTCTCAAACGCAGTTTGAAGCTGCGCCGGAGCAGGCCAATTCGGCGTATCTTCAGCGCGGCGAGCGGCGCTTCAATCGTTTGGTGCGGATTTCCGCCACGCTCGATCACGCCGTCGACGGCGTCCACGAATTTTCCGGCGCGGCTTTCGTCGAGCCGAAATTTTTGCAGCGCTCCGAGCGCGGAACGTTTCGCGATTTCACGCGCTATCACCTCGGCGGCAATCTGGCGTATCGTTATAAAAAAGATTTCACGCCTTCGCTTAAAAGCACGTTGCAAGCCGGCGTCGACGAGGCGTATCAAGACGGCGCGGTTTTGTTTTATTCGCTTTCCGCCGCGAATGGCCGCGGCGAAATCTTGCGCCAAAACAAACGCGAAGGCGCCAACAGCTTCGGCGCATTTTTGCAGGAAGAGCTGAGCTTCGGCAAGGCGGTGAATATGCTATTCGGCGTGCGATACAGCAACGTGACTTATTACAATCAAGATTTCATCGATAGCCACCTCAACGATCGCAAGTCGTTCGCCCGCTGGACGCCGAAAGCCGGTCTCACTTACCAATTTTCGCCGGCGCACAGTCTCTACGCCAATTGGGGCGGCGGCATCGAAGTGCCGGCAGGCAATGAGACCGATCCGATCGGCACGTTTGGGCAGGATTCGGTGTACGCCATCAATCCGTTGCTGGAACCGATTCACTCGACGACGTTGGAAATCGGTACGAAGCAGGTTATCGTTCCAAACAAAATCGGATTCCTGCGCTCGTTGTCGTATGATCTGGCGGTTTACGGCATCAACATCAAAAACGACGTCATTCCGTATCGCGGCGGCAGATTTTATTTTACCGCCGGCCAAACGCGGCGTTACGGAATCGAAGCCGGCGCCGGCGCGCAATTCAAACACGGCTTCTCTTTGCAAGCCGCAGTGACGTATGCCAGCAGCAAGTACGCGAGCTATAAAGTGGATTCGGTGCATTACGGCAGGCCGGGACGATTCGCCGATTATCAAGACAACCAGGTCGCCGGCGTGCCGGATGTCTTTTATAATTTCGCGCTGCGTTTTGAGCCGGCGAAACTGCGCAGCGCGTACGTCGAGATCAATCTGCAAGGCGTCGGCGCGTATTTTGTGGACGACGCCAATTTCACCCAAGCGCCGTCATATAACATTTTGAATTTCACCGCGGGATTGCGCAAACCGTTGCAGCTTGCCGAAAACTTGGCGCTGCACGGTTTTGTGGGCGTTAATAATCTCGCGGACGAAAAATATGCGGCTTCGGCTTTTGTCAATCCGGATATTGTGAACGGCGCGCCGGTGTATCTGGAACCTGGTCTGCCGCGCAATTTTGTGATTGGTGTTTCTTTTACAGGAACTAAAACGCAGAAGTGAGCTTATGAACAAAGGAGAATATCAATGAAGCCCCGCTTCCCCTCTGTTTCGTTTTACGTCTTGACACTCCTCACCACCTCGATCATCGCCAGCGACCAAACGCCGCCGGCAACAAAATCGCCTGCGGTTCAAGAAAGCGCCGTTCAAGATACCGTCCGTCCGATTGCGCCGCCGAAAAATCCGTTGCCGGCCGAAAAAGCCTCGGCGAACGTCACGCGTTTCTCTTTCATTGTTTATGGTGATACGCGCGGCCGCCGAGATGGCAAGGAAATTCAATACGAGCATTCGCTCATCGTCGAGTCGATGCTGGGCGCGATCAAAAAATTGGAAACAACCGTCTATCCTGTGCGATTCGTCTTGCAAACCGGCGACGCCGTCGTCGATGGCCGTGATGCCAAACAATGGAACGCGAGTTTCGTGAATTTGATCAATCGTTTGACCACCGAAGGCGGGACGCCATATTTTTTGGCGCCCGGCAATCACGACGTCACCTCCGCCGCAGAATTAACTGATCCTCGCCGGCAGGAGGGATTGCGCAATTATCTCGCCGCCGTTTCACAGCTCATTCCGCCGGATGGCGCTTCGCGGCGATTGGCCGGGTATCCAACCTACGCGTTTGGTTATGGCAACACGTTTGTCATTGCTTTTGATTCCAACATCGCCGCCGATGACAATCAATTCGAATGGGTGAAAAACCAATTGGAAGGCCTCGACCGCAATCGTTACGTGAATGTCATCGCCTTCTGCCATCATCCGCCTTTTTCATCCGGGCCGCATGGCGGCTCGCGTTTGGAGCCGCCGTCCGTTGCTCTCCGCGAGCGATACATGCCGCTGTTTCGGCAGCATCGCGCTAAAGCTCTGTTTGCCGGCCACGAGCATTTATTCGAGCATTGGATCGAGCGCTACGAAGACGCCGGCAAGAAGTATCGCATGGACATGATCGTTACCGGCGGCGGCGGCGCGCCGCTGTACTGGTATTACGGCGAACCTGAGCTCGGCGAATATCTGCAAACGAATGCAGCCAGCAAAGTCCGGCTGGAGCATGTCGTCAAACCCGGTTATGATCGCGGCGATAACGCGTATCATTACCTCGTTATCAAAGTTGACGGCGAGCATATCAGCCTCGAGGTGATCGGCGTCGATTGGGCAAGCGATTACCGGCCTTACCGCAGCAACAAAGCGGAGCTGCGCGACACGGAAACGTCGCAGTAAAAGCAGTTCAGAAATTTCATGAATAACGAAACGATTTTTCGGCTCATCTTTAGTGCCGTTTTTTTCCTGAGTTTTTCCATCTCGGTTTACTTTCGCCATCGCGCGCGAAAACAGAGCGGAAAAATCCCGCGACAGGCGGAGGGAAAACTCATCATCGGCTTGCGACTCCTGCTGGCTGTGCCTTTGTATCTCGCCATGTTTGCGTATATGATCAATCCGAAATTGGTGGCATGGTCGACGCTATCGCTGCCAAGCTGGTTGCGCTGGCTCGGCGCCGGCTTGGGATTCGCCATGATTCCTCTGCTGTATTGGCTCTTTCGCAGTTTGGGGAAAAATGTCAGTGAAACCGTACTTACCAAAGAGCGCCACGAGCTGATCACGCACGGGCCGTATCGTTGGGTAAGGCATCCGTTGTACACGACGGCTTCGCTTGGCATTTTCGCACTTGGCTTGGTGGCGGCCAACTGGTTTATGTTGCTGATGATATCGCTCATCGTGATGCTGCTGCCGGCGCTGGTGGCAAAAGAGGAGGCCCAGTTGATTGAGAAATTTGGCGACGAGTATCGTGAATATATGCAACACACGGGCAGATTTTTGCCGCGATTGAGTTCCTTATAAAAATAAAAAAGGAGAAATTATGCCATCACTTTTGATCCGGCAAACGCCAACAAAACTTTATGTCTTTGTCTTGTCCATCGCATTCATTTCTGTGGCAACGGCTCAAACCCCAAAGCCGGAAAAAGCGGACGTCAAAGTCGAGACGATCGCGCCGCGATCCGAGGACGTGACCACGTTGGATGGCATCATCAAAGCGTTTTATGAAACGATCAGCGGGCCGAAAGGCCAGCCGCGGCAATGGGCGCGTGACCGCACGTTGTACATTCCGGACATGCGATTCGTCTCACTGGAGATACGCGACGGCAAGCCGCACGCTGAGATCATGGATCACCAAACGTATGTTGACCGCACGGATGCTTTCTTTGTGAGCCAAGGGTTTTACGAGCGCGAGATTCATCGCGTGACGAAATCGTTCGGCAACCTCACGCACATCTTTAGCACGTACGAGATGCGACAAACTCCCGACGGGCCGATAACCGGACGCGGCATCAACAGCATTCAGCTTTTTTATGATGGCAAGCGCTGGTGGATCGTTTCGGCGGTGTGGGATGACGAAAGGTCGGACAATCCGATTCCACAGGAGTTTTTGCCGTGAGTCGTCGAATCTTAAAGAAACTCGAAATATTAAACGAGATGAAAGTTATGGTTGTTCGGCGGGATTGATAACGGCGAGCCCTTCGTTCCTGGCGGCGTTGTTGAGCACTCTGTCGGAGCCGATGAAGTGAACTTCCTGTCCGTTGCAAGCTCGCAATGCAAATTGCAAGTTCAAGGCGCTTGATAGCTGCACGGAATCATAGCCTCGCAAAGGGTACTTTTCGATAAGTTCCATGGCCAAGGCAATAATCGAATCCGAGAGAGAAATGCGATGGAAAAATTCCATGTAATCTCTTCTGAAATCTTTACGCGCTTCGGAAAAGACTTCCTGGATTAGATCGCCGTTCCGAAAACGCCGGTGCAAGGCAGAGAAAACGGCGCTGCACGGTCACATACACCTCGGTGCCTTCGGCGATTTTCAGCGGCTCAACAGGCTCGATAACCCCGTTGCGATAAATACCTCGAATCGTTTCGCTCATGATAGCCTCCTGTGTTTTCACCCAAAATACTAAAAATCGCTTTAAAAAGCAAGCTGGAAAATTTGCAGATTGGATTCCGTTATGCCAACACCCAAGCGCGTCAAATATCCTCGCACGCCGCATTTGCCCTGGTCGCCAGGAAGAACCGGCGACGGCATTTTGTTAGATTCAATACAGCATTGTGTAAGGACGAGCCAAGAGAGAACGACTAAAAAATCGGAGGCGTGATGCCATCGTTTCAAATCAGTTGGAAAAAATTTCACAGGCGTAAGAAGCGCGGGCAAAAACTTGTCGCGGCCGCGATTTTTCTTTTCATCAATCTCGCGTTTGCGTTCTCCCCGCAATACGATCTGGTGATCAAGAACGGCCGCATCACGGACGGCAGCGGCAATCCGTGGTTTTATGCGGACCTCGGCATTATCGATGGCAGGATTGCCAAAATCGGCCGGATCGACACGAGCTTGGCGGCACAAGTGATCGACGCGCAAAATTTGATCGTGGCGCCCGGATTCATCGACGTGCACGCGCACGTGGAAAACGGCATCATGCGCATGCCGGCCGCCGACAATTTTCTGATGATGGGCGTGACGACAATCGTCACCGGCAACTGCGGCGGCTCGTGGCTGGCCGTTGGCGACTCGTTGCGGTCGCTTGAAGCGAAGGGCGTTTCAATCAATGTGGCGACGTTGATTGGCCACAACACGGTGCGACGCGCGGTGATGAAAGAAGAAGCGCGTGATCCCTCACCGGACGAATTGACGATGATGCAAGAGTTGGTTGGCCAAGCCATGCGCAACGGCGCGGTCGGACTTTCGACCGGACTCATTTACATTCCTGGCACGTTTGCCAAAACCGATGAAATCATCGCCCTCGCTAAAGTCGCGGCGACATATCACGGTCTCTATGCCAGCCACATTCGCAGCGAGGGCAATCAAGTTGTTGCCGCCATTCAAGAAGCGATCAGCATCGGCGAGCAGGCCGGGCTGCCGGTGGAAATTTCCCATTTTAAAATTTCGAGCAAAAAGCTCTGGGGCAAGAGCCAAATGACAACAAGCTTGGTTCGTGAAGCGAGAGCGCGCGGGTTGCAGGTGACGATCGACCAGTATGCTTATCCCGCTTCGAGCACCGGTCTCGAAACACAATTTCCGGATTGGGTTCTCGATGGCGGGCGGGATTCAGCCGTTGTTAGATTGCGCGACGACAAGTTGCGCCAACAGATCAAGAAAGAAATGATTCAAAATCTGCGCAAAGCGGGGCGCAAGGATTATTCGCACGCCTTTGTCGCCAGCTATCGTCCCGATTCAACCTTCAACGGCAAAAGCATCGCCGAGATTAGCAAACAAGTTCGCGGCAAGAAAAATGTCGAAGCGCAGGCAGAGCAGATCATCGAGATGTACCTGACCAGCGGGAATCGCATTGGCATGGTCTATCACGGGATGAGCGAGCAAGACGTCGCGTACATCATGCAACAGCCGTTTTGCATGATCGCCTCGGATGCCGGCGTGATTGAAATGGGGCGCGGCGTCCCGCATCCGCGCGGTTACGGCAACAACGCCCGCGTGCTCGGCAAATATGTTCGCGAGGAAAAATTGCTCGGCCTCGAAGACGCCATTCGCAAGATGACCTCGCTGCCGGCGCAAACGTTTGGGTTTTGGGATCGTGGCTTGATTCGCGAAGGCTTTGCCGCCGATCTCGTGATTTTTGATCCGCAGCAAGTGGCCGATCGCGCGACGTTCGAGCAACCGCATCAATATCCGGATGGCATTCGATTCGTGCTCGTAAATGGGCAAATCGTTGTGAATGAAAATAAACACACGGGGGCTCGATCTGGGAAAATTCTTTATGGCGCCGGAAAAACGTAACACAGACAGCCTGTCTGTTTTTCCCACGGATTTCATCAATCTCTTCAGCTTTCAAATCCGTTGGCAGTTTTTTTCCGTGGGAATTTGCTTTAGAATTTTTTTGCTTACCAAAACCGAGGACAGAAATGAACACCGACAAATCCCGCCTTGACCAGCTCTGCATCGACACCATGCGCACGCTGGCGATGGACGCGGTGCAAAAAGCCAACTCTGGACATCCCGGCACGCCAATGGCGCTCGCGCCGGTCGCGTATGTTTTGTATGATCGCTTCATGCGCTACATTCCGCAAAATCCGGATTGGGCCAATCGCGATCGTTTCGTGCTTTCCGCCGGACATGCGTCGATGTTGTTGTACAGTATTTTGCACATTACGGGTTACGATATTACGCTGGACGACATCATGAATTTTCGCCAACTGCACGGCAAATGCGCCGGCCATCCGGAATATGGTTTAGCTCCCGGCGTGGAAACGACCACCGGCCCGCTCGGACAGGGCGTGGCGAACAGCGTCGGCATGGCCATCGCGGAAAAGTGGCTCGCGAGTTATTTCAATCGCCCCGGCCATGAACTTATCAACTACAAAATTTTTGCGATTGCCGGCGACGGCTGCATGATGGAAGGCGTCTCCAGCGAAGCCGCCTCGCTCGCGGGGCATCTCGGCTTGAATAATTTGATTTGGATTTACGACAACAATCACATCACCATTGAAGGCAACACTGCGCTGGCGTTCAGCGAAGACGTGGCCGCGCGGTTCATGGCGTATCATTGGAACGTCCAGCGCGTCGGCGACGCCAACGATCTCGGCCTGCTGGAACGGGCGGTTCGGACCGCGCTCGAAGAAACCGAGCAACCTTCATTAATTATCGTTGACAGTCACATCGCCTATGGCAGCCCGACGAAGCAAGATACCCATTCGGCGCATGGCGAGCCGCTGGGAGAGGAAGAAATTCGCGCGACGAAAATCGTTTACGGTTGGGATCCCGATAAAAAGTTTTTTGTTCCCGACGAAGTAAAAAAATATCGCGAGCGATCTCTCGCCAAAGGCCGGAAGCTTGAAGAAGAGTGGAATAAAAAATTTTCCGCCTACGCCGCCACTTATCCCGATTTGGCAAAACAATTCCAGTTGATCCAAAACCGCGAGATGCCGGAGGGCTGGGATTGTTGCATTCCAACTTTCCAGGCGGATGCCAAAGGCCTTGCCGGTCGCGAAGCGAACAACAAAATTTTGAACACCATCGCCGCGCAAATTCCCTGGCTCATGGGCGGGGCCGCGGATTTGGCGCCGTCGACAAAAACGCTGGTCAAAGACGGCGGGAATTTTCAAAAGGGGAATTATAGCGGCAGAAATTTTCATTTTGGCATCCGCGAGAACGCGATGGGCTCGATTGCCAACGGCATGGCCTTGAGCAAGCTGCGCCCGTATGTCGCGACGTTTCTGATTTTCTCGGATTATCAGCGCCCGGCGTTTCGTCTAGCGGGTTTGATGGAGCAGCCGGCCATTTACATTTTCACCCACGACAGCATCGGCGTCGGCGAAGACGGCCCGACGCACCAGCCCATCGAGCATCTTGCCTCGCTGCGGGCGATTCCGCGCCTCGAAGTGATTCGCCCTGCGGATGCGAACGAGTTGGCTGCTTTATGGAAACACATCATGCAGCTCAAAGATCGTCCCGTTGCGCTCATTCTAACGCGCCAGGCGCTTCCAACTTTTGATCGCACCAAATATGCTTCGGCAGAAGGCGCATTGAAAGGCGCTTATGTCATCGCGGATTGCAAAGGCACGCCGGAAGTAATTTTGATCGGCACCGGTTCAGAAGTGCAATTATGTTTGGGCGCACACGAGCAGTTGATAAAAGAAGGCATCAAATCGCGCGTCGTGAGCATGCCGTGTTGGAGTCTCTACGAACGACAAGACCCGGTGTATTGGGAAGAAGTTTTGCCGAGCTCCGTTCGCGCTCGTGTCGCCGTCGAAGCCGGCTCGACGTTCGGTTGGCGGCGCTATGTTGGAAGACACGGCGAGGGCAATGTGTTGGGCATGCGCACGTATGGCGCTTCCGCGCCGATTAAAGATTTGTTGAAAGAGTTTGGGTTGACGATTGATGGCGTGGTGCAAATGGCAAAGGAAACTCTTTCGAATCAGAAATAAAAAGCTTTGAACACGGATGACGCGGATTTTCGCGGATAAAAACGATTGATGTTCGACCCTTTCTATTATCGGGAGGTAGCCATGTTACATGAAGAAATTACCGAGAAGATTATTCAAGCCTTTTACAAGGTCAATAACACGCTTGGCCATGGCTTTATCGAGAAGGTATACGAAAATGCAATGGCGATTGAGTTGCGTAAGATGGGTTTCACCGTATCACAACAAAAGAAAATTAAAGTTTATTATGAAGGCGAGGAGGTTGGAGATTACGAATCTGATTTAATCGTGAACGATTTGGTGATCGTCGAGACCAAAGCCAAAGAAAGCCTCCGCGAAAATCCGTGCTATCCGCGTCATCCGTGTTCAAAGTTTTTAAATTTTTCAGGAGCTAATAATGTCAAAGCTAAACGAACTATCAAAACTCGGCCAATCCATCTGGTACGATTACATCCGCCGCGCGTTTTTGACGCAACGTGAATTAGGCGCGCTGGTTGAACAAGGCCTGCGCGGCGTCACTTCGAATCCTTCGATTTTTGAAAAAGCCATCGCCGGCAGCTCGGATTACGACAAGGATTTGCAGCGCCTCGTTCAAACCTGCAAATCCGTTGACGCGCTTTATGAAGCGCTGG
>Ga0073934_10009575_pt1 | contig 12364 bp, 11 predicted proteins | sample LarsenN4metaG_FD_76834 | JGI IMG/M metagenome (GOLD analysis project Ga0073934, IMG submission 76834) | Hot spring sediment bacterial and archeal communities from British Columbia, Canada, to study Microbial Dark Matter (Phase II) - Larsen... ... | reverse complement strand
CCAGACCTGCTCGCCGGTCTCGACGTCGACCTCGAAGATGCCGACGCCGGCGGCGGCCACCGCATCCTCAGCGGCCGGGCGCCGGGAACGAAACGGCCCGGCGCCGCCGCGGCCGCCTGCTGGGCTCCCGTGCGATCCAAATGCCCCCTCCGAATCGACTGGAAGGCGGACCATAACGCGGCCGCGCGGCCTGCGGTACCCCTGCTTGCGAGCGCCCCGCAAGAGGGATGACGGCCGCGTCGCGCCCGTATACTCACGCTTTACCACCTGGGCACGCGTGATCAGCGTTGCCGAGCCCCATGACCAAGTTCGTCTTCGTCGCCGGTGGCGTGGTGTCCTCGCTGGGCAAGGGCATCGCGGCAGCCTCCCTCGCAGCGATCCTCGAATCGCGCGGCCTCAAGGTCACTCTCATCAAGCTGGATCCGTACCTCAACGTCGATCCGGGCACGATGAGCCCCTTCCAGCACGGCGAGGTCTTCGTCACCGACGACGGCGCCGAAACCGACCTCGATCTCGGCCACTACGAACGTTTCATCACGACGCGGATGAAGCGTTCGAACAACTTCACCACCGGCCAGATCTACAAGAGCGTGCTCGAGAAGGAACGCCGCGGCGACTACCTCGGCAAGACGGTGCAGGTGATCCCGCATGTCACCAACGAGATCCAGGAGTTCGTGCGGCGCGGCGCCGGCGGCGACGGCGGCGGCATCGACGTGGCCATCGTCGAGATCGGCGGCACGGTGGGCGACATCGAGAGCCTGCCCTTCCTCGAGGCGGTGCGCCAGATGAGCCTCAAGCTCGGGCCGGCCAACTTCGCCTTCGTGCACCTGACCTACGTGCCCTTCATCGCCGCGGCCGGCGAGCTGAAGACCAAGCCGACGCAGCACACGGTGCAGAAGCTGCGCGAGATCGGCATCCAGCCCGACGCGCTACTGTGCCGCGCCGACCGCATCGTGCCCGACGACGAGCGCGACAAGATCAGCCTGTTCACCAACGTGCCGCTGCACGGCGTGATCAGCATGCCCGACGTCGACACCATCTACAAGGTGCCGCGCCTGCTGCACGAGCAGGGCCTGGACGAGCTGATCTGCATGAAGCTGCAGATGCTGACCCGGCCGGCCGACCTGCGCCGCTGGGACACCCTGGTGCACGAGGTCGAGCACCCGCAGGCCACCGTGAAGATCGCGATGGTCGGCAAGTACACCGATCTGTCCGACAGCTACAAGTCGCTCAACGAGGCGCTGCGCCACGCCGGCATCCACAACCACGCCAAGGTCGAGATCGAGTACGTCGACGCCGAGACGCTCGATGCGCGCAGCACCGCGCAGCTGGCGCGCTACGACGCCATCCTGGTGCCCGGCGGCTTCGGCAAGCGCGGCATCGAGGGCAAGATCCTGGCCGCGCAGTACGCGCGCGAGAACGGCGTGCCCTACCTCGGCATCTGCCTGGGCATGCAGGTGGCCACCATCGAGTACGCGCGCCACGTCGCCGGCCTCGAGGGCGCCAACAGCACCGAGTTCGAGCCGGCCTGCCAGCACCCCGTCATCGCGCTGATCGAGGAGTGGCAGGACCGCGACGGCTCGATCCAGAAGCGCAGCGCGGCGAGCGACCTCGGCGGCACGATGCGCCTGGGCGCGCAGAGCTCCGACGTCGCCAAGGGCACGCTGGCCCACCGCATCTACGGCGACGTGGTCACCGAGCGCCACCGCCACCGCTACGAGGCCAACGTGCACTACCTCGAGCGGCTGCAGAAGGCCGGCCTCGTGATCAGCGCGCTCACGCAGCGCGAGAAGCTCACCGAGATCGTCGAGTTGCCGCAGGCCGTGCACCCCTGGTTCGTGGGCGTGCAGTTCCACCCCGAGTTCAAGAGCACGCCGTGGGGCGGGCACCCGCTGTTCACGAGCTACATCCAGGCCGCGCTGGCGTTCCAGGCGAGCCGCGGGCACAGCCCGATGAAGGTCGTGGCCTGAGGGCGCCGGCATGAAGCTCTGCGGTTTCGACGTCGGCCTCGACCAACCCTTCTTCCTCATCTCCGGCCCCTGCGTCGTCGAGAGCGAGCAGCTGCAGATGGACGTGGCCGGGCGCCTGAAGGAGATGACCGCCGCGCTCGGCATCCCGTTCATCTTCAAGAGCAGCTACGACAAGGCCAACCGCTCCAGCGGCACCAGCTTCCGCGGCCCGGGCATGGACAAGGGCCTCGAGATCCTGGCCAAGGTCAAGCGCGAGCTGAAGGTGCCGGTGCTGACCGACGTGCACAGCGAGGCCGAGGTCGGCACGGTGGCGGCGGTGGTCGACGTGCTGCAGACGCCGGCCTTCCTGTGCCGGCAGACCGACTTCATCCGCGCCGTGGCGCAGAGCGGCAAGCCGGTCAACATCAAGAAGGGCCAGTTCCTCGCGCCGCACGACATGAAGAACGTGATCGACAAGGCGCGTGCCGCGGCGCGCGAGAAGGGCCTGCCGGAGGACAGCTTCCTGGCCTGCGAGCGCGGCGCGAGCTTCGGCTACAACAACCTCGTCTCGGACATGAGGAGCCTCGCCATCATGCGCGAGACCGGCGCGCCGGTGGTCTTCGACGCGACGCACAGCGTGCAGCTGCCCGGCGGCCAGGGCACCTCCAGCGGCGGCCAGCGCGAGTTCGTGCCCGTGCTCGCGCGCGCGGCCATCGCGGTGGGCATCGCCGGCGTGTTCATGGAGACGCACCCCGATCCGGCGAAGGCCTTGTCCGACGGCCCGAACGCGGTGCCGCTCAGGCACATGCGCGCGCTGCTCGAGCAGCTCGTCGCGCTCGACCGCGTCGTCAAGCGCCAGCCGCTGCTGGAAAACGACTTCTCCTGCTGAAAGGCAAGCACCGATGACCGCCCCGGCCTACCTGATCGTCGAGATGCACATCACCGACCCCGAGCAGTACAAGCAGTACATGGCCGAGGCGCCGGCGGCGGTGAAGGCGGCCGGCGGCGAGTACCTGGTGCGCGGCGGACGCCACGAAGCCCTCGAAGGCGACTGGCAGCCGCACCGCGTGGCGATGCTGCGCTTCCCGAGCTACGCGCAGGCCAAGGCCTTCTACGACGGCGAGCACTACACGCGCGTGCGCGCCAGGCGCGCCGGCACCACCGCGTACTTCAACATGGTGCTCGTCGAGGGCGTGGACACGCCCGTCTGACCCTTTCCCGACAGCCACACACAACGCCAACAAGGAACCCGACCCCGTGAGTGCCATCGTCGACATCGTCGGCCGCGAGATCCTCGACAGCCGCGGCAACCCCACCGTCGAGTGCGACGTGCTGCTCGAGAGCGGCACCATGGGCCGCGCCGCAGTGCCGAGCGGCGCCTCCACCGGCAGCCGCGAGGCCATCGAGCTGCGCGACGGCGACAAGAGCCGCTACCTCGGCAAGGGCGTGCTGCGCGCGGTGGAGCACATCAACACCGAGATCAGCGAGGCCGTGATGGGGCTCGACGCCTCCGAGCAGGCCTTCCTCGACAAGACCCTGATCGACCTGGACGGCACCGAGAACAAGAGCCGCCTCGGCGCCAACGCGATGCTCGCCGTGAGCATGGCGGTGGCGCGCGCCGCGGCCGAGGAGAGCGGGCTGCCGCTGTACCGCTACTTCGGCGGCATGGGCCGCATGCAGCTGCCGGTGCCGATGATGAACGTCATCAACGGCGGCGCGCACGCCAACAACAACCTCGACCTGCAGGAGTTCATGATCCTGCCGGTCGGGGCCACCAGCTTCCGCGAGGCGGTGCGCCACGGCGCCGAGGTCTTCCACGCGCTCAAGAAGATCATCGACGGCCGCGGCATGAGCACCGCGGTCGGCGACGAAGGCGGCTTCGCGCCCAGCGTGGCCAGCCACGAGGCGGCGATCCAGCTCATCCTCGAGGCGATCGAGGTCGCCGGTTACAAGGCCGGCGAGCAGATCGCCATCGGCCTGGACTGCGCGGCCAGCGAGTTCTGCAAGGACGGCCCAAGTGGCAAGGTCTACCACCTCGAAGGCGAGGGCCTGCAGCTCAGCGCCGCCGAGTGGACCGACATCCTCGCCACCTGGTGCGACAAGTACCCCATCGTCAGCATCGAGGACGGCATGCACGAGGGCGACTGGGACGGCTGGAAGCTGCTCACCGAACGCCTGGGCCGGAAGGTGCAGCTGGTGGGCGACGACCTGTTCGTCACCAACACCAAGATCCTGAAGGAAGGCATCGACAAGGGCATCGCCAACTCGATCCTCATCAAGATCAACCAGATCGGCACGCTCACCGAGACCTTCGCCGCCATCGAGATGGCCAAGCGTGCCGGCTACACCGCCGTCATCAGCCACCGCAGCGGCGAGACCGAGGACAGCACGATCGCCGACATCGCGGTGGGCACCAACGCCGGCCAGATCAAGACCGGCTCGATGAGCCGCTCTGACCGCATCGCCAAGTACAACCAGCTGCTGCGCATCGAGGAAGACCTCGGCGAGATCGCCAGCTACCCGGGCCGCGCGGCCTTCTACAACATCAAGGCCTGAACACCATGCGCTGGGCCACCGTGCTGCTCGTGCTCGCCGTGCTCGGCGTGCAGGGCCAGCTGTGGCTCGGCCGCGAGAACATGCCCCAGGTGATGAGCCTGGCGCGCCAGCTCGACGAGCAGAAGGCCGCCAACGCCGCCGCCGCCGAGCGCAACGCGCGCGCGCTGGCCGAGGTGAGCGACCTGCGCGAGGGCCTCGAGATGGTGGAGGAGAAGGCGCGCCGCGAGCTGGGCATGCTGCGGCCCGACGAGATCCTGGTGCAGGTTCAGCAGGTGCAGCCCGCGCCGGCGCCCAAGAAGTAGACGGTGCTGGCGGCGCTGTTGGAAGGGGCGCGGCCGCTGCTCGCGCCGGCGTTCACCGTGCTGGGCGCCCCGGTGACCGGGCTCGAGGTCGCCGCCTTCGTGCTCGCGCTGGCGATGGTGGCGGCCAACCTGCGCGTGCACCCGGTGGCCTGGCCGCTGGCCATCGCGAGCTCGCTCTTGTACGGGCTGCTGTTCGCCGACAGCGGGCTGTACGGCGAGGCCGGCTTGCAGCTCTTCTTCGTCGCCGTGGCGTTCTGGGGCTGGTGGCAGTGGTTGAGAGGTCGCGACGCGGCCGGCGCGCCGCTCGTCGTGCACGCGCTGTCGCGGCGCGGCGCGCTCGTCGCCAGCGCGCTCACGCTGGCGGCCTGGCCGCTGCTCGGCGCGCTGCTCGACCACGGCACCGACAGCACCGTGCCCTACGCCGACGCACTGGCCACGGTGGCCAGCGTGACCGGCCAGATCCTGCTCGGGCGCAAGGTGATTCAGAACTGGCCGGTGTGGCTCGGCGTGAACGTGTTCAGCGTCGGGCTCTTCGCCTACAAGGCGCTGTGGCTGACGGCGCTGCTGTACGCGCTGTTCGCGCTGCTGTCGCTGGTGGGCTGGCGGGCCTGGCGGCGCCTGGAAGGGCGCGCGCGCGGCTGAGCATGGCCGAGGCCCTGCGCATCGCCATCGTCGGCGCCGAGAGCACCGGCAAGAGCACGCTCGCCACGGCGCTGGCGCTCGCCCTGGCGCGCGACGAGGGCCGGCGCGTCGCGCGCGTCGACGAGTGGCTGCGCGAATGGTGCGAACGCCACGCGCGCACGCCGAGGGCCGACGAGCAGGCGGCCATCCTGCACGAGCAGCAGCGGCGAATCGACAGCGCCGCCGCGGCGCACGACGTGGTGGTGTGCGACACGACGCCGCTGATGACGGCGGTGTACAGCCGGCTGCTGTTCGCCGACCGCTCGCTCGAGGCGCGCGCCCTCGAGCTGCACGCGCGCAGCCACCTCACGCTGCTGATGGCGCTCGACCTGCCCTGGGTGGCCGACGGCCACCAGCGCGACGGCGAGCACGTTCGCGAGCCGGTCGATGCCCTGCTGCGCGAGCTGCTGCTCGGCGCCGGCGTGCCCTTCGCCGTGATCGGCGGCCAGGGTGCGCTGCGCCTGGAGCACGCGCTGGCCGCGCTGCGCCCGCGGCTGAACGCGGCGCCGGCGGCCGGGCTCTTCACGCGCCTGACGGCCGGCGAGCAGGGCGAGCGGGGCGAACGGGGCGCCCGCGGCGGCTGGAGCTGCGAGTGCTGCATCGAGGGCGAGGCCGAACGCGCGCTTCGCAGCCTGCGCGGTTGAAGACCTCGACTCACCCGGCGCCCCGAAACACCGGTCCGATTCCGGCCAGTGCCGCGCCGCGCGCCGCCCCACCATCGCGGTCATGAACACCGCCTTCCGCCACCTCGCCGGCGCCAATCTCGCAGCGCAGGCCGCCGAGCAGGTCAGCCTGGCCGCCGTGCCCATCGTCGCCGTGCTCGCGCTCTCGGCCGGCGCGCGCGAGATCGGCCTGCTCGCCGCCGCACAGAGCCTGCCCTTCCTGCTGCTGGCCCTGCCGCTGGGCGTGTGGGCCGACCGCGCCTCGCGCCGACGCATGATGCTGGCGGCCGAGCTGCTGCGCACGCTGTCGCTGGCCGCTTTGCTGATCGCGGCGCTCAGCGGCACGCTGTCGCTGCCGCTGCTGGCGGTGCTGGGCTTCGTCGGTGCCACCGGCACGGTGGCCTTCAGCGTCGCGGCGCCCGCGCTCGTGCCGGCGCTCGTGCCGCAGGGGCAACTCGCAGCCGCCAACGGCCGGCTCGAGCTGGCGCGCAGCCTGGCCTTCGCGGGCGGCCCGGCGCTGGCCGGTGCGCTCGTCGGCGCGGCGGGTGCGAGCGCGGCCTTCGTGTTGGCCACGGCGCTGTCGAGTGCCGCGGTGCTGCTGCTGGTGCGGCTGCCCGAAACCGTGCCGTCCACCGTGCCCTCGGCACCCACCGCAGCCACGACACCGCCGCGCCACCCGCTGCACGAGCTGCGCGAAGGCGCGGGCTTCGTCTGGCGCCACGCCTGGCTGCGCCCGATCCTGCTCACCGCCGTGGCCTGGAACCTCTCGTGGTTCCTGCTGCAGACGGCCTACGTGCCGCACGCGATGGGCGCGCTCGGCCTCGACGCGCGCGGCGTCGGCATCACGCTGGCGCTGTACGGCGCCGGCATGGTGGCCGGCGCGGCGCTGGCGCCGCGCCTGATGGCGCGCTTGCCGATCGGCAGCGCCATCGTCATCGGCCCGGCCGTGTCGGTGGCCGCGGCGGGCGCCATGGCGGCCACGCTGTGGTGGCCCACGCCGGCGCTGGCCGCGCTCGCCTTCGCGCTGTTCGGCGCCGGCCCGCTGGTGTGGACCGTCAGCTCGACCACGCTGCGCCAGCAGGTCACGCCGGCGCCGATGCTCGGCCGCGTCTCGGCGATCTTCCTCACCGCCAACGCCGGCGCGCGCCCGCTCGGCGCCGCGCTCGGCGCCGCCATCGCCGCTGCCGTGGGGCCGCAGCACGCCGCCGCGTGGTTGCTCGGCCTGGCCTTCTTCGGCTTCGTGCTGCAGGCGCTGGTGATCTTCGCTTCGCCGGTGCGGGCGGTGGTGAGGGCAGCGGCGGCTTGAGGCTTTTGCTTTCGGTGCGGCTTGTCTGACCTTGTTCGCGTGCGAAGGTGGGCGCGCGCAAGGCTGCGGGTGGGGACCCTTTCGGGGCTTCAGTGCGGCGGCCCTCGCTTCGCTCAGGCTCCCCTGCGGTGCTCGGACTTTCGGCCTCCGGCAGAACTCGCTTCGCTCACTGCGTTCGCTCCGCTCAAACAGTCTGCCGGAAGTGGCTCTCGACCATCGTCGTTGGCACTGGTACGCTAACGCGTGTGGAGCCTTGTCCCTATTGGAGGACGGAGCGCGTCCGATGGGTGCCAAGTGAACCTTGGGCGGCGCAGCTTTTCAAGCTCGGCGCACAGCTGGCGCCGACAATCCCGAAAGTCGATGTCTAGCGCTCTGTGAAAGGCCACAGATATGGGCCAGACACGCCGCCAGTTCGTTGCTGACCTCGCTGAGGCCGTCGGAATACTAAGTCTCGTTGCTGGCATACCTACCGACGCGAGGGCCTACTTGCTGGGTACTTGGTGGCTCGTGTGTCCCTATGACAATTGCGATCGGATCGACCGCGTCGACGGGGGGACGAAGCAGCATCTATGCTCCAAATGCGGGCGACAGATGTTCTATGGACCGAGACAGACCTTGGTCACCATTGCTTGCCCTGAGCCCTATTTGCATCCGAACAGTGACGTGGACACCGATGGTGAGCTGCGGAGCTTTCGGTGCACAACTTGCGGAATCGAATGCCAGATGTACAAGCGCGATACCCGTCGCGACCCTCCGGACCGAGGACGATAGCAAAGCAAGAGAAGCCATCATCGGCGCGTACGGGATCTCCGTCGTGTTCCGCACAAAGTGGTCTTGCGGCGCTGCGGCCCTGGGGGTCCTACTGTGGCGATCCTATTTGCCAGGTCGCAAAGCATCAGTCGCCTCCCGACTGAGACCGATTCAGCCAATGCTGAAGTCAAACGAGCTAAGTGGCGAGCGCGATGCGCGATACTTTTTCCGGAAATCATCGTCACCAACTGACTATCCTTCGAGGAATGCGCCACCGTGAACGAGCCTGGTAGGACGCCGCTGTTGACCGAGTTGCGGTTTGCCCCTCGATTGGCATGGCTGGTCGGCACCCTGGGCGGCGGCTTCGTTCTTGGCTTAACAGCTGCGTTTGCGGGCGTCATTACAACTTACTTGGCGCGCCGCGGATGCGCCGATTGCTTCTGCGTTGTGCTGTCGCATGGATCAACGACCCACAAGATCGTCTTCGGATATCTGGCGGAGTTGAACCACGGGCCTTTTCAGATGCTCGGAGTTCTTCTTCTACTTCCGTTGGCGGGGTGGTTGGTCGAGATGGTAAACGATGAACTCAAGGTGCTCTCCGCACGCGGAAGGTTCTTTCGATGGGCCGCCGCTGGACGGCCGGAGCCATACCCAGAGGGCGTGGTTGAAATCGGTAACCTGAATCGGCGTTGGTTCATCTGGCTTGCGCCGCTTGCGTTCCTCATTGCGCTCGCCGTCGTCTCGCTAGAGTCGCTTCAATACGACGCTCAACATGTTGGATGGGTCCAAGCCGAATTCTTCGAATCGTGGTCGCGCGCAAAGAGCCTCGATACCCTAGGCAACGAAAACTTCCGTAAGGCGGCCATGGAACGCCTACTGGCTGTCCAAGAAGAAAAGACCAAGAATCGAGGCAATGCGTCACAGACAGCCCAGATGAGGCCGGCGATTAGTATTGTCCCGAAACCGAAAGACATTCAGGCATCGGTTCTGCGTCGGGAACCAGGGTCTCAGAGAACCGGCTGGACGCGCCCCTTCGTCGTAGTTGCGCTCGCCTTGCAGGCACTTTCGGTTGGCTACTTCATTTGGTTAGGATTCAAGCTGCTGTTCTTGTTCGGTCTGGTCTACCACATGGTTCGAGCGTGTCGAATTGCAGCAGAGACCGACGAAGCTTTCCTGGCGCAACTTGCGACATGCCCGGAAATGGACGATCACGATACGACCAAGAAAATGCCAAATAGCGCCAACACGCCGGAGAACGTCGCAGCGCCTGAATCGGGTGTTCGACGTACAGGGCTCTTGCTTGTCGTGGACTGCTTTGACAAGAAGGAACGATTCGGACTCAAGGTGTTCGATCGCATCTACGACTTGGCGCTGGTACTACTGACGATCGGGGCAACGACGCTCTTGCTCGGCGCTCTCGCAAACCTACCGCGGGGAACCGGATTGCTAGAGGGTGGATTCTTCGTCATGCTGCTTGTGTCGGTGCCGTCACTAGGGATTGTCCTTGCGCCCGCCATTTTGCTGAACAAACAAACCCTCGACGTGTGTGCGAAGGTTCGTGAGCGGCTGTCAAAATTGATTGCGCCCGGTTCGACCGTTTCGACCAAATGCCAGAAATGCCTAGACCTTGCGGAAGAGCAAACTGCTTGGCCCCGGGGAGACTGGTTGTTCAAGGTCCTCGGCTTGGCGATTGTCATGCTGTTCATAATCTGGGGCACCCTCAACCTTGGGATCAAGGGGGTGGAGGCAGATGCGTTCAGTAAGTTGGTGTTTGCGATCGCCGAGGGCTTGCCACAAAGGTTGTGCCAAATCTGCGATTGAGCCTACTCCATTGCTGATGCGAGCGGCTAGAACATCGAAGCCCGCTGCCGATTGCAGGTACAGACCGTCGCGGTTGTCGGGCGACTACTGTCAGTCTTCAGCGGTCCGCCGTCGAAGCCCACGCGTCCCGATCCCAGCCCCTCGAACGCCGTCCCCGCCCCCTGCTCGGCCGCGGGCAGGCCAGCCGCTGGGGCGCCTCTGCGGCGCCGAGCACCGCAGGGCTTGGGGCCAGCGAGCGCAGCGAGCGACCGTCATCATTCTTCCGGCAGCTGTCCGAGCTGAGCGAGCGCAGCGAGCGGTGCGAGTTCTGCCGGAGGCCCCAAGACCGAGGAGCGCAGGGGAGCCGGAGCAAAGCGGAGGCCGCCGCAGTGAAGCCCCGGCGGCTGGCCTGCCCGCGGTCGAGCCGCGCCCACCTTCGAATGCGATCGACCACAACCGGCCGCTGAAGCAGGCCGGGCCCGACAACAGCAGAGCGCAGGTGAACGCGCGACTACAGCAGCAGCGTCACGCCGATCACGATCACGCCGAGCACGAGGTTCACGCCCACCCAGCTGCGGATGCGCGCGAGTGCGGCCGCAGCGCCCGGCGCATCACCCGCCGCGAGCGCCGCCGCGAAGCGCCTGAACAGCAAGAGGCGGATGAAGGCGAAGATGCCGATCATCAGCAGGCCCAGCGCGGTCATCGCGATCCAGTCCGGCGGCCAGCTGAACCCGATTCCCTGCTGCACCGCGCCGCGCGCCACGCGGCCGATCATCCAGAGGCCGCTCGCCAGCAGCAGCGCCACCGCCACGCTCACCGCAGCGAAGAAGCGGCGCAGCACCTCGTGCATGAGCTTCAGGCGCGCCGGCCCCTCGAGCTGCGCCAGCGCGGGGCGCAGGAAGAAGTGCGCGAAGGCCATGCCGCCGATCCACAGCACCACGGCCAGAACGTGCACGAGCTTGAGCACGGCGTAGAGCATCGCGATCCCTTCCTTCCGACTACTGCACCGCGCTGGAAGCCGGCGGCTGGTCGCGCCCCGGGGTGAACATCTCGCCCACGTCCACGGCGTCGAAGCGGTACTGCGCGCCGCAGAAGTCGCAGCCCACCTCGACGAGACCACGCTCGGCGATCAGGCTCTCGCTCTCGTCGCGGCCCAGCGATCGCAGCATGCCGCGCACGCGCTCGCGCGAGCAGGTGCAGGCAAAGCGCGGCACCAGCGGCTTGAACACGCGCAGCGTCTCCTCCCAGTACAGGCGGTGCAGGATGCGCTCGGTGCTCAGGCCGAGCAGCTCCTCGCGCGTGAGCGTGGCGGCCAGCAGCGCGGCGCGGTTGAAGGCTTCCGAGAGGCCGATCTCGTCCTCGTTGCGCCGCCCTTCGAGGTTGCCCTCGCCCTCGACCGGCAGGCGCTGGATCAGCAGGCCCGCCGCGGCGTGCTCGTCGGCGGCGAGCACGAGCTTGGTGTCGAGCTGCTCGCTTTGCAGCATGTAGTGCTCGAGCACCTGCTCCACGCGCTGCAGCGGCTCGCGCAGGTCGCCGTGCAGCGGCACCACGCCCTGGTAGGGCTGCTGGCCGGGGTGGCGCTGGCGTGGGTCGAGCGTGATGGCGCAGCGGCCCTGGCCGTGCACGTTGAGCATCGCCTCCAGGCCGGCGCCGGCCGGCAGCGCGCGGCCCTCGCCCGCCAGCTTGGCGGTGGCGCGAAAGCTCATGTCGGGCTGCGCCTCGGCCACCGCGAGCTTGACCGGGCCGTCGCCGAACACCTGCAGCACGAGCGCGCCGTCGAACTTGATGTTGGCCTGCATCAGCAGCGCCGCCGCCGCCATCTCGCCGAGCAGCGCACGCAGCGCGGGCGGCTCGTCGGCCGGGCGGCGCGCCAGCAGCTCGCGCCAGTCGGCGTCGAGCTTGACGAGCATGCCGCGCACCGGCAGGCCCTCGAACAGGAACTTGGTGAGTTCGCTCATCGTGGCGGCTTCTCAGGCGATGCGCTTGAGGTGCGCGCGGTGGTGCGCCGCCTGCTCGAAGTAGCGCGCCACGCCGCTGCGGATGCGCGCGATCTGCTCCGGCTCGAGGGTCTTCACCGCCTTGGCCGGCGCGCCGAGGATCAGCGAGTGGTCGGGGAAGCTCTTGCCCTCGGTGACCACGGCGCCGGCGCCGACCAGGCAGCCCTTGCCGATCTTCGCGCCGTTGAGCACCACGGCCTGGATGCCGATCAGCGAGCCGGCACCGATGGTGCAGCCGTGCAGCACCACTTGGTGGCCGACCAGCACGTCGTCCTCGATGACGAGCGGCAAACCGTCGTCGGTGTGCAGCACGCTGCCGTCCTGCACGTTGCTGCGCGCACCCACGGTGATCCAATCGTTG
>Ga0073934_10009574_pt1 | contig 12365 bp, 10 predicted proteins | sample LarsenN4metaG_FD_76834 | JGI IMG/M metagenome (GOLD analysis project Ga0073934, IMG submission 76834) | Hot spring sediment bacterial and archeal communities from British Columbia, Canada, to study Microbial Dark Matter (Phase II) - Larsen... ... | reverse complement strand
CCCCTTCGTCTAGTGGCCTAGGACACCGCCCTTTCACGGCGGTAACAGGGGTTCGACTCCCCTAGGGGACGCCATCTTTTCCGCGTTGTCTTGATGTGTTGTCACCGGTACGCAACGTGCCGGTCCCGGGCGGGAATAGCTCAGTTGGTAGAGCACGACCTTGCCAAGGTCGGGGTCGCGAGTTCGAGTCTCGTTTCCCGCTCCAGTTCTTCTTCACTTCCTGGAAATTTTCGCGCTGCCGTCGGCGGCAGGCCTTGCTGTTGCCTGCGTGCGCCGGCGCGGTGCGCAGCCGGAACCACCCGCTATACTGCCCGGCTTTGCCTGCTGTCCGCCGAGCTGACGGTCGCTGGCATCGTCTTGAAGCCAACCACATCGGGAGCTACGAGTGAATCCGGTGAGTCCTCACGCGCGAGTCCTGTCCGGCATGCGGCCGACAGGCCGTCTTCACCTCGGGCATTACCACGGCGTCCTGAAGAACTGGACGTCGATGCAGGGGGAGTACGAGTGCTTTTTCTTTGCCGCTGACTGGCACGCGCTGACCACGCACTACGACGATCCGGCGCAGCTGGCCGCGCATACCCATGACATGGTCGTCGACTGGCTGGCGGCCGGCGTGGACCCGCAGAAAGCAACGCTCTTCGTGCAATCGCAGGTGCCTGCGCACGCGGAGTTGCACCTGCTGCTGTCGATGATCACGCCGCTCGGATGGCTCGAGCGCGTGCCCACCTACAAGGACCAGCAGGAAAAGCTCAAGGAAAAGGATCTCGCCACCTACGGCTTCCTCGGTTACCCGCTGCTGCAAAGCGCGGACATCCTGGTCTACCGGGCGTCCCGCGTGCCGGTCGGTGCCGACCAGGTCGCGCACGTCGAGATCACCCGCGAGGTTGCGCGTCGTTTCAACCATATCTACGGCCGCGAACCGGGATTCGCCCAGAAGGTCGAGGAGGCCATTGCCCGCCTCGGCAAGAAACCGGCCCGGGTCTACGTCGACAGCCGCAAGGCCTGGCAGGAGCGCGGCGAGGTGGCAGCACTCGAGGCGGCGCGGGCGCTGGTGCAGCAGAACGGCAATATTGCCGGCGCCGATCGCGAGCGCCTGCTCGGAGACCTTGAGGGGGGCGGCAAGGTCATCCTTCCCGAGCCGCAGGCGATGCTGACGCCCGCCTCGAAAATGCCGGGCCTCGACGGGCAAAAGATGTCGAAGTCCTACGGCAACACGATCACCCTGCGCGAGGAGCCGGCCGACGTCGATGCCAAGGTGCGGCGCATGCCGACCGACCCGGCGCGGGTACGGCGCACCGATGCCGGCGAACCGGCACGTTGCCCGGTGTGGCAATTGCACGAGATCTACAGCGGCGACGACGTGCGCGCCTGGGTACAGTCCGGTTGCCGCAGTGCCGGTATCGGCTGCCTCGAGTGCAAGCAGCCGGTCATCGACGCGATCAATGCCGAACTGGCGCCCATGCGGGAACGGGCGCAGCATTTCGCTTCCCGTCCCGCCGAGGTGCGCGCCATTCTCGATGCCGGCCGCGAGAAGGCCCGTGCGGTTGCCGAGGCAACGATGGTCGAGGTGCGCCAGGCCATGGGGCTTTCCTGACAGGAAACGGATACCACAGCGGAATTGTCGTGATGACAAACAGTGAAGAATCCGCCGCCACGGAGGCGGCGGATGCCCCGTCGGGTCTGCTCGCCCTGCGCGCGCAGTCCCCGCAGCAGTCCGAGATGCCGTTCGCGCTCGTCCAGGGCCAGGTCATCACGCGCCTGCCTGATGATCTCTACATCCCGCCGGACGCACTGGAGGTCTTCCTCGAGGCCTTCGAGGGTCCGCTTGACCTGCTCCTGTACCTGATCCGCAAGCAGAACGTCGACATTCTCGACATCCCCGTCGCCGAGATCACTCGCCAGTACATCGAGTACGTCGAGTTGATGAAGAGCGTGCGCTTCGAGCTGGCCGCCGAGTACCTGGTGATGGCTGCCATGCTCGGCGAGATCAAGTCGCGCATGCTGCTGCCGCGCCCGAAGGACGAGGAAGGCGAGGAGGTTGATCCGCGCGCGGAGCTGGTGCGCCGGTTGCAGGAGTACGAACGCTTCAAGCAGGCGGCGGAGGATCTCGAAAAGCTGCCGCGGCTCGAGCGGGACATCTTCGTTGCGCGTGCCTACCGGCCCGATTACGTGCGCGAGAAGCCGCTGCCGGATGTGGACCTGAAAGAGTTGCTGCTGTCGCTGCGCGAGGTTTTCCAGCGCGCGGAGATGTTCGAGCACCACCATATTTCGCGCGAGAAGCTGTCCACCCGCGAGCGCATGGCGCGTGTGCTCGAGTACCTGCAGGGGCGCGAGTTCGCGCCCTTCGTGTCGCTGTTCGACGCCGGCGAGGGACGGCTGGGCGTCGTGGTGACGTTCATCGCCGTGCTGGAGCTGGTGAAGAACCAGTTGGTGGAACTGGTCCAGTCGGGCGGGCCGTTCAGCCCGATCCACGTGCGTGCGCGCGTGGCCAGCCTCGACGAAAGCATCCAGATCGACGAATACGAGAGCCGGGTTGCCCCCGAGGAAGACAATGGATAACTCACCTGAACAGGAATCCACTCCCGACGCCGACGCAGGCCACGGCGCGGGCCCGGACGAAGCCACGTCGCCCGCCGCGTCGGTCGTGCGCCCGGCGCCTGACCGCGCGCAGCTGAAGTGCATCATCGAGGGGGCGCTGCTCGCTGCCGGAGAAACGCTCAACCTGGACCGTTTTGCGTCGCTGTTCGAGGACCACGAGTGCCCGTCGCCCGAGGTGCTGCGCGAGTTGCTTGGCGAGATCGCGCAGGAATATGCCGGCCGCGGAATCGAGCTGAAGGAAGTGGCCTCCGGCTTTCGCATCCAGGTGCGCAAGGAGTACGGCCACTGGGTCAGCCGGCTGTGGACGGAAAAGGCGCCACGCTATTCCCGTGCGCTGCTGGAAACCATGGCGCTGATTGCCTACCGGCAGCCGATCACGCGCGGCGAGATCGAGGAAATCCGTGGCGTGACGGTCAGCTCCGACATGATCAAGTCGCTGCTGGAGCGGGACTGGGTGCGCATCGTCGGTCATCGCGACGTTCCTGGTCGCCCGGCGCTCTACGCGACCACGCATGACTTCCTCGACTACTTCGATCTCAAGAGCCTCGAGGAGCTGCCCACCCTCTCGGAGCTGCGTGACCTCGACAAGGTCAACCCGGAGCTGCAGCTTGAGATGCCCGGGGCAGCGGAAGCCGCCAGCGCGCCGGCAGCGGCGGACGCACCCGCGGCGGCGGAGGGTGCGCAGTACGTCATCGGCGAGGCGGCGGAGGAGGACATCGACATCGGCATGGACATGCAGCAGGTCGATGAGGTGCTGAAGCGCGTCGAGGAAAGTTTCCGCCGCAAGGAAGAGCCGGTGCCGGAGGCCGGTGATGCGGCAACGCAGGCCGGGTCGACCGACACCCCGGCATGAGTGAAAAGATACAGAAGGTGCTGGCCCGGGCCGGGCTGGCGTCCCGACGTGCTGCGGAGGCCTGGATTGCCGAAGGCCGCGTCACGGTGAACGGCAGGGTCGCCAGCCCCGGCGACCGGGTGGAGAGCGCCGACGAACTGGCCGTCGATGGTCGCCGCGTGGGGCGGTTGGCAGAGGAAGAAATGGAACGACGCGTCATTGCATATCACAAGGCGGAGGGGGAGGTTGTTTCCCGCAACGACCCCGAGGGCCGTCCAAGTGCCTTCGATGCGCTGCCGCCACTGAACGGTCAGCGCTGGGTCAGCGTCGGCCGGCTGGACGTTGGCACGTCCGGCGTTCTCCTGTTCACCAATGACGGCGAACTGGCCAATCGCCTCATGCACCCCTCGACGGAACTGGAGCGTGAGTACGCCGTGCGCGTCGATCGCGCGCTGGGCGCGCAACCGCGTCAGGCCATGCTGGACGGCGTCATGCTGGAAGACGGCGAGAGCCGGTTCAACGCGATCACCGACGCGGGCTGCCATGGCCAGCACTACTGGTACCGCTGCAGCCTGGTGGGCGGGAAGTTCCGCGAAGTGCGCCGCCTCTGGGAATCGCAGGGCTATGCGCTCGGTCGCCTGGTGCGCATCCGGTTCGGCACCTTCGCCATGACGTCGGCGCTCAAGCCGGGTACCTGGGTTGAACTGGACGACGACGAGGTCGCCGCCCTTGAGGGCCTGTGCAAGTTGCCGGCGAAGAAACACACCGGCCTGTACGGCCGCGCCCGCCGGCTGGCGGACAGGCAGGAGCGCGGAGCGCGGGCGAACCCGGAGCCGGGAAACGCGGCCGAGCGGCCGCGCAAGGGCGGCTACCTGCGCGGGCGGCGTTGACGCGGTAGTCGCGCGCGCATCAGCGCCGGGGTTGCGCGTCGAGCGAGCGGCCGTTGACGTCGCGTGAATCGTCGCTCATCAGCCAGGCAAACAGCGGAACGATTTCCGCGGGTTGCTTCACCGTCATCGGGTTTTCCGCCGGATAGGCTTTCGCCCGCATCACCGTCCGGGTGGCGCCCGGATTCACTGCGTTGAAACGCAGCCTGCCCAGGTGTTCGCATTCGTCGGCGAACGTCTGGGTGAGGTTTTCGATGCCCGCCTTGCTGGCCGCGTAGGCGCCCCAGAAGGCGCGCCCCTTGCGTCCGACGCTGGACGTCACGAACACCACCGATGCCGAAGGCGCGGCTTTCAGCAGCGGCATCATCGCCTGCGTCAGCAGGAAGGGCGCGGTCAGGTTCACCTGCATGACCTGGCCCCAGGTTTCCGGCAAATAGATCTCGAGCGGCGTGATGTCGCCGAGGGTGGCGGCGCAATGCACGATGCCGTCCAGGCGATGGAACTCGGCATCGAACATGTCGGCCAGTTGCGCGAATTCCCGCGCGCCGGCGGCGGCGAGGTTCAGCGGCACCATGGCCGGCGTGGCGCCGCCGTTCGCCTTGATCTCGTCGTAGACAGATTCCAGCTTCTCCTGGGTGCGCCCGAGCAGGATCACGGTGGCGCCGAGGCGGCCGAATGCAAGCGCACAGGCGCGGCCGATGCCGTCGCCGGCGCCGGTGACGAGGATGACCTTGTCGCGCAGGCAGGCCGGTTCGGCTTGCCAGCCATCGGGCAGGGTGGTTGCGGTCATGGGTGTGGTTTCCGTTGCTGCTGGCAATCAGGTGGCGGCGAAGAGCAACTCGCCGAGTTCGCGGGTGCTGTCCACGTGGAAGTCGGCCCGCCACAGCCGGGTGTCCTCACCGGCGCCGATGTAACCCCAGCCGGCAACCACCGTGGCCATGCCTGCGTTGCGTCCGGCGGCGATGTCGCGCTCGTGGTCGCCGACGTAGATGCAATCGGCGGCGGCGACGCGCAACTCGGCTGCGGCCTTGAGCATCGGTTCCGGATGCGGCTTGGTATGCGTGACCTGGTCCGGGCAGACGACGCTGGCACAACGCGCACGCAGCGCCAGCGCATCCAGGATGGGCAACGTGTACAGGCTCGGCTTGTTGGTGACGATGCCCCAGGGCGTGCCGCCACGCTCGAGGCGCGCCAGTACGTCGTCGAGGCCGGGGAAGAGGTGCGTATGCACGGCCAGGTGGCGCGAGTAGCGGTCGCGCAGCTCCACGTTCAGTGCCTCGAAGCCCGCTTCGCCGGGATGGCCGCCGAAGGCCAGCGAAACCAGGGCGCGCGCGCCGTTCGATACCACCGCGCGGATGTCGTCCGCCGGTAACGGCGGCCGGCCGCGATCGGTGAGCATGGCGTTGAGCACGACGATGAAGTCCGGTGCGGTATCCAGCAGCGTGCCGTCGAGGTCGAACAGCACGCCCTTCCAGCGGCAGGGATTCATCGCGCTCGCACCGTGTGCGCCAGGTAGTTCACGTCGACGCCGGGTCCGAGCCAGTAGTGGCCGGTGAGCGGATTGAAATGCATGCCGGTGATTTCCTGCACCTCGAGGCGCGCGTCACGGCACCAGCCGCCGAGCTCACTGGGGCGGATGAACTTGGCGTACTCGTGGGTGCCTTTCGGCAGCAGGCGCAGGATGTGTTCGGCGCCGACAATGGCGAACAGCCAGGACTTCGGGTTGCGGTTGATCGTCGAGAAGAACACGTTGCCGCCGGGCTTCACCAGTTGCGCACAGGCGGCGATGACCGCGCCGGGGTCCGGCACGTGCTCGAGCATTTCCATGCAGGTGACGGCGTCGTAGTGGCCGGCACGCTGTGCCGCCATGTCTTCGGCGGTGGACTGCAGGTACTCGACGCTGACGCCGCTTTCGAGACCGTGCAGGCGCGCCACCGACAGCGGCGCTTCGCCCATGTCGATGCCGGTCACGAGGGCGCCGCGCCGCGCCATGCTCTCCGCGAGGATGCCGCCGCCGCAGCCGACATCGATCACTTTCTTGCCGGCGAGTTTCGTCTTGCCGTCGATCCAGTTGAGGCGCAGCGGGTTGATGTCGTGCAGTGGCTTGAACTCGCTGTTCGGGTCCCACCAGCGGCTGGCGAGCGCCTCGAACTTGGCGATTTCTGCCCGGTCGACGTTCGGTGTCATGCGTTCATCCTCGCGGCCCAGTCCTGTGCACGCTGCACGGCGAGGCCGACATTGATCGTGGTGAGTTGACGGTTCACCAGCAGGGGCTCGCCGGCCACCCAGGCGTGGGTTACCTGCTGGCGGCCGGTCGCGTAGACCAGTTGCGACAGCACGTCGAACACCGGCTGTGTCTCCGGCGGCGCCAGCGAGACAGCGATGAAGTCCGCGCTCTTGCCGGGCTCGAGCGAACCGGTGACTGCATCCAGCCCGAGCGCACGTGCCCCGTTGATGGTGGCCATGCGCAGGGCGGCGGGCGCGGGCAGCACGGTCGGGTCGCCTGCGGTCAGTTTGGCGAGCAGGGCCGCGGTGCGCATCTCGCTGAACATGTCGAGGTCATTGTTGGAGGCGGCGCCGTCGGTGCCGAGGGCGACATTCACGCCGGCGGCCATCAGCCGGCCAACCGGGCAGGCCCCGCTGGCGAGCTTCATGTTCGACTCGGGGCAATGGATGACGTGGGTCCCGGTCTTCACCAGGATGTCGATGTCGGCGTCGTCCAGCGTGGTCATATGGACACACTGGAACGACGGCCCGGTGAGGCCGAGGGCGTGCAGGCGGGCCAGCGGACGCGGCCCGCCGGCGGCCAGCGCGTCGCTGACTTCGGCGGCGGTTTCGTGCACGTGGGCCTGCAGCGGCATCGGCACGGTGAGTTCGTTGGTCAGCATCAGGATGCGGCGGAAGGTGTCGTCGCTGACCGTGTAGGGCGCGTGCGGGCCGATGCCGACGGTGATCAGCGGGTGGCCGCGGAAGTCGTCGTGCAGCGCCAGGGCCTTGTGGATGTACTCGTCGGGCCCGCTGCCCCAGGCCGTCGGGAACTCCAGCACCGGCGGGTGCAGCAGGGCGCGGATGCCGGCGTGGGCGGCGGCACGCGCCACCGCGTCCGGGAAGAAATACATGTCCGCGAAGCAGGTGACGCCGCCGCGCAGCAGTTCGGCGATGGCCAGCAGCGAGCCGTCATGCACGAACTCGTCGCCGACCCAGCGCTGCTCGGCCGGCCAGATGTGCCCGTTCAGCCAGTCGGCGAGCGGGAGGTCATCGGCCAGGCCGCGGAACAGCGTCATCGCCAGGTGGGTATGGGCGTTGACGAGGCCGGGCATGAGTACCTGGCCGGGCAGGGCGGTGTGGTCGGCGTTCGGGTGGCGGCGCAGCGCGTCCTCGACGGGGAGGATGGCGAGGATCCGGCGGTCGCGCACCACCAGGGCGTGCTCGTGGAGGACGCGGTCCTGGCGATCCACCGTCACCAGCCAGGTGGCCGAATAGATGTGCGTCTTGGTGTCGCTGGCTGCCATGCGGCAAGGGTCTCGGCGGAGTGCGTGCGGCAACGCAGATCGGGCGCGGCAGTATAGCGGACGGCGTCGCGCATCCGCCTGTCCGGGCTGGGAATTCCCCGGTCCCGCGCCGCGCCGTTTGCCTGCGGCCGGGCACCGCGTTCGGCGAGGGGGCTGTGCTAGACTCGCGGGCTTTTCCGGGCGACGGAATTTCCTCGCGGCAGCGCGCGGGAGCGCGTCGTCGTCCGGGTGCAACCGGCCGACAAGAAAAGCAGGAACATGGCAGACCTCGCCCGCGAAATCACCCCGGTCAACATCGAAGACGAACTCAAGCAGTCCTATCTCGATTACGCGATGAGCGTGATCGTCGGGCGCGCCTTGCCCGACGTGCGGGATGGCCTCAAGCCGGTGCATCGGCGCGTCCTGTTCGCGATGCATGAGTTGAGCAACGACTGGAACAAGCCGTACAAGAAATCGGCGCGTGTGGTCGGTGACGTCATCGGTAAGTACCACCCGCACGGCGACAGCGCGGTCTACGACACCATCGTGCGCATGGCGCAGCCCTTTTCGCTGCGCTACATGCTGGTGGATGGCCAGGGCAACTTCGGCTCGATCGATGGCGACAACGCCGCCGCGATGCGTTACACGGAAGTGCGCATGGCGCGCATTGCCCACGAGCTGCTCGCCGACCTGGAAAAGGAAACCGTCGACTGGGTGCCGAACTACGACGGTTCCGAGCAGATCCCCGCCGTTCTTCCCACGCGCATACCCAACCTGCTGGTGAACGGTTCCGCCGGCATCGCCGTCGGCATGGCGACCAACATCCCGCCGCACAACCTCACCGAGGTCATCAACGGCTGCCTCGCCTTCATCGACGACGAGAGCATCACCGTCGATGGCCTGATGGAGTACATCAAGGGCCCGGATTTCCCGACGGCAGCGATCATCAACGGCCGCGCCGGCATCATCGATGCCTACCGTACCGGCCGCGGTCGCGTCGTGGTGCGCAGCCGTACGCATTTCGAGGTCAACGACCGTTCCGGCCGAGACTCGATTGTCGTCACCGAGATTCCCTACCAGGTCAACAAGCTCCGCCTGATCGAGAAGATCGCCGAGCTGGTCAAGGAAAAGGCGGTTGAAGGCATCGCCGAGTTGCGCGACGAGTCCGACAAGGACGGCATGCGCATCGTCATCGAGGTCAAGAAGGACGCGATGGCGGAGGTCGTGCTGAACAACCTGTTCGCGCAAACCCAGTTGCAGAACGCGTTCAGCGTCAACATGGTTGCGCTGGTCGACGGCCAGCCGCGCCTGTTGAACCTGCGCGACATGATCGAGGCTTTCGTTCGGCACCGGCGTGAAGTGGTGACGCGTCGCACGGTGTTCGAACTGCGCAAGGCGCGCGAGCGCGGCCACATCCTCGAGGGCCTGGCCGTCGCACTCGCCAACATCGACCCGGTGATCGCCCTCATCAAGGCGTCGCCGACGGCCAACGAAGCGCGCGAAGCGCTGGTGGCTCGCGGCTGGGAGCCGGGCGTGGTGACGCAGATGCTGGAGCGTGCCGGCGACGAGGGTGCCTGCCGTCCGGAGGGCCTGGCGGCGCACCTCGGGCTTCGTGGCGGCAAGTACTTCCTCTCGGAAGAGCAGGCGCAGGCGATCCTGGACCTGCGGCTGCAGAAGCTGACCGGCCTCGAGCACGAGAAGCTGATCGCCGAGTACGGGGAGCTCCTGGACAACATTCGTGAACTCGCGCTGATACTCGCGGATCCCGAACGCCTGATGCAGGTGATCCGCAGTGAGCTGATCGCGGTGCGCGAGCAGTTCGGTGATGCGCGGCGCAGCGAGATCATTGCCAGCCTGGGCGACATCGCCACCGAAGACCTGATCGCCAATGACGCGGTGGTGCTGACCATTTCCCACACCGGATACGCGAAGACACAGCCCTTGTCCGACTACCGCGCGCAGAAACGCGGCGGTCGCGGCAAGAGCGCCACGGCGGTCAAGGAAGAGGATTACGTCGAGCACCTGCTGGTGGCGAACATGCACGACACCGTGCTGTGCTTCACCTCGACGGGCCGCGTCTACTGGATCCGGGTCTATGAGCTGCCGCAAGGCGGACGCGGTTCGCGCGGCAAGCCGCTGGTGAACCTGCTGTCGCTGGCGGACAACGAGAAGGTCACGGCGATCCTGCCGCTGCAGGGCAAGGGCTTCGACCAGGGCAAGTACATCTTCATGGCGACCGGCGACGGCACCGTGAAGAAAGTGGAACTCGAGGCGTTCTCGCGTCCGCGCACGGCCGGCATCATCGCCATCGATCTCGATGGCGACGACAAGCTTGTCGGTGTCGCGCTGACCAGCGGCGACAACGACATCATGCTGTTCTCCAACGAAGGCCAGTCGATCCGCTTCCACGAGTCGGACGTTCGCGCCATGGGCCGGGGCGCCGCCGGCGTGCGTGGCATCCGCCTGCCCGCGGGCTTCCGCGTCGTGTCGCTGATCGTGGCCGACCCCAGCGCGCAGGTGCTCACGGCCTGCGCCCATGGCTTCGGCAAGCGCACCCCGGTGGATGAGTTCCGCCTGCAGGGGCGTGGCGGCTTCGGCACCATCGCCATCCAGACCAGCGAGCGCAACGGCGAACTGGTGGCTGCCGTGCAGGTGCATGGCAACGACCAGCTGATGCTCATTTCCGACAAGGGCACGCTGGTGCGCACGCGGGTGGACGAGGTGCGCGAGACCGGCCGCAACGCGCAGGGTGTCACGCTGATCAAGCTGGATGCGGGCGAGAAACTCGTCGGCGTCGTTCGCATTGAAGACATGGGCGAGGGCGACGCCGACGTTGCCGAGGACGAACCGGCCGGCGACGGCGACACCGAAGGCTGATTCGGCCTTGCCCGGGCCGGCGGCCGGACGGCTGCCGGTCTTGAACACACAACCGCAGGACGCACCCGCGAACCGGACCACTGGAACCCACAGACGATGACGCGAGCCTGGAATTTTTGCGCGGGTCCCGCCGCGCTGCCGCAGGAAGTACTCGAGCAAGCGCAAGCCGAGATCCTCGACTGGCGCGGCAAGGGCCTCTCCGTGATGGAAATGAGCCATCGAGGCGCTGACTTCGTGTCCATCGCCGAGGAGGCCGAGCGCGACTTGCGCGATTTGCTCGCGATTCCGGCGAATTACCGGGTGATGTTCCTGCAGGGTGGCGCCACCACCCAGTTCGCGATGATCCCGATGAACCTGCTGCGCGGCCGGAAGAAGGCCGACTACCTGAACACCGGCATGTGGTCGACCAAGGCCATCCAGGAGGCGCGCAAGTTCTGCGACGTGAACGTGGTTGCCAGTTCGGAGGCGCAGAACTTCACGACGGTACCGGACGTTGCGTCATGGCGCTGTTCGTCCGATGCGGCCTACCTGCACCTGTGCCCGAACGAGACCATCCACGGCGTCGAGTTCGAGTTCGTTCCGGAGGTGGGCATGCCGGTGGTGGCGGACCTCTCCTCGACCATCCTGTCGCGCCCGATCGACGTGTCGAAATACGGGCTCATTTATGCCGGTGCGCAGAAGAACATCGGGCCGGCCGGCATTGTCGTCGTGATCGTGCGTGAAGACCTCATCGGCGAGGTGATTCCCGGTACCCCGACCATGCTCGATTACAAGGTGCAGGCCGAGAACGGCTCGATGTACAACACGCCGCCCACCTATGCCTGGTACCTGTCCGGCCTGGTCTTCAAGTGGCTGAAGAAGCAGGGTGGCCTGGCGAAGATCGGCGAGATCAACCAGCGCAAGGCGTCGCACCTCTACCACTACATCGACGGCAGCGGTTTCTACGCGAACCCGGTGGACCCGCGTTACCGCTCCTGGATGAACGTCCCCTTCACGCTGGAAAACGTCGGCCTCGAGAAGCCGTTCCTCAAGGAGGCAGCCGACGCAGGTCTGCTGAACCTGGCCGGCCATCGCGTTGTCGGCGGTATGCGCGCCAGCATCTACAACGCCGTGCCGGAAGCGGCCGTGGAGGCGCTGATCGCGTTCATGAAGGACTTCGCGAAGCGTCACGGTTGACCAGTCATGAGCGACGAACTCAAGAAGCTGCGTGAGCAGATTGACAGCATTGATGACCGCGTCCGTGCGCTGATCGTCGAACGGGCGCGCTGTGCGCATCGCGTTGCTGACGTGAAGCGCGCTGCGGACGGCGATGCAACGGTCTTCTATCGTCCCGAGCGCGAGGCGCAGGTGCTGCGCCGGATGAAGGAGGCGGAGAACTCGCCGCTGTCCGGCGAGGCCATGGCGCGCATCTTCCGCGAGATCATGTCGGCGTGCCTGGCGCTCGAACAGCAGATGCGGGTTGCCTATCTGGGGCCGGAGGGCACCTTCACCCAGCAGGCGGTGACCAAGCATTTTGGCCATGGCGCCGGCACCGTGCCCCTGGCATCGATTGACGACGTATTCCGCGAGGTCGAGTCCGGGGCGGCCAACTACGGTGTCGTGCCGGTGGAGAACTCCACCGAGGGCATGGTCACACACACGCTCGACAGCTTCATGCGCTTCGGGTTGCGCGTCTGCGGT
>Ga0073934_10009571_pt1 | contig 12368 bp, 8 predicted proteins | sample LarsenN4metaG_FD_76834 | JGI IMG/M metagenome (GOLD analysis project Ga0073934, IMG submission 76834) | Hot spring sediment bacterial and archeal communities from British Columbia, Canada, to study Microbial Dark Matter (Phase II) - Larsen... ... | reverse complement strand
GTATTCAACCGCTTCGGTCCCTCGGGGTGGGTGCCCACGGTTGAATTGACGGTGCACTTGCGGGCGATCCCGGCACCGGGTTTTGTGCAGTGCTGCTTTCGCACGCGCTTCGTGACCAACGGCCTGCTCGAGGCGGATGGCGAACTGTGGGATTCGCAGGGCCGTCTGGTGGCGCTGTCCAGGCAACTGGCGCGGCTGCGGCAGTAGCCGCGCCGCACGCGATGCCGGTGCCGGCGCCAGAGCGCGCGAGTTGCGCGATCAGCGCCGCGCTTCGGCGGGCACCAGCAGGCTGCGCTGGGGGAGGGTGGCGCGCGGCGGCGCCGACTGGCGCTGCGCGGCCGATTCCGCGCGCCGGGTGCGCCAGATCTGGATCTGGTCGGCGACGATGTTCGTCGCCTCCTGCAGCATGGCCTTGTCTGCCGGTGTTTCCGGATTGTCGGCGGCAGCGGCGTCTTCGTTGATCTTCTCCAGTTCCTCGAAGCTCTTCAGTGCCGGCTCGCCGCGTGCCTTGCGCCGCTTGTTCTCGCTGTCGAGTGAGCGCTGCCGGACGCGATCACGCTCGGCACGACGCACGGACTCGTTCAGCGAAACCTTTTTCTGCGCGCGCGCTTCCTCAAGCAACACCAGTTGTTCCCGGATGTACTGGAAGTCCGGGTTGCCGGCGACACGCGCATCGCTGCGCCGGCGCAGCTCGGGCAGCATCGAGCTGAAATCGCCGATGCGCTGGAAGCGGGCCGGGCGGATGGTGTCCCAGGGCATCGCGTTGTCGAGCGCGCTCTCGCCGATCTCGCTGGCGTCCACCAGGCTCGGGAACAGCATGTCCGGCATGACGCCCTTGAGCTGGGTGCTTTCGCCGCTGATGCGGTAGAACTTCGCCTGCGTGATCTTGAGCTGCCCCTGGTTGAGCGGGCGCATCGTCTGCACGGTGCCCTTGCCGAACGTCTGCTCGCCGATCACCAGGCCGCGACCGTAATCCTGGATGGCGGCGGCAAAGATTTCCGAGGCCGAGGCGGACAGGCGGTTAACCATCACCGCGAGCGGGCCGTCATAGAGCACGTCCGGGTCATAGTCGCCGTCCGGTTCAACCTTGCCGTTCGCCCAGCGCACCTGGACGACAGGGCCGGTGCGGATGAACAAACCGACCAGCGTTTGCACTTCCTCGAGCGAGCCGCCGCCGTTGTTGCGCAGGTCAAGGACGATGCCATCGACCTTTTCCGCCTTCAGTTCGCTGACCAGCTTCGCCACGTCCCGCGTGGTGCTGCGGTAATCCGGATCACCGCGGCTGGCGGCATCGAAATCGATGTAGAACGTCGGCAGTTCGATGACGCCGAAGCGGAACTTCTGGCCTTGGGAAACCGCCTCGACGATCTGCTTCTTCGCCGCCTGTTCTTCCAGTTTTACCTCGTCGCGGATGATGCTGACCACGCGGGTTTCCGAGGAATCCTTGGCGTTGGCCGGGATGATCTCGAGGCGGACCTGCGAGCCCTTCGTCCCGCGGATCAGCCCGACGACCTCGTCCAGCCGCCAGCCGACGACGTCGACCAGTTCACCGCTGCCCTGCGCAACACTGACGATGCGGTCGGACGGTTTCAGCACGCCGGAGCGGTCAGCCGGGCCGCCGGGCACCAGCTTGACCACCCGGGTGTACTCGTCTTCGCTCTGCAGCACCGCGCCGATGCCTTGCAGCTGCAGGCTCATGTTGATGTTGAAGTTCTCGCTGTTCTGCGGCGACAGTTATTCGCTGTGCGGGTCGTAGAGCGCGACCATCGCGTTCATGTAGACGGAAAACGCGTCCTCGGCGCGCACCTGCAGCGTGCGGCTGAGCTGGTTGCGGTAACGCTTGCCGAGCAGTTTGCGGATCTCGTCGTCCGGCTTGCCGGACAGGCGCATGTCGAGCACGGCGGCCTTGAGGCGCCGGCGCCAGATGTCGTTCATCTCCGCTCGGGTCGCCGGCCAGCGGGCGCTTTCGCGATCGAGTTCGATGAACTCGTCCTTGCCGAAATCAAACCGCCCGACGCCCTTGTCGACCTCGGCGATCAGGTACTGCAGCCGCTCCACCACCCGGGTTTCGTAACGGTTGTAGATCTGGAAGGCGGTTCCAGCTCGCCAAGCCGCACGGCGCGTTCGAACTTCGAGCGCAAGCCTTCCAGTTCACTGATGTCGGCGGCGTAGAAATAGATGCGCTGGTCGTCGAGCGATTTCAGGTATTCGTCGAAGACGCGGCTGGCGAATGCCGCATCCAGCGGCAGTTGCCGGTAGTGGGATTGCAGCTGCCGCAGGACGTGCTGGCTCGCGCGCACCATCTCGCGCTCGGGCTGCAACGCCGTCGGGCGCGCCGCCAGGGCGGCGGCGGAGTCCTCGATGAGGGTGGCCGCCTGCGCAGCAAGGCTGCCGGACAGCAACAGCAGGACGGTGAGGGCAAGGCGGGCGAGCGCAGAGCGGACGGCGAAGTGGCTCAAGGCGGGGCTCACGGGTAGTGGGGCAGGGGCGCCGGGGCGGGTTCCCCGGCGTGACGCAAAAGGGCAGTGCATGGTAGGCAGCGCCTGCGGCGCGGGCAACCGGCGCTCAGGCCTGCTGCACGCCCAGCGCCGCCTGCAACTGCGTCACCAGAAGTACCAGCGCGGACGATTCGACCAGCGCCGCCGCCGCGAATTCCGTGGCCGCGTCGGACTCGGTGTCCGCCGGCGTGGTGTCCTCGTCCTCCAGGAAGGTGATCCCCTTCAGGGCCATGTCCTCGGCGAGCCGGAAGCGCAGGCGGTCGGCCCACACCAGCTCGAGTTCGCTGACCTCGTAGCCGCTGTCCAGGTGAACGGCGACCTCGACGGCGAGGTCGTCGGCACCGCGCACGCGAATGACGCGCTGCCGGTTGCGCGGGTCACGCATGACGGCCGTGGTGCCGAGGGCAAACGGCTTCGGCAGGCGGCCGCCGCGCAGCCAGCGGGTCATCGTGTGCGGCACCGGCTTGCCGGTGACCGGCAGGCGGAAAGGCAGTGAGCCCAGCGCAGTGCGCGTTGCGTCGAAAAGGACCTCGGCCGCCGCCGCGCTCACCGCGCTGGTCAGCACCAGGCCGGCGGTGGCGTCCAGCAGCAGCGGCTGCCGGCGGATCCGGCTGAACACGCGTGGCCGCAAGTCGGCGGTGACGATGTCCCGCAATTCCGCCAGTTCCTTGCGGCCCGGGGCACGCCCGCCCGACTTGGCCTGGCGCTCGCGCGCGCGCCGCTGCACTTCCTCGCGCACGACTGCCGCCGGGACGTTGCGCTGCTCGACCAGCAGGCAGCACAACTGCGCCTCGCCGACTTCCAGCACCAGGTTGCCGTCGTCGCTGCCGTCGGGGACAACCCAGCCCACGGACGAGGCTTGCTGCGGGCGGCAGGGCACGTAGGCCGCCGCGGCGAGTTGCTCGGTCAGCCTGGCGCTGCGCGGGCGCTGCTTGCCGGTGAATTCGAAGAAGCGCAGGTTGCGGAACAGCATGATGGCGGCCGGCACTCGCAGTGGGGGGGCGCGCATTATGGAGTTTCCCCGTTGGCAACGGGAGAATGGCGCGCCGGCAACGGGCCGGCGGGGTCAGGAACCTTCAGGGGAACGCACGCGTGCTGCATCGCTTCTGGTTCGCCATGTTCGCCATCGGGTTCGGCAGCGCCGCCTGGGCCCTGCTGGTGCACGGCGACGGCAGCGTCTTTTCGGCGCTGGTCGAGTCCGTGTTCAAGATGGCGAAGCTGTCGGTCGAGATCAGCCTCGGCCTGATCGGTGTCCTGGCACTCTGGCTGGGCCTCTTCCGCATCGCCGAGCAGGCCGGCCTGGTGGCCGCGATTGCGCGCGCGCTGACGCCGGTCTTCCGGGTGCTGATGCCCGGCGTGCCGGCAGGTCACAACGCGATCGGTGCGGTGACCATGAACCTGTCGGCCAACGTGCTCGGCCTGGACAACGCCGCCACGCCGCTGGGCCTGAAGGCGATGCATGAACTGCAAACGCTGAACAGCACGCCCGAGCGTGCCACCGACGCGCAGATCCTGTTCCTGGTGCTCAACACCTCCAGCGTGACCCTGTTGCCGGTGTCCATCTTCGTTTACCGGGCGCAGCAGGGCGCCGCCGACCCCGCCATGGTGTTCCTGCCCATCCTGCTGGCCACCACCGCCTCGACGATGGTCGGGCTGCTGGCCGTCGCCGCCCTGCAGCGCCTGCCGCTGTGGCGGCTGTTGACGCTGTGGCCTGTCATCGTCGGTATGGCGGCACTCGGGGCACTGCTGGCGACACTCGTCTGGCTGCCGCGCGAGGCGATCAGCGCGGTCTCCACGACGGTGGGCAACGTGGCGCTGTTCTCCGTCATCTTCGCGTTCCTGTGCGTCGGCCTGTGGCGCGGGCACGACATCTACGCCGCCTTCATCGACGGCGCGGAGGAGGGCTTCCGTACCGCGGTGAAGCTGATTCCCTACCTGGTGGCCATGCTGGTGGCCGTCGGCGTGCTGCGCGCCAGCGGCGCCCTCGATGCGCTGCTGGACGGTCTGCGCCATGTCGTGGCGGCCGGCGGGTTCGATACGCGCTGGGTCGAGGCGATGCCGACCGCGCTGGTGAAGCCCTTCAGCGGCAGCGGCGCGCGCGCCATGATGCTGGAAACCATGCAGACGCACGGCGTCGATTCCTTCCCGGCGCTGCTGGCAAGCGTGATCCAGGGCTCGACGGAAACGACCTTCTACGTGCTCGCGGTCTACTTCGGCAGCGTCGGGATCCGCCATGCGCGCTACGCGCTCTGGTGCGGTCTGCTCGCGGACGCCGGCGGGGTGGTGGCCGCCATCGCAGTTTGCTACGCGTTTTTCGGCTGATTGCCCGGGCGGGCGCGGGGCTGACGCATCCGTCGCCCCCTGCTACATTCAACCCCCGTGTGGCCCTGCCACGCAGTCGTCGCCGGCTCTGCCCGAATCCCCTCGAATCCCCTCCAGACAAGAAAGGCACCAATGGCTGAACTGCGTGCTCACCGGCGACTGGCCGTTGATTTCGACGCCTTCGTGACGGCGGCAGGCTTGCGCGACCATCCTTGCAAGGTGCGTGACTTCTGCCTCGGCGGCGTGCTGCTGTCATTCGAGGATCCGCTGCGGCAACCGCCGGCCGCGCTGGGCCTGCTCGAGCGCGGCGACGGCCTGGAATTGCGGGTGGTGACCCGGACGCCCGGATTCCGGGACACCTACACCTTCGCCGCCAGCATCGCGCGCCGCGACAAGTCACAGCTGGGTGTCGCCTTCAACAGCCCTGATCCCACGTCGCTGATGGCGCTGCAGAGCCTGGCCACGGTCAACGCATCGCAGTTGCGTATGGGCAATCGCCAGGAGACGCGCAAGAAGGCGCGGCCTGACGACGCCACCGTGCGCACGGTGATGGCGGAGTTGCGGGTCAGCGTCGAGGAGATCATCGCGCCGCTGCCGGAGCGCCTGCTCGCGGCGGCGCGCGAGTCGTTGGAAACGATGGCGCGTGCCGCCGGCAACGACGACGAGCGCAACCGCATCACCGACTGCTTCGCCCTGCTGCGCCGGCATGCGAACAACCTGCAGGGTGCGTTCCTGCAGCAGTCGCTGAAGCCCTTGCTCGAGTTCGACAAGTGGCAAACTGGTTCGGTGATTCCCTCGGCCAGCAACACCTACCGTCTTTCGCTGATCGAGAAGGGCGCCTTCGAGGACTGGCTGGCCATCAAGGTGATGGTGTCCCGCGCCGAGAGCGAGTGTCAGGAGTCCCTGTTCAAGCTGCACATCCGGCTGAACGAGTTGCTCGGCACCACCCTGGCGGTGCAAAGCAATCCGGTCGGGCCCTCGGTCTTCTTCCACGCGTTCGGGGAGCCGCTGCAGAAGCTGCGGCTCTACAAGCCCGTCGAGCAGACGCTGCTGCGCATGCTGGAAACGCTGTTGCTCGAGTGCCTCGGGCGCCTGTACCCGCGCCTGAACGAGATTCTCTCCGCGCGCGGGCTGCTGCCGGAACTGGAGCTCGGCCGCTACATGCGGTCATTCCCGGCCGAGCAAGGGGCGCGCGCGACTGGTGCCGGGCGGCGCGCCGCCGGCGACGGGCAGGCGCAGGGCCCATCGGCGCCGCCGGTGGAAGCGGGTGCGGGCGAGGGCGCACCGGCGGCGGAGCGCAGCGTTGCCATAGCCGATGAGGCCGCCACGGACGCCGGCGGGCCACCCGTTTCCATTGAAGCCCGCGAGCAGTCCCGCGTGGTGCTGTCGCTGCGGCAGTTCGAAATGCAGCAGCGCATCGCCCGCCACGCCTGGCAGACCGTGCAGCGCCTGCTGGTCGCTGGCCAGCCGCCCGCGCCGGCCACCCCGGCCGCCGGCGCGGCGGTCGGGCAGGCCACCGGCGTCGCAACCGACGCACCTGCCGCCTCTGTCGCCGCCGTCGCCGCCGTCGCCGCCAGCGCCCTGTTGCCCGTACTCGACACGCTTGCCGTGACGCCGCCGGTAGACGGCGCCGACGATGCCCGGATGCAGTCCCTGCAGCAACGACTGCAGGACAAGACGGGCCAGGCGTTGCCGCCGTCCGAGGCCGCCGCCGTCGATACCGTTGATGAACTGTTTGCCCGCCTGCTGGCCTCCACGTTGCTGCGCGACGAGACGCGTGCCCTGCTGCGCAAGCTTGATGTCACTTACCTGAAGATCGTTCTTTCCGACCCGGCGTTCCTCACCGATGAAAGACATCCGGCGCGCCAGGTGCTCAACCGCCTTGCCGTGCTTGGCGCGCGCGGCGCCATGACCACCGCACAACAGCAGGCGCGGATCAGCGACGTCGTTGCCGAACTGGCGGCGGCCTCGGGCGAGCCGGAGGCGTTTACGCGCGCACTGGCCGCGCTCGACGAGCTGGTCGCGCAGCAGCAGCGTGTCTATGAGCACAACCTGCGGCGCGTGAAGGAAACCGTCGCCGGCAAGCAGCGGCTTGCCGAGGCGCGTAAGCGCATCAACGAAATGATCGAGGACCTGGTGGGCGGGCGCCGCGTGCCGCGCGCGCTGCTGACCTTGCTCGACTGCGGCTGGCGCGAATCGATGATCAGCACCTGCCTGCGCTTCGGTTTCGAGAGCGGCGAGCTGGAGGCCCAGCGCGAGGTGATGCAGCAGATGATGCGCGGCATCGAGGATCCCGCTGCCATCGACATGAAGGCGATGCTCGGCGCCATAAAGCGCGGGCTCGCATCGCAGGCCCACAGCCAGTTGAACCGCGAAGCCGTGGTCAGCGACCTGCGCGTGATGTTCACCGCGCTCAAGGAAGGCAAGCCCGATGCTGTGCCCAGCGTCGACATGCCGGTCGGTGCCGTGCTGGCCGCCGAGGTGCCCCCGCCGCAGGAAGACAGCCATACCCTGGCGCGCTGGCTGAAGCGGGCGCGCGAACTGGAGGTCGGCGACTGGGTGGCGTTCCACGCCGACGCCGGTGCCGAGGAGCACCAGGCGCGCGTCGCCTGGTGTGACGGCGACCGCAACCTGTTCGTCTTCGTCAATCTGCACGGCATGAAGGTCGATGAGCTGGACGTCGATTCACTGGCACGGGCGCTGCGCGACAAGCGTGCCTGGCGCATCGAGGACCCGCAGACGCCCTTTGTCGATCGCGGCCTCGAGGCCATGGTGCAGAAGGTGTACGGCCAGCTGGCACACCGCGCTACCCACGACGAGCTCACCGGGCTGCTCAATCGCAAGGAGTTCGAGCGTCGCCTGCAGCGCCATCTGCTCGAGATGAAGGGCGACACCACCTGGTTGCTGTGCTGGCTGGACCTCGACCAGTTCAAGGTCATCAACAGCACCTGCGGTTTCGAGGCAGGCGACCGCCTGATCACCGATGTCGCGCATGCCATTGCCGACAGCGTCGGCGAGGGCGGCCTGGTTGCGCGCCTGGGCGGCGACGAGTTCGCCATCCTGACCGAGGCGGGCGCCGACAACGGGCGCCCGGTAGGCCACATCATCGAGGCCATCGACGCCCTCCGTTTCCACTGGCAGGACAAGACCTTCCCGGTTGGCGCCAGCGCCGGCGTGGTGCTGGTCACCGGCCCGGACGCCACCTCCGACGAGCTGATGAAGTTCGCCGAGACCGCCTGCTACGCCGCGAAGGAAGCCGGCCGCAACCGGGTGCAGGTGTTCCAGGCCGACGACGCGCAGCTTGCGCGCCGCGACGACATCATCCGCTGGGTGTCGCGGCTGAACCAGGCCATCGAGAACGACCGCCTGCAGTTGCGCTGCCAGTTGATCCGGCCGGTGGACCCGCAGTCCGGGCTGCTGCCGCATTACGAGATCCTGATCGCCATCGAGGACGAGAACGGCGAATTCATTCCGCCCAGCTCGTTCATGCAGGCGGCCGAACGCTACAACCGCATGCATGCGGTGGATCACTGGGTGATCCGCAACGTCCTGCAATGGATGCATGACAACCCCGAGATCATGCGCGGCATCAGCGGGTTTTCCATCAACCTGTCCGGGCAATCCCTGAACGACGCCAAGCTGACGTCCTACATCCTGCGAGAGGTGATGGACAGTGCGGTCGCCCGCGAGAAGGTCACCTTCGAGGTGACGGAGACGGCGGCCATCGCCAACCTGGCCGACGCGGTGGACTTCATCCGCGAACTGCAGGCCATCGGCTGCAAGTTCTCGCTCGACGATTTCGGCTCCGGGCTGTCGTCGTACAGCTACCTGAAGAACCTGCCGGTGGATTACGTGAAGATCGACGGCGCGTTCATACGTGACATCCACCGCAGCCCGTCCGACTACATGATGGTTCGTTCCATCAATGAAATGGCCCATTTCATGGGCAAGCGCACGATCGCGGAGTATGTCGAGAGTGACGAAATCCTGGCCAAGCTGCGCGAGATCGGCGTCGACTTCGCGCAGGGCTACGGCATCGAAAGGCCGCGCCCGCTCAACTCGCTGAAAGGCTGAGCGCCGCGTCTGTGGCGCGGCAAGCAAAAGGGGAGCCGGCCGGTGGCCGGCCCCGGGGTGTCACATGTCGTTCAGGCGCATGGCCTGCCGCACCATCCGTTTCTTCTCCTCGCGTTCCTGTGCCATCAGGTTGACGAAGGCTTCGCGCGCTTCGGGCAACTGACACTGCATCGCCACCAGCTGGTAGAGGTCGATGATGCAGTCGTCCAGCTGGATGGCCAGGTCGATGAGTTCGTTGATGTCGAGCTCGGCCACCGGCCTTGCCGGCGGCACGCACTTGAGGAACTCGCCGTCGAGCTCGTGGTTGAGCCAGGCATCGAGTACACCGCGTGATGCTTCCTGGTTGTAGCGCGCCAGTTCCGCTGCCAGGTTCCGTTCGTGCCGGGACAGGTAGTCGAGCAACATCTTCACCTTTTCGCGCCCGCTTTCCTCGGCAAGCCGCTGGTAATAGGCGGCAAGGCCCTCGTGCAGGGCGGCGGCCTGATCGAGCAGGTCTTTTGCGGTCTTGAAGCGCATCGTGCAGTTCTCCGTTCGAGGGCGGGAAGCGGGCAGGGGCAAAGAGTCGCTATGGTATCTTCCCGGGATTCCGAATTGTTGCCGCGAGTCAACCCCATGCCCATCAGGCCGCTCACGCCGCGCGAAGCCACCCGCCAGTGCCGTCCCTCCAGCCTCTCGTTCAAGACCACCGATGACCTGGCCCCGTTGACGGAGTTTCTCGGCCAGGAGCGCGCGCAACAGGCGATCCGCTACGCCGTGGCGATGGACCAGCGCGGCTACAACCTCTACGCCGTCGGCACCGACGGGCTCGGCAAGCGCACGCTGATCCTGCGCAACCTGGAAGAGCATGCGCGCCGCCAGCCGGCACCGGATGACTGGTGCTACGTGAACAACTTCGACAACGCCCGCGAGCCGCGCGTGCTGCGGCTGCCCGCCGGAACCGGGCTGAAACTCAAGCGCGAGATCGAGAAGCTGCTGACGGAACTCGGCGAAGCGATTCCGCAGGCGTTCGACAACGACACCTACTACCAGCGTGTCGAGGCGCTCAAGGCGGAGGCGGTGAAGTACCAGCAGGAACTGCTCGGCCAGGTTGCCAAGGCGGCCGAGGCGGTCAGCCTGAAGATGGTCCTGAACACGCCCGGCGGCTATTCCTTCGTGCCCGTCGACGGCGAGGAGATGATCGAGCCGGAGCGCTTCAAGAAGCTCGCGCCGGCCAAGCAGGCCAGGTACAAGCAGGACATGGACGCGATGGACACGCGCCTGCGCTCGGTGTTGCGCGAACTCAACCAGCGTGAGCAGGTGAACCGCCGCAAGGTGCGCCAGCTCAACGAGGAGACAGCCGAACAGGTGGTGACCCACCTCATCGACGACACCATTTCCCGCTACGCGCACCTGGAAGCGGTGACGGCGCACCTCAAGCGCGTGCGCCAGGACCTGATCGAGAATTTCAGCATCTTCCTGCCGAACGGCGATGACTCGCAGGAAGCTGCCGCCAACGCCACCGGCAGCCACACGCCGCCGCGCTATCAGATCAACGTGATGGTCTCGCACGAGCCCGGCAAGGGCTGCCCCGTCGTCGTGGACGACCTGCCGGCACACAACAACCTGGTGGGCCGTATCGAGCAGGTCACCTACATGGGAACCGTCGCCACCGACTTCACGCTGATCCGGCCCGGCTCGCTGCACAAGGCCAACGGCGGCTACCTGGTCATCGAGGTGGAAAAGCTGCTGGAACAGCCTTTCGTCTGGGAAAGCCTCAAGCGCACGTTGCGCTCGGGCTGCATCCAGGTCGATGCGCTGGAAAAGATCCTCACGCTCACCGGCACCATCTCGCTCGAACCCGAGCCGATCCCGGTCAACGTGAAGGTGGCGCTGCTCGGCGATCACCGCATGCTTTACCTGCTGCGCGAGCTCGATCCCGACTTTGACGAGCTGTTCCGCGTCGTCGCCGACTTCGAGGACGACATGGAGCGCACGCCGGTGAGCGAGCTCAACTACGCGCGATTCATCAGCGCGATGGTCAGGCAGCAGAACCTGTTGCCGCTGGATCGCCAGGCCGTTGCCCGCACCATCGAGCTTGCCTCGCGCTGGGCCGAGGACCAGAACAAGCTGTCGCTGCACGCGGCGACACTGCAGGAAACCCTGCGTGAGGCCACGTTCTGCGCGCGTTCCGCCAACCGCAAGCGGGTGACCGTCGAGGATATCCGCGAGGCGCGTGACCGCCAGCAGCACCGCGCCGGCCGCGTCCGCGACGAATACCTGGAAACGCTGCGCAAGAACCTGCTGATGATCGACGTCACCGGCAGCGCCGTCGGCCAGATCAACGCCTTGACGGTGCTGATGCTGCCGGGCTTCGAGTTCGGCATGCCGTCACGCATCACCACCACCACGCGCTACGGTGACGGCGAGGTGATCGACATCGAGCGCAGCGTCCAGCTTGGCGGCAAGATCCACTCCAAGGGCGTGATGATCCTCTCCGCCTACATCAGCACGCTGTTCGCGCAGGAAAAGCCGATCCCGCTTTCGGCACAGATCGTTTTCGAGCAGTCCTACTACGGCGTCGAGGGCGACAGCGCTTCGCTCGCGGAGTTGTGCGCGCTGCTGTCCTCGTTGTCGGGCATCCCCATCAGCCAGTCGTTCGCGATGACGGGTTCGCTCAACCAGTTCGGCATGGTGCAGGCGATCGGCGGCGTGAATGAGAAGGTCGAGGGGTTCTTCGATGCCTGCCGCGTGCTCGATACGCACGTCGGCAAGTCCGTCATCGTGCCGAAATCGAACGTGCAGAACCTGATGCTGCGCGATGACGTGCTGGCCGCGGTCGAGAAGGGCGAATTCCGCATCTACGGCGTCGAGCACGTCGAGGAGGCGGCGGAGTTGCTGATGGGCGTGCCGTCCGGCAAACAGCAAAAGAAGGGCGGCTTCACGCCCGGCTCGATCTACGCACGCGTCGCCGAGCGCATCGACCGCCTGCGCGAACTGCACGTCGAGGAAGCACGGCGCCGCATGCAGGGCGGCGAAAAGCCCCCGGCGAAAGCAGAAGCGGCCGGCAAGGCCAAGGGGCGGCGTTCGCGCTGACCGGAAGCCCTCAGGCCTGCCAGCGTCCGGCGGCTTCCTCGGCGATGACGCCGTCTTCCACCAGCTTGATCAGGTGGGCGTGCAGCGACAGCCTGGCGATGGCGTGCATGAACACCGGCACGTCGTCGTAGACGCGCGGCAGCAGGTCATCCAGCCCGGCATGGCGCAGCTCACGCAGCGCGCGCAGGGTTTTCGCTTCGCGTGCCAGCCGATGGCGCGTGGTCGCGGCCAGCACGTGCGCCGGGTCGTCGAGGCGCTCGCCATGGCCCGGCGCGATGCGGTCGAGTGACAGCGACTGCAGCCGGCCGAGCGAGTCGAGGTATTCGCGCATCGATCCTTCCGGCGGCACGATCACCACCGTCGAGCCCTGCATGATGTGGTCGCCGGTGAACAGCAGGCGCT
>Ga0073934_10009569_pt1 | contig 12370 bp, 4 predicted proteins | sample LarsenN4metaG_FD_76834 | JGI IMG/M metagenome (GOLD analysis project Ga0073934, IMG submission 76834) | Hot spring sediment bacterial and archeal communities from British Columbia, Canada, to study Microbial Dark Matter (Phase II) - Larsen... ... | reverse complement strand
CGACGTGCCGAACGCAGGCTCGCCGGTCTACAGCGGGCCGATTCCAATCAGCGCCAGCATGCAGGTGCGGGCCCGCGCGTTTCCGGCCGCCGCCAATATCTTTCCGAGCGCGCCCACCACGGAGACCTATATCCAGATTGACGCGGGCGCCGCCGCCATGACTTCACCGCTGCCGCTCGTGCTCTTTCACAATTTTAACGGCGGCACCCCGCCGGCCAGTTCCGATCAGCCTGGCGTGATGATGGTTTTCGGCACCGGCCTGGGAGCGGCTTCGCTCTCGAACCCGCCGGACCTTGTCACCAGGATGGGCATCAACATCCGCGGCCGCAGCACCCAGGGACTCCCCAAGAGCAGCTACGCGGTCGAGACGTGGGACGAGTTCAACGACGACCACGACGTTGAGGTGCTGGGGTTGCCTGCCGAGTCGGATTGGGTTTTTTACGCTCCGAATTCCTTCGACAAACCCATGATCCACAATCCGTTTATCCACGAGCTCAGCCGCAAGATCGAACGGTATTCGTCTCGCGTGCGAATGGTGGAGGTGTTTCGGAGCTTCAGCGCCGGCCCGGTCACCTACAGCCCGGCAACTCTGGGCAGCTATGGCGGCCTGTATGTGCTCGAAGAGAAAATCAAGCAGAATCCGGAGCGCGTCGACGTCGCGGAACTGGGGCCGGGTGACACGAACGCGGTCTCGATCACCGGGGGATACATGTTCAAGATCGACCAGCAGGACCCCGACGAGCGGGTGGTCTATGCCGGCGGCCAGGGCATGATCTACGTTTACCCTGACATGAAGGACTACTCCAGCTTCCCCGGACGCGCGCGCCAGGAGGATTATGTCCGCAGCTACTTCGACAGCTTTTATAATGCCCTGCTGGGCCCGAACTTTGCCGATCCGGTTGCCGGCTATCGCGCCTACATCGACGTGGGATCGTGGATTGACCATCACATCCTCAATGTGATCACGTTGAACGCCGATTCGCTGCGCTTGAGCGGGTATTTCTTCAAGGACCGGGGCAAGAAAATCGAGATGGGACCGCTGTGGGACTTTGACCGTTCGATGGGCACCAGCTCAAGCGACTGGCGCCCGTTCAATCCGAGAAGCTGGATGGCGTCCAATCCCCTGGGGGGCGGTGACTACGGCACGGACTATTTCAATCCCGGCAATGTGTATGACAATCCGTGGTACAGCCAACTGTTCCAGGACCCGGATTTCTGGCAGGCGTGGATCGACCGGTGGCAGCACTTGCGCAGGGAGCAATTCGCCGAGACCAACATCCTGGCGATTGTCGACGAACTGGCCCAGCAAATCACACCCGTGATGCCGCGCGAGATCCAGCGCTGGTCGGGTGCCTCCACCCCGCGTTCCGGCACCCACACTGCGCCGGATAATTCCTATCGCCACACCTTTCCCGGGACTTTCCAGGGCGAAATCGATTTCATGAAGAAGTGGCTGCACGACCGCATCGAGTTCATCGACACGAACTTTGTGGCGGCGCCGGTGATCACACCGGGCGGTAACGTTTCAGCGGGGTTCAAAGCTTCCATAACCTCTCCCGGCACGGCGCCGGGCACGCGAGTGTACTACACCCTCGATGGCACCGACCCACGCGCGCCCGGGGGTGGAATTGCCCCGGGAGCGGTGTCAGGAGTCGCACCGCTTTCAATCACCATCAACGCGAACACACGCCTGGTGGCGCGGAACTACAATGATAACCACCGCAATCTGACGGGCCCCGGGAACCCGCCGCTCAACTCCTTCTGGAGCGGCCCGGCGGCGGCGACATACGTCGTCACCACTCCTGCTCTCGCGATTACGGAGATCATGTTCAACCCTGGCGCGAACGAGGAACTCGAATTCATCGAACTCAAGAACGCCGGTTCGTCTTCCCTTTCGTTGCTGGGCGTCCACTTCGCCGAGGGAATCGATTTCCGGTTTGGCTCGAGCAACGCGATGACGACGCTGGCCGCCGGGCAATATGTCGTGCTGGTTCGCAACCTGGCCGCCTTCGCCTCTCGCTACCCCGGCGTCAACAACGTTGCCGGCCAGTTCGCCGGCAGTCTGGCCAACGAAGGGGAGCGGCTGCAACTGCGCGGCGCGTTGGAGGAGCCGATTGCCGACTTCGCGTTCAACGATAATTGGCAGCCGGTGACGGACGGCCTGGGGTTTTCCCTGGTGCTGGCCAATGAAAACACACCCTCCGGCAGCTACCCGAACCGCGCGTCGTGGCGGGCGAGTTCGCGTTCAGGCGGTTCGCCCGGCAGCGCCGACCCCGCACCCGCGGCAGTGCCTGGACTGCTGATCACCGAAGCTCTGACTCACACCGACCCGCCCGCGGTGGATACCATCGAGATCTACAATCCGACCGCGGCGCCCGTCGATATCGGCGGATGGTTTTTGTCCGACGAGGCAGACCAGCCCGGCAAGTATCAGATCCCGCCAAACACGGTTGTTCAGCCAGGGCAGTATGTGACCTTCACCGAGGACCAGTTCAATCCCGCGGGAGGCGGTTTTGCGCTCAGCTCGTTGGGCGAAGCGGTTTACCTGTTTTCGGCTGACGCTTTGGGTCTCACCGGGTACCGGCACGGCTTTTCTTTTGGCGCGCAACCGACCGGGGCGACGTTCGGCCGGCACGTTTCCTCCGATGGTCGCGAGCATTTCGTGACGGAAAGAGCCCCCAGCCTGGGGTCGCAAAACCTGGGACCGAAGGTCGGTCCGGTGATCATTAACGAGATACGTTACGCGCCGCCGGGCAGCCTTCAGGACCCAAACACGCTGGATGAGTTTATCGAACTGCGCAATACTTCCGGCCAGGCCGTGCCGCTGTTCGATTCCGCGCACCCGACCAACACGTGGCGGCTCGCCGGCGGCGTGGATTTTCAGTTCCCCGCGGGCGTTACGATGCCGCCCGGCTCGTTCCTGTTGGTGACCAGCTTCGATCCCGTCCGGCAACCGGATGCGCTGAACCTGTTCCGCTCGCGCTATGGCATCGATGCTTCAACCGTGATCCTTGGCCCGTGGGACGGAAAATTGGCGAACGAAGGCGAATCACTTCGGCTGTACTACCCGGACCATCCGGAAGTTGCACCGTCTCCCGTTGTGGGCTTCGTGCCGATGGTCCTCGCCGAGGAAGTCGATTACCTGCCGGACGCGCCCTGGCCCGCCACTATGGGGAGCAACTCCCTTCAGCGGACCCTCGGCTCGGCGTTTGGCAACGACCCGGCGCATTGGCAATCGGCGGCGCCGACTCCGGGCCGGGCTAACCCGGGTTCGGCGGAAACGGATACCGACGGCGATGGCCTGCCCGACGCGTGGGAACTGGCTCACAATCTCAACCCTAACAACCCAACCGGAAACGACGGTGCCGCCGGCGACCCCGACACGGATGGCATGACCAACGCCCAGGAGTATTGGGCCGGCACCGACCCGCAGAACAAAGCCGACTTCCTGGCTTTCACGAGGGTGTGGATCGCGGACCAGCAGTGCATCCTGGAATTCATGGCGAAACCGGGCCAGGTCTACTCGATCGAACGGCGCGAGGGTTCACTGACCGGCACGGCGTGGACACCCTTGATGCAGAATCTGGCCGGCAACGGTGTCCTGCGAGTAACCGATCCCGTGGGACTTGCGGAGCGATACTACCGGCTAAGCTCGAGGAGGGAATAACGGAAGTCAGCCCAACTCCCGCATGAGCGCCGCCATCGCGAGGGCGGTCTCCGCGGCTTCGGCGCCGCGGTTGTGCGTCTTGCCGAGGCAGCGTTTCCGGGCCTGGGCTTCGTTTTCGAGCAGCAACACTTCATGGATGACCGGAATTTCGTGGCGGAGTTGAATCTCCATCAAGCCGCGGCTGACGGCATCGCCAATGTGGGCGGCGTGGACCGTCTCTCCCCTGAGAATGACGCCGAGGCAAATGATGGCGGAAACCGGCGAAGAGTTCACAGCGCGGCCTGATTCACCGGCCAATCGCGCCAGGCGGGCGGCGACAATCGGAATTTCATACGCGCCCGGGACCCGCAAGATGCGCACTCGGCCCCCGGCCCGTTCGATGGTGGACCTGGCCGCGCGAAGCATGGCATCGACGTATCTCGCATTGTAGCGGGACGCCACAATCGCAAATGTCGCCCCCTCGGCCCCGGTCTTGGTTTTCTTTACTGGTTTCAGCATGTGTAAACGCGTTACGCGTGCGCGCCTCAGACTTCAGACTTCGGACTTCGGACTTAAAGCAGGTGCCCCAGCTTGTCTCTCTTGGTCTCCAGATACCGCTGGTTGTGCGGGTTGGCTTTCACTTTGATTGGCACCTGCCGGACGATCTTCAATCCGTAACCCTCGAGCCCGACGATCTTCTTGGGATTGTTCGTCAGGAGCTGAATTGTCTTGAGCCCAAGATCCGCGAGAATCTGGGCGCCGATCCCGTATTCGCGAAGGTCCATGCCAAACCCAAGCTTTTGGTTCGCCTCGACCGTATCGAGGCCCTGTTCCTGCAGCTTGTAGGCTTTGATTTTTGGACCAAGGCCAATCCCGCGGCCTTCCTGCCGCATATAAACGACCACCCCGGCCCCGGCGCTGGCCACCTGGCGCAGGGCCTGCCGCAGTTGAGGGCCGCAGTCGCAGCGGTAAGAGCCGAACACGTCGCCCGTCAGGCATTCGCTGTGAACCCGCACGAGGACGTCCTTCTTGCCGGCCACTTCGCCGCAGACCAGGGCGAGATGGTGCTGCCCATCGACCTTGGAACGGTACAGGTGCAGGGTGAAATCGCCGAACTCCGTCGGCATTTTGACGATCTCGACTTTCTCGATGAGCTTCTCCCGCCAGCGCCGGTATTCGATCAGGTCGGCAATGGTGCAAATCTTCAGCCGGTGTTTTTTGGCGAAGCGCCGCAACTCGGGCAGGCGCGCCATCGACCCGTCCTCGCTCATGATCTCGCAGATGACACCAATGGGGCGGCAGCGAGCCAACTGCACGAGGTCGACGGCCGCTTCCGTGTGCCCCGCCCGCTGGAGAACGCCTCCGGGCATCGCCCGGAGCGGGAATACATGGCCGGGCTGCACCAGGTCCTGGGGCACCGCGGTGGGATCGGCCATAATGCGGATGGTTTCGGCCCGGTCCGGCGCGCTGATTCCCGTGGTGATCCCCTTGGCGGCATCCACTGTCACCTGGAAATCGGTTTTGAACATCTCGCGGTTTTGGCGAACCATCCGCTCGATCCCAAGCTGCTGCAGGCGCTCCGAAGTCGTCGGCACGCAGATTAACCCCCGGCCAAATTTCGCCATGAAGTTGATGGCCGCCGGCGTGACAAACTGGGCGGCCATGATCAGGTCCCCTTCGTTCTCCCGGTCGGCGTCATCCACCACGATCACCATGCGGCCTTTGCCGATGTCGTGGATCACCGACTCGATGCTGTCGAAGCGCTGCTTCATTAGCCTTCCAGCGTATCAACCTCACACCCGATTCGCAGCTAGAAAACCGGGGTCACACTGGTCACACTTGGGAATCCAAGGGTTGGAGGGTTCAGCCGGTTTGTTTGCGCGCCTGAGCCAGAGCCAGGACTTTGGGTTGAGCGGCCTGGAAAAGACTTTGGATTTCCGGCACTTCGGGTGCGCGGGCACGAGCAAACGCGGCGCGTAGTCGCTCTGTTGTCAGGGGTTCGCGCGCCAGCAAAACCGCGATATCGGCAAGATCGTTTTCCTCGCCGCGAGCCATTTTGGTGAGGATGAGGTCGAGCGTTTCGAGGCGGAGCACAGCCAGGCGCGGAAGCGACAGTGGAATTCGCACGCGCCAGTTCAACCAGTCCGGTGTGACGACCACCTCACTCGCGAAAGAGGTGAGTGAGGTAGAGACCTTCGGGTTCGAGTGTGGCGTTGGCGCGCGGCTGGGCTTCCCAAAAGTCCAGATGCTCGTCTTCGGCGGCCAGCCACACCAGCGGGAGGATCGCGTCGACGTCGTGAGTGGCGGCAAAGGCAGCGGGGCTTTCTGGCGCACCGCGGCGAGATGAAGCTCTCAATCCAGCCCAGTGGCTGACAGGTGGCGCAAATCTTATCTTGAGGCCGGCCGGTCAGGGTTGAGCGAAATCGCGAAAACCGGGAAATCGACTTGGGCTTCTTTTCAGAGCCGGAGAGCGATCCGAGTGAGGTCTGAACGTATTGGTGTGGGCCGTGCGTGCCGCGGTCGCCTCGGCGAGGGGACGCGCCTGCCGATCAACCTTGGAGGAGAAAATTGGAATTGCTGGCCGTTTCTTCTGAGCGACTAATTCCTGGCGGAACCTTTGCCCGTGTCTGCACGCTCCAATTCCAGCCAAAACCGGCTCCCGACCCCTGGTTCGGACTCCACTCCCACATTCCCGCCCATTTGCTGCACGACCTTGCGCACCAGTGCCAGCCCGATGCCGGTTCCCTCATAGGTATTATGCCCGCGGGAGAACATGTCAAACACCCGCGGTTGCATCAGCTTGGGGATGCCGATCCCCTGGTCCTCCACCCAAATCCGCACCCGCTCTGCAACCATTTTCCGGTTCGCGGGATCCGCGGAGCCGCGCGTTTCGACACCATGTCTCACTTCCGCCCAGATGCGGATCTCAGGGATCTGCCCCGGCTTAACATATTTCACCGCGTTTCCCAACAGATTCGAGAAACACTGAGTCAGCCCGGCCTCGTTTCCAATGACGGGCGGGATCTCACCGCGGATCTCGATTTGCGCCTTTGACTGCTGGAATTCCGGATAGGTGTCCAACATCCCACGCAGCAATGCCCCGGGGTCCACCGGCGACAACGGCAAATCCCGCCGCACCGCCTGGCTGTAACTCAAGGCGTCGGTGATGAGCGCGTCCATGCGCGCCGCCGCAACCCTGATTCGCTGCAAGAAGTACTTGGTGTCCTCCTTCTCGCAGCCCTCGCATTTGGATTCCATCAACTCGGCCAATCCGTGCATCGCGCGCAGGGGCGCCCGCATATCGTGAGTGATGCTGTAGGAGAAATGCTCCAATTCGGCGACCAACTCCTCCAGCTTGGCGGTGCGCTGGGCAACCAGACGCCGCAACTCCGCCTCGAATTCTTTCTGCCGGGTGATGTCCTGAGCCTGGACGGCGATGTCCTTGCCGATCGGCACCACGGCGACGCGGAGCCAGGCCGGTTTGGACCTGCGGTCGCCACTGTATTGTTCCTCGAATACGCAACGCTGGCCCGTTTCGGCGACCTGTTTGTAGACTCTCAAGAACTGCGTCTGCCAGTGGTCCAGGAATATTTCCAGCAAGCGACGACCCAGGACGGCCTTTGGATCCGTGCCGTTTAGCCGCGCCATGGCTTCGTTCTCGTAGACCCAGATGAAATCCACCACCTGGCCCTCCGCATCACGCACCGGGCGCAGAATGGCAAAACCGTCCGGCGAAAGCTCCTGGGCCACGCGGAAGCGCTCCTCGCTTTGGCGCAACGCCTCCTCGGCCTGCTTGAGATCTTCGATGTTTAGCGCCACGCCAAGCCAGCGCACGATCTGTCCGGACGCGTCGCGAATGGGCCGGCCAATGACCTTGAACCATTCGTACGCCCCGTCGTGACGGCGGACGCGGTATTCCAGATCGTAGGGCGCGCGGCCTTCGATCGCCGCGCGCCAGGCGGCCAATGCCCGCGGCCGATCTTCCGGATGCAAGAGCTTGTTCCAGCCGTCCCCCAGGTGCTCAGACATCGGGATTCCCGTGTAGTCCACCCACTGCTGGCTCTGGTAATCGCAGTAACCGTCCGTCCGGGTCGTAAAGACCATGCCCGGAATCGACTCCAGGGTCTGACGATAGAACAGTTCGCTCTCGCGCAACGCCTTCTCGGCGGCCCGGCGTTCGGTGACGTCGATGCACGTGCCGACCCACTCGAGGACCCTGCCTTCATCGTCCATGATCGGCACGCCCCGGGCCAGCATCAGGCGGTACACCCCGTCGTGCCGCCGCATCCGGTGCTCGATCTCATAAGGTGTCCTGGTCGATACGGCCCGGTTCCAGACCTCCAGGGTGCGCTGCAGGTCATCGGGGTGAAGTGCCTTGGCCCAGCCTTCGCCTTTGGCCTGCTCGTAGGTTTGCCCGGTGAAGGCCCGCAGAGCAGGGATGTCCTCAACGACCAGGCCAGCGGGATCGGTCACCCAGGCGAACTGGCTGGTAACCTCAATGAACGAGCGATAACGCCGCTCGCTCCGGCGCAGGGCTTCTTCAGCGAGCTTGCGGGCAGTGATGTCCTGGGTGATGCCAAAGCCGCCCAGTAGCTGGCCATCGCTGTCGAACTCCAGGTAGGCCTTTTCCCGCACCCATTTTACCTGCCCGTCAGCCACAATGCGGTGTTCGATGTCGTATGGCTCGCCGCGCAGGGCCGCCTGCCATCGCGCGTCCACATACTGACGGTCGTCGGGATGGACGACCGCCAGGAAAGTCTCGTAGGTCAGCGGCGTCCCCTTGGGCACGCCGAAGATGCAGTAGTTCTCTTCAGACCAGGTCAGGACATTCTTGCGGGTATCCAGCCGCCACCAGCCGATATGACCGACGACCTGGGCGCGATCCAGGTCTTCGCGGCTCTGGCGCAGAGCCGCCTCGGCTGTCTTTCGCTCAGTAGTTTCCTCGACGACGATGCTGAGGCCGGTGACACGTCCCTGGGCGTCCTTGGTGGGCAGCCACTGCAGCAGCGAATTGCGCAGGACGCCGGGCTGGGCGGGGGTCTCGCTCACAACCTCGATGTTGAGCTTAGGTTCACCCGTTGCCAGGACGCGCCGCAACTCCGGCTCGATCGCGTCGGCAAGTTGAGGCATTAACTCGCGAACGGTTTTGCCAATATGGGCGGCCGCCGGGATGCCGTTGATCTTGGCCGCACGCTCGTTGATGCGGAGATATCGCAGATTGCAGTCAAGCACGCATAAGCCCACCGGCGCGTTGACGTAGAGGTCCTCCAACTCCGCCAGTCGCTGGCGGGCCAGTTCCTCGGCCGCCCGAACGGCCTGCTCAGCCGCCCGGCGCTCGGTGATGTCCGCGACGGTGCCGACCAGGCTGACCGCCCGGCGGGCAGCGCCATCGCCTTCAAAAGTGGCAACCGCGTGGGCCTCAACCCAACGCATTTGGCCGTCAGGCCGGTTGATGCGGTACTCGGCGACGAGGGGCTGCGGATCGGCGGGGTTCAGCGCCGCCTCGATCCTGGTCCGCAGAGCGGGCAGGTCTTCCGGATGGACGGTCTGCCGGAGAAACTCGTCGTAGTGCCGCGAGTAGCCAGTCAGGCCAAAGATGGCCTTGTAGCGGTCGTCCCACAGGGCCACACGCGTGACCGGGTCGTATTGCCACCACCCAAGCCTGGCGGCGTCCAGGGCAAGCTGCCGTTGCGCGGCCAGCCGCTGGACTTCAGTCTCGGCCTGTTTGCGCGCGGTGATATCCGTCAGCACCGCGAAATAACGATGGGCGTGCCGGCTGCCAGCCTCCGGGTGCGCCCGGAGGGCCCGCAGTTCCACCGTCCGCACATTGGCGCCTTTGCCGGCCAGCGTCAACTCGGTGACGACTCCCGACTCCCCGCGGCGCAGGGCCGCAAGATGGCGGAGCACCGCCCGCCGATCGGCCTTGGTCACGAACCCATGCAATGGCCGGCCCACGATGGAGGCGCGTTCCTCGCCGAACATCTCGGCGGCGGCAAGATTCAGCTCGTGGATCAAGCCGTTGCCGTCGAGGGTCAGATATCCAACCGGGGCGTGGTCGTAGAGGTGGGCGTAGCGCTCGCGCGACACTTCAAGTTCGCGCTGCGATTCGAGAAACCCCTCGCTGAACTGCCGTTCAACCTCCAGCTCCTCCCGCAGTTGCCGGAGTCTCGCCTGGACTTGGGCGAGGCGGCGCGAAGCGGCGGGCGGGGAACGGGGTTTGCGAGAGGGACGCTTCATGGGTCGTTCGTTTCCAGCGCCGGCTTGCTGAGGGATTCTTCGCCGCCCTGGTTCTTCAAGGTGTCTATGTTCACAAACGCCACCACCGCGCCGTCAATCTTCTGGTTGGTCGTCTTGTAGGGGCGAATCCGCACGCTCCACCAGTGGCCGCGGTCGCATTTCATCTCCATTTCCTTGGTCTGGAGGCTGTCCACCACCTCGGTAATCAGCTTGGCGAGATCCGGCACATCGATCCTCATCTTGATATCGGTGATCGGCCGGCCGACATCAGCGGGGATGAGGTTGAGCAGCTTCTCGGCAACGTTGGTGAACCGCCGGATGCGCAGGTCCGGGCCGACCATGACCAGCGGGATGTTGACGCTGGCCAACAGGTTATGCAGGTCGTTGTTGACGTTCTCCATCTCGGCGTTGCGGCTTTCCAGTTCGTCATTGAGCGTGGTCAACTCCTCGTTGGTGGACTGCAACTCCTCCTTGGCGGTCTCCAGCTCCTCGTTGGTGGACTGCAACTCCTCGTTGCTGGACATAATCTCTTCGTTGGCGGAACGAAGCTCCTCGTTGGTCGCCTCCTGTTCCTCGATGATCGCCTGCAACGATTCGCGGGTGCTGGCCAACTCCTCACGCAGTCTGCTCAACTCGGTCTCCGTGGCCCGGGACACGCCCCGCGTGCGTTTATGGGTCGGTTCCTCCTTGCCCCGCCCGCTCTCAGGCAGGGGTTCGAAGGTGATCAAGTAGTACCGTTCCTGTGCCGGGGGCACCCGGAAGGGCAACACCTCCAGATTCACATAGCCGTAATGGTCGTTGAGGCGGACGCGGACGTGCTCCTGGCGGACGCGGGAGTTTTGCTTGACAGCCTTGCTGACGAGCGCCCGCAGTTCCACGGCCAGACCCTCGCGGGCCATCTTAAGCAGGTTCAGGCTCGCCTCGCCGTGGGGATGTTCCAGGTATAACCCGGTCCGGCCGCGAAAATGGAGCACTTCAAATGCCCGGTTGACCACTACTCCCGCGGGGCTGAAATGGGTCAGCACCAACCGGTCGGCCTGGCGCTGGATCTCGTTCAAGCCCGGGACTGTGATTGTGGTTTGGGGCTCCAGCGGGCTCGGCTCGAGAAGGACGGTCTCCGGCCGGGCGTGGCCGAAGGTGACGGCGGGCCGGCGCGCGTCGGTCTTCTTGGTGTAGAGTTTGCATTTCTTGTCGGCCATCGTGAACAGATCGGCGAACCCGCCAACGGTCTCCGACGCGCCGAGCAGGAGATAGCCGGTGGGCTTGAGCGCGTAATGGAAGACCGGGAACACTTTGCGCTGGAGAGGTTGGCCAAGATAGATCAGCACGTTGCGGCAACTGATCAGGTCCAGGTTCGAGAAGGGCGGGTCCACAACGACATTCTGCCGGGCAAACACGCACAGCTCGCGAATGGACTTGTTGATCCGGTAGCCGTTGTCCTGCTTGCTGAAGAACCGCCGCAGCCGGTCCGGCGATACGTCGGCGGCGATCCCCGCCGGGTAGAATCCGGCGCGGGCGCGCTCGAGCGCCTTGAGGTTGATGTCCGTGCCGAAAATTTGGGCCGGGTAGCTGCCCTTCAGAGTCTCCAGATACTCGACCAGCGCGATGGCCAGCGAATAGACCTCTTCGCCGCTCGAACAGCCCGGCACCCAGATCCGGATCGGGTCTTCCGGCAGCCGGTTCTTGAGCAGCTTGGGAAAAATCTTCTTTGTCAGCACAGTGAAGACGGCCGGGTCGCGGAAAAAACCGGTCACGTGGATCAGGATGTCGTTGAACAACTCCTGCAGCTCCGCGGTGTGGCCGCGCAGATAATCGGCATACGCCCGGAGCGTGTCGAACTTGTGCAGCGCCGTCCGCCGCCGGATGCGCCGGTCGAGCGTTGGGCGTTTATAATGGTTGAAATCCACGCCGATGCGCTGTCGCAACAGCGCGAGGATCTCCTCAAAAGCCCTTTCCTCGCCGCGCGTCGGCGAAGTGGTCGGCACCAACGGCACCGGATCACCCAGCGGCCGGCCCGCGACACTCACCAGTTCCTTGGCGATGAGGGCCGGCGAAAGAACGAAGTCCACGCACCCCGCCGCGACCGCATTGGCCGGCATCGAGGTGTACTTGGCTGATTTCTCGTCCTGCGCGAACGTGACGCCCCCCGCCGCCTTGACCGCCAGCAGTCCGCGCGTGCCGTCCGAGCCGTTGCCGGAAAGGATCACGCCAATGGCCCGGTCGCCTTCCTCGTTCGCCAGCGATTCGAGGAACGCGTCAATTGGCATGTGGGCTTCCTTCTCCGTCTTGCGCGGCGTGATCTTCAACTTCCTTTTGGCAACACGCATGGACTTGTTGGGCGGAATCACATAGACGCAGTTCGGTTCGATCCGCAGGTTGTTCTTCGCCTCCCGGACCGGCATCGGCGTCACCCGGGCCAACAGCGACGGCAACGCGCTTTCGTGGGTGGGGTCGAGGTGCTGCATCACCACGAACGCCATGCCCGGG
>Ga0073934_10009568_pt1 | contig 12371 bp, 23 predicted proteins | sample LarsenN4metaG_FD_76834 | JGI IMG/M metagenome (GOLD analysis project Ga0073934, IMG submission 76834) | Hot spring sediment bacterial and archeal communities from British Columbia, Canada, to study Microbial Dark Matter (Phase II) - Larsen... ... | reverse complement strand
GGCCGAAGTCGGTGCTCTCGCGCTCGCGAGCGCCACCGACCACGACGCGCACGCGCAGGCGTTGCGCGCTCGCGGGCCACACCTCGAGCCGCGAGCCCGGCTCGGCGTGAACGATCCCGCGCACCAGCTCCTCGAACTTCCGGATCGTGCTCACGCTGCACCAGCCTTCCTGCTGCCGTCTTAGTTGATCCCGTGCCGCTCCTCGAAGCCGTGCGGCAGGAACGGGTTGTAGACGCGCGGGTTCACGCCCCGGCGCCAGCACGCCGCGACCCAGTCGACGAGCGTGCGCGTGTCGCGCCGGCGCCGGAGGATCTGCCCATCGCGCGTGCCGCTCACGCCCACGAGCACGACCACGTACTCACTCGGGCTCGCCGGGATTCCCGGGTAGTTCTTCGTGACCTCGCCGCGCTCGACCACGACGCGGATCCCCGCTGCGCGCTCGTCGTCGGTGAGGCACGACTCGCGCTCTTCGCGGTACGACTCCGCCGCGTTGCGCGCGTAGGTGTCGGCCCCGTAGCCCTGCGAGGCGTACGTCGAGCGTGAGACGGTGTGCATCACCGACCGACCCTCGCCCGCGCGCAGCTGCGTCGAGCCCGCGAGCCGCGAGAGCTCGACGTCGCGCCAGCGGATCTCACGCGCGAGATCCTCGCGGCGCGCATCGGCGCGCGCGATCCACGGGCGCAGCGCCAGGTCGGCGACCCACGAGCCCTCGCCGCCGAAGTCGGTGACCTGGGCGTAGATCGAGAGCGCGATCCGCTCGTACGCGTGCGCCCGGTCCCACGAGTCGGGGAGCGCGCTCGCCAGCGCCGCGAGCCCGTCGCGCACGCGCTTGTTCGGCTTCTTGCGCGAGACGCGCAGCAGCTCGATCGCGAGCATCGCCGCGCCGCGGGCGCGCGCGAGGTACAGGTCCGCGCGGCGCGCCTCGAGGCGCGTGCGCTCGTTCAGGATCGCATCGAAGTCTCTCACGCTGCACCGCCCTTCCGTTCGATCTCACGCTCGGAGATCTTCTCGCCCTTGCCCACGCGCGCCGCGGCGCAGCGCTCCAGGTAGCCGCCCTCGGCGATCCGCCCGTCGGGCGAGATCTTGAAGTTGCGCACGAACCGCGCGCGCCCCGTCGAGGTCATCCGGTAGACCTCGCCGACGATCGAGCCGTCCGCCTGCTCGTCGCCCGTCTCGAAGAAGAAGCGCCCGTCGCGCTGCGCCCACTCGTTGCTCGACCCGGTGCTCTCCCGGCAGATCGCGATCATCGCATCGTGCGTCACACCAGCGTCTCGCGTGCAGCTCCAGCCCATCGCATCCTCCCGCGGATCAACCCCGCTCGCGCGGAGCGCACGACGTGCGCCCCTGGCGGCCGGACTCGAACCCTCAGATCTCCACGTTGTGATCGGTCGACCCGTCATCCTCGCCGCTGTGGATCCAGGCGCCCAGGAAGTCTTCGAAGTGGACGATCTCACCGCAGTGATGGCATCGGGGCTCTAGCGGCGGCTGCTCGCCTGCGGCGATCCGCTGCGCGGCGCGGTATGCGCGCTCGACGCGCGGCAGGTTCGGATCGCTCACCGAGTACCGCATCGCTCGATAGAGCGCGTCGAGGTAGTGCGTCGCGACCGACCCCTCGGTGATCCACAGCGCGATCCCCCGATGTCGGCAGAGAGATCGTCCGCGAAGTCACCGAGCCCGAAGTGTCTGCGCTCGTAAGAACCCATCAGCTGGATCTCGCTCGCGTCGGTCGCGAGCGCGTGCTCGCGTCCCTGCTTCGCGCCCTCCTCGCGGGCGCGCTGGATGAACGCCTCGATCTTCGGGTCGGCCATGATCAGGTCCCCTCCGACGTGACGTCGAGCACGCTCGACGACTCGATCAGATCGCGCGCCGCGTCGCGACGCACGTCCAGCTCGTGCGGGGTGATCCCCAGCAGGCGCTTGCGCACTGCGGCGCGAGGCATCTCATCGAGCGCCGCATCGAGCGTACGCGCGGCAGCGGCGACGCTGACCATCCGACCATCCACCGTCGCGCGTCGCTCGCGCACCGCGCACGTCGCGACGTACCCGCGATCGGTCGCGCCGATGACCCACCGGCCGAACCAGCCCCACCGCTGGATGTACTCGCGGATCGCGGCGCGATGGTTGTTCTCGCTCGACAGCGCGTGATCGTAGGAGACGTACATCGAGCCCGCCTCAGCCCACACGCGGATGCGCGAGCCACGGAAGTTAGTAGGGCCGCAGTACTTCGTCTGAATCGCTTGCATGATCACTCCTCGCGGATCAACTCCGCTCGCACGGCGCGCACGCGCGCCTAGCGGCCGGATTCGAGCCTAGTCAACACTCACCAGCGGTCGGAATCGCGATCGTCGAACGCATACGACTCCGCCCACTCCTCGCGCTCCGACGCATCGGGCTCCATCGCCCACATGGTGAGAAACTCGCAATCCGACGACTCCGCGAAAGCGATCTGTCGCGGGGTGTAGTTTGCGAAGTAGTCGGGATCCGTATCTCCTCTACGAAGGGTAAGGAAACCGAGGAGTCCGCGTAGCGCGTCGTCGGAATCGATCGCGTGCATCGGGGAGACGCCGCAGTCCTCACCCACGAAGATCGGATCGTCCTCGCTCACGTGATAGAACGCGTAGCCGATCATCTCCTGACCCGTGGCGTAACGCTTTCCCGTCGTCCACGTGTGCAGGACGTACTGCGTTCCGCGCAGCTCCACGATTCGCAACGTGCGAGCGTCGCTTGCGTCCGGGATCTGGATCTTCGCTTCACCCATGCTCGCCACCTCGCTTTGTCCGACCCCCTCGGCCGGCCTCGTTGGGGAGTAAAGCAGTCCCCGTGCCAGCTAACTAATGGCTACCTTAGTTTGCAGGAAACCCCTTGTGTTACTATAGTGACACGCGTTCCTCGAGGCCCGCTTAGCTGCGTAAGGCGCTACGCGGCTCCGATGTAGGTGCGTGTGGGTTTGCGCGGTTGGCGCGTAGGCCGTTTCGCAGCTGAGGCGCCTCGAGCGGGGGTGATGTAGGTGCGTGTGGGCTCGAGTGCGACTCGAGGCGCAGAGAGCACGGGGTGCGTAGCCGAGCTCGCACCTACACGTCGGTGCGTGTGGTCTTACGCGGCCCCAACTGCGTCGATCGCTTCGCACCTACACGTCGTACCCACGAAAACTAAGGCTTTTCCCACGACTAGATGTTGGCACCAGGGTTGCGATAGGGGGTCACGAGGGCGGCGAGCCCCGGAGGGTAGTAGGGTGGCGCGAGATGAACGGCTCATGACGATCGCACGATGCCTCGCATCGCCCAACCCTCGGGAGGCGCTCCGGCGCATCGAGCTAGTCATGCAGTGTGCGTACGAACGGCGCGACCCCGACCGACAGAAGATCTATGACGCAGCGCATGCCGCGCTGGACGCAATCCGGAAGGTTCACGGCCTCGCGCCGTGGGAGGTGTGACGTGGTCGGACGCGAAATCAAGACGTATTGCGGTCGCATCGTCGGGCGCGTGGTTGCGTGGGAGCCTCTCAGCGCCGCCATGTGCGACGTGCGGGTGGAGCGCGCGGACGGATCGGTGATCTGGTGCGCCTCGCACGAGATCACGCCGACCGACGGACTTGTGCGAGCGCGCGCTCGCGGGCTCGGCGCGGGACCGCACCGCGTGCCTGCGTACCATCCGAGACGTTCGCGCGAACCAGTTGATCGTGCGGGAGGTCAGGCAATGAAGCGAGATCGAGATCCGGTGCTGGTCGAGGTAGGCATCCGCGCGATCGTCGCGGACCGCGACCGGCACGCGCGAGCGACGCTGAACGCGCTGTCGCAGCTCCACGAGCAGCTCGCCGACGTGCGCCGGCAGATCGATCGCATGGGCAACTTCCACGACGTGATCATCACGCCGGGGAACATCACCGGCGCGGCCGCGAAGCTCGAGGCTGCGATCGAGGCTGCGCGCACCGCGCACAACGCGCTGGTCGTGCTCGGAGAGAAGGAAGGCACGGCATGAAGTACGGGATCGCCTACACCGATCGCGATGGTACGCCCGTCTTCTACGAGGACAAAATCGAGCTGCACCTCAGCCCGATCTCCTCCGAGACGCACGAGATCGACTTGCCGCGACGCTGGGGTCACCGGATCCGCGAGCTGGGCGGCGAGTACTCGGAGGCGCGCGGAGCGAGCATGGTTCGCTACGTCAAGCTGCCGGCGAGCCCTGCGGGCATCGCGCTCGCCGCGACGCTCGTGCGCGAGTACCACGTGCCCGGCATGTCGCGTGAGTCGGGGGCGCCGTTCTGCACCACAGCGGTCGCGCGACCGGGCCGTGGGTACGACCTGTCTCGGGTGGTCTACCTGCGCACCGCCGCACCCGAACCGCAGCTCGCGTGGATGCTCGGCTACTGCCGAGGTGTAAGCCTGGCGACCCTGCTTCGCGAAGACGACCGGCGAGAGCAGCAGCGCATCGAGCGCCCCGCGAAGCTGCGCGAGGAGCGCGACCGTCTACGCGCACGCCTCGCGGAGGTCGAGCGCGAGCTCGCAGAGCTCGACCGGCCCCGCATCGAGCCGTCGGAGACGCACGTCGGCGGAGGCCTCTACGTGCGCCCGCTGGGCGCCCCGATCCCCTCGAACCACCGGAGCATCCCGTGAGCGCCACCGAAGAGCTGCGGCGAGCGCACGCTCGCGCGATGGAGATCGCCGGCGTGCTGAACCCCGAGCGCGTCTCGATCCACTTCGACGTCTTCCGGCCAAGCAACCCGGAGCCGCTGTTCACGATCCTCGCGAGGGTCCCGCACAGAGATCGGCGTCGGAGCGACGAGCATGCGCGGGGCATGGGCGAGACGCTCGACGAGGCGCTCGTAGACTTCGAGCGCCGCATCGCGGTCGCACGTGAGGACGCGTGATGGATCCCGAAGCGACGATCTGCCGCGCGGAACACGCGGCGCAGGAGGGCGACCTCGAGGAGCTGGTCGACGCGCTCGCCGACTACTGGTCGTGGCGCAACGCGGGAGGCTTCGAGCCCGCGCGCGGCGACGAGCGGGCGCGCGAGGCGCGGCAGCTCGGCAACGAGTGGGAGCGCATGCACGAGAACGACGAGCGCGCGACGCGTCGCGCACGAAGGGAGCGAAACCGATGAGCATCGAGTCGAGAGCCGCGCGACAGCGCGAAGAGCAGAAGGCGCGCGACGACGTGTACGCGCTCGTCGTGAAGCGCGCGCGCGAGCGCGAGATCCCGATCCAGTCGGAGCACGGCGGGGTCCACCCGGGCTTCGTGCTGAAGCACACGTGCCTCGAGGTGAACGCCGCGTACGCGCACGGGCTGGGCTCTCGCATGGCCGCGGTGCGGGTGCAGATCTCGGCGCGAAGCTACCAGCTGAACGGCGGCACGCGCACGCGAACGTACCAGAAGGTCGGCGAGAAGAACGTCGACAAGATCCTCGACGCGCTGGTCGCGCTCGAGGAAGAACTCGCCGCGGCGGAGGTGCGCGTCGCGAAGGCGAACCGCGATCGGAAGGCGAACCGCAAGCTCGCGGAGGAGACGCTGAGCGATCTCGGCTACGATCCGGAGGCCGCCGCGTACCCGGGGGACCAGCAGGTGCGCGCGCTCGACGAGAGCCTGCGCGGGCTGACCATCCTCGCGACCGAAGCCGGCTTCACGGTGCGCGTCGAGCTGCGGCTGGACGTGCCTGCATCCGAGGCGGACCTGCGTCGAACGCTCGCCGAAGTGTGCCCTGGCCTCGCGCGGATCAACGGAGCCCAGTCGTGAAGCTCGACGTGTTCGGCGAATGGCTGCGCGACAAGGGCTACCGCCCCGCGAGCGTGCGGAAGGCGGTGACCGACATCGGCACGATGGTCGCGCACGGTCCGGTGCCGCCCGAGAGCGCGAAGCAGCGCACGCGCATCCTCGACTATCGCTGGGCGTGGGATCTCTACGAGGCCTTCGCCGATGAGACCGGACACGAGCGGCTCGCCGTGGCGCGTCCCGAGCTACCCGAGCGCGATTCGCGCGTCGGCAAGCGACTGCGGAAGGAGCCGAAGCGCGTGCTCGCCGCAGTCTCGATCGCGCCCGACGAGATGCGCCGCTTCGAGGAGCTCGTCGAGCGCGACACGACGGTGCCCGGCATCGTACTCCACGTGATCACCGACACTGGGCTGCGCGTCTCCGACGTGCTGCGCGTCACGCGCGCGACGCTCGAGCAGGGCTTCAGGCGCACCGACGGGCTCACCGAGATTCGCGTGAAGGGTGACAAGCCGATCATGATCAGCGTGCACGGCGCGCCGATCGCGTGGAAGCGCCTGTTCGACAGCCTGCACGTCGCGCCGGCGACCGCCACGGTCGCCGATCGGATCTCGAAGGGCTCGGCCCCCGAAGCGGGCTCGGCCGCGTACCACGCTGTGCGGCGCAAGCTTCGAGAACTCGCCACCGAAGCGGGCGTCACGGGGCGCGTCCACCTGCACCGGCTGCGTCGCACGATGGTCGTCGACATGCTGCGCGGCGGCGAGACGCTCGAGACCGCGCAGGCCGCCGTCGGACACGAGGATCGACGCACCACCGCGAAGTACGGCGACGAGCAGCGCGCGCTCGACGCAGCAGCTGCGCTCCGGCGCATGAACGCGCGCAGACGAGGAGATCCGACGTGACCGAAACTACAGATCCTGTGCACGAGTTCTCGAAGGTCCGCGCGCTGCCGCCCAGGCAGCGGCTGCACGCGCTCGGGCTGCTGCTCGTGAGCGCGAGCAAGCCGAAGACTAGCGAGGACGCGCGCAATCTACTCATGGCCGGCGTGTTCGCGCTGCTTGCCGAGATGATCGGGTTCGAGCGCGCGAGCAGCGCGCTCGCGAAGTGGAGGTCGACGTGAGCTGGACCGGTGGGCCGGATCAGGCAGAGCTCGAGGCGATCATCGGCGCGCTGCGCGAGCAGCTCGGCGCCGTGACTCGCGAGCTCGCCGAGCTGCGCGAGATCCTCAGGATCACGCGGCAGACCCTCGAAGTATGCAGTCGCGAGGAGTTCGCGCATCGAGGCGAGCTGCAGCAGCGCCGTTCGGTCGATCGCCTCTTCGCTGGGGCGAGGATCGCGCGCGACGAGCGCATCGCACACGAGCAGATGCGGTTCGATGGGAAGTATGGCGCGTTCTGGAAGTGCCGCACGTGCGGCGCGTACTGCGCGCCGGCGATCAGCGGCTGTCCGGATCGATGCGTCGATGCGGCCTGCACGCAGGAGCGCGGTGGGCCCGGGCTCACAGGCTACGCGTTCGGGCTCGAGCTCGAGCACGGCGTGAGCTGTCGGTGCGAGACCTGCGCGCCGTACGCGTTCTGAGGGGTTGACGGGAAGGGAGCGATCTGAGATGAAGCAGGCACAACCCGAGCACGAGATCGTCGTGCTCATCACCTCCGCCGCGCATCGGCGCGCCTCGCTCGCGAGCACCCTCGAAGGTCTCGCCGAACAGACGGTGCTGCCGGACCGCGTGTTTCTGCGCCTCGACGGGTACCGGGCAGGCACCGAGCCGCCCATCCCGCCCGCGCTGCTCGACAGCACCTGGATCTGGCACGACCCCTCGCTGGGCGCGGGTCGTCGCTGGTGGCACCCAGGGCTCGACACGCTGCACCCGAGATCGATCCTCCACACGATCGACGACGACCTGCGGCCGCGCGCGACGTACATCGAGCTCACGACGGCGCTCGTGGTCGAGCACGACGCGGTGATCACGTGGCACGGCTGGCCGCGCGAGAAGGACGCCGAGAGCTGGGCGTTCTACTCGGACGCGCCGAAGCCCTTCACCTACGTCGTGACGGCGGGCGCCGGCGTGAGTGCGTACCGCTGGGCGCACGTGCGTGGGCTCCGCGAGCACGTGCTGTCGCAACCCTGCCTGCTCGGAGGCCCGCAGTGCGACGACGACGCGCTGCTCTCGGTGCACCTCTACGCGAACGGCGTGCGCATGGTGCGGCCCGGAGGCCTCGCGCCGCTCACCGAGCTGCCCGACTCGCGTGGGGCCGGCGCATCGTTCAAGCGCCACGCCGGCTACCGGCAGGGGCAGCGGCTCGCGCTCGCGTTCGCGTACAGCTGGCCGGGGCTCGACCACGTGCTGCCGACCGACCTCTGCGAGGCGTACCGCAAGACGACGCCGGGCTCGCTCGTCGAGGAAGGCTTCGCGAGCGTGCTCTACGCGCTGCCGCACGCGCACGCCGTGCACACGGTTCTTCGTCTCCTCGAGACGCTGCGCGAGACGCCCAACAAGCAGCGCCCCGCGTTCGGAACGCAGCTCCTCTCGCCGCTCTTCGAGCTGACGTTCGCGCGATCGCCGCGTGATCGCGGCGAGAGCCGCGCTCTCTTCGTCGGGCTCGGCCGCTGGAGCGTCTGGTCGAGCATCCTGCTGCGCGCGACGGGCGTCGAGGTCGAGCACCTCACGGTCTCGCGCGAGGCGTGCGAGGCGCTGCCGGACTGCGCGGGCGACGTGCGCAGCGTCGGCGACTACCGCGACGCGCTCGACGCGATCGCGTGCCGGCCCGAGCAGTACGACCTCGTCGTGATCGCGCCGCACCAGCACCACGAAGTCGTCGACCTCGCGCACACGTTCGGCAAGACCGTCATCGAGCTCGCAGAAGGGATGGAGCAGGCATGATCTCGATGCTCCCCGATCACCCGTACTTCGACTCGCAGCGCGAAGTCGATCGTCGGCTCGCCGCCATCACGCGCGTGCTCCACCTCCTCGGGCTCCGGCCCACGCAGCTCGAGCTCGATCTACTCGATCGCGTCGATGGGTACGACCTCGAAGAGCAGATTCTGGCCTGGGAAGACGACGGAGGTAGGGCATGAGGTACCTCGTTTCGATCCCCACGATCACCGGGCACGAGCGCACGCGACACCTCGTCGAGGCTCTGCTCGAGCAGCGGCTACAGCCGAGCATGGCCCTCGTCGTCGACAACGCGGCGACCGAGATGCACACGCCGCTCGCGCGCCTCTCGCAGATCGTCGGCCGCATCGGCACGACGGTCGAGTGGCGCATGCCGGGCAAGAACCTCGGCGTCGCAGCGTCGTGGAACGTCGCGCTGCGGCGCGCGCAGGAGCTCGGCGTCGACGCGTGCGTGCTCATGAACGACGACGTCGAGATCGAGCCCCACACGATGCAGATGCTGCTCGAGCGCCTCTTCGAGTCGAACGAGATCGCGGCGGGCCCGACGACGCTGCCGTTCACCTGCTTCGCCCTGAAGCTGCCGAACGCGCTCGACGAGGTCGGCCTCTTCGACGAGCAGTTCTTCCCCGCGTACTTCGAGGACGACGACTGGTACTGGCGCATGCGCTGCGCAGGCTACGCCGACCTCCTGCGCGTCGACGTGCTCGATCTCGGTATCACGTGGCCGCAGCACTCGACCACGAAGAGCGAGGCCGGCCCCGAGCTCGCGAAGGCGATCGTGGAGGGCTACGAGAACTCGCGCATCTTCTACGAGCAGAAGTGGGGCGCGCAGCCCGGACACGAGCTGTTCACCAAGCCCTTCGACGGGCGCAGCGCGCGCTGGCACCGGAGGAAGTTCTAATGGGCGTGGTCGTGTGGTGGGTCGGCTGCGTCGCGCTCACGCTGGTCTGGGCGGTGATCGTCTGGTCCGCACGCATCCAGCTCCCTGCGACCTCGACGAGGCGTGGTGACTCGTCAGAGGTGCCGCGCGCGCCGGTAGTGCGCCTCGTCGGGATCGATGTCGTCTACGACGCGCGGGCGGGACTCGGGGATCACCGAGGGCACCGCCCCGCGTCGTGCGAACATCCGCTCCTGAGCCTCGCGCGAGGCCTTCGCCGCCGTGGCGCGCGCGACGCGCGGGGCCTTCGCCCAGAAGTCGTCGATCTCCTCGCGCGTCGGCGTGCGCCCCGAGCGGAGCCCGTGCGCCGGCAGCGCTCCGAGCCCCGTCACCTCGCCGGCGCGCAGCCGCTGCTCCATCGCGTCGCCGATGAGCGAGGAGTACTCCATCAGGTCGGGACGCTCCGCCCAGGCCGCCTCAGCGTTCGCACGCGTCGCGAACGCGAGCGCGTCGATGTTCCGGTGCTGGTCCGCCCACTTCTTGGCCTGGTGGACCTGATCGAGCGCGTGCGCGGCGTGCTCTTCGCGCGTGCCGCGCAGCTTCGCGATCGCCCCGAGGTACTCGACAGTGCCTGCTTCCTCGTCGACGATCCGCACCCGCTGCCCGTCGCGCTTGGCACGCTCGACGCGGGCCCACGCCTCGCGACCCGAGTACGTGTCCTCGAGATCCCAGTCCTCTGCGGTAGCGTGCCACGTCTCCACGCGATAGAGCCGTTCGGGCCGCAGAGGTCCGATGTCACTCGCAGGGCGCTTTTTGCGCGTGCCTGAGAGTTCCTCGCGCGTGCCCGCGACCGGGTAGGCGCGCGGCGTGTGGCTCGAGCCAAGGCCCGAGAAGCCGTCGGGGACGCGACCCTGACGCAGCGCGCGCCGGCGATCGCCCGAGCAGAGCTGCACGACTCGCACGCCCTCGTGCTTCCGCCCGACGCGCTTCGCGCGCGCCGCGAGCGTGCGCTCCGAGCTCGCGCCACGACCGTGCACCTTGCCGCTCGCGTCGACGACGTAGAACGCGCAGCGGGGCTGCCGGGGCTTCGAGGCCTTCTTCTGCTTCTTGCGTGCCATGCGGGTCCTCACCGGTGTCGCGTGTTCGCACGCTCTTCGAGACGATCGAGCTGACGCTCGACGCGCTCGAGCACGGCCTTCGTCGTGTCGATGGTCGCCTGCGCCTGCCCGAACTCGCGACCCATGCGCTCCCAGCGCTCGGCCTCGAGAACCTCCTCCGCGTCCTCGTCGCGGTGGAACTCAGAGAGGTCTTCCTGCAGGATGTTCACACGCTCGTGATCGGCCGCCGCGCTCGTCGCGAGCGTGAGCGCGTAGCCCGCCGCCGAGAGCGCCGCGGTCGCAGCGAACGCGCCCGCAGCGCGCCACCACCGAGAGGCGCCCTCGCGCTGGTTCTCCTTAGTGGAGAGCTCCTTCAGCTGCGTCTGCACCTCGGACATCCCGCGCTCGAGTCGCGCGTACACCGCCAGCAGCTTGCCGTAGGCCAGCGCTGGGTCGCCTCGGTAGATGTCGGCGTCGAACTGCTCGTCGTCGTCCGTCATCGCGGGAACCTCGATGCCATCGCCGCGATCGCAGCGATCCGTGCCTGGTCGAGCCCGTACACCTGCCCGAGGTGCTGCATCACCGCGCGCTCGGCCGCCGCTGCGACGCGCTGCTCGGCGCTGCGCGAGAACTCCGGGCCCTGGAGCTTGCGCACCTCGAAGAAGATGAATCCCGCCGAGACGGCAGCTCCGGCGAGCGCTCCGATGAGGATCGGGCTGCGCATCAGCGCCCCGCCGTCGCGAGCGCGCGCCAGACCCCCGCCGACTCGAGGTGGTTCGCGAGGTTCGCGATCGCCGAGCCCACCTGCGGCGTGAGGCCGATCTGGCGCAGCTTCGTGTCGAGCTCCGCGCGCACGCGCGGCGGCACCTCGCGGTCGATGGTCTGCGTGACCTGCCGATCGACCGCGAAGCGGAAGAGCAGCCAGAATCCGAACGCAGTGGCCGCGCCCGCGGCGCCGGCGACCACGACCGTCTCGAGACCATCACGCATGCAGCGCCTCCAGCCGAGCGATGGTGGAGGCGAGGGTGCGGCGGTCCTGCTCGTCGCGGCACATCTGCCCGATCGCGAGGCTCGCGCCGAGCAGACCGCCGGTCAGCGCGAGCAGGCTCGCGAGCTTCGGCGCGCCGACGGAAAGCGAGACGATCGACCCCGCGTTGAGGCCGATCGTCATCACCGTGAGCCCGACACGAACCGCCTGATCGGCGGGCGCGCCGAAGATAGTGCCCGCGCGCTCCACGAAGGGAGAGTAGCGCGGGTGTGGTCGGAGGTGCTACCCTGGGCGGGTCAGCGGATCATCCGGGCCCAGCGCAGCAGGTCGAAGATCTGCCGCGCCGTGAGCCCCGTTGCGTCCTCGAGGTCCGCCACGAGCGCGAGCGCGTCGGGCAGGATGAAGAGCGCGTCCGGCGCGCGCTCCTCGAGATTCGCCGAGGCCTTCCCGAGCGCGGTGAACACCACCGCGAGCTGCTGGGGCGTGACCTCCATCGTCGCGGCCTCGGAGCGCGCGACGACGCGCTGCTGCGGGCCCGACTCGACGGGACGCGCCTCCTCGGGGGAGGCTGCGGTGATCACCTCGCGAGCGAACGCGCGATCTTCGCTGGTGACGGGGCCCTCGAGCACCACGGTGGTCTTGCCGTCGGTGACGACCTCCTCGCCGCGCGCGGCGGCGCGCACTTCCTGGGCGGTCTCGGCGACCTTGTCCGAGGCCTCGATCTCCCGGCGCACGCGCTCGACCGAGTCCTCGCGCAGGTTGAGCTCGAACGCGATCGTGGGCACCGTCTTGCCGGCGGCGAGCCCGTCGGCGATG
>Ga0073934_10009567_pt1 | contig 12371 bp, 13 predicted proteins | sample LarsenN4metaG_FD_76834 | JGI IMG/M metagenome (GOLD analysis project Ga0073934, IMG submission 76834) | Hot spring sediment bacterial and archeal communities from British Columbia, Canada, to study Microbial Dark Matter (Phase II) - Larsen... ... | reverse complement strand
CGTGGCGCGCACGACGGCCGGCTACACCCGGACGGGCCTGCTCAACACCAAAGAGGTGCTGTGGCACAACGCGGAGACGGTGAGCATGGCCGCAGCCATCGCACTGGAGGACCGGAACCAGTCGCTCGCGGCGCGTGCGCCCGACGTGCAGGAGCACATGGCGGGCTACCGCAACCGCACGACCGGTCGCAGCGCCGACGGATCACGCGACGACGCTTCGTAGAATCGATGGCATGACGACCCCCGCCGAGGAAGAGCTCCCCCGCATCATCTCGGTCGACGACCACGTCCTCGAGCCGAAGGACCTGTGGCAGCGCGAGCTGCCGCCCAGCATGCGAGACCGCGGCCCCCATGTGTCGCGCGAGAAGGTGAAGCTCGTCTTCGAGGGCGGCCACTACGGCTTCGTCCGCGACGCGGAAGACGGGCAGTGGTGCGACGTCTGGGTGTTCGACGACCTGGTCATGCCGACCGGCTTCCTGCACGCACCCGCCGGGACGCCGCGCAACCAGCAGCGCAACGTGCCCGCCGTCTACGAGGACTTCCGCCCGGGCGCGTACGACCAGACGGCACGGCTCGCCGACATGGACACGAACCACGTCGAGGCCGCGATCAACTTCCCCAACATCTTCCCCCGGTTCGCCGGGCAGGGCTTCCTCGAGCGCGACGACAAGGAGCTCTCCCTCGCGTGCCTGCGCATCTACAACGACTGGATGATCGACGAGTGGTGCGCGGGCGCCGGCGCGGGACGCCTGATCCCGCTGACGCTCGTGCCGCTGTGGGACCCGGAGCTGGCGGCCGAGGAGGTGCGGCGGTGCGCGGCGAAGGGCAGCCACGCGATCGCGTTCACCGAGAACCCGGCGGCGCTCGGGCTGCCGTCGCTCTACACCGGCGCGTGGGACGTGCTGTGGGCGGCGTGCGAGGAGACGGAGACGACCGTGTCGATGCACATCGGGTCGTCGTCGAAGATGCCGAGCACCGCACCCGACGCGCCGCTCGCCACGTCGATGTCGCTCTACGCGCAGAACGCGCAAGGGTCGCTGTGCGACTGGGTGTTCTCGGGCACGCTGTGCCGGTTCACCGACATCAAGATCACGTACGCCGAGAGCCAGGTCGGCTGGATGCCCTTCCAGCTCGAGCGCATGGACAGCGTGTGGCGTGACGGCGTGGGTGGTGTCGAGCTGCCCGTCGCCCCGAGCGAGCAGGTGCGGGGGCGCGTCTTCGGGTGCGTGTTCGACGACCTCGCCGGGCTGAAGGCGCGGCACGACGTCGGCATCGGCCAGATCCTGTTCGAGACCGACTTCCCGCACTCCGACGGCACGTTCCCGCACTCGCGCAAGGTTGCGCACGACCTGTTCGAGGCCGCGGGCATGGACGCGGACGAGTGCCGCGCCGTGCTGCGCACCAACGCGATCGACGCGTACGGCCTCGAACGCTTCGGCATCGCCGCCTAGCGCGCGTCCCTCACGGGAGTTCGGCACGTTCTCGTTCGCTCAGCGAACGGCAACGTGCCGAAAAGCCGAAGTCGACGTCGAAGACTGAAGCCGCGGCGTCACTCGATGTCGATGCGCAGGCGGGTGAGCCGGAGCGTCTTGATGCGCCACTCGCCGTCGATGCGCTCGTACGTCTCGTGGTAGTGGCCGTAGCCGTGCATCCGCGAGAACGGCGCGCCCTCCGGCCACCAGAGATGGTCCTCCATCGCCCACACACCCCGCGCCGTCGTCGGTGACGTCAGCTCGATCTCGGGCGTGTGGCCATGGTGCACCGTGACCACGTCGCCGATCTGCGAGCGCACGAACTCGGCGATGGCCTCGTTGCCGCGCGTGAGTCCGGCGTCCGGGTCGTCCGACGGCGGCATCTCGCTGCGCATGTCCATGACCCCATCGGACGCGAACACCGCGGCGAAGCCGTCCCAGTCCTTCGTGTCCATGCAGCGGAAGTAGCGCGCCTTCAGCGCCTGGATCTCGAGGATCGCCGCGACCGCCGCGGCGTCGTCGAGCATCACCGGCTCACCCGGCCGCGCCGCCCTGCACGCGCGGCAGCACCTCGTGCTCGAAGAGCCGCAGGCTCTTCCAGGCAAGGTCGGGCGGCAGGCCGCCGATCATCGGGTGGAACATCGCGAAGCCGAGCTCGCCCTTGGCCTGGAGCTCGGCAACCATCTCGTCCGGCGTGATCACCCGGTACTGACCGGTCTTGCGCAGCGCCTCGACGTCGTCGACCGGCTCGTACCCACCGGCCGCGCCGATGCCCGCCTCCTGCATCCACTGCCCGTACGCGTTCGCCTCGTGCAGCGCGTACGGCCCGAAGTCGCGCCAGCCCTGCTCCACGTCTTCCGCGAGCCAGAACGAGCTCGTGTCGCCCCCGAGGTACGGGCCGGGGTCGGGCTTGCCGCAGGCGATGCACTCGTCGACGTAGTACTGCCAGACGTCGGGGGTCGACGGGAGGAACCCGTCGGCGATCCGCGCCGCGCGGCGCGCGGCCGGTTCACTGCTCCCGCCGAGGACGAGCTTCGGGCCTCCGCGCTGCTGCGGGAGCGGCGTGACCCGCACCTTGCGGCCGTTGTGCACGAACGCCTCGCCCGACCACGCCTGGCGGAGCACCTCGATCGCCTCCGTCGTGCGCCGCACGCGCGACGACAGCTCGCATCCGAACATCTCGAACTCCGACGGCACGTAGCCAGCCGCGATGATGAGGTCGAGCCGGCCACCCGAGATGCAGTCGACGACCGCCGCGTCCTCGGCGAGACGCACCGGGTCGTAGAACGGCGCGACGATCGCTGCGATCTGGATGCGCGCCTGCTTGGTGCGCGCCGCGATGGCGGCCGCCATCGTCAGCGGGCTCGGCAGGAAGCCGTCGGGTGACCCGTGGTGCTCCGAGATCGCGATCGTGACGAACCCGAGATCGTCGGCCCATTCGCACATGTCGAGCGCGGCGGCGTAGCGGTCGCACATCGACGTGCCCGCGAACTCGGGGTTGCGCAGGTCGAAGCGGAGTCCGAAGAAGCTCATGAGGTCCTCATCTTCAGGGTGACGTGCAGGGAGTCTCGTCCTTCGACGCGGCGAGCGAGGAGGTCGAGCCCCTCTTGGAGCGTGTCGAGGGTGACGACGTCGCCGACCATCACGGAGCGGTCGACGCGTCCGGAGACCAGCAGATCGACCGCGATGCGCATCGACGCCGGCGTGAAGCCGGCACCACCCATGACGGTGAGCGACTTCAGCACGATCATGTCGCTCACCACCTCCACCGGCTTGTGGTGCTTCAGGCCGGCGAGGAGGATGCGCCCGTCCATCCGCGCGAGATCGATCGCGAGCGGCACGGTCGACGTGGCGACCGCGGCGAGGTCCATCACGACGTCGGCCATCTTCCCGTCGGTGAGCTCGCCCACGCGGGCGACGGGGTCTTCCTGCTCGACGTCGATCGTGGCGTCGGCGCCGAGCGCGTGCGCTGCCTCGAAGCGCAGCCCGTCGGCCGACGTGCCGGTCACGAACACCCTGCCGGCCCCCGCGGCGCGCGCGGCCATCAGGCAGGCGAGCCCCATGTGCCCCGGTCCCTGGATGACCACGGTGTCGCCGAGACCGACGCCGACGCGCTGCACCCAGCTCACCGCGCTCGCGAGCGGCTCGAACATCGTGAGCTCTTCGGCGGGGATGTCGTCGGGCACGCGATGGAGGTTCGTGCCCGGCAGCAGCGCCATCTGCTCGCCGTAGCCGCCCCAGAGACCCGGGCCGTCGTCGACGCCCATCGTGTAGCCGTACACCTGCATGTTCCAGCAGAACGACGAGCTCCGGCAGCCGGGGCACGTCCCGCAGCGCACGATCTCGTCGACGCACACGCGGTCGCCTTCCTGGAGCTGCCACGCGGCCGCGGACTGCGGCGTGATCTTGGCGATCCGCCCGACGATCTCGTGGCCGGGGACGACCGGGTACGTCTGTCCGGGCACGTCCTTCACGCCATCGATCTGGCCGAGGTCGCTGCCGCACAGCCCGACCGCCTCGACCGCGAGCACCGCGCCGCCGGGCGGCGGCTCGGGTGCCGGCATCTCGCGCACGTGGAACGTCCCGTCGCCGGGGAACACACCTGCTCGAACCGTCGTCGTCACGGGCCGGATGCTGGCACAACTGCCGCGGTGGCCGCGGCTCGGACGCGGCCCGCCGGGGCACTCCCTAGACTCACCCGTCCATGCCGGACCCGCGCGTGCGCCTCGAGATCGACGGACCGATCGCGACGATCACCAACGACAACCCCGACAAGCACAACGCGTTCGACGACGACATGGACGCGGCGCTGTTCGAGATCCTCGGCGAGCTGCGCCAGCGGCCGGACGTGCGGGCGATCATCTGGCGGGGTGAGGGCAAGTCGTTCTCGTCGGGTCGCGACGTCGGCTCGATCGGCAACCTCAAGGTCGAGCTGTCGCACCACGAGCTCATGCGCCGAGGGCACCGCGGCATCCAGCAGCTCTGGGAGATCGACGCGCCGGTGATCGTCGCGTGCAAGGGCTGGGTGATGGGCGGGTCGTTCCAGCGCGCTCTGCTGTGCGACATCCGCGTCGCGGCCGAGGGCGCGCGCTTCCGTCTGCCCGAGGTGACGTACGGCGTCATCCCCGACACCGGTGGCGTCGCGGTGCTCTACGAGACGTGCGGGCACGGCCTCGTGAGCGACATGGTGCTCACCGGACGGATCCTGTCGGCTGAGGAGGCGCTCGCGCACGGGATCGTGAGTCGCATCGTGCCCGAGGCCGAGCTCGACGCCACGGTGCGCGAGATGGCGGAGCAGATCGCGAAGTCGCCGGCGGTGACGGTGAAGATGGCGCGGGAGGTGATCCGCCACCTCTCGCTGCCGCAGATCCGCGCGTCGATGGCCGACGAGATGATCTACCAGACGTTCATCAACAAGAGCGACGACTTCCAGGAGATGCGCGCGGCACGCGCCGAGGAGCGTGAGCCGCGGTACACCGGCAGCTGACGCGGTGCCCGGACCGCGCCGGGACGAAGGAGAGACGACTCGTGACCGAACCCATCGGCCTTCCCGCTCCACCGCCGGTCGGCGAGACGGCCCTCAAGCCCGGGGAGTACGACGGCGTGTGCGTGGTCGTCACCGGTGGGGGGACCGGGCTCGGCAAGGCCATCGCGGCGGAGTTCGCCCGGCTCGGTGCATCCATCGTCATCGGCAGCCGGAAGGAGGAGCACCTGGCGGCGGGCACGGAGGCCATCGAAGCGATCGGCGCGCCGGTGCTCGCCACGCAGTGCGACATCCGCGACCCCGACTCGATCGCCGCGATGTTCGACGCGGCCGAGGAGCGGTTCGGGCTGCCGGACGTGCTCGTCAACAACGCGGCCGCGAACTTTCCGGTGCCGGCCGAGGACATGTCGCCCAACGCGTGGCGGACCGTCGTCGACATCACGCTCAACGGGACGTTCCTCTGCTGCCGTGAGTTCGGTCGTCGGCATCTCGCGGCCGGCACGCCCGGGTCGATCATCAACGTCGGCGCGTCGTACGCGTGGACGGGTGGGCCGGGGTTCGCGCATTCGGCGGCGGCGAAGGCGGGCGTCAAGAACCTGACGGAGACGCTCGCGGTGGAGTGGGGGCCGTACGGGATCCAGGTGAACGGGCTCGTGCCGGGGCTGTTCCCGCACGAGGACATGACGGCCGACATCCAGGGCAACCTCGAGCGCACGCACGACAAGGACGCGTGCCAGCCCGCACTGCGCGTCGGCAAGCGACAGGAGCTGGGTTGGGCGGCGACGTTCCTGGCGTCCCCGTACGCGCGGTTCATCTCCGGGCACACGTTGGTGGTCGACGGCGCGAACTGGCAGCGCCGCACGCTCACGAACCCGCCCGTCACGACCGTCCGCGACCAGATGAGTCGCGGCCCGTTCGAGCCGTGATCTCGGGGCTGCGCATCTGGTCGTCACATGCGACGGCCAGATGCGCACCCCGGTCTCACATCGGCTTCCAGCGCGGCTCGCGCTTCTCGCGGAACGCCTCGCTCGCCTCGGCCAAGTTGCCGGTGAACGTGCCGAGCACCTGCGTGCGGTTCTCGAGCTCCATCGCGTGGCGCAGGCTCGGTGCGTCGAGGTTCGCCCAGAACCCCAGCTTCGTCATCAAGACGCCGTACTCGCTGTTGGCGATCACCTCGCTCGCGAGATCGCACGCCGCGTCGAGCAGCTCCTCACGGCTCACGAGCCGGTTCAGGAGCCCGAGCCGATCCGCCTCAGCGGCGTCGAACCGCCGGCCCGTGAGCATCAGCTCGGCGGCGTGCGTCGGCCCGACGAGCCTGGGCAGGAAGTAGCTGGTGCCGACGTCGCACGACGACAGCCCCACCTTGATGAACTGCGACGCGAAGAACGCGTCCTCGCTGGCGACGCGCAGGTCGGACGCGAGCGCGAGCGCCAGCCCGCCGCCCACCGCCGCACCGTGGACGGCTGCCACCACCGGCTGGGGCAGCTCGTGCACGGCGAGCACGACCGCCGCGATGTGCTCCTGGATCGCGTGCACGAGCCCGACCGGCCCGCGGTCGCGCGCGTCGTCGGGCAGCTCCTCGTCGCCGGCGAGGTTGGCGCCCGCACAGAACCCGCGCCCCGCGCCCGTGAGCACGACCGCGCGCGTCGATCGGTCGCTCGCGATGCTCGCCATGGCCTCGCGCAGCTCGCTCACCATCTGGCTCGACAGCGCGTTGTAGCGAGGCTGGTCGTCCATCGTGACGACGGTGATGCCGTCGCCACGCGTCGTCAGGCGGACGAGCTCCACCGGCTCCGCCGGTCAGGCAGGCCGGGTCTCGGGCAGGCGCACGAGCGGGATCCGCCGGTCGGTCTTCTGCTGGTACGTCGCGTACCAGGCGCGATCGGCGACGAGCAGCTCCCAGATGCGGTCGTACTCCTCACCCTCGAGGATCTCGGGCGTCGACCAGAACTGCTTGCCCCCCTGGACCTTGCAGAGCACCTCCGGGTTCGCGTCGCGATCGGCCAGGTTCACGTACCACGACGGGTGCTTCGGCGCGCCCGCGAACGACGCGACCACGACGCGGTTGCCGTCGGGGTCGAACCAGACGGGCAACGCGACCTTGTGCTCCTTGCCGGACTTGCGGCCCACCGTGCGCAGCAGCACGTGGTGCATGCCCGCCTGTTGCCAGACGGCATCCTCGTCGTCGATGGCCTCCATCGCCTGGACGTGGGCCGCACTCAGCTTCGGGATCTCGTCGAGGGGTGGCGTCTCCCACACCTGCTCGACGTACTGATCGGTCTTCTCGGGCATGGCCGGCAGGCTACCGGCCGTGCCCGAGGGTGGTCAGGTGTGCGCGGCCGGGCGCGCCGCCCGACGAGCGCAGAGGCGTTCAGACGAGCTTGAGGTTGCGCACCTGATCGAACCGGCGCGCGACGTCCTCCCACTTGACCACCTGCCAGAACGCGTCGACCCAGTCGCCCTTCTGGTTCTGGTAGTCGAGGTAGTACGCGTGCTCCCACATGTCGAGCACGAGCATCGGCACGGTGCCGTTGCCGATGTTGCCCTGGTGGTCGTAGACCTGCTCGACGACGAGGCGCTGCGCCATCGGCTCCCACGCGAGCGCGCCCCAGCCGGAGCCCTGCACGTTGAGTGCAGCCTGCGTGAGCTGCTGGCGGAACCCCTCGAACGACCCGAGGCTCTCGTCGATCGCGGCCGCGAGCTCACCTTCGGGCTTGCCGCCGCCGTCGGGACCCATGTTCGTCCAGAAGACCGAGTGCAGGATGTGCCCCGACACGTGGAACGCGAGGTTCTTCTGGAGCTGGTTGATCGAGTCGAAGTCGCCAGCCGCGCGGGCCTCGGCGAGCTTCTCGAGCGTGGTGTTCGCGCCCTTCACGTACGCGGCGTGGTGCTTGCCGTGGTGCAGCTCCAGCAGTCGGGCGGAGATGTGCGGCTCCAGAGCGCTGTAGTCGTAGGGCAGCTCGGGCAAGCTGTACACAGCCATCACGTTCCTCCTGTCTCTTCTCTCGGATACGACTCGTTCGATCGCTCGGCGGCAGCTCGCGGCGAGATGCCGGCGCACGCGCTCGGTGCTCGCTACGTACCCGGCCCATGCTCGCACCGAACGTGGGGGCGGCTGGCATCGCTAGCCTGGCGAGCGTGGGTGGCGACGCGAGCGACCAGGTTCGTGCACTGCCGATCGGTGGCGATCGGGTCACCACGAGCGACACCTTCACCGTGCGCGGCCCCTACGACGGGCGCGAGCTCGCCCAGGTCCCGGCGTGCGGGCCGGGCGAGGTCGACCGGGCCGTCGCCGCCGCCCGCGCCGCGCTGACCGACGACCCGCTGCCGGCCTGGCGCCGCGCCGAGATCCTCGACACCGCCGCCCGGCTCCTGCGCGAGCGCCTCGACGACTTCGCCCGCACGATCGCGCTCGAGGCGGCGAAGCCGATCAAGACGGCCCGCATCGAAGCCAACCGCGCGGTGTCGACGTTCACCTTCGCCGCGACCGCGGCACGCGACCTCGCGGGCGAGATGATCCCGATGGACGCCAGCGACGCCGGGGTCGGCAAGCTCGCGTTCACCCTGCGCGTGCCGATCGGCGTCGTCGGCGCGATCAGCCCATTCAACTTCCCGCTCAACCTCGTCGCGCACAAGGTGGCGCCGGCGATCGCCGCGGGCTGCCCGATCGTGCTCAAGCCCGCGTCGCAGACGCCGCTGTCCGCGCTCGCGCTCGCCGACCTGCTCCTCGACGAGTGCGGTCTGCCGCCCGGTCACCTCAACGTCGTCACCGGTGGTGGCGGCACCGTCGGGAACGCACTGGTCGAGCACCCCGGTGTCGCGATGATCACGTTCACCGGATCGCCCGACGTCGGCTGGGAGATTCGTGCGAAGGCGCCCCGCAAGAAGGTGGGGCTCGAGCTCGGCAACAACGCGCCCGTGATCATCGAGCCCGACGGCGACATCGTCACCGCGGCCACGAAGATCGCCGTCGCGGGCTTCAGCCATGCCGGGCAGTCGTGCATCTCGACCCAGCGCATCTACGTGCACGAGGACCTCGGCGACGCGTTTCTCGGCGAGCTCGTGCCGCGCGTCGAGGCGCTCGTCGTCGGCGACCCGCTCGATGAGTCGACCGACGTCTCCGCGCTCATCTCGACGTCCGAGCGCGACCGGGTCGCCAGCTGGATCGACGAGGCGACGGCGGCGGGTGCGAAGGTCGCGACGGGCGGGAACGTCCGCGACGGTGTGCTCGAGCCGACTGTCCTCACCGACGTGAGACCCGAGATGAAGGTGTGCGCGCAGGAGGTGTTCGGCCCGGTCGTCGCGGTGCAGCGCTACCGCACGCTCGACGAAGCGATCGACCTCGCCAACACGACGCGCTATGGCTTGCAAGCCGCGATCTTCACGAACGACCTAGCCAATGCGCTCCGGGCCGTGCACGCCCTCGACTTCGGCGGCGTGCTCGTCAACGAGGTGCCGACCTACCGCACCGACCAGATGCCCTACGGCGGCATCCGCGACTCCGGCAACACGCGCGAAGGGCCGAAGTACGCGGTCGAGGAGATGACCGAGGCACGCCTCGTCGTCTTCCAGCGGTAGCCGGAGCAGCGCGGTGGGCGTACAGGGCAAGGTGGCGCTCGTCACCGGCGGCGCCTCCGGCATCGGGCTCGCCACGGTCGAGCGCCTTGCCGACGAGGGCGCGCGGGTCTTCGTCGTCGATCTCGACGAGCACGGCGCCCACGCGGTTGCCGACCGGTTTGCAGGCAGCCTCGGTCACCAGGCCGACGTGGGCGACCCGGCGCAGGTCGACGACGCGTTCGCGCGCTGCGAGCGCGAGCTCGGCTCGGTCGACATCGCGTTCCTGAACGCGGGCATCGCCATCGGCGTCGCCGACCTCGCGCAGCTCGACAACGAGACGTATCGGCGCATCCGCCGCGTGAACCTCGACGGCGTCGTCTACGGGCTGCGCGCCGCGATCCGCGCCATGCAGCCGCGCGGCAGCGGCGCGATCGTGGCGACGTCGTCGCTGGCGGGCATCGTCCCGTTCCCACCCGACCCCGTCTACGACGCGACCAAGCACGCGGTCGTCGGGCTGATCCGGTCGGTGGCACCGACGCTGCAGCCGCTCGGCATCACCGCGAACTGCGTGAACCCGGGGCTGACCGACACGAACATCATCGGCGAGGACGCCAAGGCCGCCCTCGCCGCGATGGACTTCCCACTGATGCCGGCGAGCCAGATCGCCGACGCGGTCCTGCACGCCATCACGTCGGGTGCGACGGGCCAGTGCTACGTCTGCCAGCCGGGTCGCGAGCCGACGGCGTACGAGTTCCGCGACGTCCCCGGGCCCCGGACCGAGTCGGCGAAGGGACGCGTGCCGCCGGGCATCCGCGACGGCCGCAACCTCTTCGAGGGGTCGATCGGATGACGGCGGGCGACGCGGCGTCCACGACCCCTTCCGCGGGCGCAGGAGCGGGCGTGGGCACGGCGGGCACCGCCGCCGCCGGCGACGCCTGGATCGCGGTCGACGCACCGGTCGACATCGGGCTCGCCGGGCTGCGCGACCACCTGGAGCGGCTGCGCGCGCGCCACGGCCTCCGGTCGCTCACGGTCGTCGTCGACGATCCCGACGTCGGTCGCCAGGCGTTCCGCGCTGGGACGGGCGCGCTCAGCCCCGGGGTGCTCGGCGCCGGCCCTGGCGTGCACGCCGACCCCCCGGTCGCGGTGGACGCGCTCGATGCGCCGCTGCTGGTCGCGCTCTGCGCGGCGTGCCTGCGCGTCGACGTGCTGCGCGCCGCGACCGACGCCACCAGTGAGCTTGCGCTGCGTCGCCTGCCGGGCGTGTACGCGGTCCAGCTCGAGCACGACGACGACCTGTTGGTGTGCCGGCTCCACGTCGACGGGGATGCGCCCGACGACGTCGGTCGTCGTGCCGCTCGGGCGTTCGGGGACGACGAGGCCCGACGCGTGGTCGTCGAGGTCGTGCGCCAGGGCGTCGATCGACCGACGACCGCACCGCCGCCGGCACCGTCCACGGAGCGACCGGAGTCCTCAAAGCGCACCTCCGAGCCTGCGACGGCAGGACCGGAGCTGCTCGCGGTGCGCAGCGTGCCCGAGGAGCGCGAGATCGAGGTGCACGTCGGGTTCGCCGACTCGCGCGCGGTCGGGCGGGCACCGTTGAACCGCGGCCTCGTGGGCGCGGTCGAGTCGGTCCTCGCCGCGCTCGCACAGCTCGCGCCGAGCTGGCATTGGCAGCCCGCCTGGGCTCGAACCGTCGAGACCACGGCCGACGGGCGGTTCGTCGTCGCGGTGGCGCTCGTCGACCCGGACGCGCGCGCCCACCGGCACGGCATCGCCGCCGGCGGGTCCCCCATCGAGGCAGCCGCCCGCGCGACGACCCAGGCGCTCGGTTGACCCCTCGTTCTGGCGTCACCTGACCGCGCCCAGCGCGGGTTTCTGACGCCAAAACGACGGCGCCTCAGCCTTTTGGCGTCACTTGGCCGCGCTCAGCGCGGGCTTCTGACGCCAAAGCGCTTGGGTCAGTACGCGCGCTTGGTGACCATGCCGGCGACGCGGCGGGAGACGTAGCTGGGGGCGGCCTTCGAGAGCGCGGCGGTCACCGCGTTCCACACGCCGGTGACGCACGACGCACGACCCCGTTCGTACGCCTTCATCGCGATCTCCGCGACCTCGTCGGGCGACTGCCACAGGAACTCGGGGATCCGGTCGTTGTGCTCGACGCCGGCGCGGAGATGGAACTCCGTGTGCGTGAACCCCGGCGCCACGACCATCGCCTTGACGCCGGTGCCGCGCAGCTCCTCGTGCACCGCCTGCGTGAAGCTCGACACGAACGCCTTGGTCGCGGCGTACGTGGCGCTCCTCGGCGTGGGCTGGAACGCGCCCACCGACGACACGTTGATGATGCCGCCGTGCCCGCGCTCCACCATGGGCCGCAGTGCCGCGTGCGACAGCCGCACCAGCGCGACGACGTTGAGCCCGATCTCGGCGATCTCCGGCTCGATCGGCAGCTCGTGGAACCGCCCGCTCGTGCCGAACCCCGCGTTGTTGACCAGCAGCTCCACCGGTCGATCCGGATCACCGAGACGCGCTTCGACACGCGCAACGCCCGCATCCTCCTCCAGGTCGGCCGGGAGCACCTCCACGTCGCACGACTGCTCGCGACGCAGGTCGTCGGCCAGTGCTTCGAGTCGATCCTTCGACCGCGCCACCACGACGAGATCGTGACCGCGCGCAGCGAGCACCCGGGCGAACGCCGCGCCGATCCCCGCCGATGCACCCGTCACCACCGCCGTCGGTCGCCGCACCGTGCCCCTCCCCTCGTGTCGCGCTCGCCGTCAGAGGCCGATGGCGTCGGCGACCGCCTCCGCGCTGGCGGGCACCGGATCGGCCACCTCGACCTCGGCGATCGCGCGCTG
>Ga0073934_10009566_pt1 | contig 12372 bp, 9 predicted proteins | sample LarsenN4metaG_FD_76834 | JGI IMG/M metagenome (GOLD analysis project Ga0073934, IMG submission 76834) | Hot spring sediment bacterial and archeal communities from British Columbia, Canada, to study Microbial Dark Matter (Phase II) - Larsen... ... | reverse complement strand
TGGCGCAGGCCGAACGGCTGGCCGCGCGCGGCCTGCGCGTGCTGGCCTTCGCCGAGCGGCGGCTGGAGCGGCTGCCCGCCGAAGCCGACGAGGCGGAAAGCGGCCTCACCTTCCTCGGCCTCGTCGGCCTGCTCGACCCGCCGCGCGCCGAAGCCGCCGCCGCGGTGGCCGAGTGCCGCGCCGCCGGCATCGAGCCGGTGATGATCACCGGCGACCACCCGGCCACCGCGCGCGCCATCGCCGAGCGGCTGGGCATCCTGGCGCAGGGCGGCCGCGTCATCACGGGGACCGAACTGGCCGCGCTGTCGGACGCCGACTTCGCCGCGCAGGTGCGCGACATCCGCGTCTACGCGCGCGTCGATCCCGAGCAGAAGATCCGCATCGTGCGCGCGCTGCAGGCCTCGGGCGAGTTCGCCGCGATGACCGGCGACGGCGTCAACGACGCGCCCGCGCTCAAGGCGGCCGACATGGGCGTGGCGATGGGCCAGGGCGGCACCGACGTGGCGCGCGAGGCCGCTCACATGGTGCTGCTCGACGACAACTTCGCCACCATCGTGCACGCCGTGCGCGAGGGCCGGCGCATCTTCGACAACATCCGCAAGTTCATCAAGTACACGATGACCAGCAACTCGGGCGAGATCTGGGTCATCTTCCTCGCGCCGTTCCTCGGCCTGCCGATCCCGCTGCTGCCGATCCACATCCTGTGGATCAACCTCGTCACCGACGGCCTGCCGGGTCTCGCGCTGGCGGCCGAGCGCGGCGAGCGCAACCTGATGCAGCGCCCACCACGCCGCCCGGACGAGAGCATCTTCGCGCACGGCATGTGGCAGCACATCGTGTGGGTGGGCCTGAGCATGGGCGCGGTGTGCCTGCTGCTGCAGGCCTGGTCGCTCGGCAGCGCGGGCGCGCACTGGCAGACGATGGTCTTCACCGTGCTGTGCCTGTCGCAGCTGGGCCATGCGCTGGCGATCCGCTCCGAGCGCGATTCCACGTTCAGCGTGGGCTTCCTGTCCAACCCCGTGCTGCTCGGCGCGGTGCTGTTCACGCTCGGCCTGCAGATGGCGACGATCTACGTGCCGGCGCTGAACCCGATCTTCAAGACCGAGCCGCTCGCGCCCGCAGAGCTGGCGCTGTGCCTGGCCGCCTCGACGATCGTGTTCTTCGCCGTCGAGGTGGAGAAGTGGTGCGTGCGGCGCGGGTGGATCTACCGGGAGCGTGCGGCGGTGTGATCCATCGGGGTGAGCGCCGTTGCCCCGCCGCTTCATCCTTGGCACCATTGACGCGGGTCAACACCCCGAACCCCCGCCATCCCGACGCTGCCGGTCACGAGCCGGCAAGACAGGAGCCTCCAGCCATGGCCGCGTACCCCCCGCTGCGCCTGCACGTGCCCGAGCCTTCAGGCCGGCCCGGGCATCCGAGCGACTTCTCCTACCTGCATCTGTCGCCCGCCGGCGCCGTGCGGCGCCCGCCGCTGGAGACCACGCCCGCCGAGGCCAACGACCTCGCCTTCGGCCTCGTGCGCGTGCTCGACGACCACGGCCGCGCGGTCGGCCCCTGGGTGCCCGAACTCACCACCGAGCAGCTCAGGCGCGGCCTGCGCGCCATGCTGCGCACGCGCGCCTACGACGCGCGCATGCTCATCGCGCAGCGCCAGAAGAAGATCTCGTTCTACATGCAGTGCCTGGGCGAGGAGGCGATCGCCATCGCGCACGCGCTGGCGCTGGCGCCGGGCGACATGTGTTTCCCCACCTACCGCCAGCAGGGCCTGCTGATCGCGCGCGACGACATCCCGCTCGTCGAGCTGATGTGCCAGCTGATGAGCAACGCACGCGATCCGCTCAAGGGCCGCCAGCTGCCGGTGATGTACTCGTACAAGCGAGCCGGGTTCTTCTCGATCTCGGGCAACCTGGCCACCCAGTTCATCCAGGCCGTGGGCTGGGCGATGGCCTCGGCGATCAAGGGCGACACGAAGATCGCCTCGGGCTGGATCGGCGACGGCTCCACCGCCGAGGCCGACTTCCACACCGCGCTGACCTTCGCGCATGTCTACCGCGCGCCGGTGATCCTCAACGTGGTCAACAACCAGTACGCGATCTCGAGCTTCCAGGCCATCGCCGGCGGCGAGGCCACCACCTTCGCGGCGCGCGGCATCGGCTGCGGCATCGCCTCGCTGCGCGTGGACGGCAACGACTTCCTCGCCGTCTACGCAGCCAGCGCCTGGGCCGCCGAGCGCGCGCGGCGCAACCTCGGTCCCACGCTGATCGAGTGGGTGACCTACCGCGCCGGCGCGCACTCCACCTCCGACGACCCGACCCGCTACCGCCCGGCCGACGACTGGACGCGCTTCCCGCTCGGCGACCCGGTGGCGCGGCTCAAGCAGCATCTGGTGGCGCTGGGCGTCTGGTCCAACGAGGAGCACGACGCCACCTACAAGGAGGTGGAGGCCGAGGTCAGCGCCGCCTTCAGGGAGGCGCAGACGCACGGCTCGATCCTCGACGGCCACATCCCGCCGCTGGCCACGATGTTCGAGGACGTGTACGAGCACATGCCGGCACACCTGAAGGAGCAGATGCGCCAGGCGGCCGAGGAACAGCAGCGCGCCGCTGCGGCCGCACCGCAGGGAGCCACCTCGTGACGACGATGACGATGATCCAGGCCCTGCGTTCGGCGATGGACGTGATGCTCGGCCGCGACGACGACGTGGTGATCTACGGCGAGGACGTCGGCTACTTCGGCGGCGTGTTCCGCTGCACCGAGGGCCTGCAGGCCAAGTACGGCCGGCACCGCGTGTTCGATGCGCCCATCTCCGAAGGCGGCATCGTCGGCGCGGCCATCGGCATGGCCGCTTATGGATTGCGCCCGGTGGTCGAGGTGCAGTTCGCCGACTATTTCTACCCGGCGTCGGACCAGATCGTCAGCGAGGCGGCGCGCCTGCGCTACCGCTCGGCGGGCGACTTCACGTCGCCCATCACCATCCGCATGCCCTGCGGCGGCGGCATCTACGGCGGGCAGACGCACAGCCAGAGCCCGGAGGCGCTGTTCACGCATGTCTGCGGGCTGCGCACGGTGATGCCGAGCACGCCGTACGACGCCAAGGGGCTGCTGATCGCAGCCATCGAGTGCGACGACCCGGTGATCTTCCTCGAGCCCAAGCGCCTGTACAACGGGCCCTTCGATGGCCACCACGAGCGGCCGGTGGTGCCCTGGTCGGCGCATCCGGCCAGCGAGGTGCCCGAGGGCCACTACACGGTGCCGCTGGACAGCGCGGCCATCGTGCGGCCCGGTCGCGACGTGACCGTGCTGGCCTACGGCACGATGGTCTTCGTGAGCCTGGCCGCGGCGCAGGAGACCGGTGTGGATGCCGAGGTGATCGACCTGCGCAGCATTTGGCCGCTGGACCTGCCGGCGATCGTGAACTCGGTGCGCAAGACCGGCCGCTGCGTCATCGTGCACGAGGCCACGCGCACCAGCGGCTTCGGCGCCGAGCTCTCGGCGCTGGTGCAGGAGAACTGCTTCTACCACCTCGAGGCACCGATCGAGCGCGTGACCGGCTGGGACACGCCCTACCCGCACGCGCTGGAGTGGGCCTACTTCCCGGGCCCGGCGCGCGTCGGCGACGCGCTGCGCCGCGTGATGGAGGCCTGACCATGGGCATTCACGTCATCCGCGTGCCCGACATCGGCGAAGGCGTGGCCGAGGTCGAACTGGTGGCCTGGTACGTCAAGCCGGGCGAACGGGTCGTCGAGGACCAGCGCCTGGCGGACCTGATGACCGACAAGGCGACGGTCGAGGTGCCGTGCCCGGTGCACGGCACGGTGGCCTCGCTCGGCGGCGAGCCGGGGCAGGTGCTGGCGGTGGGGTCGGAGCTGATGCGCATCGAGCTCGACGAGGGCGCGGCGCGGGCGGTGCCGACGCTTGCCGTCGCGCCGGCGCCCGCTTCGGTATCCGTGCCGGCCGCTGCACCGGCCCTGGCAGCGGCGCCTGCGCCGGCCACTGCACCGGCGCCGGTGATCGCCGCCGCGCCGCCGCCGCCGCCGAACCCTGCCGTGGCCGCGCGCGTGCTCGCCTCGCCGGCGGTGCGCGCGCGGGCCTGGGAACTCGGCATCGATCTGGCCTCGGTGCGCGCCAGCGGCACGGCCGGCCGCATCATGCAGGCCGACCTCGATGCCTATGTCGCGAGCGGCGCGCCGCGCACGCTGCTGCGCGCCGCCGTCACGTCTGCAGTCACGTCTGGCGCAACGATCGCTGCGCCCACCCCGGCAGCGGCCGCAGCGCCGGCCGCCGCCGTGCAGTCGATCAAGATCATCGGCCTGCGCCGCAAGATCGCGCAGAAGATGCAGGAGGCCAAGCGCCGCATCCCGCACTACAGCTACCACGAGGAGGTCGACGTCACCGAACTCGAGGCGCTGCGCGAGCACCTCAACCGCCGCTGGGAGGGGCAAGGGGCGCAGCGGACGCGCCTGTCGCCGCTCGCGTTCGTGATCCGCGCGGTGGCGCGGGCGGCGCCGGAGTTCGCGTCGATCAACGCGCTCTTCGACGACGAGGCCGGCATCCTGCACCGCCACGCCGCAGTGCACGTGGGCATCGCCACGCAGACCGACGCCGGCCTGCTGGTGCCGGTGCTGCGCGACGCACAGACGCTCGACCTGCCGGCCATCGCCGCCGAGACGGCACGCATCGCGGCGCTGGCACGCGGCGGCAAGGCCTCGCGCGGCGAGCTGTCGGGCTCGACGATCACGGTCACGAGCCTGGGCAAGCTCTCGGGCATCGCCACCACGCCGGTGATCAATGCGCCGGAGGTGGCCATCGTCGGCGTCAACAAGATCGTGGAGCGGCCGATGATGCGCGGCGGCGCCGTGGTGCCGCGGCTGATGATGAACCTGAGCGCCTCGTTCGACCACCGCGTGGTCGACGGCGCCGAGGCGGCCGCCTTCGTGCAGCGCCTGCGCGAGCTGCTCGAGCGGCCGGCGGCGCTGTTCGTCGAGGGCGGCTGAGGCGCGCCGCGCTCCAGTTGCGCTTCAGCCGCGCGCCACGCGCCGGCGCGTGACGGCGCCGGCCAGCGCCAGGGCGGCGAGGGCCAGCGCCCCGCTCCCCGGCTCGGGGACCTTGTGCGCGACGAAGGCGCGGAACACGTCGCCCACGAGCGCGCTGCCCACCAGCATGCCGGCGCTGTTGCTGCCTTCGACGAAAGTGTCGGTGGCGCCCGCGAAGTCGATCTGCTCGTAGCTCGTGAGCGAGCCGACGAAGCCGTGCGTCTCGCCCAAGGCGTCGCGGAACCAGCCCGCCAGCGTGCCGTCGTCCTCGATCGAGCGCAGCGCGGTGCGCTGCGCGCCGGCGATCGAGCTGTCGGTGCGGGTGCCGGTGGCGATGTCGTACAGCACGCCGGGGCGCGTGCCGTCGGTCATGATGTCGCTGCCCACCACGACGCCCGCGCTGTTGATGCCCTGCATGATGTTGAACTGCGAACCGGGCGCCGCGGTGATCCGGAAGCTGGCGGTCAGCAGGTCGTACACGAAGCCCACGCCGGCCTGCGTGGTGGTGCTGAAGTAGCCGGACACGTAGCGTCCGTCGGCCGAGATGCCGCGCAGGAAGGTCTCGGTGGCCCCGGCGACGTCGAAGGTGGTGTAACTGCCGCCGTTGAAGAGGAAGCCCCTGCTCGCGCCGAAGACCAGGTTGCCGTCGGTGTCGAGGCCCAGGCTCGTGTTGAAGCTGCCGACCACGATACCGGTGTCGCTGATGCCGAGCGCGGCGCTGGCCACCGCCCCGCTGGGCCCGCTCAGTTCGGTGAAGCTCACGCCGTCGCTCGTGATGAAGCCGCGCTGCACGGTGCCCAGGCCGCTGCCGGTGGTGGTGTAGCCGACCATGGTGCCGCCGTTGTTGATGTCGAACAGCGAGGTGCTGTCGGTGCCGGCGCGCGCCACCTCGGTGAGGATGTAGCCGGCCTGCGCGGTGCCTGCGACGGCCAGGGCCGCCGCGGCGAGCAGGCCCAGCAGGGTCGAACGAATCGTCTGCAGCATGGCGGTCTTCCTACGTCGGCTGGTATGCCCGCTTGCAGGATAGCCACGCAACGCCGCGCGGACCGTAACCTCGCTGCCCCGGGCACCCCGGGATCGAGGGGTCGAGGGATCAGACGAGCGCTGCCACCGCCTCCACCTCGATCAGCAGCCCGTGGTGGAGCGCCGGCACCGGCACCACCGCGCGCGCGGGGCGATGCGTGCCGATCCACAGCGCGTAGATCGAGTTGAAGGCCGGCCAGTGCGCGATGTCGGTGACGTACACGCGAACCTGCACCAGCCGATCGGGGCTGCTGCCGGCGCTGCGCAGCGCCGCTTCCACGTTGGCCAGCACCTGGCGCGCCTGCACCTCGAAGGGCTCGCCCGCGAGCTTGCGGCCGTCGGGCGCGATCGGCAGCTGCCCGGCCACGAAGACCAAGCCGCCGGCCACCGCCACGTGGCTGTAGTGGCCGCCGGGCGGCGCGAGCGCCGGCGGGTCGATGGTGAGCGGCCTGCCGTCGTGCACCGGGTTCACCAGCCCGAGAAGCGCGGCCACTCGTGCTTCACCTCGCTGCCCTGCACGACGGCATAACGCCCGTGCTGCGCGGCCGTGGCGCAGGCGTGGTTGGGCAGCACGCGCAGCCGCGTGCCGATGGGGAAGCGCGAGGCCACGTCGATGCCGCTTGCCGCGATCCCGCCGCGGTGTTCGACGATGCCGTGCTCCTGGTTGGCCTGGTTGACGATCCAGCCTTCGAGCGGCACGCCGCGTTCGTCGCACACCAGGCCGTAACCCTGGTCGACCGGCTGCGCGGCGGTGCCGCGGTCGCGGCTCATCGCCATCCACCCGGCATCGACCAGCACCCAGCCCTTGTCGCGCTGGTGGCCGATCACGGTGGTCAGCACGGACAGCGCGATGTCCTCGACGCGGCAGACGCCGAGGCCGGCCATCACCAGGTCGTAGAACACGTAGACGCCGGCGCGCACCTCGGTCACGCCGTCAAGGTGGCGCGCGAAGAGCGCAGTCGGCGTCGAGCCTACGCTCACCGTGGCGCAGGGCAGCCCGGCCTCGCGCAGCCGCGTGGCGGCGCGCACGCACAGCGCACGCTCCTGCTCGGCCATCTCCACCAGTGCGGCCTCGCCACGGCATTCGTAGGCGGCGCCGCAGTGCGTCATCACGCCGGCCAGCGCGCCGCGCTCGTGCAGCGCGCGGCCGATCGTGATCAGTTCGTCCGACTCGGGCTTCACGCCGGCGCGGTGCTGGTCGACGTCGATCTCGATCAGCACCTGCGCGCCGGGCAGGCCTTCGATCACCGCGCGCGCGGCGGCCAGCGAATCCACCGTCAGCTTGAGCCTGCATCCGCGCTCGACGAGCGAACGCGCCAGCGCCACGCGCTGCGGCGCCATGCCCACCGCGTAGAGGATGTCGTCGAAGCCGGCGGCGAAGAAGGCCTCGGCCTCCTTCAGCGTGGACACCGTGATGCCCACCGCGCCGGCCGCGCGCTGGCGCCGCGCCACCTCGATGCACTTGGCGGTCTTCACGTGCGGGCGCAGGCGCACGCCGAGCGCGTTCATGCGCGACTGCATGCGCGCGATGGCGCGGTCGACGAGCGTCTCGTCGAGCAGCGCGGCGGGAGTGTCGAGTTCGGCGATATTCACGGCTGCAGTGTGCCACCATGGACGCTGCCGCAAGAACGAGGAGACGTCCGAGATGCAATCCACGATGATGGCGGCCACGCTGTCGCTGAACTCGCTGCTCGAGCGCGCGGGCCGCTACTTCGGCGGCAACCAGATCGTCTCGCGCCGGCCCGACAAGAGCCTGGTGCGCCACAGCTACGCCGAGTACCACGAGCGCACGCGCCGGCTCGCCGCGGCGCTGCGCGCGCTCGGCCTGCGCCGCGGCGACCGCGTGGCCACGCTCGCCTGGAACCACCACGCGCACCTGGAGTGCTACTTCGGCATCCCGGCCGCCGGCGGCGTGATGCACACGTTGAACCTGCGCCTGGCGCCCGACGACATCGGCTGGATCGCGCACGACGCGGACGACCGCTTCCTGATCGTCGACGACGTGCTGCTGCCGCTGTACGAGAAGTTCGCCGGCAAGCACCGCTTCGAGCGCGTGATCGTGTTCCCGTTCTCCGGCGCGCCGGTGCCGACCAGCCCAAGCGGCTACGACGACTACGAGGCGCTGCTCGCCGCGGCCGACCTCACGGGCTTCGAGTACGCCGCGCACCACGAGGACGACGCGGTGGCCATGTGCTACACCTCGGGCACCACCGGTCACCCCAAGGGCGTGGTGTACTCGCACCGCAGCACCATCCTGCACACGCTGGTGGGCTGCATGGGCGACTTCTGGGGCTTGAAGGGCAGCGACGTGCTGCTGCCGGTGACGCCGATGTTCCACGCCAACTGCTGGGGCATCCCGTACGCCGCGGTGATGATCGGCACGAAGATCGTCTTCCCCGGCCCGCACCTGCACCCCGACGACCTGCTCGACCTGATGCAGCTCGAGCCGCCCAGCATCTCGCTCGGCGTGCCGACGATCTGGATGGGCCTCATCCAGGCCTACGAGCGCGCGCTGAAGGAGCAGCCCGGGCGCTGGCAGCTGCCCACCGGCATGCGCTCGCTGGTGGGCGGCGCGGCGGTGCCTGAGTCGCTGATCCGCGCCTTCGCGCGCCACGGCGTGTGGCTGCTGCAGGGCTGGGGCATGACCGAGACGAGCCCGCTGGCGACCGTGAGCTACCACCGCGCCGAGCTGAAGGACGCCGACGTCGACGAGCGCTACCGGCGCGCCGCGATGGCCGGCGTGCCGGTGCCGCTGGTGGACGTGCGCATCCGTGGCGACGACGGCACCGACGCGCCCAGCGACGGCCGGAGCATGGGCGAGATCCAGGTTCGCGGCCCCTTCATCACCGGCTCGTACTTCGGCTCGGCACCGGCGGGCGACAAGTTCACCACCGATCCCGACGGCAGCGTGTGGCTGCGCACCGGCGACGTGGCGACGATGGACGAACTCGGCTTCGTGCGCATCACCGACCGCACCAAGGACCTGATCAAGAGCGGCGGCGAGTGGATCAGCTCGGTCGAACTCGAGAATGCGCTGATGGCGCACCCGGCGCTCGCCGAGGCGGCGGTGATCGCCGTGCCCGACGAGAAGTGGGGCGAGAGGCCGCTCGCCTGCATCGTCTTCAAGCCGGGTCAGCAGGCCACGCCGGCCGAGCTGAACGCGATGCTGCTGGCCAGCGGCGCCTTCGCCAAGTGGCAGCTGCCCGACCGCTACGAGGTCATCGACGCGGTGCCCAAGACGAGCACCGGCAAGTTCTACAAGCTCAAGCTGCGCGAACGGTTCGCGCGGTAGCGGCCCGCGCTCAACGCGCCAGCCAGGCCGCGTACTGGTAGTACAGCGGCAGCCCGAGCAGCAGGTTGAAGGGCAGCGTGACGCCGAGCGAAGAGGTCAGGTAGATGCCCGGGTTGGCCTCGGGCAGCGCGGCGCGGCAGGCGGCCGGCGCGTCGATGAACGAGGCGCTGGCGCAGATGGCGCCGAAGACGAAGGCGCCGCCCACCGACAGCCCGGCCCAGTGGCCGAGCGTCACGCCGACCAGCCCGTTGAACACCGGCATTAGGATGCCGAAGCCGAGCATGAAGCGCCCGACCTCGCGGAAGGCCTTGATCTGCCGCGCCGCGGTGATGCCCATCTCGAGCAGGAACAGCATCAGCATGCCGCGGAACAGGCCCTCGTAGAACGGCGCGATCTGCTGCCACTGCCGCTCGGTGGCGAGCCAGCCGATCGCCATGCCGCCCAGCAGCAGCAGGATGCCGCGGCCGCGGATCACGCTCATGAACAGCTCGCCGGCGTGCACGCCACCACTCTGGCGCCCCTTGGCCAGGCGGGCGATGGCCAGCGAGTAGATGACGCCGAACTCCATCAGCGCCACCATCGCCGCCATGTAGCCCTCGGCCGGCGTGGCCATCGCCGCGGCGAAGCTCATCGAGGCGAAGAAGGTCGCGGTCGACACCGAGCCGTAGTGCGCCGCGATCGCCGCGGCGTTGGCGATGTCGAAGCGGCCGAGCCGGCGCGTCACGTGGTAGACGACGGTCGGGATCGCGAAGGTCATGAACAGCGTGGCCGCGATCAGCGGCAGCACGCTGCCGATCTCGGCCTTGGCCAGCTCGCGCCCGCCGGTGAGGCCGAGCGAGAACAGCAGGTAGATCGCGAGCAGCTTGATCACCGCCTCGGGCAGCTCGAGCTCGCTCTTCACGAAGCCGGCCAACGCGCCGAGCACGAAGGCGAGCACGATCGGTTGCAGCAGGTTGGTGCCGAGCAGCTCGAGGCCGGGCATCGCGGATTCCCTCCGGATGTGTCGTCGGGGCGCGATTCTGGAAAGCCGGCCAGGTTCTTTCCAATTCAACGTTTGTTCAGAGTCGTTCTGTCTGATAGAACGACGGCCATGGCCGAGCTGAACTACCACCACCTGCGCTACTTCTGGGCCATCGCGCACGAGCGCCACCTGACGCGCGCGGCGCACAAGCTGCACGTGTCGCAGTCGGCGCTGTCGATCCAGCTGCGTGCGCTCGAGCAGCGGCTCGGCCACGCCCTCTTCGAGCGGCGCGGCCGCGAGCTCGTGCTCACCGAGGCCGGGCGGGTGGCGCTCGAGCACGCCGACACCATCTTCGCCGCCGGTGCCGAGCTTGTGAACACGCTCAAGGGCCGGCCGCGCAGCGCGCGCCCGGTGCTGCGCGTGGGCTCGGTGGCCACGCTGTCGCGCAACTTCCAGCTGCACTGGCTGCGCCCGCTGCTCGAGCGCGGCGACGTGCAGGTGGTGCTGCACTCGGGCACGCTGCGCGAGCTGCTGGCCCAGCTGGCCGCGCACGCGCTGGACGTGGTGCTCGCCAACGAGGCGGTGCCGCGCGACCGCGCCGCCGGCTGGCGCAACACGCTGCTGGCCGAGCAGCCGGTGAGCCTGGTGTCGCGCAAGCCGCGCGGCGCGCGCCGTGCTGCGCGGCCGTTCGCCTTCCCGTCCGACCTGCAGGGCGAGCCGCTGCTGCTTCCCGGCGCGCACAGCGCGCTGCGTGCCGGCTTCGACCGTCTGCTCGACGAGGCCGGCGTGCGCGTGCAGGTGCTGGCCGAGGTCGACGACATGGCCATGCTGCGCCTTCTTGCGCGCGAGACCGGCGCGCTGGCGCTGGTGCCGCCGGTGGTGGTGGCCGACGAGCTGCAGGCCGGCCGGCTGGTCGAGCGCTGCTCGATCCCGCAGCTCGTCGAGCACTTCTACGCCATCACGGTGGCGCGGCGCTTCCGCCACCCGCTGCTGGAGCGGCTGCTCGGCGCGCGCGAGTGACGCTCAGTCCAGCGTCACCTCGGTGCGCACGGTGCCGGCGCGGTCGGCGCTGGCGGTGAGGGCGATGCGCGTGCCGCGTGCGCCGTGCACGATCCACTCGACGACGGCGCGGTCGCCGGTGATGTCGCGGTTGGGCACGAAGGCCTGCAGCGAGTTCTTCGGCGCGTGGCCCTCGAGGTGGCCGGCTTCGACGCGCGGCTTGCCGCTGGCCAGCGTCGCGCCCGCCGGCAGGTGGATGTTGAAGACGCAGCCGCGCACCGTCTTGCGCTCGAGCGCGCGCTTGCTCACGTAGCTCGGCAGCCAGCCGCTGTTGGCGACCGCGAAGCGCACGCGCCAGGTGTCGGGGCCGAGCGCGCGCACCTCGGCGCGCAGCACCTCCAGACGCGGCAGCGACAGCGCGATCTGCTGCAGCCAGGCCGGGAAGCGCTTGGCCTCGCGCTCGCGCAGCGCGGGCGGCGGGTTGCGCCAGAAGTTCATCTTGTCCCAGCCGCCGAGCTCGATCATGCCCAGCTGCGGGTGGCGGAAGGGGTACCAGTCGACGTGCGCCTGGCCGCCGCACTGCTCGTCGCTCCACTTCAGCAGCTTGAGGTCGTCGTCCACCGGGTGCTCGCGGTACCACTCGATCCACTGGTAGTCGGTGATGCCGGCTTCCTTGTTCGGCGCCCAGATCTCCACCGTCCAGAAGAGGGCGCCGAGGTGCTCGTACACCCAGTCCTGCGTGCCGGTGATGATCTCCTTGGGGTGGTACTTGAAGTCGTGGTAGATGCTGATCGCCGGGTAGCCGGTGAGCCTGGCGCCGAGGTCGCTGAAGCGCTTGTACTGCCACAGGTCCTCGGGCGTCATGTCGTCGTCGCTCTGCGTGCCCATCGGGCGCAGGATCACGCCGCTGTGGGTGTGGAAGCTGACGGCGGCGCCGATGTTCGGGTGCTTCACGATGAAGTCGACCATCGCGCGCACCTCGGGCTCGCTGGTCGGGTAGGGGCCGGCGCCCACTTGCTCGAACTCCTGGCGCCAGTAGGCGGGGAAGTTGCGGTTCAGGTCGA
>Ga0073934_10009565_pt1 | contig 12374 bp, 14 predicted proteins | sample LarsenN4metaG_FD_76834 | JGI IMG/M metagenome (GOLD analysis project Ga0073934, IMG submission 76834) | Hot spring sediment bacterial and archeal communities from British Columbia, Canada, to study Microbial Dark Matter (Phase II) - Larsen... ... | reverse complement strand
GCCGGCACGCAACACGCGCTGCGGGTGCGCGGTGTCCTCGTGGGCGGAGAGCACCAGGATGCGCACCTTCGGATCCTGCGCCACCAGCCGGCGCACGGCCTCCAGCCCGCCCATGCCGGGCATCGACAGGTCCATCACCACCACGTCGGGCTGCAGGCGCGCGTATTCCGCGCAGGCCTGCTCGCCGGTGTCCAGCTCGGCCACCACCTTCACCTGCGCGTCGGCCAGCAGCATGCGGAATCCCATGCGCACCAGCGCGTGGTCGTCGACCAGCATCACGCGGATCATGCCGTCTCCGGGGTCAGCGGCAGGCGCACCGCGAGTTGCGCGCCGCGGGGTTGAAGATTCTCCAGCGTCAGGTGGCCGTGCAGCGCCTCGACGCGCTCGCGCAGCCAGCGCAGGCCGTAGTGGCCGTCGTGCGGCGGCGCGTCGGCCGGCAGGCCCTGTCCGTCGTCGCGCAGCCGCAGCGTCACCTCGCCGGCCCGGCCGTCCAGCCGCAGCTCGATGCGGCCGGCGCGGCCGTGGCGCAGCGCATTGGTGATGCCTTCCTGCACGGCGCGGTACAGCGCCAGTGCGGCGTCGTTGGCCAGGCGCGCCTCGCCGAGCGCCACCTCCACCTCGAGCTGCAGCTGCGGATGGCTGCGCCGCGTGCGCTCGGCCAGGTCGGTGATCGCGTCGGCGAGGCCGAAATTGTCCAGCACCAGCGGCGTGAGCCGCGGGATGATGCCGTGCATCGCATCGTACAGGCGCGAGGATTCGTCGGCGATCAGGCGGGCCGCCTGCTCGGCCTGCGCGTCCTTGCCGGCGCAACGCTGCGCGATCGAGGTGGCCATGCTGCGCATCGCGGTGACCGACTGGCCCAGCTCGTCGTGCAGCTCGCGCGCGATCATCAGCCGCTCCTGCTCGATGTGGTGGTCGATCCAGCGTGTCAGCTCTCGGCTGTCCGACAGCTGCATCTCGGCGCGCACCGCGCGCCGCTCGGTCTCGATGTGCCGGCGCAGCTCGCCCACCATGCGGTTGAAGGCCGCGCCGATGGTGCCGGCTTCGTGGCCCGGCAGCGGCGGCAGCGCCACGTCGAAGCGGCCCTGCTGCACCTGCTCCAGCGCGCCCACGATCTGCCCGAAGGGCCGCACCGTGCGCCCCACAAGCCAGAACACCAGGAGGTTCACCACCAGCAGCAGCGCGGCGGCGGCGCTCACCAGCGTCACCGCGTAGTCCCAGGCGTCCACGGCGGCCCGCGAGGCGTTCGAGCGCACCTCCAGCTTGCCGTCCGGGAACTCGATGGATTGCGCGGTGGACTCGGGCGCGATCAGCGCGGCGAACCACGGCGGCGCGTCGCGGCCGGCCTTGTACACAGAAGGCGGCGAGCGGTAGAGCTCGCGCCCGTCCTTGTCGTAGAGCGTGACGTCGTTGCTGCGGATGCGCCCGGTGCCCTGCAGGAAGGCCAGCATCGCCGGGGTGCCCTGCGCAGCGTACAGCCACGCGGTGCGGTTGAGCAGCTGCGCGGCAACGCGGTTCGCGGCCACCACCTCCTCGTGCACCGAGTCACGCATGCTGCGCAGCTGCAGTCCCAGCACGGCGAGCAGGAACAGCAGCGTGAGCGCGCCGACGATCAGGTTGATCTTCAGCCGCAGTGTCACGGCACGGCTCCCCAGTGCCGGTGTTCGGCGTAGTGCGCCAGCGCGGCGCGCATCGCCGCCACCATCTCCGGGTGGGCCGCGTCGTGGCCGCCCTGCTCGATCCAGCGCAGCTGCGCGCCGGGCAGGCGCCGCTGCAGCCGCTGCGCGCCTTCCGGCGGGCAGACGCGATCGTCACGCGCGTGCAGCAGCAGCGTGGGAACGCGCGGCACCGCCTCGCAGCGTTCCAGCAGCGTGGGCGACTGCAGCCAGCAGCCGTGCATCAGGTAGTGCGCCTGCACGCGCAGACGGTCGACCTGGGCCTCCAGCGCCGCCCCCGCAGGCTCGGGCGCCGAGGTGCCGGCCAGCGCCTGCTCGCGGCGCCACCAGGCGAGTGCCGCAGCCTCGGCCCGTGCGCGGTCGTCGCCCTGCAGCGCCGCCGCCAGCGCTGGCAGCGACAATTCGCCGAAGAAGCCGGCAATATCCTGCGCCCGCGCGAGGAAGCTGGCGCGCAGCAGCAGCGCAGCCACCGCCTGGGGGTCGTCCGCGGCGTGGGCGACGGCCAGCGTCGCGCCCCACGAGCCGCCGACCACCACCCAGCGCGTGATGCCCAGGTGCGCACGGATGCGCCGCAGGTCGTCGAGCAGGTCGGAAGTGGTGTTGTGGCCGGTCTCGCCGCGCGGGCGGCTGAGCCCGGCGCCGCGCTGGTCGGGGCAGACGATGCGCCAGCGCGCCGGGTCGAACACGCGCCGCAGCAAGGGCGAGCAGCCCGAGCCCGGCCCGCCGTGCAGCACCAGCGCCGGCAGGCCGTCGGCGCGGCCGAACTCCTGCACCTGCAGCACGTGCCCGCCCGCCACCGGCAGCTCGTGCGCGGCGAAGGCGGGCGTGTCGGGGTGCAGCGCGGCGGGGGGCATGCGGCGATGGTATCGGTACACCCGGCGCGCCCGCCTGTCCATGACCCCGGGAGAAGCCGGAGGGCGATTCCAGATTTTCATGAGGGCAGATTCATGGCCCGACCGCTGTGCGGATCGGCCGCGCGGCGCGACCATTCAGTGCGGGATGAATGAATCGTCCCCCCGGTGACCGTCCGGCGCCGGGAGACCCGTCCAAGGAGTAGATCCATGCAATGGCAGACCCCGGCCGCGGCCGACTTCCGCTTCGGTTTCGAAATCACGATGTACGTCGCCGCTCGCTGAGCGCATGACGCCGGGCCGCCGCGCGTGACCTCACGCGGCGGCCCTTCTTGTTTCCAGACCATGCGCATCACGATCCTGGGCTCGGCCGCCGGCGGTGGCTTCCCGCAGTGGAACTGCAACTGCCGCAACTGTGCGGGCGTGCGCAGCGGGGCGGTGCGCGCCAAGTCCCGCACGCAGTCGTCGATCTTCGTGCAGGGCGACGCGGGTGCCGACGGCGTGCTGTTCAACGCCTCGCCCGACATCCTCGAGCAGATCCGATCGAGTCCGACCCTGCAACCGGGCCGCGCCATCCGCGACACCGCGATCGCCGGCGTGGTGCTGATGGACGGGCAGATCGACCACGCCACCGGTCTGTTCATGCTGCGCGAGCGCGGGCGTCCGCTGCCGCTGTGGTGCACCGACCCCGTGCACGAAGACCTCACCACCGGCAACCCGGTGCTCAAGGTGCTCGGGCACTACTGTGGCGTCGATCGCCACCGCATCGCGCTGGACGGCGCCGCCTTCGAGGTGCCCGGTGCCGCGCACCTCGCCCTGCGCGCCTTCCCCCTGTCGAGCAAGGCGGCGCCCTACTCGCCGCACCGCGACCACCCCGTGCCCGGCGACAACATCGGCGTGCTGATCACCGACCGCCGCAGCGGCCGCAGCGCCTTCTACGCGCCCGGCCTGGGCGAGATCACGCCCGCGCTGTTCGACGTGATGAACGGCGCCGACGCGGTGCTGGTGGACGGCACCTTCTGGACCGACGACGAGATGATCCGGCTCGGCCTGTCGAAGAAGAGCGCGCGCGACATCGGCCACCTGCCGCAAAGCGGCGAGGGCGGCATGATCGGCTGGCTGGACCGCCTGCCTGCGGCGACGCAGCGCTACCTCATCCACATCAACAACACCAACCCCATCCTCGACGAGGATTCGGCCGAGCGCGCCGAACTGGCGCGCCACCGGATCGTGCCCTGCGAGGACGGCATGATCATCGAGCTCTGACATGAGTGACGCCGCCTGGTCCCGCACCGAGTTCGAAGCGAAGCTGCGCGAGCGCGGCCGCTCGTACCACATCCACCATCCATTCAACGTGATGCTGAACACGGGCAAGGCCACGCCCGAGCAGATCCGCGGCTGGGTGGCCAACCGCTTCTACTACCAGATCGCGATCCCGATCAAGGACGCGGCAGTGATGTCCAACTGCACCGACCGCGAGGTGCGGCGCGGCTGGATCCAGCGCATCCTCGACCACGACGGCTTCGAGATCGGCGGCGTGAAGGATCCGGGCGGCATCGAGGCCTGGCTGCGCCTGGCCGAGGCCGTGGGCCTGACGCGCGAGGAGGTGGAGGACCAGCGCCACCTGATCCCGGCGGTGAAGTTCGCGGTGGACGCCTACGTCAACTTCGCGCGCCGCGCGCCCTGGCAGGAGGCGGTGTGCTCCTCGCTGACCGAGCTGTTCGCGCCGGAGATCCACAAGCAGCGCCTGGCCACCTGGCCGGAGCACTACGCGTGGATCGAGCCGGAGGGCCTGAGCTACTTCCGCAACCGCGTCAGCCAGGCGCGGCGCGACGTGGAGCAGGGCCTGGCCATCACGCTGGACTACTTCGACACCCGGCCCCTGCAGGAGCGCGCGCTGGAGATCCTGCAGTTCAAGCTCGACATCCTGTGGGCGATGAACGACGCCATGGCGCTCAAGTACGGCGTGAACCCATGAACGCGGCCAGCCTCGAGAGCCGGCCGCGCATCGGCGCGGGCTTCCGGCTCCAGTGGGAGCCGGCGCAGAACTGCCACGTGCTGCTCTATCCGGAAGGCATGGTCAAGCTCAACGGCAGCGCCGGCGAGATCATGAAGCGCTGCGACGGCCAGCGCAGCCTGGGCGAGATCGTCGCCGAGCTGGAATCGGCCTTCGACGCCAAGGGCCTGCAGGGCGACGTGCTCGCTTTCGTCGAGATGGCGCGCAAGCAGCGCTGGCTTGCCTGGGAGTGAACGCGGCATGACGATCGGACCGCCGCTGTGGCTGCTCGCCGAGGTCACGTACAGGTGCCCGCTGCACTGCGTGTTCTGCTACAACCCGGTCGACTACGCGACGCAGCCCGAGGAGCTCTCGACCGACGACTGGCTGCGCGTGCTGCGCGAAGGGCGCGAGATGGGCGCCGTGCAGCTGGGGCTGTCGGGCGGCGAGCCGCTGCTGCGCGACGACCTGGAGGTGATCGTCGCGCAGGCGCGGCGGCTGGGCTTCTACAGCAACCTGCTCACCTCCGGCGTCGGTCTGACCGAAGCGCGCGCCGCGGCGCTCAAGGCAGCGGGCCTGGACCACGTGCAGCTGTCGTTCCAGGACAGCACGCGCGAGATGAACGACTTCCTCTCGCACACCAGGACCTTCGAGCTGAAGAACCGCGTCGCCCAGATCATCAAGGGCCAGGGCTGGCCGATGGTGATGAACGTGGTGATCCACCGCCTCAACATCGACCACATCGGCCGCATCATCGAGATGGCGGCCGAACTCGGCGCCGAGTACATCGAGCTCGCCAACACGCAGTACTACTCGTGGGCCTTCGTCAACCGCGCGCAGCTGCTGCCCACGCGCGAGCAGCTGAAGCGCGCCGAAGCCGTGACCGACGAATGGCGCAGGAAGCTCGAGGGCCGCATGCGCATCTTCTTCGTCGCGCCCGACTACCACGAGGGCAAGGCCAAGAAGTGCGTCAACGGCTGGGGCAGCATGTTCCTCACCGTCACGCCGGACGGCACGGCGCTGCCCTGCCACACGGCCAAGATGCTGCAGGGTCTGAGCTTCCCGAACGTGCGCGAGACCTCGCTGCGCGAGGCCTGGTTCGAGTCCGACGGCTTCAACCGCTACCGCGGCACCGGCTGGATGAAGGAGCCCTGTTCATCCTGCGAGCACAAGGAGGAGGACCTGGGCGGCTGCCGCTGCCAGGCCTGGCTGATCGCGCAGGACGCCGAAGCGGCAGACCCGGTGTGCCGCAAGAGTCCGCATCACGACAAGGTGCTCACGGCGGTGGCTCGGGCCGAAGCCGGCGTCACCGAGCACCCGCTGGTGTTCCGCGACCCGAAGGAATCGCGCCGGCTTGCCGGCGCGACCTGATCGGCGCCGGTCAGCGCGACTGCACGTAGGCCGCCACGGCCTTGAGCTGCTGCGGCGTCAGCGCCGAGATCTCGTTCTTCATCACCACGCCGTGCGGACGCAAGGGCGTGCGGAAGGCCTGCAGCTGCTTGTAGACGTAATCGGCCTTCTGGCCTGCCAGGCGCGGGAAGCCCGATGCGCCCTCGGCGTTGTCGCCATGGCACTGCTTGCACGGCAGCACGCCCTTGTCGGCCACGCCCTTCTCGTAGATGGCCTGGCCGGCGGCTTCCAGCTTCGGGTTGGTCGACCTGCCCGGCGCCGGCTTCTGCGCCGCGTAGTAGTCGGCGAAGCCCTCGATCTGCTCGTCGGTCAACAGCGCCGAGATGCCCCACATGTAGGCCTGGATGTCGGTCTCGGAGCGCGACTGGCTGCGGAAGTCCTTCAGCTGGCGGATGGTGTACTCGCGCATCTGGCCCGCCAGCGACGGGATCATGGGCTTGGTGCTGTTGCCGTTCTCGCCGTGGCAGGAGGCACAGACGTGCACCGCGCGCTGCACGGTGTCGAGGTCGGCCTTGGAGGCCTGCGCCTGAACGCCACTGGCCGCGGCGAACGCGGCCAGGGCCAGCAGGTGCTTGAGGTTGTTCATGTGTCCCTCTCCCAGGTTGGCTCCCCGAGGATTCTCCGGGTACCACCTGCGACCGGGCTTGCGGTGAGTCAAGCGGACGCGGCTACTGCTCGAGGCGCAGGATCTCCAGCTGCTCCGGCACCGTCTCGAAGGTGCCGGTGCCGGCGGGCATCTGCATCAAGGTCTTCCCCTGGCCGTCCAACAGCCAGACGCTCGGGTAGACCAGCTGGCGGGCGCGTTCGTCGCCCAGCGAGCGCATGAAGTCGGCGTACGGCAGGGCCTTGTCGCCGACGCGGAACCACAGCCGGTCGGCCTGCACCGAGAGGCTGCTCTTCATCTCGTAGACGATCCAGTCCTTCGCGAAATGCGGCGCCAGCTCGGCGGCGTTCTTCTCGAGGAAGGCCTCGTACTTGCGGCAGAAGGCGCAGTCGTGCGCGCCGAGATAGAGGTACAGGCGCTTGTTCTCGCGCCGCGCGCGCTCGAGCGCGGCGCTGAGGTCGAACTCGTAGCGCTGCGGCGTGCCGCTGGGCTTGATCTCGGTGGGCGAGTAGCGCGCCGGCAGGCCGGCGTGTGCCGCCAGCGGTGCGGCGGCGAGCGCCAGCAGGCAGAAGGTGCGGCGCCGCATCGGAGGCTCAGCCGATCGCCAGCGTGCCGACGAACTGGCCGTCCTTGGTGTCGGTGACCTCCGCGCGCAGTTCGCCCTTGCCGTGCGGCACGAAGTTGAAGCGGAAGGTGGGGTTCTCGCTGACCGAGAAGTCGAGCTCGGCATCGAACACCTTGCGCCCGGCGTAGCTGACGCGGATCGAGCGCACGAAGTGCGGCGGGATGTACATCACCGTCTGCTGGTTGAGCTCGAAGCCGGTGTCGTTGGGGTGCAGCACCGTCACGTCCGCCGGCACCGGCTGCTCCATGCGCAGCTCGCCGGCGAGTTTGAGCATCGTCTTGCCGATCAGGTGCGGCGCGTCGCGGTTGGGCGGCGCGGAGCAGCCGCCGGAGGTCTTCACGTAGCGCGAGTCGGTGTGCAGCGAGCCGTCCGACAGCTCGCTGACCACGCGCACGTGGCTGTACTCGTCCACGCGCAGGCGCGTCTCGACGTCGGCCTGCCCGACCTCGGTGGTGAGGTCGAACACCGCCGCCACGGGGGAGGGGTTCTTGTCGACGAGCAGGAACATGCGGCGCACGTACAGCTCCGGCCGCTGCGGCAGTTTGGAGACCACCTTGACCGGCACCGATGCGCCGTAGGCGGCGCGCAGCGGCGCGATCACCTGCACCGTGCCCTGCCCCGGCTGCAGCGTGCGTCCGGGAAAGAGCCGGGCGCGGATCCGGTCCCACTCCGGCGACGAGGCGTCGTGGGCGGCATTGGGCAGGCCGCCCGGGGCGGCCACCGTGGTGGCGGGCGCGATCGCCAGCGCGGCGAGGCCGGCGAGGGCGTGGCGGCGGTTGCGGTCGGGGTGCATGGGGCGCGCTCCTGCTAGGGCTTGAACATCATCTCACGCTCGAAGCGCAGGAAGGCGATCGAGGCATTGCGGCGATGGACCAGCTCGTACTGGTCCCAGGATTCGTACTGCGCCAACTCCCCCGCATCCGGCACGTCCAGCAGCGAGGTGCCGGAGGCGACGAGCGCGCGCATCCTGCGCTCCAGCGCGTCGAGGTAGCCCTCCACCGTGTCGACCAGCGACGGCGGCGAGGCCGGGCCGTGGCCGGGCACCACGGTGCGCAGCGGCAGGGCGCGCAGGGCGGCCAGGGCCTTGTGCCAGGCCGGCAGGTCGGCGTCCTGGATGTCCGGCACGCGCCCCGCATCGAGCAGCCCGCCGGCGAACAGCGTGCCGGTCGCCTCGTCGAGCACCGCGATGTCGCCCGGCCCGCTGGAGTGGCCGAAGTGCAGCACGCGCACCGCACGCCCGAGGCCCTCGACGGCATGCGCCTCCTCGAACTGGCGGTCGGGCTTGTACATCTCCGTGCCGGCCAGCGGGGCTTCGCCGACGACCTGGCGCAGTTGCTTCAGGCAGTTTTCGCAGCGCGCCGTCATCAGCCGCGCGGTGCGCGCGTGCATGTGCACCGGGATGCCCGCCTCCTGGAACGCCGTGCCGCCGAACAGGAACTCGGGCCGCGCGTGCGTCACCAGCGCGAGCCGCACCGGCTTGTCCGTCACTGCACGGATCGCGGCGAGCAGGTCGCGCCCGTGTGCGCGCGAAGTGCCGGTGTCGACGACCACCACGCCGGTCTCGCCGACGATGAAGCCGGCGTTCCCGATGCGCCCGAGGTTGGTCTCGTCGGCCGCGCCGCCCGTGCCGGGCACGAGGTAGACGCCGGGCGCGATCGCGCGCGCCGCCGACGGAGCGTCCGGCGTGGCCGCGCAGCCGGCCAGCGTGGCGGCCAGGGCGGCGAGCAGCACGCGCCTGCGCGCGGAACCGGAGACGCGCCTCATGTCGGCACGCGTGCGCTACTTCTTCTCGGCGATCGCCTTCAGGTTGGCGAGGCCGCTCCTGTAGACGCCGGTGATGGCCGCGACGGCGGCCTCGTCGTTCTGGTCCGGCGGCGGGTCGTTGTTCGGGTAGCCGCGGTAGAAGGCGCCGCGCCACTCGACCACCGAGCCGCCGCCCTCGGGCTTCACGGTGATCGTGGAGGTGTAGTTGGTGACGGGCAGCGCGCCTCCGTCCTTGGCGCGGTAGCTGTAGCGCATCTTCGAGGCGTCGTAGGCCTCGAGCGTCTCGGTCAGCGCGCCGCCGCTCTTGAGCTTCAGCTGGCGCACCGAGCCTTCCTCGTTGCCCTTGTCGGCGGGGCTCTCGGCCACCGCGGGATGCCAGTTCTTCAGCGCATTGAAGTCCTTGATGATGCTCCAGACCTTGTCGGCCGGCGCATCGATGGCGATGGTCTCGGTGACCTTCTGGCGCGTCGGGCCGTGGGCGCCGGCGGGGGCCGCCAGCGTGGCGACCAGGGCCAGGCCGGTCAGCCATCGCAGTGAGCGCAGTTGCATCGTCTTTCTCCTCGTCGTCTTCGAATGGATGGGCATCAGGGGGCGGCCGGTGCACCGATGAAGGCGCCGAAACCGCGGCTGTTGGTGCCGGTGGCGATGGTGTCGAGCGTGCGGCCGGTGCGTGCGTCGAGCACGGCCACGTTGTCGTCCATCCAGTTGACCACGTAGACGCGGTCGCCGTGCGCGGCGATGCCTTCCGGGTAGGCGAAGCCGGGCAGCGTGCGCTGCACCGCCAGCGTCTCGGCGTCGATCACGCTGACCGTGTTGCCGTGCTGGTTGGTGACGTACAGCAGGGCACCACCACGCGCCAGCGCGGCGCCATACGGCGCCTTGCCCACCTTCACGGTGGCGCGGACCGTCATCGTGCGCAGGTCCACCACCGAGACGTCGTCGCTCAGCACGTTGAGCGCGTACAGGCGCTCGCGCGGCGCGTCCAGCAGCAGCGCGAACGGGTGCGTGCCGACCTTCGCGCGGGCCGTCACCGCGCGGCGCTCGAGATCGATCGCCGCCACGCTGTCGTCGTCGCGCTCGGCCACGTAGACGGTGCGGCCGTCGGCCGACACCGCCACGCCGGCCGGCGCCCTGCCCACCTCGATCTCCACCGGTGCGGTCGCCGGGCCGCCGGGGTCCAGCACCAGCAGGCGGTTGCGGTACCAGTCGGCCACGAACACGCGCTGCCCGTCCGGCGAGGCGTCGATGCCCACCGGTCCGCTGCCGGCCGGGAGGGTGGCCACCACCTTCTGCGAGCGCATGTCGATCACCGAGATCGTTCGGCTGTCCGGGTTCGACACGTAGACCTTGCCCGCGCGGCTCGATGCCACCACGCCGGCCGGCGAGCGCCCCACCGGCACGGTGGCCACCACCTCGTGGCGGGCCAGGTCGATCACCGACACGTCGTGGCTGCCCTGGTTGGTGATGTAGGCGAACGGCGCCGCCGCGGCCGCGCCGGCCGCGGCGAGCACAACGAGGCCTAGCCCGCGCCGGATCATTTCGGCGCGTCGCGCAGCGGCTGCGCCGCGACGAAGCGCAGGTCGTGCGAGTCCACCACGCTTGCGCGCAGTTCGCCGGCGCCCTGCGGCTGGAACCAGAAGCGGAAGTTCGGGTTCTCGCTCATCGAGAAGTCGACGTCGGCACTGAACACCGGCTTGCCGGCGTAGGTGACGTCGATCTTGCGCACGTAGTGCGCCGGCGTGAACTGCCGCGTGTACTGGTCCATCGCCAGGCCGGAGTGATTGGGGTGGTCGATGGCCAGCTGCGCCAGCACGGGCGCGCCCGAGCGCACGTCGCCTTCGACGCGGAAGCGCATCTGGCCGAGCGTGGCCAGCGCCGCCTTGGCGTCGGAGCCGGCGGGCGCGGAGCAGCCGCCGGAGGCCTTGACGAAGCGCGTCACCCCGTAGAGCTTGCCGTCGCTCGTCTCGGCGATGGCTCGCACGTGCGAATAGGCGTCCACGCGCACGCGCGTCTCCACCTCGGCGCGCCCGCTCTCCGGCGTGAAGGCGAAGATGCCCGAGACCGGCGACGGGTTGGCGTCGATGATGAGGTAGAGCTTGCTGACGTAGCTGGCCGGCGTGTGCGGGAACTTCGTGCGGATCGCGATCGGCACCACCGCGGCGTCGATGGCGCGCGCCGGCGCCTCCAGCGTCAGCATGCCGGCCGGCGCCGGGGCGATGGCGCGCCCCTCGAACAGGCTCGCCTGCACCTTCTGCCAGACCGGGCTCGCGGCGGGGTCGTCGGTGGGCTGCAGGTTGCGCGGGTTCGCCCCCCCGGCGCCGGCGGCCAGGGTCAGCAGCAGGGTGGACAGCAGGCGTGCGGCGGTGTTCATGGCCAATCACCTCGGGTTGATGAAGCACCCCTTCTGCACCTTGGCCTGCAATTCGCGGTAGCGCTTCAGGGGGGCCTTGAGCGTTTCGTTGTCGCGCAGGTCGTTGCCGCGCTCGCCGCCGATCGACATCGCCTTGGCGATGGTGCTCATCTCGACATACTCCGCGTACTTCACTTCGCGCGCCAGCGCATCGAGCGCGCAGGAGCACTTGTTGACCATCTCGAAGTTCGGCCCGGGGTTGTCGCGCATGCACTCCTGGACGTAGAGCACGCGGTCGACGGTGGGAAAGTCGTTGGCCAGCACGGGAAGCGCGGCACCGGCAAGGGCGCCGGCGGCAAACAGGAGTCGGAAGGGCTTCATGGGGTGGTGGTCAGGGTCGTGTTCAGCGCTTCGAGGCGAGGCCGCCGTCGAGCACCATTTCCTCGAGGATCAGCGGCGCCGCGCCGGCGGTCTCGGCCTCGACGCGCGTGCGGATCGCGTAGACGCCGCCGGGCACCGCGTCGGAGAGGGTGAAGATGTAGCTCTTGTTCCACAGGTTCTTGAAGCGCTCGCGCAGCGGGTCGTCGATGTAGGGGGCGATGCGGATCTCGCGTGCCGGCACGTCCTTGCCGCGGTAGCTCACCGTCACGTCCTCGATCTTCGCGCCCTGGTAGACCGCCATGCGGATGCGCTTGCGGAAGTAGTTCTGCGCGCCCTTGGTCAGGCGGTTCATCTCGCGGATGTCGCGCTCGAGGAAGTAGAGCACCGCCGGGTTGCCTTCGGCCTGGTCGATCTCCGGCAGCGACAGCCTGCGCGCGCCGCTCAGGAACTCGGCCTCGGCCAGGCAGCACTTGCCGCCGGGCTGCGGCTTGAGCAGCACGGCCACCTTGTCCTGGAAGCCCTCTTCCAGGCTGCCGCTTTTGGCGAAGCTGTAGTTCAGCGTCGCCGGCGGCTTGATGCCGGCCAGGTGATTGGTCATGAACAAGGCACGCTCGGCAGCCGAGTAGTCGTCGGCGGCGAGCGCTGCGCCGCAGAGGGACACGGCGGCGAGCAGGGTGGCGATCAAGGACGTGAATCGGGGCATGGTGTCAGCGGCGG
>Ga0073934_10009564_pt1 | contig 12374 bp, 7 predicted proteins | sample LarsenN4metaG_FD_76834 | JGI IMG/M metagenome (GOLD analysis project Ga0073934, IMG submission 76834) | Hot spring sediment bacterial and archeal communities from British Columbia, Canada, to study Microbial Dark Matter (Phase II) - Larsen... ... | reverse complement strand
GCGCGCCGCGAGCTGTGGCTGGACTGGGCCGCCACCGCCGTCAGCGGCAGCGAGCCGCGCCTGGCGCGCCTGGCGGCCTGGGTGCTGGCGGCCGACCGCGCCGCCCTGCCCTGCGGCCTGCGCCTGCCCGGCCAGCCCGAACTGGCGCCGGGCCTCGGCGAGGCGCACCGGCGCAGCGCGCTCGACCGGCTCGCGCTGTGGAGCTGAGACGCCCGTGTCGCTGACCCCCGCCCGCGGCCTGGCCGGCCTGCTGCCGCGCGTGGCACACCTGCCGCGCGAGGCGCGCGACACGCTGTTCCTGCTCGCGGTGATCGCCTGCACCATCGCGCCGCACGTCGTGCAGCTGCCGCCCTGGTGCGGGCTGATGGCCGCCGCGGTGCTGCTGTGGCGCGCACGGCTGGCGCTCAGCGCGGGCGCGCTGCCCGGGCGCTGGGCCATCACGGCGCTGCTGCTGGCGGCCGGCGCGCTCACCTTCGCCGGCGAGCGCACCTTCCTCGGCCGCGAGGCCGGCATCACGATGCTGGTGGTGCTGATGACGCTCAAGACGCTCGAGCTGCGCGCGCGGCGCGACGCGCTGGTCGTCTTCTTCCTCGGCTTCTTCCTCGTGCTCACCGGCTTCCTGCACTCGCAGAGCCTGCTCACCGGGCTGTGGATGCTGGTCACGCTGGCCGGGCTGCTCACGGCGCTGGTGCTCGCGCACATGCCGGTCGGGCGGCCGCCGCTGGCGCGCGCCGCGGCGGTGGCGCTGCGCGCCACGCTGCTGGGCGTGCCGCTGATGGTGCTGCTGTTCGTGCTGTTCCCGCGCATCGGCCCGCTGTGGGGTCTGCCCACCGACGCCGCCGGGCGCACCGGCCTGTCGGGCTCGCTGCGCCTGGGCGGCGTGGCCTCGATCGCCGACGACGACTCGATCGCGCTGCGCGTGCGCTTTGAGGGCACGCCGCCGCGGCCCGAGCAGCTGTACTTCCGCGGCCCGGTGCTCGGCCGCTTCGACGGCCGCGACTGGACGCGCGCCGTCTTCGGCGTGCCCGCCGCGCTGCGCCCGCGCGCCGAGCTCGAGGCGCGCAGCGCGGCGCTGCGCTACGAGATGATCGTCGAGCCGAGCCGGCTGCCGCTGCTGCCGATGCTCGAGATGACGCCCAACCGCGAGGGCCAGCGCCCCGAGCTGCCGAGCCACCTGCTGACGCTGCGCCCCGACGGCCAGTGGCAGACCGACCGACCGCTCGACGAGCGCGTGCGCGTCGAGGCCGCGGCCTGGCTCGAGCACCGCCACGGCCCGGCGGCCTGGGTGCCCGGGCTGGAGGAACTGCGCCGCCTGCCGCCCGAGCGCAACCCGCGCAGCATCGAATGGGCCGGCGCGCTGCGCCAGCGCGTGCAGGCCGAGGCGACGGCGCGCGGCGACGTGCGCGAGCTGCCGCGCGCGCTGGCCGACGCGCTGCTCGCGCACATCCGCAGCGGCGAGTACATCTACACCCTCGAGCCCGGCGCCTACGAGGGCGAGCAGGTCGACGAGATCTGGTTCGACCGCAAGGCCGGCTTCTGCGAGCACTACGCCGCCGCCTTCGTGGTGATGATGCGTGCGATGGGCGTGCCGGCGCGCATCGTCACCGGCTACCAGGGCGCCGACCCGGTGCCGCAGGACGGCTGGTACGTCGTGCGCCAGCGCAACGCGCACGCCTGGGCCGAGTACTGGATGGCCGGCACCGGCTGGGTGCGCGTAGACCCCACCGCCGCCATCGCGCCCGAACGCGTGTCGGCCAGCCGCAGCATCCGCAGCCCGCCCGGGCTGGTGGCGGGCGCCATCAACGCCATCGACCCGGCGCTGTCGCAGCAGCTGCGCCGCGCCTGGGAGACCCTGAACAACCGCTGGAACCAGTGGGTGCTGAACTACTCGCGCGGCCAGCAGTTCGACCTGCTCAAGTCGCTCGGCGTGCAAAGCCCGAGCTGGCAGGACCTGAGCGTGCTGCTCATCACGCTGCTGTGCACGCTGGCGCTGGCCGGCGCCGGCTGGGCCTGGTGGGACCGCCGCCGCCAGGACCCCTGGCAGCGTCTGCAGCAGCAGGTGCAGCGCGCGCTCGCGCGCTGCGGCGTGACGGTGGCCGCGCACGAGGCGCCGCTGGCGCGCGCCGCCAGGGTGCGTGCCGCGCTCGGCACGCGCGGCGAGGCGCTGGCCGCCGAGCTGGAGGCGCTGGCACGGGCGCGCTACGCGGCGCAGGGCACGCGCCGCGTCAGCCCGCGCTGGTGGCGCGGCTTTGCCCGCGCTGCGCGGCAGGCGGCGCGCTGAGTCACCCCCCGGGCAAACTCGCCCACCCGGGCAGGGGGGGCCGCCGTGAATACTGCGCGCGGCCCAGGCCGGCGCCCGGGGCGCGGTTCAGCCGACGCGGCATCGTGCCGATAGACGCCTTGCCGCCCCATCCCTGCCGGTACCCCTGCCCATGGCCGCCCCGACGCATGTCGCCGTGCTCGGTTTCACCGCGTTCGAGCGCAACACGCTCGAGGCCTGCCTGCGCCTGGACGCCGCGCGCCCCGGCGGCTACCTGCTCGAGGCCGACCCGGCGCGCGCGCACTTCCTGATCGCCGACACCGACCAGCGCGCCATCATCACGCGGCTGCGCCACGACAGCCTGCTGGCGCGTGCCGTCGCCGTGGGCGCCAAGCGCCGCGCCGGCGTGCTGGCGCAGCTGGCGCGGCCGGCCGATCCGATCCTGCTGCTGCGCACGCTCGATGCGCTGCCGCGCCCTTCGCTCCCTGCGCCGCCCGGCGCGCACATCGACCGTGTGCTCGAGGAGCTCGCGGCGCGCACGCGCACGCTGGACGGCAGCGTCGACGCGCGCGCCCAGGCCGCGGCGTACGAGGCCGCGGCATCGCGGGCACCGGCCGCGGCCCCGCTGCCGACCACGCTGCGCCTGGACCACGTGCTCGTCGTCGACGACAGCGACGTCGCCCTGCGCTTCATGGCCGGCTACCTGCCGCGCTTCGGCTTCCAGGTGCACCTGGCGCGCGGCGGCGCCGAGGCGGTGGAGCGCGCGCGCGCGCAGGCCTTCGACTACGTCTTCATGGACATCGGCATGGACGGCATGGACGGCTTCCAGGCCTGCAAGGCGATCAAGGAGTTCGCCCGCGCGCGCGCGCCGCGCGTGCTCATGCTCACCGCGCGCGACACCGCGGTGGACCGCCTGCGCGCCCGCATGGCCGGCGCCGACGCCTACCTGACCAAGCCGCTGCGCGAGGACGAGCTGCTGGCCGTGATCGGCGACCGCGAGATCGAGCGCGCCGCCTTCGTCGACACCGCCGCCACGACGATGTTCTGACGCTCGCGGCCATGCCGCCGTGCCGCCGGGCGTCGTGCCGTTGCAGCGGCCCGCGGCTGAGTTAGCCTTTGCGCCATGCTGCGCCGCGACCTCGTCGCCCTGTTCGCTCTCGCCCCCGCCCTCGCCCCGGCCGCCGCCGCGGCCGGGCCGCGCCGCCACCGTGCTGCGGACCGCACCACGCCCGCCGGCACCGCCGCGGCGCCGGACTACGCCGAGCGCCCCGAGATCAGCGCCTTCGCCGAGGAGGTGGCGGCGCGCCGCACGCTGCCGCGCGCCTGGATCGAGGCGCAGCTCGCCCGCGCGCGGCTCGTGCCCGCGGTGCAGCGCCTGATCATGCCGGCGCCGGCGCGCAACGGCAGCGCCACGGCGAAGAACTGGAACGCCTATCGCGACCGCTTCGTCGAAAGCGAGCGCATCGCCGCCGGCGTGGCCTTCTGGCGCGCCCACGAGGAGTGGCTGCGGCGCGCCGAGTGGCGCTTCGGCGTGCCGCCCGAGATCGTGGTGGCGGTGCTCGGCGTGGAGACCTTCTACGGGCGCATCACCGGGAGCTTCCGCGTCATCGACGCGCTGGCCACGCTGGCCTTCGACTTCCCGAGCGGCCGGCGCGACCGCAGCGGCTTCTTCCGCGCCGAGCTCGAGGAGTTCCTCGCCTGGTGCGCGCGCGAGGGGCTGGACCCGCAGGAGCCGCTCGGCTCGTACGCCGGCGCGATCGGCCTGCCGCAGTTCATGCCGAGCAGCATCAACCGCTACGGCATCGACTTCGACGAGGACGGCCACGTCGACCTGCGCGGCAACCCGGCCGACGTGGTAGGCAGCGTCGCGCACTACCTGGCCGAGTTCGGCTGGCTGCGCGGCATGCCCACCCACTTCGGCGTCGAGCCGCCCGCGGCGGCCGAGGACCGCGCGCTGCTGCTGGCGCCCGACATCGTGCCCAGCTTCATGCCGGCGCAGTTCGCCGAACGCGGCGCGCGGCTCGACGCGGCCGGCGCCCGGCACGGCGGCCCGCTCGCGCTGGTGGAGCTGGAGAACGGCGGCGGGCCGCTCGCCTACTTCGCCGGCACGAGCAACTTCTACGCCGTCACGCGCTACAACTGGTCGAGCTACTACGCGATGGCGGTGATCCTGCTCGCCGAGGCGCTGCGCGCGGCGCGCTGAGCGCGGATCGCCGAACGCCGGACGACAGCGAACGCCGAGCGTCATGCGCCCAACCCAGCACCGATCATGAACACGCCGCCGGTTGCCGCCACCCCCGCGCCAGCCGAGGGCCCGCGCTTCGCGCGCACGAAGATCCAGCCGCCGCGCGTGCGCGGCGGGCGCATTGCGCGGCCGGCGCTCGACGACGCGCTGCTCGCCGCGGCGCTCGGCATGCGCGTGGTGCTGCTGCACGCCCAGGCCGGCTTCGGCAAGACCAGCGCGCTGGCCACACTGGCCGCGCGCGTGCAGGCGCAGGGCGCGGCGCTGGCCTGGGTGTCGCTCGACGCCGAGGACGACGCGGCGCGCCTGTTCGCCTGCCTGGCCGCCGCGCTGGAGCCCTACGACCTGCCCTGGCGCACCCTGCCCGAGGCGCTGATCGGCCTCGTCGCCGAGCAGCCCGAAGGCGGCCCGGGGGCGCGCCGCGCGCTCGCCGAACTCGTCAACGCCATGGCCGCGGCCGAGGTGCCGCACGGCGTGATCGTGCTCGACGACCTGCACCGCGTGACGAGCCGCGGCCTGCTCGCGCTCGGCAACGAGATGATCGAGCGGCTGCCGGCGCAGTGGACCATCGTGCTGGCCAGCCGCGTGATGCCCGCGCTGTCGCTGGCGCGCGTGCGCGCCGCCGGCGAGCTGGCCGAGTTCGACCAGGAGGCGCTGCGCTTCACGGCCGAGGAGACCGCCGCCTTCGCGCGCCAGGAGGGCGCCGCGCTGGCGCCCGACGCCGCCGAGGCGCACCGCCTCTTCGAGCGCACCCGGGGCTGGCCGGCCGGCCTGCGCCTGGCGCTCACCGCGCTGGCCACGCGCCCCGGGCTGGCTGCCGGTGCGCTGGTCGACCGCTACCTGTTCGACTACCTGGCCAGCGAGGTGCTCGACGCGCTGCCGCCGGCGCTGCACGACTTCCTGCTGCGCTGCTCGGTGCTGCCCGAGCTGACCGCGGCGCGCGCCGCCGCGGTGAGCGGCGACAGCCACGCCGCCGAGCGGCTGGACGAGATCGAGCGCCGCGGCCTCTTCGCCACCGCGCTCGAGGGCGAGGAGCGCACCCTCGTGCTGCACGACCTGCTGCGCGACGCGCTCGCCGCGCGGCTGGCCGCGCGCGTGCCCGACGAACGCCCGGCGCTGCTGGCGCGCGCTGCGGCCAGCGAGGTCGATCCGGTGCGGCGCGTCGGCTTCCTGCTGCGCGCGCGCGACTGGGCCGCCGCCGAGGCCGCGCTGGCCGAGGCCGCCGGCGAACTCTTCGTGGCCGGCGGCGCGGGCGACGTGCTGCGCCTGGTCGAGCAGTTCGACCCCGCCTGGCGCGCGCGCTCGGCCCGCCTGGCGCGCCTGGCCGGAATGGTGCACTTCCTGCGCTGGCAGTGGGAGCCGATGGCGCAGCACTTCGCCGCCGCGGCCGCCGCCGCCAGCGCTGCCGGCGACGACGCCGAGCGCCAGATCGCGCAGGTCTACCTGGCCGCCGCGCTGTACCCGCTGGACCGCAACCCCGAGGCCGAGGCGCTGATCGCGCAGCTGCAGCGCGAGACGCTGGCCCCGCACACGCGGCGCCTGCTGCTGGTGGCCGACGCCACCCAGCACATGCGGCGCGGCCAGCTCGACGGCGTGCGCGAGCGCTACGCCGAGGTGGTGGCCAGCCTGGAAGCGGGCAGCCGCGACCTCTTCGAGTGGTGGGAATGCGTGCCGCCGGTCAACCTGAGCACGCTGCCCGGGCTGCGCGAGCCGATGGAGCGCTACCAGCGGCGCGCGCTCGCGCTCATCGGCACGCGGCCGCTGCCGATGCGCGCCGAGGTCATCCTCGGGCGCGCCTTCACGCACCTGTGGGCCGGCCGCCTGGACGAGGCGCGCGCCGACATCGAGCAGGTCGAGGACGACCTGAAGTGGCTGGCCTGCTCCGGCGAGACGGCGGTCAGCGCGTCGATCTTCCGCCTGCTCGAGGCCGCCATCGCCGGCCGCGCCGAGGAGGCGCGCGCGCGCCTGCAGGCCCTGTTCGATCGCGAGCGCGACGCCAGCCCCGAGCGGCGGCGCCTCTGGGAGCACCACCTCGCGATCTACGCGCTGCGCGTCAACGACCTGCTCGGCGCGCCGCCCGACGAGCTGCGCCGCTGGGCGGCCCGGCTCAAGGAGAACCCGCTCGACGACCCGCTCGCCGACAACGGCCGCGCGCTGGCCACGCGCGGCCGCCACGCCGCCGCCTGCGGGCGCTGGGACGAGGCCGCGGCGCACTTCGCCCGCCTGCTGCCGCGCCTGGCCAACCTGGACGTGATGGCGCAGCACGTGGAGCTGCGCCTGCGCGGCGGCCACGCGCTGCTGCGCGCCGGCCACGTCGACGAGGCGGCCGCCGCCATCGCGCCGGCGCTCGAACGCATCGCGCGCGAAGGCGAGCGCGGCCAGGCGCTGATGGCCGGGCCCGCGGTGCTGCGCGCGCTCGCCGCGCACGCCTGGGGCACGCGGCTGCCGGCGCCGCTGGCCGCGCTGCTGGGCGAGCTGGCCGCGCTGGCCGAGGCGGTGCGCGGCACGCCGGCCGCGGTCACACCCGCCGGCGCGCCGCTGCCGGGCGGCCTTTCGGAGCGCGAGGTGGAGGTGCTCGAGCTGCTCGCCGACGGCCAGAGCAACAAGCACATCGCGCGCTTCCTCGACATCAGCCCGCACACCGTGAAGCGGCACGTCGCCAACATCCTCGACAAGCTCGTGCTGGAGTCGCGCGGGCAGGCCGCGGCCTGGTGGCGCGAGCAGGCGCGGCGCTGAAACGGCCTCGCCAAGCGGCGCGAACCTGAGACGGCGCGCTGCGCCGTGGGCCGCGGGCGCCGCCTTCCGGCCCCCGCAAACCGTGCTTCGTCGCACGGCGGCAGCGCGCCGCCGCGGGCCGCGCGGACACTGGACTGCGTCGCACGACGACGACCGGAGGTCCGCATGACGCCCGAGCGCACGATCAGCCTTCACGTCAACGGCCGTCAGCACCGCTGGCGGGGCGACCCCGACGAGCCGCTGCTGTGGGCGCTGCGCGACCGCCTCGGGCTGCGCGGCGCCAAGTACGGCTGCGGCATCGGCACCTGCGGCGCCTGCATGGTGCACGTGGACGGCCAGGCGCTGGCGAGCTGCACGCTGCCGGTGGGCGCGCTGGGCACGCGGCGCGTGCGCACGGTCGAGGCGCTGGCGCGCGGCGACGCGCTGCACCCCGTCCAGCAGGCCTGGCTCGAGCACCAGGTGCCGCAATGCGGCTACTGCCAATGCGGACAGATGATGGCCGCCGCCGCGCTGCTGGCGCGCCACCCCGCGCCCAGCGAGGCGCAGATCGACGAGGCGCTGCGCGGCAACCTGTGCCGCTGCGGCACCTACGCACGCATCAAGCCGGCCATCGCCCGCGCGGCCGAGCTGATGCGGCAGACCGGGGGCCGGTCATGAGCGCGCCGGGCGCCGCCGCGGGCGGGCTGCAGCGCCGCGCCCTGCTGCAGGCCGCCGCCGGCGGCGGCGCGCTGGTGCTCGGCTTTCGCGTCGGCGACGCGGCGGCGCAGACCGCGGGTGCGGGTGCGGGTGCCGCCGCCTTCCAGCCCAACCGCTGGCTGCGCGTGGAGCGCGACGGCCGCGTGGTCGTGCTGCTCACCAAGACCGAGATGGGCCAGGGCATCGAGACGGGCCTGGCGATGGTGGTGGCCGACGAGCTGGACGCGGACTGGTCGCGCGTCGGCGCGCGCACCGTGGCGCCGGACGGCCGGCGCTTCATGATGACCGGCGGCTCCTACAGCATGGCGGTGGCCTGGGAGCCGCTGCGCAAGGCGGCCGCGGCGGCGCGCCAGATGCTGCTGGAGGCGGGGGCGCGCGAGCTCGGTGTCGCGGTCGGCGAGTGCCGCACCGCGCAGGGCCAGGTGCGGCACGCCGCGAGCGGCCGCGCCGTGGACTACGGCCGCCTCGTCGAGGCGGCGTCGCGCCTGCCGGTGCCGCCGTCGCCGACCTTCAAGTCGCCGCGCGAGTTCGCGCTCATCGGCCGGCCCCTCGGGGCGATCAACGCGCCGGCCATCGTTCGCGCGCAGGCCGTCTACGGCATCGACGTGCACCTGAGCGGCATGCTGTACGCCGTGATCGAGCGCGCACCGGTGCTCAACGGCCGGCTGGCTCGCGTCGACGATCGCGCCGCGCGCGCCGTGCCGGGCGTGGTGGACGTGCGCGTGCTGCGCGGCAACGTCTTCCCGCAGTCGCCGTGCCTGCGCGACGGCGTGGCCGTGATCGCCACGTCCACCTGGGCCGCGCTGAAGGGCCGGCGCGCGCTGCAGGCCGCCTGGCAGTTCGCCGCCTCGGACAACAAGGCGAGCAACGGCGCGCTGGCCTCGTCGGCCGCGCTGGCGCGGGACTTCGAGCGGGCGCTCGCCGGCACCGCCACGCGCACCGACCCCGACACGCTGCACGCCGGCGTCAGCGCGCTGCGCCGCGGCAGCGCCGAAGGCCTGCAGGCGGCCTTCGCCGGCGCCGCGCGCACGCTGGACCTGCGCTACGACGTGCCGCTGCAGGCGCACGCGCCGATGGAACCGGTGAACGCGCTCGCACATTGGCAGGGCGACCGCGTCGAGATCTGGGCCGGCACGCACTTCCAGTCGCGCGTGCTGCAGCGCGTGCGCGACCTGACCGGCCTGCCCGCCGAGCGCGTGGTCGTGCACACGCCGCTCATGGGCGGCAGCTTCGGGCGCCGCCTCGAGGTGGACTTCGTGCTCGAGGCGGTGCAGCTGTCGCGCGAGCTCGCGCGCCCGGTGCAGCTGCTGTGGACGCGCGAGGACGACCTGCAGCACGGCCTGTTCGGCCCGGCGAGCCGCCACCACGTGCGCGCGGCGCTCGGCGCCGACGGCCGGCTGCTCGCCCTCGAGCACGCCTTCGCCACGCTGTCGGTGCGCAGGCAGAACGAGCCGGAGGGCATCCGGGCCGACGGCCTGGACCCCACCACCGTGTTCGATGCGCTGAAGTTCCCCTACGCGGTGGCGCAGATGCACGTGCGCCAGCACCTCGTGGAGCAGGCGATCCGCGTGTTCTGGTGGCGGCGCGGCTACACGCCCAACCACACCTTCGTCAACGAATGCCTGCTCGACGAGTGCGCGCACGCCGCGGGCGCCGACCCCCTGGCCTACCGGCTGGCGCTGCTCGGCGCGCCGCGCGTGATCGACTACGACAACGAGGGCGACGCCGAGCGCATCGACACCGGCCGCCTGGCGCGCGTGCTGAGCGCCGCCTGCGAGGCCGCCGGCTGGGGCCGTGCGCTGCCCGCCGGCGTGGGCCGCGGCCTCGCCTCGACCGTCACCGACACCCACGTGGCGCAGGTGGTGGAGGTGGACTCCCGCGCCGGCCGGCCGCAGGTGCGGCGCGTGGTCTGCGCGGTGGACTGCGGGCGCGTCGTGAACCCCCAGCTGGTGCGCGCGCAGGTCGAGGGCAGCGTGGCGTTCGCGCTCACCGCCGCGTTGAAGGGCGCCATCACGCTCGAAGGCGGGCGCGTGCAGCAGAGCAACTTCCACGACTACCCGCTGCTGCGCATCGACGAGATGCCGGCCGTCGACGTGGTGCTGATCGACAGCGACGCCGCGCCCACCGGCATCGGCGAGCAGGCCTCGCACCCCACCGCCGCGGCGCTGGCCAACGCCTGGTTCGCGGCCACCGGCGAGCGGCTGCGCGCGCTGCCGCTGAAGCCGGGTGCACCGGGTGAGCCCCGGCCGCCGGCTGGCGGGCCTACGCCGCCATCGGCACCAGGAAGTCGCGGCTGATGCGCACGCCCAGGTCGCCCACCTTGTCGAGGAACTGCGTCAGGTAGGCGTGCAGCCCTGTTGCGAGGATCTCGTCGATGCGGCCGTACTGCAGGTCGCTGCGGATGCGGCCGGCGCGGCGCAGCGTCTCGCCGCTCTGCTGGTTGGCCACCAGCTGCAGGTTGGCCATCAGGTCGTTCATGCAGGCGGCCAGCGAGCGCGGCATGTCCGGGCGCAGGATCAGCAGCTCGGCCACGCGCTCGGGGCGGATGACGTTGCGGTAGACCTTGCGATAGATCTCGAAGCCGGACACCGAGCGCAGGATCGCGCTCCAGTGGTAGAAGTCGACCTCGTGGCTCTCCTTGGCGGCGCTGCCGAAGTAGTCGCCGGCCAGGGCGTGGAACTTCACGTCGAGCAGCCGCGCGGTGTTGTCGGCGCGCTCGAGGAAGGTGCCGATGCGCAGGAAGTGCAGCGCCTCGTCCTGCAGCATGGTGCCCACCGTGACACCGCGCGAGAGGTGCGAGCGGAACTTCACCCACTCGAAGCAGGCGCCGGGGTCGCGCTCGAACTGGCCGTCGGCGAGCATGCGGTTGAACTCCAGCCAGGTCTGGTTCATCGTCTCCCACACCTCGGTGGTGAGGGCGCCGCGCACGGCGCGCGCGTTCTCGCGCGCGGCGCGCAGGCAGTTCCAGATCGAGCTCAGGTTGCCTTCGTCGCGCACCATGAAGTCCATCACGTTGGCGGCGTTGACCACGTCGTGCCTGCGCGCGAAGAAGGCGGTCAGCTCGCTGATCGAGAGCAGGCCGCGCCAGCCCTGCTCGCTGGTGCTCTCGCTCTGCGGCAGCAGCGCGGTCTGGTAGTTCACCTCCAGCATGCGCGCGGTGTTCTCGGCGCGCTCCATGTAGCGCGCCATCCAGAAGAGGTGATCGGCGGTTCGCGACAGCATGCTCAGTCCTCCAAGACCCAGGTGTCCTTGGTCCCGCCGCCCTGTGACGAGTTGACGACGAGGGATCCTTCCTTGAGCGCCACGCGCGTCAGGCCGCCGGGCACCGTCTGCACCGTCTTGCCCGAGAGCACGTAGGGCCGCAGGTCGATGTGGCGCGGCGCGATGCCGCTCTCGACGAAGGTCGGGCAGGTCGACAGGGCCAGCGTCGGCTGCGCGATGTAGTTGGCCGGGTTGGCCTTGAGCACGCCGCGGAAGCGCTCGATCTCGGCCTTGCTCGCCGCCGGCCCGACCAGCATGCCGTAGCCGCCGGCGCCGTGCACCTCCTTGACCACCAGCTCGGGCAGATGGTCCAGCACGTACTGCAGGTCGCCGGCCTCGCGGCACAGCCAGGTCGGCACGTTGTTGAGGATCGGCTTCTCGCCGAGGTAGAACTCGATCATCTTCGGCACGTAGGGGTAGATGCTCTTGTCGTCGGCGATGCCGGTGCCGATGGCGTTGGCCAGCGTGATGTTGCCGGCGCGCACCACCTCGAGCAGGCCGGCGCAGCCGAGCGTGCTGTCGGCGCGGAAGGCGCGCGGGTCGAGGAAGTCGTCGTCGACGCGGCGGTAGATCACGTCGACGCGGCGCGGGCCCTGGGTGGTGCGCATGTAGACGAAGCCGTCGCGCACGAACAGGTCCTGTCCCTCGACCAGCTCGACGCCCATCTGCTGCGCGAGGAAGGTGTGCTCGAAGTAGGCGCTGTTGTACATGCCGGGCGTCAGCACCACCACGGTGGGCTCGTTGACGCCGGCCGGCGCCACCGTGCGCAGCGTCTCGAGCAGCAGGTCGGGGTAGTGCGCCACCGGCGCCACGCGGTTGAGCGCGAACAGCTCGGGGAACAGCCGCATCATCATCTTGCGGTTCTCGAGCATGTAGCTCACGCCGCTGGGCACGCGCAGGTTGTCCTCGAGCACGTAGTAGTGGCCGCTGCCGTCGGCATGCCCGGCGCGCACGATGTCGATGCCGGCGACGTGCGAGTAGACGTCGCCCGGCACCGCCACCTGGGTCATCTCGGGGCGGAACTGCGCGTTCTTCAGCACCATCTCGGCCGGCACGATGCCGGCCTTGAGGATCTCCTGGCCGTGGTAGACGTCCTTGATGAAGCGCTGCAGCGCCGTCACGCGCTGGCGCAGCCCGGCCTCGAGCTGCTGCCACTCGTGGCCGGGGATCACGCGCGGG